>BNJU01000417.1_pt1 | contig 168974 bp, 235 predicted proteins | sample 8539281 | NCBI WGS metagenome assembly BNJU01 (sample SAMD00202456, study PRJDB9452) | human saliva metagenome | isolation source: human saliva | place: Japan | reverse complement strand
CATTCTAAATCAGAAATAACGCCAGCCACTTCATATTTTTCTCTTTCTTTTTCATATGTTTAAAATTTGGCGTTCATCAACAGTATAATCAATCATTGTAATACCTCCTTATTTACTCATACAAATTTAATTCTATCTAATAGGCTATCAACAAATGCTAAATACTTATCTTTTATTTCTTCATAAGTTTTGCCTGTTGCCTGATATGGTTGGCTTATCTGTCAGCATCAACGTACTAGACCTGGTATTTTCCATATAGGTTCTCTCATGGCTTTTTGAGACATAGCTGGCAGGTGTTATGCGACACTGCATCGTGCCAATGGTTTCATAATAACACTATCATCTAAGAAATCATAACTAGCTTTTAGGAATATATTTATAACTGAATTTCGGAAAGTTTTACATAGTTATAATGAGCCGTTGCTAAACTATATTCATTATCCGCCATCATATTTCTTTTGCATTAAAGTATATGTGCAACCAGGAACTTCACAAATTGCTGATATCTTCTCGTTTTTATCTGATAATAAATTATAAAGCATTGTAAATTGTTGATTCCATCTATCGAGCGACCTCCCAATATTTCTTAATCCAAACGATGAGAACATATCATTTGGTACAAAGGAACACCTGTAGATGTAGAGATAATAATTTTATTTAAAATACCTATACTTGGTGAAGTATCAATAATAACATACTCATATTCATATTTTCTTGCGCATCAAGACAGAGATTTGGATAGCAGTAATCAGCCTGGCGCAGATGGGTCGCCTAAAAAGCATCACTCAACTTTTTGCAACTTTATCTTCATGTAGTTGATGTTTCATCGTCCTGAATAAAGTCCCAGATTTTCTCTAAGTTCAATTGGCTTTCAATAGAAATTTTCTCCAGCGATCTTCTATAGGTTTTAATAAGCTATGAATTGAGCGAGTTCTTCTAAAAATGTCTGGAAATCAATATGTTTTCAGATAAAAATTATGTGAATCTTCACAGGATCTTCTTTTCTCCCAAATCTCCTCCTAATTGTCTCCCAGCAATAGCATTTAAGGGTGAGATTTGATTGAGGATCTAAATCGATCATTAGCGTTTTATGTCCTTTTTCTACTAAGGCATGAGCTAAATGAAATGTAATGTTGACTTTCCAACACCACCTTTATTATTAAATACAGAAATAATTTTCATTCATACTCCTAGTACAAGCTACTAAATAATAAAATTTTTAATACGTATACATAATATCCAGCGCATAATAATTTTATTTATAAATTTACTGAAATTTATTGCGTTACTTGCCTATTCTGTAAATTTTAAGGAAAGTGATTTCTAAATGATATATAATCAGAGATTCAAAAATCCAACCTACTTCCGTTTATCCACACCTCACTCTTTCAACAACCTCTTTCACCGACACCGGATAGTCTTCAACTCCTGCGCAAACAGTGACACCCTCGTTCTTCAATCATCCATTTAAACGCGGCGAGGTCGTCTGAAACAGGTTGTCCTTGTTTTCACCAGCTATCGGTTTTCCTGCCACATTTTGTTCAGCTCTTGAATATCGGCTTCGCGGGCTGCGTCGCGAGGGTTGCTGCTGTATTTTTCGAGGCGCAGGGTCGTGGCTTTTGAGGTGGATGGGGAAGGCGCAGCCGTTGTGCCCACAGGGGTGCAGGTGGCAAGACGGCAGCAGCAGGGTTTTGCAGGCGTTGGCGCATGAGATGGGTGAGCGGGTGCTTTGCCGAGTTTTGCCAGTTGAGTTCGGCGTGGGCGGCGGCGGCTTTCCTGCGAAGTAGCGGCTGAGGGCTTCTTTGACGGCGGGCGAGGCGGCTGCGGGCGCGTTTGATTTGTTCTTTGAAGGCTTTTTCGTTGCGCGGCAGCTCGTCTTCGCCGATAAAGGCGCGGTCGCAGACAGGCGGGTGAGGTCGTCGCGCAGGGTGTCGCGTTGATGTGTTTGAGCAGCATGGCGGCTTAGGGTGAAAGCCTTGGATGCGCTTTGTTCAGGTCTAACTTGTTCTTTTGGTTGTAGTTTCATAAGTTCGATCACGCCTAATCTGTGGGCTTGTTCGGCGGCGGCAGACGTGTCGAACAGGCGCAGGGCGATGCGGCCGTCTTTTTCTTTTTGCAGGCCGAGGTAGCCGGTGGCTGTTGTTTGCCGCGGGCGGGATTTGATGGATTCGGGCAGGGGTGCCGATGTCCCATGCGGTAACGTTGTCGCGCTCGAATTCTTGGGTGTTGTCGCGGAAGGTGGTGGCAGCGGCTTTGCCAAGTTGTTGTTGGATTTGGATTAGTCGCGCCCCATGGCTAATTCTTGCCCGCCGTCGTCGATGATGCGGAGTTGAAATAGCAGTGTTCAGGCAGTCTGAACGCGGCCCATTCGTCTTGGTTGATTTGCTCCAGTATGCGGATGTCGCCTGCGGTTTTGGCGATGGCTTGGGCGAGTTAGGGGCAGGATGAGGCGCGTTGCGGTCAGGGGTTTGGCTTAAGAAATTGGGTGATGAATTCGGGCACGGGTCACGCAGATGCGGCGGATTTGTTTTGAGCAGCGCTTTGATTTGTAGCTGGATTTTTCTCGCGTATCATGCCGGGCACAAGCCATTCGAGGGCGGCGGGGCGATGCGGTTGAGCACAGTGAGCAGCAGGGTGAGAGTGAACGCCGTCGAGGCGGGTGGTGCGGCTCGAAGCGGTAGCTGAGTTTGAATTTACCATCTGCGGTTTGCCAGTGTTTGAGGGAATTGTTCTTCGGTGATGTGCGCGGCGGCGTGCTGCATGGTCGTCGCGGCTGAGGAACAGCAGGCGCGGGTTGTCGCGCTCGCGGTTTTGAGCCAGGCTTGGAAGGTGCGGATGTCGGCGAGGGAGGGTTTCAGACGGTCTTTTTGGGGTGCAGGCTGCTTTTTGGGTTTGGGGTCGTCTGAAATGTTTTGTGGGTGTGAACTCGGTTCACGCACGCGGTTAATCCGTCTTTGGAATCGCTTGCGCCACACATTCTACGTTGTGCAGGCCGTCTCGAAACCGTTGAAGCTGCGGCACTCTGTTCCCTCTCCTGGGGAGAGGGTTGGAAGGGCTTGCTGCGGTGCGGAAGAAGTTGGTTTGCGCGGCAACTGTTTGCCTCTCGGCCCTCCGCGGGGAGGGGCAGTTGCTAGGGGGTTTGTAGGACGCAGGTCGTCTGAAAACTGGGGTGTGGTTTCAGGTAGCCTTTTGGAGTGCAGGCTGCTCGGGTTTTAGTTTTAGCTTCGCAGAATTCAGCCTGCTTCGCAAGACGTCGTTTTCAGACTGCCTGAAACCGTTGAAAGCTGCGGCACTCTGTTCCCTCTCCTGTGGGAGAGGGTTAGAGGGCTGCGAGTGCGGGAAAACTTTGGTCTGTGCGGAACTGTTTGCCCTCTCCGTTCTTTCTCGCGTAGAGTGGGCGGTTTGCGTGATTTGTGGGATGGGTCGTCCTGAAACCGCGTCCGCCGTATACGGGCGCCGTTCGATACAAAACAGCAACAGGAGGGCTCATCATCGACCAGCACGTCTTGCTTTGCGATTGTGTTCGAGTTCGGTAATTTCCTTAATCAGCTTTTGTTGTGGACAAAGTCCGCTTTCGTCGCATTCCTGCGCCACCAGCGCGCTGCGGATAAAAAGATTTCGCGCGCTTCTTCGGGGGCGATTCTGCCGTAGGACACGGGGCGGCGCGGCAGGACAGTCAGGCCGTGAGGCGTTACCCGTTCGCTGGCGATGACTTCGCCGCGTTTTTGTTCCCAGTGCGGCTCGAAATGGTGGTAGCGGACGGTGCGGCGCTTCCTGCTCGATCCATTCGGGCTGGATGGCGGCCACGATCGCGAGCGTAAAGTTTTGTTGTTTCAACGGGTTCTGCCGCCATCGCCATTTGGGTTTGGCTTTGAACAGGGCGGAGGCGGGGAAAGGTGGAAGCGGCTGCCGCGCGCGCCGGTGTGGTCGTTGCCGTCGGGCGATTTCATGCCGACGTTGGCGATGAGGCCGGTGAGCGGGGCGTGGTGGATTTGTTCGTAGCCCGCTTCTTTGGCGGCGCGGATTTGGGCGCGGTGTTGCTTTTCTTATCCAGTTGTTTTTGTTTGAGTTTGGCGGATGGGTCTTGGTCGCCCGCATTTTCAGACGACGTGAGCTGCCTGACTTCGGGGAGTCGTCTGCAGCGGCTTCCTTGGTGGTCAAACCCGTTTCAATCGCGGTTTGGGCAAGCTGGTGGTGCAGCTCGCGCCATTCGCGCATCCGCAGGTGCGACAGGAAATATTAGCGGCACCACTGCACCCAACTGCTTGTTGGACAAGCCTTTTGTCACGCTCGCTGGGCTGTCCCAAATGTTCAGATAGGCAGGAAATCGGACTGCTTGTCGGTAAAGCGCATCGTGCGCCTTGGCGGCGGCATCGCGCGCTTCAGCGGCCGCTCGCGCGGGTCTGAGATCGACAGCGCGGACGCGTCACGCAATATTTCCGCCATGCGGTCGTGTTTCTTCGCCGCCAGCAAAATACGCGCGATTTTTCGGGTCGATGGGCAGACGCGCGCCATTTTGTTCGCCGAAGTTTGGTCGGCCGTTGTGTTCATTAACCGCACTGGTCCAACAACACCTGAAAACCCATCATTGATATACCGCGAATCAGGCATTTCTAAAAAAGTGGAATGCCGCTACGTCCTCAAGTCAACGCTGCCATGCGCAGGGATGACGGCGGCCAGGTTGCTGCGGACGATTTCTGGGTCGGTAAATTCGGGGCGGCTGTTGAAATCTTCTTCTGAAAACAGTCGGATACATACGCCTGCGGAGACGCGTCCGCAGCGGCCGGAGCGTTGGCGGGCGGCGGCTTGGGAGATTTTTTCGACATGAAGCTGCTCCACTTTCGCCCGTGCGGAATAGCGTTTGACGCGCGAGGCCGGTGTCGATGACGTATTTGATGCCCGGCACGGTGAGCGAGGTTTCGGCGACGTTGGTCGCCAGCACGATGCGGCGTTTCGCGCCGGAGGGTGGAAGATTTTGTGCTGCTCGGCGTGCGACAGGCGTGCGAACAGGGGCAGAGATTTCCGTCGTTGCGGCGCAGCGTGGTTGCGCAGGGCTTCGGTGGCTTCGCGGATTTCGCGTTCTCCCGCTAGGAACACCAAAATATCGCCTTCGCCGTGTCGCGCCAATTCGTCCGCCGCATCGACAATCGCGTCGGTCAGCTCGACTTCGCGTCGTCTTCGTCTTTGCTGGTCAGCGGGCGGTAGAGGATTTCGACGGGATAGGTGCGCCCGCTCACTTCCAGCACAGGCGCGCCGTTGAAGTGTTGGGAGAAGCGTTCTGCGTCTATGGTTGCCGAGGTGATGATGACTTTCAAATCAGGGCGGCGCGGCAGGAGCTGTTTCAGGTAGCCCAGCAGAAGTCGATGTTCAGGCTGCGCTCGTGCGCTTCGTCAATGATAATCGTGTCGTAGGCGGCGAGATAGCGGTCGGTCTGCGTTTCCGCCAGCAGGATGCCGTCGGTCATCAGCTTGACGCAGGCATCGCGCGAGGTGTGGTCGGTAAAGCGTACCTTATAGCCCACCGCGCTGCCGATTTCGGTGTGCAGCTCTTCGGCAATCCGCTCCGCCACCGAACGCGCGGCCAAACGGCGCGGCTGGGTATGCCGATTAGCCCCGCCGCCCGCGCCCGAGTTCCAGACAAATCTTGGGCAACTGCGTGGTTTTTGCCCGAACCGGTTTCGCCGCAAATAATCGTTACCTGATTTCTCGGCAATGGCTTTTTGATTTCTTCGAGCTTTCTCGTGAACGGGCAGGTGTTGTCGAACTCAGGTTTGGGCAAGGCTGGACAAACGCTTCAGAAAAGATTTCGTGCGATTTTTCGGTATTTTTCTTCGACTTTGGACAAGCCGCCGTATTTGTTGGGATTTTTGAAGGCGGATTGCAGAAAGTGGCGGTCTTTGGAGAGGGTTTGGGAGAAATCGGGATGAGGGCATGGTACGGGCGGATGTCGGTGAATAAAAATGGTAGTATTATAGCAAACTGGCTTTGCCTAATCCGGTATGGGTACTATTTAGACCTCTTTTGGCAGGCAGGCTGTATTGTTTAATGAAAAGAATATCTATGAAAAGATTTTATGTTTGGTTTTGGCGATGAGTATGGGCAACGTGGCATTTGCCGCGGAGTACAGAACGAAAACAGCCCATTGCCCACGACTGGCTGAAAAATCAACGGCAATCAGTTCAATATTGAATCTGCCAACGAACGCGGGCATATATGTGGCGCGCAAGGCAAAATGGATAAGAATAAGGTTTGGAAAGATGGGGAAGGCTGCCAAATATCGTTTCAATTCAAGGGAGATGAGGTAAAAGTGGATGCCGAAAGCTGCGAAAATTATTGCAGCGCGGGCGCATCTTTCCCGTCGGAGTATTACAAACTGCCGCAGGTTTGTTCGCAACAAAGGTGTCAAAAAGATGGAAAAACCGTTTTCAGACGACCTTACGTTCAGGAAAAATTCGAGACAGGCTGCGGACATCAAACAAAATTATCTGAAACAGTGCGGCGACTTCTCAATCCGATTGAAACAGTGACTGCCGCCAACGATGCCGCCGATGCTTACCGTCAGGCAAACAACAAAGCCGCCTGTATCCAAACTTTTGGATGCGGTGCAGGATCATTATGAGCCAATTGTTGGATAAGGACTTGGTGAATAAGATTAATGTGCAGATGGAGCGTGACAAAGCTTTGCGCCTAACAATGTAGCTGAACGCTGATAAAAAGGTTGTTGAAAGGGGTCGTCTGAAAAAGTAAATCGTACTATGACGGCCTTTATTAGTATGCCGTTGGTCGTAAAAATGCTCGTTTGGCATATTTATTACAAAGTCATATTGTTTGTTAGAGATGCGTTCCTGTCTTCGTCAGATAACAATTTTAAGAACAAAATTATGAAAATATCTTGCTGATGTATGTTTGCAGCCTTATCTGCCTGCGGTGGCAGCTAGCTCTTCCCCAGTACGCAATCCACGCCGACACAGGCTCCAAAAATCTGCCCAAGCCCTGCCCTCGGCGAACGCAGCTTCCACTTGCCGGTAGCTGCGAAGTCGAGACACGGAATCCGGCAAAACGATTTTTCAGCAGAACCAATGCTTCCTGATTCCGCAGTGGCATTCAATCATGCCGGTGGAGATTACCATCGAGCGTAGAGGTCGATCTGCAGCCGTACACAAGGCGAGAGTTTTAAAGACGGCTGGCGGGACAGCGTCGGCAGTTCGGAGAAGTAAACGCCTTACCAATTTTGGCGGGATACGTCCTGCACCACAGCACACCCGATGCGGTTGCCGGCATCGTGAACCGAATCGCAAAACAATGCTACCTTCAACGGTAATTTTACCCGTGAAGCAGAAATGCCGAAAATCGGACGGGCGGTTTACGACGTATCGACCGTCAGCGTGCGCGGTGCTCTGGCGCAGTATACGGTACAGGTCGATCTGACTGCCAGATTTCGAAAGCAGTCGGCGGCAGCCTCGGCTAGTTTCAACAAAACGCTACCGTTGATGCGGATATCAACGGCAACAGATTTTCTTCCGTCACCCCGACGGCAGAAATACGGCAGTTTCTTCGGTTCCGCAGCTGCAGAGACAGATCGGTGTTTTATCAGGTCGGTAAAATCATGGGACGTTGCCGGCCAAAAAGCAATAAAGATGAAAGTTGCGTTACTTTTTACAAGGGGTGCCAGACACTCAAAATTTCGACTTTCGGCATAACTATCAAATGTGTAGCAACGGCACGGTAAGTTGGTCATCTTGCAGGCCCTTGTACTCAAAGCAGAAAAGTATTTAAAACGAAAAAGCGCAAAATTTGAATCGTCGGAACTACCCCCAAAGGGAAGGTCGTCTGAAAACGGTTTGGTTATCCGTTTTTCAGACGACCCTATGGTCGGCTCTCACAAAGGCAATGTTGAAAGCGTTCTAGCGGTTGCAGCGAAAAAGAAAGAGCGGTTTGTAGCGACTCCTCTATATCGAGTTACAATCCGTTTTTCTCCTAAACCAATATTCCAAAGCACAAAATTATGCTGAAAATCATCTCCGCCAACGTCAACGGCATCCGCTCCGCCTACAAAAAGTTTCTACGAATACATCGCCGTATCGGGCGCGGACATTGTCTGCGTGCAGGAACTCAAAGCGCAGGAAGCCGGTTGTCCGCCGATATGAAAGAATCCGCACGGGATGCACGGCCATTGGCATTGTGCCGAAAAACGCAGTTACAGCGGCGTGGCGGTGTACAGCAAACGCGCGCCTGACAATGTGCAAATCGGTATGGGCATTGAAGAATTCGACAGGGAAGGGGCGGTTTCGTGCGCTGCGATTTCGGCAGGGCTGTCGGTGATTTTCGCTCTACCTGCCCAGCGGTACCAGCGCGCCGGGCGGCAGAATTGAAATACCGCTTTTTAGATGCGTTCTACCCATGCTTGAAACCATGAAGGCGGAAGGGCGCGACATTGTCGTCTGCGGCGACTGGAACATCGCCCACCAAAACATCGACCTGAAAAACTGGAAGGCAATCAGAAAACTCAGGCTTCCTGCCCGAAGAACGCGAATGGATAGGCAAAGTCATCCATACGCTCGGCTGGACGGATATGTGGCGCACGCTCTATCCCGACAACCCCGGCTATGCTGGTGGAGCAACCGCGGACAGGGCGTATGCGAAAGATGTTGGGTGGCGCATCGACTATCAGATGGTTACGCCCGAACTCGCCGCAAAGCGGTGTCCGCGCATGTTTATAAAGACGAAAAATTTTCCGACCATGCGCCTTTGGTCGTGGTGCGACTATGCTGCAATAAAGTTTTTCGCTGCAAATACGATTGGAATGTGAACGGTAAAACCGGCATAGGTGCGGCATGGGTGGTCGCCGCGTTTGTGCGCTGCCCTATGCTGGTGTGGACGACCTCATGCTGGCGCGGATGTCGCTGGGTTGAAATGACCCGCGCCAATCCGCTGACGTTGCGTGTAACTGGCTGTTCTCGCTGCCTGCTTCTGATTGCCGCCAGTGTTTCGGCTGGAAAGGCGCTGGCGGTTGATTGCCCAACATCCTGATCTGCCTCGCTACCTGCGCCGTTTGAGTGTCGCCGTGCTCTTGATTACGCTTTACGCTCAACGGTTTGCTCAGATAGGTCGTCTGAGATGCGAACTTTCGAGCTCGAAGACCCTGACGCTTTTCTTGATACGCGACGCGGACGGAAGCAGAAATGTGCAGATGAACCGCTGGGCGGTCAGCTATCCACGTCGTCAGAGCCGCTGCCGCTTCGCAATCATAAGCATCGCCATGTGGCGAGCAAATGTCAAAGCAGCGTTTGAAGGCATCGGCGGCGAACACATCGCCGTCGTCGCTTTACACGGCGCGACGCAGCGCACCTTTCTGGCGTGGCTCTGCAAACCGACATCCTGACGCAGATCGTCAACATCATCCTCGTCTCGCCGCGCCCCGAAAGCGTTTCCCCGAGTGAAAATACACACCCTCCGGCGCGTCCGTTGCCCTGCCGCACCGCGCTTGTCATCGCCGAACAAAACGGCACGCTGCCGCACAACTGGGGCGGAAGAGCGGAGCAAACCTGTGGAACCGCACGCCTCCCTGTCGCCCACATTCCGGCACGCTCAACAGCGCACTCGGCGGCTGGCAATGAACGTAAGGCTGATGCAGGAAATGCTGCTATGAGTTGAACAAAAGTCACGTGCGAGATAGCAGAAAAAGGTCGTCTGAGCACCGGAAATCGGGTTTCAGACGACCTCTCTGAAACGAGACAGTTTCAGGTAAAATACGGCGGTTCTGCCAATCATCCGAGCTATGTATTCCCTAGCCCGCAGCCTGCTGTTTAAACTCGATGCCGAGCCCGCCGTTTCACGCGACGCGCTCACGAAAGTGTACAAAGCTCGGCCTGCCGCCCGATTTTCGACAACCGCACCGTACGTCAAATAGCTCATGGAGCATCAACCTGCCCAGCGCGATCAGACTGGCGCTGCCGGGCTCGACAACACGGCGAATCATAGACGCATTGAGGCGCGCTCGCTTCGGCTTCCTCGAAATCGGCACGGTCACCGCACCGCAAGCCCACCTTGCGCACTGTAGCGCCTCTCCGCGTTCCCGAAACGCAAGGCATCATCAGCGCGATGGGCTTCCAACCAACCACGGCATCGACGCCGCGGTTCGACATCGAGCCGTTATCAAGGCGTGACGGGCATCAACATCGTGCACGCCGTGCACCCCCATCCGAAAACGCCGCCGACGACTTTTAATCTGCCTCGGCTACGCACCTGGTTACGTTGCAGTTGCACGTGGTGGGGGTGGGGTTGGTGGTGGGGTGGTGTTGGTTGTGTTTGTGGTGGTGGTTTTGTGTGGGGTTGTTGTGTGGTGTGTGGGGGGGTTTTGGGTTGGTGGGTGTTTGAATGTTGGCGGAACATAGACGGCAAGCTGCGATTATCGAGATGTAGGCGGTATTGCAGCAGGACGCCTTGAAAAAATCGTCTCGGCAACCGTTCCGTGTAATGCAGCTTGATTTATAAGGCCGGCATTAGTGAAGGATTGTCTGGCGGCGTTGGAAGTGAAACGCGATTTCCAACACAAGAGTCGTCTGAAAACCGGTTTAACTGGATTTAAACGGTTTTCGGACGACATGCCTAACAAATTCGGATCTCAATAATCTGTGGAAGATAAATTCCCAGACAATATTGTTGCTATTCCAGAAACATAATATTTCCCTTTTCAAAAGGAAATTGCTTAGAAACTAACTTCTGAGGTTGAGGCATACAGATTTCCTCCGCACGACTTTGTCCGTAATGCCTGTCGGCTACTCACCATCAGGACAGGGTGCTTTACATAAAGCGTTACGATGTTGTCAAAGTATATTCCTCATACACAAGCGGTTTGGGTGCGCCATCAAATTACCTAAAAATGTCGGATTTCCAGCGAGCTTTGCGCCTTGTAATCAGGTAAAAGGAAATTATATTCAGTTTGAGTGGTCAACAGATTATGAAACAAATAGGGTTCTGTAATACATTCCATCATAAAACTTCTCAATTGACTTGTTTTTCTTTCGGTATGAATAAACCTCCAGAGAATAATAAACAAAATAAAACATAAAATAAAAAATGGTTCATGAATAGAAGTAGCATCAATAGAATTATTGTCCATGTTGCAGTATATATATAAAAATAATTAGGTAAAATATAATTTCTTTCAAAAGTTATTCATATTCATTCTTTTTCAGTTCTACGTCGTTTTTCCACTCAATAACAAGAAAATAAAAAGAATGAATAAAGCAATACTTGGCAGAGTAGATATTATGATCAATTAAAACAAAAATAGTACAATACTCAACACAAGGTCTTAACCATGGCATACTCTCGCGGACTTAAGAAACAAAGCTTTAAACTATTACGAACAATGCAAAAACATCAGCCAAACCGCAGCAACGTTTAACCTGTCAAAGAAAACACGCTACCTGTGGATTCGCCTTACAAACAGGCAGCCTAAAACATCAAGTTACCGGTCTAAATGCCGTCAAATTGGATGGCAAAACTGGCTCAATATGTTGGGCAACACCCGGATACTATCTGCGTGAAATCGCCAAACATTTTGATTGTGCGGCAGCCGCCGTTTTGCTATGCACTCAAACAGATGGGGATGACGCGTACCACCACTTACAAAAGCACAAGACCCGGCCAAAGTAACGCATTATTTGACACAGCTGGCCGGGTACCGACTACCAACGCGTTTATTTGGACGAAACAGGATTTGACCGCTACCTGTTCCGTCCCTATGCCCGCAGCCCGAAAGGGCAAATGGTGAAAGCGCAGATAAGTGGAAAAAGGCCGACGCTTATCTCTGGTGACCGCACAAGTCGGCAACCAGCTGGTGCTCCGATGGTTTATCAAATACGATGACCGGATCTTTTGAAAGCGTGGTTTTCAGCAATGCCTACTGCCCGCATTGACTCAAAAATCATTGATTATTTTTAGATAATGCACGATTTCACCGTATGGGTGTCTTACGGGAATGGCGGAAAAATGGGGATCATAAGGTAGTGCCTCTTGCACCTTATTCACCTAGAGCTCAACCCGATTGAGAAGGTGTGGGCGAAGATAAGCGGTATCTGCGAACCGTTTTGTCTGATTACGCCCGATTTGACGGTGCGCTATCTGTCCTATACACAGTTTTAATTGACTATAATAATAGAATTGATGCCCATGTTTCAGTATATGTAGAAAATATAATGGTGAGTTCTAAGCCTGAGATGGTATTTGAATCAGGATTGATCTAATGTGTTTTCACGGTATTTGAAGGACAAAGCTCTAAAGCTTCCTTGGATCAGATGATGTAAACATATAATGTACTAGATCAGGGATTGTTTGAATAGTATTTTACTGACCAAATAAGGAGAGTTGTTTGAATAAAAATAACAATATAATTTACCATTATCCAAAAAGGTTGTTTTTGAGAGTAGGAATATTGAAGTCTTTTAAATAGTCTATCCCTGTTGAAGTTATAGGATAAAGTTGAGAAAAGAGTATTTCATCCGCTTTATTTGCTTCAAAAAATAACGATCATTCCATTTGTTTCAACAAAAGTCCTCAAGAATATATTGCGACTGCTTTTGGGAAAAATATCAATGTACCATGAAAATGACTTGGAATTTAAAAACTCATCAGGAGTTTTGTAATAATGATCAGAATGTTGATCATAGCTGAACATTAATATCAGCAATGGTATAAATATAATTGCAGATAGCGTGCCTAAAAGATTAAAGCTAATTTAATAAATTTCTTCATGGATACACCTTTTTAAGGCGAATTGCAGTTTTAATCAAAGGACTGTCACGGATAACTAGGAAATTCAGTTCAAAGCAGACTTATTACTATGAGGAAAAGCCACTAAACTCGTACGAGCTAAATAATACATCGAAACGATTTGTTGCAGGCGTTATTACCAGAGCAGTAGACTAGAGACTAACTTTTGTTATCGCCTGAAGAGGATGTATTTTTAGGTCGTCTGAAAGTTTTTCAGACGACCTTTGAAAAGATAGGCTTCCAATTCAACCTACGCCTGTTGTATGTAAACAACGCGGTGTTTTTCTTGAAATATGAACAATCCTTTCTTAGAGAAAAAGCTATCTAAACTAAAACCTTCAGATAACCTTAACTCATTCTTTTTTAACTTTTATCTGATAAAAATTTCTTTCTGGTCCTTACTTTCAAACCAGCCTACTGCGCCTCTTACATAATAAGATATTTCAACCGTAATATCCTGTTTGATCATTGGAGTTCCGGAAAATAACTGTTTCATTGTCCCATTTCCCTGTTACAGCGGAAACAGATAAACCCGAATCTTCAGGCGAATAGTTGCACGAAAGAGTCAGGGGTATGATCTAAGCCCGCCGGTAAAATTTACGCTTACCGAATATGGCCTATCAAATTTCGCATCAGGCAATGATTCGATTTTTGGGGATTAAAGTACAGCTCGCAGTAAAAGCAAGCTAGAGCAAATATAAAACAATCTTTTCATTTTCTTTTTCCTATGTTATTGCTTCAAAAACTATTGCCTTAAAGCTGGCATTTAAAAATTCTTTAAAGTTATCTCTTTTATGGATTCACTAAAATCTATAAGGTTCTTAACCATCCCTCAATGAGATAGTTTTAAATCTACTGCATCAGTCAGCCTGCTGTATTGGTTAATTACTTCCAACGTTTGCCGGCTACGCAACGAGACGATTTCTATCGGATAACCTGCAGTGTATTCAATTATTGCAACATGATCGATTGGGGCGGGATAGTGCATCCGGTTCTCCTGGAGAAATAGATATATCATCTTCCGTTTCTTCTGTTGCGTGAACAATCGAACAGGACGACTGCCATTAGTAAAAAGGTCGTCTGAAAGTTTTCAGACGACCTTTGAGAAAGATGAGCGTCCAATTCAAACTACGCCTGTTACTGTAAATAACACAGTGCTTTCTTGAAATATGAACGATCTTTTCTTGAGAAAAAGCTATCTAAACTAAACCTCTCAGCTAACCTTAACTCATTCTTTGGCTTTTTATCTGATAAAATTCTATCTGGTCCATACTTTCAAACCAGCTCTGCTCCTCTTACATAATAAGATATTTCAATCTTAATATCCTGTTTGGTCTGTGGAGTTCCAGAAATATTCAATTTGTTATACCACATATTGGTAGGCGTTACAGTCAACCCTGAATTCGGAGGATCCATTTTTACCCTGAAAATGATTGGGATAAGCAGCATATTTAGTTCTTAATTCTACGAAATATGAGCATTAAATTCTGCATCCGGTAATGCCTGAACTTTATGTTTACCAGCAAAACAACCGGATAACGCTATTCGCGGCCGAAAAAGATAAATACTTTCTTCATCATACTTAAATATCCTCCATAATTTGCGATACTTCACAAACTTTTTAAACACAATTGCCCCAAAAGCTGGCTTTTTAGAAACTTTTTCAGACGACCTTTTTGAAAGTTAGATTTTTCAATTCAAGTTACGTTTACTTTTCTAAGTAAACAGGGTTTTTAAATTACTATCGTCTTTTAACCCTACTGTATTGGTTAGTTATCCCGCTTGATTGCGGGCTACATAAAAGACTTTCCCATACTATCTAATTAATTAGATTGACTCTTAACCTTTATCCTATAAAATTTTGTCTTTCTATTATCTTGAAATATTATTTTATCAACTAAATAAGATATTTTTAATTGAAATTTCTTGATTCACTTTTAGGTGTTCCTGAAATAACTATTTCATTATCCCATTTCCCAGTCACAGGGAAACAGATAAACGAATCGTCAGGCGTAATGTTTGCATGGAAAAATTAGGATATGTTCTATGCCCATCGCTAAAATTTACTCTTATGGAATAAGGTTGATGAAATTCTGCATCAGGTAATGATTCGACTTTTGGTGTGACAGCTACAGCTCGCAGTAAAAAGCAAGTTATAGCAAATATAAACAATCTTTTCATTTTCTTTTTCTATGTTATTGCTTCAAAAACTATTGCCCCAAAGCTGGCATTTAAAAACTTCTTTAAAGTTATCTCTTTTTGTGTATTCACTATGTTCTATAAGATTCTTCACCTTCCCCAAGTAAACAGTTTCAAATCTGCTGTATCTGTCAGCCTGCTGTATTGGTCAATTATCCCCTGTTTGCTGGCTGTGTAACGGACTTTCCCATACTATCCAGTGGGCCTTAAAAGTTTGGTGTCGTTGCCCCTGCAAAAATATTTGCTTGAACTCATCAGTTGCACGACACGATAGCTCTTATAGCATATTTGTTGATTTCCGCCATTTCTTTCAGAGTGCTGCTACCACGAATCGTGACTAAGTTGTGCAGGTTTTTCGCATCCGATTTTTCAACCACTTTTCCATATCCCAATGAGTTGTAATAGCTGCCATTTCTTTGGTTGGGCTGTCATAATCCCAAATCAGGTTTTCCGAATCGCGCAGACTGCCCAGGGTTATCCAATCTAATCCAGATATCCTTTGGTCTCTACTTCATCAAAAAGTTTTAGGCTGAGCCGCATCACCTGCCTTAATTTCCAGATTGGCAAAAATTTGCTTTCCTGTTTCCCATGAGTTGCTTGACCGCTATCTGATAAAGATCGGGGCGGTCCTTCAGTGAGACAGTAAAAGTAAAGCAGCAGGTCCGCATAAGGATGATCGGTTTTGGTTTGGATAACCTTCGCCCTGACTTTGTCTTCCTGCTGCCAGCCTATCCCTCAATTCCTGCTCGATTCTATCTTTTTAAACGGGTCATTTTTGATGTCCGGCTGGATATTCGGGCGTTACAAAAATCTGCTTGCGACTGATGTTTAGTATGTCCGTATTAGGGGGATTACCCGGTTGGTTTTCTGCAGTATCCCTTGGCTTTCCATTGCGCGGAGCGGCAAATTTTTATAGTTGTCAGCTTCGTAGAAATAGCTCAGAGGATATATGCTGTCTTCGATAAAAATAGGGTAGAGAGCCTGCCTACTGCGGTACAGATAAATCTGTACCTGATATTTTTCAGCCTGTTCTTTAGACAAATCAGTTGGCGAATTGAAAACAACTATAAATTTCCTTCGAATTCGGAACAGGGCTGCATTGAATTGAAATAAGGCATATAGCTCTTTTTAACCATATCATACAGTTGGATTTTTATACATTAATTCGGAAATGGGGGATATTGGTATCGATTCTGCATCCCAAATGAAATGTTTTTCATGATTTTGTTCATAATTATTGTCGTCGATATTCAGTGTATTTGAATAGAACATTTGAATTTTCACTCGCTCCGGCTGAGACGAGATAAAAACACCTCGGTATAACCATTTTCATCAGTTTTACCCTTATGGTTGTGCATCCTTCAAATAAGCCGCATATTCAGTATGCGCGTAGGGGTTTTGGTCGTCATCTAACATTTCGAAGCATAAAGGCGTAGCGTTTACTTACGCTCAAATAAAGGGAGCCTCATTGATGTATAACTATTCGGCCCTGTCACCTCCACCGGCGCCTTCACCGCACCAACTTCGGACTACCAATCTCAACCTCCCGTTCGCCAGTTTGATATACGCCCCTTTGCAGGTAATCAAGGGATCTCTTCCTTCGCCGCGATGGTGATTTTGCCCGCGCTGCTGGTTAATACTGCATCCTTCAACGCATTCAGCTGCAGCTCGTCATTCTGTGCCTGTACGGTGCACTGCGCCCTTGAGTTGGCCTGTACCTTGATGCCGCTGCTTTTGCGCAAACAGGTTGAGGCTTTCTACTGCATGGGCGGTCAGGCTTTGACCGGCGGTGATGTCGGTATGGTTGCCGCTGACGAGGTGGATGTTTTCATTGGCAGTGTGCAGTTGGCTTTGTTGGGTTGCGGTAGCGATGCCGGCAGGGGCGGTTTGGATCAAACCGGCCTCTTTCAGGTCTTTGAGGGCGTCTTTCAGACGACCCTTTGAGTTTTCTTCATCGGTGATGGTGGTTGTTGGCGGTTTGGGCGGCTTTGTTCAGGCTTTTGGCGAGGGAAAGTAGCCTGTTCGAGGTTGGGCGATGGCATCGTCCATATCCAACACTTTGCCGTTGGCGTCTTGGTTTTTGTGCGCTGACGAGTATGCCTTTACCCGCCCGTACGGCGCCCCAGCCGTCGGTTCTGAGTTCAAAGCCTTCGCCGTTCTCCCCGCGTTTTCTCCCTACCGCTGTCGACGATGTGGCCGAGGTTGAGTTAGGATTTTCTGGTAGTCGGTGGCGAGTTTGATGTGTTCCTGACCCTTTTTGGTCTTCCATCCTGAGTTTGTTGTTTGCCCAGGTACGGATGACGTTCCTTGTGTTCCAATCGGCAGGAATGTGGTCAGGGATGGGCGCTGTCGTGCATGACGCCGGAGATATACGGGCGGTCGGGGTTGCCTTGGACGAAGGACAGCATGACTTCGGTGCCTTCGTGTAAGGGGAAGTGGATACCGTACTCGGGACCGGCATAGGGTTTGGCCAGTCGGACGGGACGGCTTTCGCCGCCGGGACTCCATTCGTCCAGGTCAAACGGCGGTTTGACGCGGTAGCGCCCATGTCGTCGATGTAGGCGTAGGGTGCAGTTCTCTGCCGCGGTCACCCGTGCGGGCAGTGTGCCGGCGATATGGGGGGCGCGGGGTGGTGCGTTCGGGACGGAAGGCGAGTTGGGCGGGAACGGCGGTAAAGGTATGGGCTGTAGGCGGTATCGCGGCTGCCGCTGTGTTCCATGCCGAGTACCAGCCAGCCGTCGGGTGCTTCGGGGAAGGCGGTATCGGTTTGGAACACTTTCATCGGTGCCATGGAGACGACGTTGCCGCTGCCGTTGGCGACGGTTTGGCGGCAGAGGACGGCTTCGTTCAACAGGGTCGTCTGAACTTTGGCTTCGTCAGGGGTTTTTGGGATGGAGGCCCCAGTTTTGCTGTTTGCCCAATAAGACGGTATTGTCGGCCGACTCTTCAGACTGTTTGTTGTCGGTTTCGGCAAAGAGGTCGGTATCGGCAGTGCGGTAGTTGTAGTCGGCACTGCGTATGCCTTCGACGATGGGGTTGTGGCGGATGCTTAAGTTGAAGAGTGCTTCGGTACCGACGCTTTCCAGTCCGGCATGGGGTCGGTAGGAAACGGGCAGGCTTTGGTCGCGGAAGTAGTGTTCGGGACTGTCGCCGAAGACGACCACGTCGCCATGTTGTTCATGCTGTTCGAAGGCATACCAAATACCTTCTTCCTCCACAGGCGGTTGATAAAGGCAAAGTCGCTTTCGAGATACTGGGTCACATACTCGCGGACGGTGTAGCTGCGGCTTTTTTTGGAAACGGTAGTCGACACCGGAGAAGCCGTGGTGTTTGAAGACGGCGGCAACGATGTCGGGGACGGTTTGGTTTTGAAACAGTCGGGAGGATTGGAAATGTTTTAAAGCCGCGAAGCGCGGCTCTAAAACAAAGCGGTAAACAGTTTCATCGCTTGGATACGGACAGCTTCTCGCATGAGGTGATAATGCCCTGCCATTGCTTTCGCCGGAGCGTCGTCCGAACCGGCTGCAAAAGGCGGCGGCGACTTCGGACAATACGGCCTCCTGCGGACGGATTTCAAACGCTGCGCGCTGGTTGAGGTAGGGAAGACAGCGGCAGGGAGGAATCGGTGGAGGTGGCGGTGATTTCGACGCGGTAGAGCGGTGTTGGCGGCTTCGGAGGCGGTGAAAGAGCGAACTGAAAGTGACGGAGAAACGGGCGAAAGGTGAGGTGGTAGGGATTGGCGGGCAGTCATGCAGCGATCTGGATGATTTTGTGATGAAAGTTTAAACATAAATCAAAAAGGCGAGGCAAGACAAATGATTAATGACAAGTGGCAGAAAATGTCGTATGGATGGTTTCTGAAAGTGATAGGTGAATAGATTTGGGACTAAAGAAGGTCGTCTGAAAGTTGAGTTTCAGACGACCTTGATCATCTTAGGTTCATTTAGATTTATAGATTAATTTAAAAAGAAAAATGTTATTTTATAATTCGAGGGTGGATGGGTTGTTAATCCTTATCATGCCCAATAGTTTGAAAGAAATATGGTTCTTCAAATTAGCAAGGTTCGTTGCCACATACATAAATTTCTTTTAAATAGCTATTTTCGCTTTAAAAATGGCATCTGAGCACATTGCAAATATTCAAATATCCCTCTCTTCCAACCTCTTTTCTCTGGCAATATCAAGCGATTCATCAAATTTGTTTTTATTCCATTGCCTTTGTTGATGAATTAAATAATTTCTTATATTTACATTTTTCTGCTTTTGAGCAATTGAATAATTATTATTTAATTCTTTCTGTGCCAATAGATATGACTTGGAAAAACATACAAGAATATCCTCTTGTATTACTGTTACATGACATGGCTTGTTTAATGCATCTTTATCAATAACTGTTTCAGGTAAATCTCAAGTGTAAAAGTTGAGACGAGGCAGATTGTAATAAATAAAAGCTCTATTATTTAAAGTGATCAAAACGTAATCCTTTGTTCAATATACATAGTATCAAGTAGATTATGATCCATCATCAGTTATCTAAAATATTTGGTTCTACCTAAGCCTACACTTACTAAAATGGGTTAACAATACAATTATAGTGGCTTAACTTTTAAACCAGTGCGGCGTTGCCTCGCCTTTAGCTCAAAGAGAACGATTCTCTAGATGCTGAGCACCAAATGAATCGGTTCCGTACTATCTGTACTGCCTGCAGCTTCGTCGCCTTGTCCTGATTTAAATTTAATCCACTATAAGAGCGGGCATGGATGGTTTGGATATGAAAAAGGTCGTCTGAAAACCGGTTTTCAGACGACCTTTGACTTTTCTAGCTGATTTTAAGGCTGATAACTGGGTTTCATGCCGTTGGGCAGGGAGTTGCCAGACGTAGCCTGTGGTTTTTCATTTTGCCGGCAACCTCGCTAGCTTTCGTCGCCGTAGCCCCAGAAGTAGTCCACGCGGACGGCGCCTCTGATAGCGCTGCCTGTGTCTTGCGCCATGATAGAGGCGGTTGAGGGCTTTTTGGTGGTCGGATGGGCGGTGGCGACAAACAGCGGCGCACCTAGGGTGATGTAGTGGCGGTCGATGGCGCTGCGTATTCACCCAAGAGCGGGGTGCCCAGCGCGCCGACCAGTCCGGCTTCGCTGCTGCCGGTCAGTTCGCGGAAGAAGACGTAGCTGGGGTTTTGTCCCAAGACTTCGGCGAGGCAGCCGGGGTTTTACTTCATGTAGAAAGCTTTGATGCCCCTGCATGCTGGTTTGTGCGAGGGAGGTAGCCTTTGTCTGCCTGTAGCGTCCGATGGAGACGTAGGGTGTTCGTTTTTGTCAGCGAATCCGACGCGGATGTATTTGCCGGACGGGGTTTTCAGACGACCTGAACCTTGGATGTGCATGAAGAAGAGTTCGACAGGAGTCTTCTGCGTAACCGAGGATAGGGGGCTTTGCCGTTGAGCGCGCCGCCGTTGATTTGGTTGCGGGTGTAATGAGGAACGAAGCGGCTGCCTTAAATCTGCCTTTGAGGGCGGTGCTGCGGGCGGTAATGGGGAATTGGGACGGGTCGGCGGTATGTGTGCCGCTGTTGTCGATAACGCTGCTGTTGGCACCGGTTTGGCGGATGCGGACGGTGGCTTTGCTGCCCTCAAAGTTGGCGGACAGGGGACGGAAACGAAGTCGTTGGGGATGCCGTAGATGGGAAGCGGGCTTTGCTTGTGGCTGTCATCGCCGAGCAGGACGGGCTCGTAGTAGCCGGTGATGGTGCCGGCAGGGTTGCCGTTGTTGCTGACCTGCCAGGGGTGAAATAGCGTTCGAAGAAAATGTTTGGCTTGGAAATGGTGGAGGGGCGTCTGCATGGCTTGGGCGCAGACATCTTGCCAGCCTGTGCGGTTTTTCAGTTTCTCGCAGCCTAAGCGGAAGGATTGGAGGCTTTGTGACGAAGTGTTGGGTGCTCCAGTGCGGCGGTTCTTGGTGGGACACGACGGTGTAGGGTCGCGCCGCCGCCGCTGACGGTGGTACCGGCGGGGTCGGGCGTGCCGGTGGGGCAGTCCGGGCCTTTGACGGTGGTGGTGTCGACTTCGGGAAGGTTTTGATGCGTTTGCTCAGGCAGGCGGAAGGACGGCTGCGGCGATGGTGAGGGAGTGTGATGCGGTATGGGTGTTTTTCATAATGCTGTCTTAAGGTCGTCTCGAAATCTGCCGTCGGATAGGGTGAAACGTATCAAGCTGGCTGCATCAAACGCTAGGGATGTACTCGAAAATCGGTTTGCATTGGATGGACAGATTTGCAGACGGGATATTTGGTCCGTTTATTCAAGAGCTTGGGATTTTAACACGAGTTGCCTGCCTGCTTCGGCGGTATGAAAAAGGTCGTCTGAAAACCTTGTATTCGGTTTTCAGACGACCTTCTCCGTATCTTGAAGCCAATCTTATTTCTGATTGTCTTCGATGATTTTTGAGGTGCGGCATGGGCTGTATCCGCTTTGGCTGCGGCCGTTCGGGAAAACGAGGTGGGTGTGCCGTTGAAGCCAGGTGTTCGCCCAAAAGAAGTGGTTTCGGCAACGGGATTGTCGCAATTGGCTTTGCCGCTCGAGAATTAGCCTTTGCGCATCAGTCGGTCAGGCTTGGGTCGGGTTGGGCTGGCACCATAGGATTTCGGCTTTCGCGCGCGGCATCGGGTGCAGACTCGGAATCAGCATCATGAAGTTGTAAATCGTGATGTCGGTCATTTTCAAACTCGTGTTTCCAAGCGTTTGCAGTACGGGCAGTCAGGGTCCGGAAGACGGCGACTTTCAGCTTGCCGTTGCCGCGCACTTCTTTAATCGCTTTGTCCAAAGGCAGGGAGGCGAAGTCGATTTTGTTCAAATCGGCGGCGCGTTCGTCGGTCAGGCTTTGCGCGTGTTGACGTCGATGAGGTCGCCGACGAACATACCTAATCGCCTTTGGCATCGGTAGTAAATGATTTGTTTGCCGCTGACAACGACTTCATAAATGCCTTGAATAGGGTTTCGCTGACGCTGATGACTTTCAGGCCTTGGGATTCGTAAATTTTCGAGGCGGGCTTTCAAAGACTTCGCCGACTTTGCCTTAGTACGGGGGCGGCGGGCTTGGCGGCTGAAGAGGGCGCTGCATTTGCCTGTGAAACGGGCGTTTGCCCGCACGCGGTCAGTGAGATCAGGCGATGGGGGCTAAGATTTTGATTAATTTGGTTTTCATTTTTAAGTATAGGCGTGTGTCAAAGAAAAACCGCATTGTATCAAACCTCTGTCATGCCTGCATTGTATTGAGGCTCAATTTATCGTCTGAAAATAGCTTTCGGCTGTTAAAATCGCACGATTTGCCTGCCTGTATGATCTACCACCGCATCGCCGTAAACATATGGCTAAGCGGACTTCGGAGCCGGTTTGAGGTCGTCTGAAAGATTTGCTGCGGGCAACTGAAAGATTTATCGACACTTTGAGAGAAAAAGATGAACCAACAGAGAATACGCTGAATATCTGTTTAAGCTGCTGGGCGAAGAGCCACGGGCAGCAGAATAAATATAATGGCTGGGAAGACTATTTCTATGGTTTGTTTCAAGGTTTTTATGCCTGACGCGAGAAGGCGTGGCTGATGTGTTTGAGCCTTTGGAAAAGGCGTGAGTGTTGGCGCGCATTATGCCTGTGTATCAAAACACTGCCGAACATAACCAAGAAATCCTCGACGGCGGCTATATTCCAGCTATTTCTGTCCGCCTGCGCAAGATGAGGCGGAAGTGGAGACAGACGGGTGAGCGTTTGCTGGAAGGTTGCGCAAAGTTTGCCCGCTTTGTTGAAGACGAAAAGGCTGATTGCAGCCTTGGCAGCGATTAAACAGATACGTTTGGGTGAGCCTGCGGAAGAGTTTAACGATACTCAGGATTTGTTGGGAGAGGTATTCAGCGAATAGCAGACGAGCAATACGATTACAACAGCCCGAACAAGTGTTGTTCCGAAGCCTATTATTCCGTAAGTTGTGATTATTACCTGTCCGCCTATCTGCAATACCCGCTTTACCGCACCAAACCTGACAGCGATTTTCTCCGTCCTTATTTTTGATTTGTGGAAACAGGGTTACGGCTTTACCTGGATAAAGACTGTTTGTATTTGTGCAAATAGCTTCCGTTTTTTCAAACGGCCTCAAACATTTTTTACACACCATGATCTACCACCGTATCGCCGTAAACGTGCCGCTTTCAGACGGCCTTTGACTTATTCCCATTCCGAGCCGTTGCCGCAGGGAGCGCGGGTGCTTGTGCCTTTCCGTAATAAAACCGTTGTCGGGATTGTGTGGGAAACGGATATTGCGCCCGATATGGATGCGGCTCGGATTTTGGGCGTTCAGACGACCTTTTCGGACGAGCCGCCGTTGCCCGAAAGCTGGCGTGATTTGCTCTCGTTTACGTCGCGTTATTACCACTATCCGACGGGGCAGGCGGTGTTGCCGCGCTGCCGCAGGGTTTCTGAAGGAAACGCGCGCGGTGGAAATGCCGCAGCCGCCGTTGTGTTTTACGCGCTGAACAGAAGCGGGCAGGGGCGCAAACGCCGCCGCCGGCGCGGTTCAACAAAAAGCGGCTTTGTGGGATGCGCTGCTGTCGGGCGGGATGACGATGGTGGCGTTGAAGCAGGTGAACGCGCAGGCGGCGAAATTGATTGAGGATTGGGCGGAGCAGGGTTGGATTGAAACGACGGAAGCAGCGAAACCGTTTTAAGGTCGTCTGAATTTCAGCTCAATGCCGACCAGCAGAAGGTTTCCGATGAAATTCAGACGACCTTCGGCAGCTTTCAGCCGTTTCTGCTGTACGGCATCACCGGCAGCGGCAAGACCGAAGTGTATTTCGATGCGATGGCGAAAGTGTTGGCGCAGGGGCGGCGGGTGTTGTTTCTGTTGCCCGAAAATCAACCTCACGCCGCAGCTTTTTAAAAGCGGGTGGAAAATCGTTTTGCCGACGTACCGACCGCCGTGTTGCACAGCCAGATGGCGGCAGGCGAGCGCACGCAGGATTATCTGCGCACGATGTTGGGGCAGAGCGAAGCTGGTCATCGGCACGGCTGGCGGTGTTCACGCCTTTGCCTGATGTCGGGCTGATTGTGGTCGATGAGGACACGACGGCTCGTTCAAGCAGGACAACGAATTGCGCTACCATGCCCGCGATTTGGCGGTGTGGCGGGCGAAGCAGAGCGGCTGCCCGTCGTGTTGGGCAGCGCTACGCCCAGCGGAGGCTGGCACAAGGCGCAAAGCGGCGCGTACCGCCTGCTGCAACTGACCGAGCGCGCCCATACCGCTGCGCAACTGCCGCAAGTGGACATCCTCAACGTAGGCCGTCTGAAACTCGACAACGGCTTCTCACCGCAAAGCGCTTGCAGCTTTTTGAAACAGAATTTTGAAGCGGGCGGCATGTCACTGGTGTACCTCAACCGGCGCGGTTTTCGCGCCCGCGCTGTTTTGCGGCGACTGCGGCCATACCTTCGGCTGCCCGAACTGCTCCGCCAAAAATGGTGCTGCACCAACGCGCCCGCCAACTGCGCTGCCACCACTGCGACCACCGCAGAACCCGTCCGTTCAAATGCCCCGACTGCGGCAGCAGACCTGACCGCCGTCGGGCACGGCACGCAGCGTGTTGAAGAAACCCTGCGCGCTTTCCTGCCCAAGGCCGCCGTCGTCCGCGTCGACAGGGGACAGCACCGCGCACAAAAACGACTGGGCGGATTTGTACCGCCGCATCGCCGACAACGAAATCGATATTCTGGTCGGCACGCAGATGCTCGCCAAAAGGCCCATGATTTTCGCGCGGCTCAACCTCGTTATCGTCTTAAACGCCGACGGCAGCCTGTACAGTGCGGACTTTCGCGCGCCGGAAAGGCTGTTCGCCGAGCTGATGCAAGTGTCCGGCAGGGCGGGGCGCGCCGACAAACCCGGCAAGGTGTTGATACAGACCCAACTGCCCGAACATCCCGTCTTCGCCGCCGTCAAAGCGCAGGACTACGACGTGTTTGCCGAAAAACGAATTGAACGAGCGGCAAATGTTTTGCCATGCCGCCCTTCGGTTTCAGACCGCCGTCCGCGCCGACGCGCCGCGCGTTGCCGATGCGATGGATTTCTCCAACGCCGCCAAAGAAACCCTCGCCCGCTTTTTGCCCGAAAGCGTCTCCAGTTCGGCGCCGCCCCATGCTGATGGTGCGCCTCGCCGAACGCGAACCTCACAAATCTTCCTCGAATCAACATCCCGACGGTTTGCACCGCGCCGTGAGTTTGTGGGTGCCGTGTTGCAGCAAAACCGCGACGGCAAAATCAGATGGTCGGTGGATGTGGGACGCGCAGGAAGCGTAAGCGGAATAGGGAAGGGGTCGTCTGAAAAAGCGGAAGAGGCATTTTCAGACGACCTTTTGTTTAAAACCATCTTTCTGGTTTGTGAAACGCGGCCAGGCCGGGGATGGGCAGGTTGCGCGCATTGAAAACAGCATTTGAGCCTTCACAAAGCCTACGATAAAATACGCGGTATGAAAGCCTGATGCTGCGCCGCAGTTGGCAGTTCGAGGCTTTGCCGACTATATCGCCCATTTGAGTTCCATACAGGTTTGCATGTATATGGGACGCTTCGCCCCCAGTCCTACGGGTTTGCTGCACATCGGGCTCGCTGCTGACCGCTGGCTTCTTATGCCGATGCGCGCGCCAACGGCGGCAAGTGGCTGGTGCGTATGGAAGACTTGGACCCGCCAGGAAATGGCGGGTGCCGCCGAGCATATTTTTGCGCACATTGGAAGCGTTCGGCTTTGAATGGGACGGCGAAGTCGCCTACCAAAGCCGACGGAACGGGCTGTATCAAGAGGCATTGGGTCGTCTGAAAAGTGAGGACTGGTATATCCTTGTTACTGCAGCCGTAAAGACTGGCGAGGCGGCGGCAACGGTGGAGGCGGACGGTTTGTGTATAACGGGCGTTGCCGCGTTCCGGCGCAAAGGCCTGGAGCAAATGGGGAAAAACGCCTGCTTGGCGGATTGCCGTTCCCGACAGGACGATCGGTTTTCAGGATGGGATTGTCGGCTGTACGCCCAAAAATCTGGCACACGATATCGGCGATTTCGTCCTGTTGCGTGCGGACGGTTTTTGGGCGTATCAACTTGCCGTGGTCGCGGACGATGCCGAACAAGGCATCCACGCATATCGTGCGCGGACAGGGGTTGCTGGTGTCCACGCCGCGTCAGATTTGTTTGCAGCAATGCCTCGGCGCAAACACGCCGCATTACGTGCACCTGCCTTTGCTGGTGAATTCGCAGGGGCAGAAATGGTCCAAACAAACGCTTGCTCCCCTTTGGATTTGAACCGGCGCGAAGCGCTTTTGCGGCAAGTGATGCGTTATCTCAATCTTCCCGACGCGCCCGAGGTTGACCGCCCCGAAGAATTGTTGGCGTGGGCGGTTTTACATTGGGAGATACGGACGATACCGGTTAATGACATAGTCACGGGTAAATTTGTAAATTTGCAACAAATTAGCAGGTACTGCAAATTTTTAATTTTTGTAAGTAATCGCTTGTTTTTCGGATAAAGTTAACAGAATTAAGGTATGTTCTAAACACCTCAGACCACTTTCATTTCAGATGAATGTTTGGCCTGTCTACCAAAACGGCAGAAAGAGGCAACCGTATGAGAAAAATGTTTCAACATACCGAAAGCACGCGAGGAACGTTGTGTATTGATTTAAAATTCACATTCGTATTTAAAATAACAAAAGAAAAAGATTATGTTAAGTGCCATTATTGTTGAAGACGAAGTGCTGGCAGCAGAGCGTTTACGGGTCTTACTTGAAGAATGCAATGTCGTCTTGTAATGTATTCCACCATGCCCAGCCGGCATTGGATTGGTTGAGCATACATGAAGCAGATATCGTATTCGCCGATATCGGCCTGCCTGAAATCAACGGTTTGGAGTTTGTCGAGCGCATCAAGCGCGGTGCCAGACACTCAGCCCAGTATTTTCACCACCGCCTATGAAGAACACGCCCTGCGTGCCTTCGGATCGGCTGCCGCCGACTACCTGCTCAAGCCCATCAGAATGACCCGTCTGCAAGCGGCGCTTGACCGTGTTGGCGAAAATACCGCGAAAAGCCGACGATTTCACCCATTTCACCGTCTTCAGCCGTGATCTGATGATTGAAATCCCATGGCAGCAGGCGCGTTATTTGTGCCGGAACACGAAAACCGTATTCCTGATTACCGGCGACAGGCAGCGATACGAATTGCCCAAAACGCTGGTTTTCTTGGGAAGAGCTGCTCGGAGACAAAGTGATCCGCATCCACCGCAACGCCATCGTGTTCCGACACACCTAGACTGCCTTATCCGCTTGGATGAAGAGGAAGACGAAAAGCAATGCCATTTTGAGCGCGAAGGTTTTGGACGTACCAAACCGCTTCCCGTCAGCCGCCGTCAATTGGCAACCCTGCCAAAATTCTGAAAAACAAATCTGATGGCGGCTTTGCTGCATCATCAACAAAAGCCCTGCCGTTTGGCGGGGCTTTTATTTTCAGACGACCCCTTGTCGTGAACTGACACGGTAGTCGTAACAAGGCGGCAGAGTAGCGGATGGATAAGATTAGGATAAGGCGGGGCAACAGGTTGTCGATGGAAGGGTAATCCGTTATCTGCCTCCAATTCCCGTTGTCCGAAACTTATTGCGATGCGCCGTCATTCGCCGTTTTATCATGATCCCGCACGATTTTGTCGTACACGGCCTCGGGCAGGTAGCGGCGTATCATGTCGCGCCAGCCGTCAGGACCGACCAAACCTTTGACCATGGTGGAAGATACTTCGGCGATTTCGCGCGGCGGCATCAGGAAGACACGTCGAAATTTCAGGGTGCAAGGTCGCTGTTGATATAGCGCATGGAGCGTTCGTATTCGTAGTCGGCAGCAGAACGGATGCCGCGGACGATAAATCCCGCGCCGATTTCGCGCGCGTAGCGAACAAGGAAGCGGTTTTCAAATACGCAGATGCGGACGTTGGGAAAGTCGCCCGTAATCGCTTCGAGCATGGCGCGGCGTTCGTCTATGGTGTGGGTGTTGCGTTTTTCAGGGGTTGATGCCGATGGCGACGACGAGTTCGTCAAAAAGCGCCTGCGCTTCTTTTATCATCCAAAAGATGACCGAGTGTCGGCGGGTCGAAACTGCCTGCGTAAACAGCGCGGCGCGGGGAATCGTTTTCATGGAAAGTAGAGTGAGTGATGGCGGCCGTCAGCATAGCGGGCGGGGCGGGAATGTCAAAAAGGTCGTCTGAAATACACAATCAGTCCGTGTGAGGGCGAAACCGGGTTTTCAGACGACCCATTCATTAGCATGATTGATATGAAATCAAACGCATGAAGATTGCTTCAGGCGGTTTAAAAGCAATAATGCGGCGACGCCGGATTAGCCTTCCTTTACTTCGAAATCCTTTAATAGCATAATAAATAGAAATTATTATCAAAAATTTATCCGTATTAGGCAAATGGGCGAAAGTGCATTTGTATAGTGGATTAAATCAATCAGGACAAGGCGAGGCAACGCCGTACTGGTTTAAAGTTAATCCGCTATATTTCGAACGGATTCGATATGGAGATTGGAAAATGGAACTGAAAGCGTGATTTCTTAAAATGACCGCCGCGCGCTGGCAGCGGCGGGCGTTTCGCCTTCGCTGTTGGCGGCGGGGAAAGAGCGGTTTACCGTGTACGGTGCGCCGGCGATGCCCAGCGTAACCATTGCCGTAGCGGCGTTGCAGGGCAAGCTGGCGAAGCAGGCGGATGTGTCGCTGAAGGTTTGGCGTTCGCCCGACCAGCTTCGCGCGGGCGTGGCGAGCGGGCAATTTAAAGTGATGATGAGGTCCAAGCAATGTCGGCGTAAACCTGCGCAACCAAAGGGGCAGAAAGTCGGCATGGTCAATATTTTTGACCAACGGCATCACGCAGTTGGTCTGCAAAAGGCAGCGCGATTGCCTCGCCGCAGGATTTAGTCGGCAAAAAAATCCTCGTACCGTTTAAAAACGATATGCCCGACATCGTGCTGCAAGCCTTGTTGAAAAAACTGAAAATCGACGCGCACAAAGTCGGCATCACTTACACCGCCACGCCGCCCGAAGCGGTGGGGCTGTTTCTGAGCAGGACTACCACGCCGCCATCCTGCCCGAACCGATGGCAAGCGCAAGCATACTCAAAGGCAAAACCATGGGCGTAAACGTCGTGCGCGGTTTTGATTTGGTGAAAGCATGGGGGGCAGGCGTTTGACACCAAACCGCTGATTCCGATGGCAGGGCATCATCGCCAACGAAGAATATTTCCACGCACACAAAGCGCAGTTCGACATCTTCCATCAGGATTTGAAAAACGCACTCAACTGGATACTCGCCAACCGCCAAAGCGCCGCGAAAATCGGCAAAAACTACCTACCCGCCCCCGAACCCGCCCTAGTCATGGGCTTGGACGGCGCGCGGCTGACGGTAACCAAAGGCAGCGAAGTGAAGAACGAGATTTTGAAGTTTTACGAAATCCTGATGCAGTTCAACCCTGAAACTTCTGGGCGGCAAGCTGCCGGATAACGGGTTCTTCTTGGCTTAAACGGGAGAGGTCGCCTGAAAAAGGGCAGGGTGGTTGTGAATACCTGATTTATCATTTTTCAGACGACCTATATCAGCAACGTGGGTCGGATTCTTGAATCCCGACATTTCGGTTAAACAGGGCTGTCGGATACGAGTATAAGACATACTCTTTTCAGACGACCTATCAGCAGCATAGGTTGGATTCTTGAATCCGACATTTCGGCTAAAACAGGGGCTGTCGGATACGAGTATCCGACCTCACTTTTTCAGACGACCTATAAGCGCGTAGGTCGGTTCTTGAACCCGATATTTTGGCTAAACGGGGCTGTCGGATATAAGTATCCGACCTATCAGACGACCTATCAGATAATAGTTAGAACAGTACACAAAAAGCCGTCATTCCCACGCAGGCAGGATTCGGTATCTAAATTAGTTGATGCAGATAACGAAAAATATGTGAGCATTTGAGGGGGTGATGATGGAATTTTTGCCGATGGAGCAATGTTTATGTTCATTAAAAATTTCTTTTACATGTTTTATTGCCATCGTTTTTGCCGAGTGCCAATGCTTGTACCCGCAATATTAACGAGGTTGTGAGCAAACTATTCAATTTACAATGGATGACAATATTACCGTTTCAATGTTATTCATTGGGGAAATTATGCCTGGAAAATATGTTCTAAATTTTAGACATTATCAGGCATCAGACTCAGAAGGGCAGTTCATCGGTTGACTGAGGATCAGCTCATTAATGCCATTAAGTACTCCATTGCGCAAATCGATAAAAATAAATTGTATGCGATACAGTTAAACTGGAGCAACAGCGAGACATCAAGAAAGTCGATTGAGAAAGCACTTAGGGAAAATACTTTGTTGGGCGGCAGGTATTCGGCATTCGATAAAAAGATACAAAAAGATTACAACGAAATCTTTGTTCAAAAGCCGTTCATACGGAAGTTGTGCATGCAGATTGATAATCTGAAGATGAGCTGTAATTTCAAATCATATTTCTTGGAGCCCATTTTATTTAAGACGAGGCAGTATAGCTCCGGAAAAACTATTCGCTCAGATGAAAATGCAAATATCGACTGGATTGGTTTAGCTTCATATGAACTGTGGTTTAGTGTTCCTATTAATCAGAGGAACCGCAGTCATAACCCGACGAAGCCTCGAAAATCCCAAACAAAGCAGCGTAGGTCGGATTCTTGAATCCGACATTTCGGCTAAATAGGGGCTGTCGGATACGAGTATCCGACCTACTTTTTCAGACGACCCACCATCCCAAACCATCCCCATCAACCAACACCCAAACCATGATTAAAACCGACAAAATCCGCAAACCGCAGCCTGCGGTGTTTTACATCATCGACTACCTTTGGAGCGGCTTTGCCGGTTTGAGCGTGGCGATGGTGGTGGTGGCGTTGTGGGCGTGGGGCAGCGCCGTGTTCGGTGAGTTTATGCTGCCTGCGCCGGTGGAGGTGTTTCAAAAGTCGTTTGATTTATTGAAACATTTTCAGGAAAACGAAATCGGGATTTCGCTGTGGCGGTCGGTGGTGGGTATTTCGGTTGCGCTGGCGGCGGGATTGGCGACTGGGCTGGTGGCGGGCAGTTTTAAGACGGCGATGGCGTTGCTCAAGCCTGTGATTACGATTTTGTTGGCGATGCCGCCGATTATTTGGGTGGTGATGGCTCTGTTTTGGTTCGGATTCGGCAATCCGAGCGTGTTGTTTACCATCATTGTGTTGGTTGCGCCGCTGACGTTTGCGAGTGCGGCGGTCGGGATGGCGAGCGTGAACAAGCAGCATGAGGAGTTGTTTGACGCTTATAAATTAGGCCGTCTGAAAAAAATCCGTTATCTGTATATCCCGCATCTGACGGGTTATGTGATTTCCAGCGTCGGCGTGGCGGTGGCGATGGGGGTGAAGGTGGTGATTATGGCGGAACTCTTGGGCGCGAGCGAAGGCGTGGGCGCGCGGATTGCGGACGCGAGGGCGATGCTGGAGACTTCGACGGTGATGGCTTAGTGGTGTTGGTTATCGTGTTTGTGTCGCTGTTTGAATACCTGATTACCAAGCCTTTGGAAATTTTGTTTATGCCGTGGAGAGATGATGCTCTGTCTTGAAAAACGTGCGTTTTGAAATTCTCCGCGACCCCATCGTGCGCGATTTCAGTTTGAACCTGCAACATGGCGAAGTGAAAGCCTTTGTTCGGGCCGAGCGGCTGCGGCAAGACGACGGTTTTTGCGGCTGATTGCGGGCTTGGAAACGCCGAAATCGGGCACGATACGCAATACTTTCCGCAAAACGGGTTTTCTGTTTCAGGAAAACCGCCTGCCGGAAAAACCCTGACCGCGATGCAGAATATCGCGATTTTTATGGACAAACCCGATGAAGGCGAAATCATCGCGCTGGCGGCGAAAGTCAGGGCTGACTGCGGGCGATTTGAACAAATATCCGACCGAGTTGTCCGGCGGCATGGCGAAACGGGTGGCGTTTCTGCGCCTGCTGCTGTGCGGCTGCGACCTTGCCTTGCTGGACGAGCCGTTTGTCGGTTTGGACCGCGATTTGCGCGATATTTTGGTCGCCATGCTGGTGGAAAAAAATCGAGCGGCAGGGGCATGGCGTGTATGCTGGTAACGCACGACCGCTTCGAAGCCGCACGCCTGAGCCATGAAATCATGCTGCTTTCCACTAAGGGCATGAACGTGCAAAACGTGATTACCCTGCCCACGCCGCTGTCCGAACGCGATTCGGCTTTTGAAGAAGCCGTGGTGGCAAGGGAGTTTCAGAGATTCATTATTATGAGTGATAGGGAATTTGAAATATCTGACGAAACCTTGCGGTTCGTTGCCCTCTCCTTAACCCTCTCCCACGGGGAAAGGGGATCAGGTTTCTCAAAATCAGAGAGCCGTAGAATTGGGAATCAGATGTCAGGTAAACCTGAAAATGTTCAGGCTCGACAGCCCAATTCCCTCTCCCCGTGGGAGAGGGCTAGGGAGAGGGTAAGCAAGCCGCAGGCTTGCCTCTTTAGCGAAAGATACGAATCTGTTATCCGAACGCGATTCGGTTTTTGAAAAAGCCGTGGTGCCAAGGGGGCAGGGGATTCATTATGAGGTGCTTTATGTTTTCGACTGTGATTACTGCTGCTGTTTTATATATTGCTACAGCAGTAGATTTGTTGGTAATACTATTAATATTTTTTTGCTAGAGCAAATACTAGAAAAAGAATATCGAGATATTTATATCGGACAATATTTAGGTTCTGTAATTTTAATATTAGTTAGTTTATTTCTAGCTTTTGTTTTTGCATTATGTTCCGGAAAAAATGGGTGTTGGGTTTTATTAGGTTTAATACCGATTTACTTAGGTATTAAAGTTGCTATTTACGACGATTGTGAGGGCGAAAAAGAGCTAAAAAGAATTGGATGAAAAAAAGGGTTGTCAAAAATTAGTCGGTATTGTTGCTTTTGGTTACAGTTGCTAGTTGTGGTGCAGATAATATTGGACTTTTTGTTCCTTTACTTTGTGACTTTAGATCTTGTCGACTTATTAGTTACTCTTCTTGTATTTTTTTAATATTGATTTTTGTTTTAGTATATACAGCACAAAAGATTGGCTAATATTTCAGGTGTTGGTGAAATTGTAGAAGTTTAGTCGTTGGATAATGGCTGTTATTTATATTGGTTTAGGGATTATTTATTATTATTGAAAAATAATACAATTCAAACAATAATATCAATAATATGAATGATACGGGCATTTGAGTATCTGACAAACCTTGCAGGTTCGTTGCCTTCTCCTAACCCTCTCCCACGGGGCAGGGGAAATCAGGTTGCTGAAAAATCCAAAGAGTGCAGGATTGAGAAATCAGATGGCAGGTAAACCTGAAAATGTTCAGGCTCGACAGCTAATCCCTCTCCCGTGGGAGAGGGCTAGGGAGAGGGTAAGCAAGCCGAGCTTGCCTCTTTAGCAGAAAGATACGGCCCTGTCCACCCAATAAATCCATATCCGAAAGCATCTTCATGCAGAATCAAGCCAAAGTCATGAATAAATTTTTCACCCACCCCATGCAGCCGTTTTTCGTCGGCGCGGCGGTGCTTGCCATACTCGGCGCGTTGGTGTTTTCTCATCAGCCCCGGTGCCATCGTCCTGCACCGCCAAATCTTCTTAGAACTCATGCTGCCTGCGGCACACGGCGGTTTTCTGACTGCCGCCATGCTCGAATGGACGGGGTTATAAAGGTCGTCTGAAACCTGTTGCTACTTTGATGGCGGCGTTGTTGCTCGCCGCATCCGTCCTGTTGCCGTTTGCGCCGCAAACCGCTTCGTTTTTCGTCGCCGCCTATTGGCTGGTGTTGCTGCTGTTCTGCGCCTGGCTGATTTGGCTCGACCGCAACACCGACAACTTTGCCCTGCTGATGCTGCTTGCCGCGTTCACCGTTTTTCAGACGGCCTATGCCGTCAGCGGCGATTTAAACCTGTTGCGCGCGCAAGTGCATTTGAACATGGTGGCGGTCATGTTCGTATCCGTGCGCGTCAGCGTCCTTCTAGGCGCGGAAGCCCTCAAAGAATGCCGTCTGAAAGACCCCGTATTCATCCCCAACGTCGTCTATAAAAACATCGCCATCACCTTCCCTGCTGCTGCACGCCGCCGCCGAACTTTGGCTGCCCGCGCAAACCGCCGGTTTTACCGCGCTCGCCGTCGGCTTCATCCTGCTCGCCAAGCTGCGCGAACTGCACCATCACGAACTCTTGCGCAAACACTACGTCCGCACCTATTACCTGCTCCAACTCTTTGCTGCCGCAGGCTATTTGTGGACAGGCGCGGCGAAACTGCAAAACCTGCCCGCCTCCGCGCCCCTGCACCTGATTACCCTCGGCGGCATGATGGGCGGCGTGATGATGGTGTTGCTGACCGCCGGATTATGGCACGCGGTTTTACCAAACTCGACTACCCAAACTCTGCCGCATCGCCGTCCCCATCCTCTTCGCCGCCGCCGTCTCACGCGCTGTTTTAATGAACGTAAATCCGATATTCTTCATCACCGTCCCGCGATTCTGACCGCTGCCGTGTTTGTGTACTGTATCTGTTGACGTTCGTACCCGATCTTTCGGGCGAATGCGTTTACGGATGATCCGGGTAGAGCATTTCTGTTTCATTCCCATTCAATCGCAAGTCCTGTATCGTCTTGCAAGTCAAAAGGTCGTCTGAAAACCGGTTTCAGACGACCTTTTTATCGTCAGCCTTTATCTGCCGTACATTTCCCACAAAGCTTTCTTGCAGGCTGAATGCGGGTTCGCCGTTTTTCGGGGCGTGCGCGGATGTAGCTGCCGTCGGGCTGCATCAGCCAGGCGCGGGTGTTGTCTTGCAACGCCATTTCGATGCCCTCGTGGATGACGCGGGCTTTGAGTTCGGGTGTGAAAATCGGGGTGGCGACTTCGATGCGGCGGAAGAGTTGCGCCCATCCAGATCGGCGCTGGAGATGAAGGTGTCGTCCGTGCCGTTGTTGTGGAAGCAGTAACGCGCGAGTGTTCGAGCTGTCTGCCGATAATGGAGCGGACGCGGATGTTTTCGGATCAGGCGCTGACGCCGGGGCGCAGGGGTACACATGCCGCGCACGATGAGGTCGATTTGCACGCCTGCGCTGCTGGCGCGGTGAGGGCGTCGATGACGCTCGGCTCGATCAGCGAATTCATTTTGGCGCGGATGCGGGCGGGTTTGCCTGCTTTGGCGTGTTGGATTTCGCGCTCGATGCGGTCGATGACCATTTTGGTGCAGGGTAAACGGGCTTTGGTGAGAGCTTGTTCAGACGACCCGGTTTGCCCAAGCCTGTGATTTCCATAAAGATGGTGTTCACGTCGGCGGTGATTTGGTCGTCGGCGGTGATGATGCCGAAGTCGGTGTAGATGCGTGATGTGCCTTGGTGGTAGTTGCCGGTGCCGAGGTGGGCGTAGCGTTTGAGCGCCGTTTTCGCGGCGGATGACGAGTGCCATCTTTGGCGTGGATTTTGTAGCCGAATACGCCGTAAACGACGTGTGCGCCTGCGTTTTCAAGCTGTTGCGCCCAGTTGACGTTGTTGGCTTCGTCAAAACGCGCCATCAGTTCGACGACGACGGTTACCTGTTTGCCGGCAAGGGCGGCTTTCATCAGGGCGCGGACGAGTTCGGAATTGCTGCCGGTGCGGTAGATGGTCATTTTGACGGCGAGGACGGCGGGATCGGCGGCGGCTTCGCGTATCATGTGGACGACGGGGTCGAAGGACTGATACGGATGGTGCAGCAGGATGGGGATTGTTCTCGCCAGTTTGAAAATGGAGCCGTTCTTGCGCAATGCTTTCGAGACGACCTGCCCTGCGTGCGGGAAAGCTTGAGGTCGGGACGGTCAACCAAATCGGGCACGGCATTAAGGCGCACGAGGTTGACCGGACCTCGACCTGGTAAAGCTCGGCGGGGTGAGTTTGAACTGGGCGAGCAGGAAGTCGTGGATGTGGGGCGGGCGGGTATCGGCGACTTCAAGCCGCACGCCGTCGCCGTATTCGCGGTCGTGCAATTCGTTTTTGAATGGCGGCACGCAGGTTTTTGAGGTCTTCTTCATCGACGGTCAGGGTCGCTGTCGCGGGTGAGGCGGAACTGGTGGCAGCCTTTGACCGTCATGCCAGGGAAAGAGTTTGCCGACGTGGGCGTGCAGGATGGAGGAAAGGAAAGAGCAAAGCCGCTGCCGCCGTCGCACAATTCGGCGGGCAGGGGACGACGCGCGGCAGGATGCGCGGGGCTTGCACATCGCCATGCCGGAGGGGCGGCCGAATGCGTCCGTACCTTCAAGCTCGACGGCGAGTTGAGCGATTGTTCAGCGGGCGCGGGAAGGGGTGCGACGGGTCGAGGTCCGATGGGGGGTGAGGATGGGCAACAGTTCGGCGTCGATACTGCTCGATCCATTTTGCTGCCCTGCCGTCCAGTTGCGGCGACGGTAGAAATGGATGCCTTGTTTGCTCAACTCGGGCTGCAAGACTTCGTTGAACAGGCGGTATTGCTCCTGTATCAGCGCGTGTGCTTCGGCGGCGACGGCGGCGATGGTTTCGGACGGCGTGGTGCTGTTGTCAAACGCTCGTGCGGGATTCATTTTTGAGCACGTTTGAGCCACGCCATAGCGTACCTCGAAAAATTCGTCGAGGTTGGAAGAGACGATGCACAAAAACCGCAAACGTTCCAAAAAGCGGTACGTTTTCATCCTGCGCCTGCGCCAAAACGCGGCGATTGAAAGCGAGCAGCTCAGTTCGCGGCAGAGGATGCGGTTTTGTTCGGGCATGGTATTCTCCTGAAGCGGGTGGGTCGGACAGTTAATTGGGAAGTATAACGCGTTTCGGACGGGCGGGGCAGTGGTGCGGGATGGGCGGGTGGTTGGCAGGGTGGGAGGTCGTCTGAAAAAGGCTGTCGGGGCGTTTTTTGTATGGGGCAAGTGTTTTTCAGACGAGGTGTATAAGAATGGTTGTTATTTGTGCAAATATTGTTTATTTTTATAGTAAATGGTATCGTTAGCACGATTTTTTAGGGCGAAAGCCGGTCTGAATTTTGCCCGAACTGCCCCTGTCTGTTTTTCAGACGACCTTGTTGTAGTGGATTAAACTTTAAATCAGGACAAGGCGACGAAGCCGCAGACAGTACAGATAGTACGGAACCGATTCGCTGGTGCTTCAGCACCTTAGAGAATCGTTCTCTTTGAGCTAAGGCGAGGCAACGCCGTACCGGTTTAAAGTTAATCCACTATATCGTCTTTATGGCGTTTGTTTTTCCATCTGAATTATTTTTCCCATATGTCCGTCAAACCTTTATCTTTAAATTTAATCAACTGCTTTGTGCTGGTGGTGCTGTTTGTCATCAGCCTGTCTGTGGGCGTCGGCAATTTCCGCTGGGCGGATGTGTTTCACTGGACATTGTCTGACAGCACGGAATTGATGCTGGTCAGCCGCCTGCCGCGCACGTTTGCGATTGTGCTGGCGGGAGCGTCGATGGCGGTGGCGGGGATGATTATGCAGATTTTGATGCGCAACCGTTTTGTCGAGCCGTCTATGGTGGGGGCAAGTCAGAGCGCGGCGTTGGGCATGTTGGCGATGAGGTTGATGTTTTCGAACGTCGACATAAGGGTAAATATGGCATTTGCTGCCGTGGCGGCGTTGGCGGGCATGCTGGTGTTTATGATGCTGATACGCCGTTTGCCGCCGACGGCGCAGTTGATGGTGCCGCTGGTGGGGATTATTTTTGGCGGCGTTATCGAGGCGGTGACGACGTTTATCGCGTATGAGTTTGAGATGATGCAGATGTTGAGCGTGTGGCAGCAGGGCGATTTTTCGGGCGTGCTGTTGGGGCGTTACGAATTGCTGTGGCTGACGGGCGGCTTGGCGTTGACGGCGTATTTGATTGCCGACCAGCTGACGATTTTGGGCTTGGGCGAGACGGTGAGCGTGAATCTGGGTCTGAACCGGACGGCGGTGTTGTGGGTCGGCTTGGTGATTGTCGCGCTGATTACGTCGCTGGTGTTGGTCACGGTCGGCAATATTCCGTTTATCGGGCTGGTCGTGCCGAACATCATCAGCCGCCTGATGGGCGACAAGCTGCGCCAAAGCCTGCCTGCGGTGGCTTTGCTCGGCGCGTCGCTGGTGCTTTTGTGCGATATTTTGGGGCGCGTGATTGTGTTCCCGTTTGAGATTCCGGTCTCAACCGTGTTCGGTGTGTTGGGTACGGTGTTGTTCTTGTGGATTTTGTTGAGGAAGCCTGCCCATGTCGTCTGAAAACAGCGTAGTGCGCTTCGCCTCGAACAAAGGTTGCGTTTATGCAGGGTTCTTCCCGTCCGCTGTGGGCGGCGTTTATCTTGCTGCTCGCTTGTTACTTTGTTCCTGACTTTGAACATCCAAGGCGATTGGGATTTTTGTGTTGCAGCTGCGGCTGACCAAGCTGGCGGCTTTGCTGCTGGTGGCGTATGCGGTCGGGGTTTCGACCCAGCTTTTCCAAACGCTGACGAACAACCCGATCCTTACGCCTTCGATTTTGGGCTTCGATTCGCTGTATGTGTTTTTGCAAACGCTTTTGCTGTTTGCCTTGGGCGGGGTGGGCTATACGTCGCTGCCGCTGACGGGCAAGTTCGGCTGAGCTGGTGATGATGATGGGCGGCTCGCTGCTTTTGTTTTACGCTCATCCGGCAGGGCGGACGCGATTTGTCGCGCATGATTTTTGATCGGCGTGATTTTCGGGATTTTGTTCCGCAGCCTCTCTTCGCTGCTGACGCGCATGATTGATCCGGGAGGAAATTTACGGCGGCGCAGGCGAATATGTTTGCGAACTTCAATACGGTCCACAGCGAGCTTTTGGGCGTGGGCGCGCTGATTCTGCTGGCGAGCGCGGTGGTGGTTTGGCGCGAGCGGCACCGTCTGGACGTCCATCTTTTTGGGACGCGACCAAACGATTAATTTGGGCATCAACTACACGCGCAATACTTTGTGGCTGCTGCTTTTGGATTGCACGCGCTCGTGGCGACGGCGACGGCGGTGGTCGGGCCGGTCAGCTTCTTCGGCCTGCTGGCTGCCGCGCGCCAACCATTTTGCCCTCGAGCGTGCGCCATAGCGTGCGGCTGCCGATGACGGTGTGCGTCGGCGGCATCCTGCTGGTCGGCGGGCAAACCGTGTTCGAACACCTGCTCGGCATGAAGGCGGTGTTGAGCGTAGTGGTTGAATTGCGGGCGGGCTGGTGTTTTTATATTTGGTGCTGAAACGCAAGCGGTAGGTCGTCTGAAAACTTTCCCAGCCTGAATTCGAGATGGCGTAAACCACTATTTCAAACGGTATATTTCGTTTTGCACGTCCTTAGATTTGACGGCGTGAATGAAACTAAATATCGGGTTCTTACTCATATTAAGCATCACTATCAGGTGCGTGCTATGAGTAAAGTGTTGAAATACCGTCCTGATTTGGACGGGATACGGGCATTGGCCGTTTTATCCGTCATCATATTTCATATCGATCCCCAATGGCTGCCGGGTGGTTTTTGGGCGTGGATATGTTTTTCGTGTTGTCGGGATATTTGATCACGACCATTATCAGCCGCGAGATTCGCGACGGCAGCTTTTTCGTTTCTCGAGAGTTTTACAAACGCCGCGCCAAACGCATCTTTGCCTGTCTTTGCCTGTGTATTGCTTTGCACGACGGTCGTTGCCGCCATTTTCTTTTTGTCTTTCGATTTGCGCCAATACGTCAAATCCGCCGTCTATGCCTTGCTGTTTGCCGCCAACCTGTTCTTTTGCCCGCCGCGGCGGCTATTTTGATGCGGATGCGACGGAAAAGCCGTTGCAGCACATTTGGTCGCTGTCGTTGGAAGAACAGTTTTACTTTATTTTTCCCGCGTTGCTGATTTTGTTTTTCCGTATCAGCAAACGGCGCAATGTGCGGACGTTTATCCTTTTGCTGATTGTCATCAGCCTGTTTTCCGCGCTGTTGCCGACTTTGGGCATGGAGGCGTATTTCCTGCCGCATGTGCGCGCTTATGAGCTGTTGGTCGGTTCGCTTTTTGCCTTTATTCCGCCTGCCGAACAAAAACGATAAAGCCAGTACGCCGCTGTTCGGATGGCTGATGATGGCGGTCATCGCCGCCACGCTGGTGTTGCCCTACGGCGTCCTGCCCGGCGCGGGAAACATCGAACGGCTGCTTTGCTGTCTGGCGGTTGGCGGTTTGATTTATTCAGGGCAAATCATTGCAGATGCAGGAAGGTTTCAATACGTCCAAACTGTTGAGCCTCAAGCCGGTGGTGTTTATCGGGTTGATTTCGTATTCGCTGTATTTGTGGCACTGGGTGGTGTTGGCGCTGATGCGCTACATTTTATATGGACGCCCAGCTTCCGCTTGCTGCATCGGCGCTGGCTGTCATCATCATGCTGCTGTTGTCGGTGTTGTCTTATTGTTGTGGAAACACCGGCGCGGAAGGTAAAGAATTTTTACGACGGCGAAATTCAAATGGAGCATGGCGGCTTATTTCGCGCTGCTGATTCCCGCGACAGCCTACCTGATGACCGCCAAACCCGCCGCGTTTGAAAGCAGTTTGTACAAAGCCGATGAAAGCAAAATTTGCGCGGACACGCTGACCAAAACCGATTGCGCCGTCGGCGCAGCAAACCAAAAACCTGAAGTTTTGGTCATCGGCGATTCGCATGCCGCCCATTTGAGCCCGTTCCTCGACATCGTCGGCAAAAAGAAGGCTGGTCGGCAGACGTTATCACGTCCAACAGCTGCGCCACCGCGTTCGGATTCGTCCTGCCCGACAGCGACCGCCGCGCCGACCGCTGCAATCCGTACAACAGGTTTATCGAACAAAAAACCAAAGACTATCCTGTCATCATCATTTCGCAACGCTGGTTCCTCCATACCGCCAAACCGGAATTTTTGGAACGGTTCAACACAATGCTGGAGGATTTGGTGAAGGCGGGCAAAAAGTGTACGTTTTGGCCGATACGCCTATGGACGGGCAGTTGCCGTTGCGGCGTTATTATCTGAGACAAAAAGCTCGGCATCGACATCCATTATGTTTCAGAGGATAAAAAGGCAGAAGTCCGCGATTCCGCCAAGTCAGAAGACGAAGTCGAAAAATCGTGAAGCAGCACCGCGGCGTGCAGTGGGTGGACTTATGCGGTACATCCCCGCAGACAAACTCATAGACGGGCTGCCGGTGTGTTTCGATACCAACCACCTCAACCCGTTCGGTTCAAGTAAAATTGCCGAAATGTTTATCAACGATAAACGCACCCTGTTGAAATAAGCACAAAGGTCGTCTGAAAACAGATTCAGACGACCTCTTTAAAAGCAAAAAGGATACCGTATGACTCAAGAACACTTTCCCGAATTTTTCGAGCAAGCCCCGACGCTGACCGTCCAAGACGCGCTCGCCGAATTTCTCGGCGCTGCAGAGGAGGGCATCATGCAGTATCGCTACGCCGATGCCGTCCGCCTGTGCGGACACTCCTGCCCCACCGTTGCAGGTGCGTACCTCCTGACGCTTAAAGGCCTGAAAGCACTTTACGGCGGCGACCTGCCGCAGCGCGGCGGAATCGAAAGCCGCCATGCAGGGCGCGCGCGACGAAGGCACGGTCGGCGTTACCGCATCCGTCGTCCAACTCTTAACCGGCGCCGCTCCCGAAACCGGCTTCGGCGGCGTCGGCCCTGCAGACGCTTCGCCCGCCGCAACCTGTTGAGTTTCGATGCCGACATCGAAGGCACGCTGACCCTGCGCCGCAAAGACAACGGCAAAACCGTCGCCGTCAGCCTCAACGCCGCCATGCAGCCCTTCGCCCCCGAAATGCGCGACATCATGCCCAAAGCCGTCAGCGGTATCGCCACCGCAGAAGAACTCAAACGCTTTGGCGAACTCTGGCAGGCGCGTGTCAAAGCCTTCTTGATTGATTTGGCAGACAATCCCCAATTCGTCATCGTTCGCGAAATCTGAGCCCTATCCTTTTCAGACGACCTCTCATGTTCGGAGGTCGTCTGAAAAATCATCCACATCACACCCATCATGATTACCATCCGCAACGTCAGCTTCCACATCGGCGGCAACCCCATCCTCAACAACGTCAGCCTCGACATCCCCGAAGGCGGCATCACCGCGCTCATCGGTCCCAACGGCGCAGGCAAATCACGCTCCTCTCCTTCGCGGCGCGCCTCCGCCCGCTGGAACAGGGCAGCATCAGCTACGCCGGCAAAGATGTTTTCGACCACGCCCACCGCCGAGCTGGCAAAAACGCTCTCCATCCTGACCCAAAGAAAAACAGCGTCATGAGCCGCATCACCGTGCGCGATCTGCTCATGTTCGGGCGTTATCCCTACCACCAAGGCAGGCCGACCCCCGAAGACCTCGCCATCGTCGAAAACGCACTTTCCGAGTTCAAACTGGACAGCTTCGCCAACCGCTACCTGACCGAACTCTCGGCGGACAACGCCAACGCGCCATGATTGCCATGGTCTTCTGCCAAAAGCACCGATTACGTCCTCTTGGACGAACCGCTCAACAACCTCGATATGTACCACGCCCGCGCCCTCATGCAGCTGCTCCGGCGGCTGACCCGCGAACACAAGCGCACCACCGTCGTCGTCCCTGCACGACATCAACCAAAGCCGCCGCCTACGCCGACCACGTCGTCGCCATGAAAAAAACGGACAAGTCGCCATGACTGGCGCGCCGAACGACATCTTTACCGCTGAAAATATTAAAGATTTGTTTGATATGGATGTGGACGTATTGGACTATCAGGGCAAGAAGCTGGTTATCCATCACGTTTGAGGTGTGGATATGGAAAAGGTCGTCTGAAAAGTTTTCAGACGACCTTTTGTTATATCCATCTTATTTTGAGCAGCTAGGCAGATTGAGGGTGCATCAAGTTTAAACTGGTAGGGTGTTGCCCTCACTTCAGCTCGCGGAGAGGCATTTTCTAAAGTGTTGAAGCACCTTAAAAATCGGTTTCGTACGATTTGTACTGTCTGCGGTTTCGCCGCCTGTCCTAATTTAAACTAATCGACTTTATCGCGTTATTTCCGTTTTACAGGAACTTGGCGGCAAGGTATCCGGCAGCCACCAAGCCGAACATGGCAAGAATACCCAATACGCTGATCAGGATGTAAGTGTTCTTTTTGGATTGCAAAGCAGCCAATTGGGGATCTTCACCCAATTCTTGGCGGAGTTTGCTTTCCAGTTCCGAGCGGATTTGTTTGCGCAGGAGTTTTTCTTCACGCTCTTTTCGATTTGCAGCTTATGGGCGATTTTCCGCTTGTTTTTTTATGCTCAAACGCCACCGTTCCTGCCATTCGATGCGCTTGCGCTGGATGATTTGCTCGGTTGCGCTGGCAAGGTGGAAATGGCAGACGGGACATTCCGTCGCCTCGTGATCCTCAATCAGGGTCAAACATACGGGACACTGGCGGATTTCAGGAGCCGCTTCTTCCTGTTCTTCACCGCTGAGATCCAGCTCAATTCCATCGATTGGCGAACGATGACATCAATCCCAAATAATTGAAATATTGTTGGGCGTTTTCACGTTCGTCTTGGGTGCAGTTCTCGGCAATAATGGCTTTGCGGACGTTCGGCAAGTGCTTGAACCAAATCTTCGGCTTCTTTTTCCGGCAGATTATCGTACAAGCAGGCGTTGATGCGCTCGCGATCGACATCCGGCGGATAAGAAACATAAACGTCGTAAAGTTTATCTTGTTTCTTCATTGTGATCCCATGAGATATAAAATCCTGCTTTGTTATTTGAAGGCAGGTATTTAGTGTCGGTTTTGTTATAAAGTATAGATTATTATTCGTCTATTTGTCTTAACCGAAGGATAAAAGGGTATTTTATTCGGCTGAAATAGTATAAATGCCCGATTCTGACCGATTATAGTATATTAATGAATATTACCAAATGGAACTATGAATTATAAGATAGATGTTATTGCTTTGAAAGCTATATCAATCTAAAAAGGCCGCCTGAGTGAACAGACGGCCTTTTTAGAAAAACGGCGTATTAGACGGAAAATGAAGAACCGCAACCGCAAGTGGTCTCCGCATTCGGATTGCGGATAACGAATGGGAACCTTGCAGGCTTTCGGTGTAGTCGATTTCAGCGCCGACCAAATATTGATAGCTCATCGGATCGACCAAGAAAGTCAGCCCGTGGATTTCAAAATCGTCATCGTTTTTGATTTCGTCAAAGGTAAAACCGTATTGGAAGCCTGAGCAGCCGCCACCGTTGACGAATACGCGCAGTTTCAAGTCGGGATTGTTTTTCTTCGGCAATTAAATCAGCTACTTTGGTGCAGCAGCTTTCTGTAAAAATGATAGGGGCTTTCGTCTGACATGATGTGATTCCTTTTTATAAATATTGCCAGTATTGTCGCGCAAACGGATTCTTGAAGCAAGAAGAGGTGTTGCGGGTCGGGCGGCAATATCTGTCAACCGCTTACATGGCTGCAATCTCGAAAAAATTTCAATAGGCAGGCGGACAGCCTTTACACCGTCTGTCCTGTTAAAAGAGGAAAACATGAATTCAGGTCGTCTGAATACAACGCAGATCAGATAATCCGTCCAAACCATTCCACGCGGCCGATGATGGCAACATCTTCGGTCATTTTCGATTAAATCGATTTCAAAGGCCGGATAGGCTTCGTTGGCGGAGATGACGTTGACGATGCCGCCGGGTCATGACTTGCAGCCGTTTCACCAAAAGATTTTCATTGATACGCAGAACATATAACCCATCGCGCGGGGTGGTTTCGCCGCGGTTGATGAGGATGGTATCCCCGTCGTTCAGGACGCCTTCCATAGAATCACCTTGACGGAAATGACCGACAGGTTTTTGGTGTCGCGGGTAACGTAGTTTTCAATCCAGTAACGGCGGAATGCCATGGTAAACATGGGTTTTTCATCGCCGACAAGCTGTCCGTGTCCTGCGGCGGCATGGATGTCGTAGCGCGGAACGAAGATAAACTCGTCAATATCGACCGGATTGCCCAAAGTGTCGTAAGCGGTGGCTTTTGGGTGGCTCGGTATTGGGAAACGGCTCTCCTTCTCCCGTCAGAGCCAGTCTATGCTGCATCCTTTGAGCTGTTTGATTTTTCAGGGTTTCGGATTTGGGTAATCCGCCCTCGTTCCAAATGCGGCTGAAGCCGGCAATGGTCATATCGATATCGGCCGCGATTTTTGGCTTGTCGTGCTTCATCTTTCCACAGAAAAAGCCAGTCTGTCTTTAAAGGTATCCATGTTGTTCCTTTGATTTTAGTGTGATTTTTAATACACTTTGAATGATTAATGTGTATTTTACCTAGCTTTTTATCAAATTGTAAGAAAAATATTAGTCAAGCTAAGAAAAAGTATTGCTGTTTTTGTTTTTCTGAGTATCATGTGCTTATTGTTAGATTAATCGAATAATTTCGGTTCAAAAATACTTTTATTTTTAATTTGTGTCTCGGTTTTCGATGCTTTATTCTGATTAATCTGATTTTTAGACTGAATTATGTTTTATTTGAATGTGTTTTAGATTTTGTTGGAGGCTGTGAAAATGACTCGTTATCGTAAAAATGCTTGGTTGGTTCTGACTGCTTTTGTATTGGGTTTTTGGCGTTTCCTTTCAGCTATTCGCAAAGCGCATCAATCTGATATCAGCGTTTCGGCACAAGAGTGCGAGCAGTTGAATAATTTGGTTTTGGAAAATATGAACGGGCAGCAGCAAGTATTTGCGCGCAGTGTGATACAGTTGAGGCTTCCGCATGATTGGGAGCAGCAGTACGGCAATTTGAATGAAGAAGAATTGGTTGCCGGTATTGTGTATGAGTGGAGTGGCTGTGAGGCTGCTGTTAGAAGCTCTAAATCTGGAGGCGGGGGAATTTTTGAGTTGTATGAGTGGATTAACTTTGAAACCATTACGGCGTTGCCTCGCCTTAGCTCAAAGAGAACGATTCTCTGAGGTGCTGAGGCACCAGTGAATCGGTTCCGTACTATCTGTACTGTCTGCGGCTTGTCGCCTTGTCCTGATTTAAATTTAATCCACTATATAATGGACGGGCAGGGTAGGCATGCGCTGTGTGGTTAAAGTTTGCTGACTAGAAATTCTTTTTAGATTTGTGATTTGGAAGGCATTTGCTATGTGGTTGTTGATGAGGGGTCGTCTGAAAACGGTGTGAGTGGTTTCAGACGACCCCTTCAGATGGATGAAAATCCCTCTTTGTTCGGAATGCACCGTATACATCAGGGAGTAGCGGGGCGTTTTGCAGGCCGAGCTGTTCGTCAAAACCGAACATGATGTTCGTATTTTTGAATGGCTTGTCCGCTGCGCCTTTCTACTAAATTATCGATGACGGACAAAGGCAATCCAAAGATTCGATTGCGGCGCTTGCTGGATGCTGATGCGGCACAAATTGGCTCCGCGGACGCTGCGTGTTTCGGGTGGAACCGGCAGGAAGAATGTCGACAAAGGGCTGTCCCTGATAGTATTCGCGAAGTATCTCTTCAGGATGGCAACCGTCCTCAAGATGCAGGTAAAGGGTTGCGTGTATACCGCGTATCATGGGCGTGAGGTGCGGAGTGAAGACAAAACCATCGGCGATGTCTGCCTGCAATGTTTGGATGGTTTGTTTGATTTCGGAAGGTGGCGGTGTCCGCCGATACCGTATGCTTTTGAAATTGTCGCCCGCTTCGCAGAGGAGTGAACCGATGTTGCCTTTTGCGCCCTGCGCCGGAGACGCCGGATTTGCAGTCGGCAATCAATGGCATGTGCGCTGCAGACGACCTTGTTTCGCAACAAAGGCAATAAGGGCAGTGAAACGCAGGTGGGATAGCAGCCGGGGTTGGCGACGATGCGTGCGTTGGCAATGGTGTCGCGGTTCATTTCACTTAATCCGTATACGGCTTGCGGGATAATATCAGGGCTGGCGTGGCATACCGTACCATTGTTCCCATGTCGGGATGTCTTGGATGCGGAAGTCGGCGGATAGGTCGACGATACGGACGTTTTTGGTTCAGAAGCGCGGGTGCTTCCTTCATGAGCGACGCCGTTGGGCGTGGCAAAAACACGACGTCACATTGATCCAGTCGGGCTTGGTCCGGCGTTTGGAAGGTTAAGTCATAAATGCCGCGCAAACTGGGAAAGTAATCGGCAATGGCAATGCCCGCTTCGCTTCTGCTGGTAATGGCGGTTACTTCGACATTGGGGTGCGTGCTGAGCAGGCGGAGTAGTTCTACGCCGGTGTAGCCTGTTGCGCCGACGATGCCGGCTTTGATTTTTGATTCATGATTTCTCCGTTGGGTGGACTTTAAATATGGAGGTTTAGTTTAATGGGATGAGGGTCGTCTGAAAAGGGGAAGGGGTAATACGGCACGCTCTGACGATTGACCGTGGAAATCGGTATTCGTCTGACGGTATCCCTTAGTCTTTAGAAACGCTGATGGTGTGTTTGACGTGTTTTAAATTCGCCACGATGGTAAACGTCATCATCACCAGCAAAGCCCACGAACTCCATTTGCTGATGTGTACCGATGCCCATGCGCCGATTTGGTTGGGATAACGCCAAACGCCGAACAAAGTCCCTAAGTTTTCCCGCCAGCCAAATGAAAAACCGATGAGGACGAAAGACAGCAGAAGCGGCATTTTTCGGGTAGTGTCATAGGGGCGTGTATAAAACAGTTGTCCGCGCATACAGCCCGAGTGCGAATGCGGCGAGATACCAGCGATAGTCGCCGAGATAGTGATGAGTGAAAAATTGACGTAAATTGCCAGCGCGCATAGTGCTCAACCAATACGGCGGATGGCTTTTGATTCTGATATTAAAGAGCCGCCAAGCCTGGATGATGTAGCTGCCGACCGCCGCATACGTAAAGCCTGCAAACAGCGGCACGCCGCCGATTTTGGTGTATGCCTCGTCCGGATAGCTCCAAGACTGGATGTCGCCTGATGTTTTGAACCACCCAGCAAAACCCACCAAGTGAAACAGCGTAATCGATTTCACTTCGTCCCACGTTTCCAGCTTGAAATACAGCATCGCAGCCTGCACGGAGACTGCAAAAATCAGCAGCAGGTCATAGCGTGAAATCCCTCAGCCAGCCTGTTTTCGGAATCAGGAACATGGCGATGAAAAAACAGACCTGCAAACAAACAGGCGCGGCTTCTTTCAGTCCGAAAAACCAGAATTCGACCGCAAAACGCCGCCAGCCGTGCAAATCATCCCGTTTCGGGTGTTCCATCAGCTCAAGTATCCAGTTTGCCCAACATATTTTCAGACGACCTTCAGATTTGCAAAAGTGACGGAATATAACGGAAATGGGGAAAGGATGGGATATGGTATGACGAACGGCAATGTCGGAAGACGGGGCGATGAGGGGCGTCTGAAAGAGTACGTGATATTTGGCATTTTTGAGTGATAGGATGGGGTAGAACGATGAGCCTGCGGTTTGCCGATTATTTGAGTGAGGGAGGGGAGCTGAGTTTAGGCAGGTTCGGAATAGGGAGTATCGCACAGTTTGAAACAGCAAACAGCTTTTGCGAATGGCACGCCCTAGATTTTCAGACGACCTTCCCGTATTCCTCCTCCTTCTTCGGGCTGTAAAATTTTCGCTAAAAATCAAACGCCTTATCCTTTTCAGACGACATCGCCATGCGAGCACTACATTGGTCTGGTTCCGCCGAAACCTGCGCATGCGCGACAACGCCGCGTTGTCCGCCGCCGTGAAGCGGGGGATTGCCTGTGGCAGGCGTGTGGGTGGCGCAGGGGTCGTCTGAAATCCCCAATCCGCGTCAGGATTGGTTTCATTATCAGGCGGCAGCGGCTTTGCATAGATCGCTGGCGGCGCGCGGCGTGGCTTTGTATGCGGTGAACCGTGTGGAAGAATTGCCTGCTTTGGCGACGCGGTTGAATGTTCGGACTGAGCTGCAGACGAAGCCTATACGTCGTCTGAAATCGGGCAAGATAACCGCATTTGGCGGATTTTGGATGAACAAGGCGTTGCGTTCGAGCGTGTTAACGACCGTGCCATATTCGCCAAGGCAGAAATCATGGGCAGCCACGGCGCGCCTTACACCGACTTCCCGCATTATAAAGAAGCGTGGCTGGCTTTTGTTTCGGCAGCGGTTCGGCGGGCGGGATGCGGGAGGCGGACACACTGAAATTTTTCAGACGGCCTCTGTTGAAATGCCGTCATTTCAGCGTGGAACGGGCAGCAGGATATGGTTTCTGCAGCAGCGCGGCGGAGAAGATGAAGCGGACAAACAATGGCGGCGGTTTGAAGAAAAATATCGGGTTTTATCCGATTATGAAGGATTTCCCTGCCAGAAAAGGCACCAGCCGCTTGAGCGCGTGTTGAGCGCAGGTTGCATTTCGCCGCGCGTGTTGGCGACTGAAGCCGCAGGGCAGGGCGCAGATGCTTGGTTGGACAATTTGATACGGCGCGATTTCTATCAGCTTGCTTACCACCGCGCCCGCATCGAGCCTGAATCTGCTGCCGAATCTGCGCCGTTTTCAGACGACCTGACGGAATGCTGGCGGCAGGGGAAAAACAGGTTTCCGTTTATCGATGCCGCCATGCGCAGCCTGAAATCGAGCGGCTGGCTGCATCCCGCCCTGCGCTCCCTGACGGCGGGAAATTTTTGTGCGGCATCCTGCATCAGCCGTCCGAACACGGCATCGCTTGGTTCGCCGCGCAGCAAACCGATTTTGACCCCGCGTTGAACGAAGGCAACTGGCAAACCGCCGCCCGCAATGCCCGCAGGTGTTCCATCGATATTATCCAAACCGCCCGCCGGCTTGACCCGGACGGCACATTCGTCCGCCGCCATATCCCCGAGTTGGCGCATCTGCCCGTCAATCTCGTCCATACCCCGTGGCTACCTCGTCTGAAATTGACGCACACGGTTATCCACCGCCCGTCGTCGCGCCCTAGAGCGTGATTATCGCTCGATAACGGCTACGGGTTTCTCATCAAACGACCTCTTTAAGCGTAAAATATAGTGGATTAACTTTTAAACCATTACGGCGTTGCCTCGCCTTAGCTCAAAGAGAACGATTCTCTAAGGTGCTGAAGCACCAAGTGAATCGGTTCCGTACTATCTGTACTGTCTGCGGCTTCGTCGCTTTGTCCTGATTTAAATTTAACTCACTATAGCTTGAAGAAGTCCGCCCTTGAAACACTTTTCTCCTTAAATCTCCTATCCTCAAACTTAAAACCGTCTCATTGTGGACGGTTAATTCATTTTTGAAATGAGCAAGTCAGGTTGCCTCAAGAGGTCGTCTGAAAATTGTTTTGTTTATTTTTCTAGAGCGGATTAATTTTATAGTCAATTAAAAATCAAAAATAGGACAGTAACGCATCGTCAAATCGGGCGTAATCAGACAAAACGGTTCGCAGATACCGCTTATATTCGCCCACACCTTCTCAATCGGGTTGAGCTCAGGTGAATAAGGTGCAAGAGGCAACACCTTATGACCCCATTTTTCCGCCATTTCCGTAAGACACCCATACGGTGAAATCGTGCATTATCTAAAAATAATCACCGATTTTTGAGTCAATGCGGGACGTGAGCATTGCTGAAACCACGCTTCAAAAAGACTCCGGTCATCGTATTTTGATAAACCATCGGAGCAATCAGCCGGTTGCCGACTTGTGCGGACACCAGAGATAAGCGTCGGTATCTTTTTCCACTTATCTGCGCTTTCACTATTTGCCCTTTCGGGCTGCGGGCATAGGGACGGAACAGGTAGCGGTCAAATCCTGTTTCATCCAAATAAACACGTTGGTAGTCGGAAAATTCGGCCAGCTGTGTCAAATAATGCGTCACTTTGGCCGGGTCTTGTTCTTTGTAAGTGGTGGTCTTTTTTTGCGCGTCATCCCCATCTGTTTGAGTGCATAGCAAACGGCGGCTGGCGTACAATCAAAATGTTTGGCGATTTCATGCAGATAGGCATCCGGGTGTTGCCCAACATATTGAGCCAGTTTTTGCCTATCCAATTTGACGGCATTTAGACCGGTAACTTGATGTTTTAGGCTGCCTGTTTGTTTTTTAAGGCGAATCCACAGGTAAAGCGTGTTTCTTGACAAGTTAAACGTTGCTGCGGTTTGGCTGATGTTTTTGCATTGTTCGTAATAGTTTAAAGCTTTGTTTCTTAAGTCCGCAGAGTATGCCATGGTTAGACCTTCAAAGTTGAGTATTGTACTATTTTTGTTTTTAATTGACTATAAAACCGGTTGGGCGTTGTCCTGTATTGATTCGGTATGAACTTAAGTTGTCATAACTATTTGAATGGCAATGGCTTTATTCATTATTTTTAAAAAATCGATTAACACTCAAACCGTCGTAATTTTGCCCGCGTTATAACCCGTTTGATAAGCGGTATGAATTTGATATTTAACGGTAGTTACTAATTTATTTATTTTTGATATGATAAGTAAATTTTTAAAAAGGTAAAAACTATGAAAAGGTATTATCAGGCTAGGGAGATGCGACTACTCATGGAGGCGTTGTGGTTCAACGTCTTCAGATATGGTCATTGAAGGAAAGCCTGCCGCTCTGGTAGGCGATTTGGTTTCTTGCCCTATCCCCGGGCATGGCACCAATCCGATTATCGAAAGGCAGTCAATATATGTCGTTTAAGGGGCGCGATGTCGCTGTGGACGGTTGTAAAACTGCATGCGGCTGCGCTTTGATCAGCAGTATGCCGACTGTCGGAAGCGACTGATGAATGGAATCTGCAAGGAGCTAAAGTGCCGGATTGTCGGAAATAAGATACAAAAATTGCATAATCCTTTTTAGTGTCGCAGGTTTTTAGGGGCGCATGCCTGATTCGGGGCAGGTTTGCAAAAGCCTTTCATCTTAATAATTCAAAAGTTCTGATATTCAAAAAATACAGATTAAGTTTTTAGATTTTTAAGTTTATTTTTCGGAAGTTATTATGAAGCCAATTTTTACTGGCATAGTGGTTATTATTCTAAGCATCGTCAGTGCAGTCTTACTCTATTTTTAGGTCATAAATTCGGAATCGATACATCTGCAGCCAAAGCGGTTGTTTGGGCATGTATCACAGTAGTGACCTCGTTGATATTCTTTATCCCTCTGTTGACACGAATGCTTTGGTCAGGCGTGTCCGACAGACTATTCAATTTGAAACATCTAAAGTCCCGAAGATTTGAAAAGCGGCGACAGTGCGAATCTACCCATTTGATCGGCGTGTCGGAACGCTGGGAGCAGTTGAGACATATCCACTTGCTGACCAAGCAATATAAAAACACCGTAAGCCTTGGATTTTTGTGGTCACTCAAGATACTGCCTTGCTGGAAGCCTCTTTGCCGGATATCCGCCGTCAGTTGTGGGTGAAACCGCATCGGCTATTTGGATTGATGCACAGGCTATGGAGCCTGCGGGTGGTTGGCAATATCTGAGGGGCGTGGGTAAACGTCCTGCCGAAGGCATTGTTTCGCTTCAGGCAAAAATCCTCAATTCACGAAAATGCCGCGCAATTGACCGAGTTGATGAAAAAGCTCGGATGGAAGCTGCCGATTAATCAGGTGTATCTGACCAATGAAGCCGATGAAATGCCATCAGCCATCAGTCATGCTTTGAAATATGGTTCGACTGTATCGGCAACAGGTTGGCGAAAGAATTGGATCAGTTTGCCAACCAGTTGGCACCAGTGGGTACGCAGCTGATTGAGGAAGATTTGCGCCAAACACCTATTGCAAAACTGTCTGCGACGTTGCCTCTCAAAGTCAGGCTTTGGCAGATCATATTGCTGCTGAAAAAAACGGAGTTTGGGAAAACTGGATACAGTTGCCGGCGTTTCGTTTATTCAAAACCAACAATCCCGAACAATCAGGAGATTTGATTTACCGTGCGTTTAATGATCTGTCTGTTTTGGGTTCAGGTAAAAACTGCATTTGTCCAAAACGGAAAAACCTATCTGGCAATGAGTGCCGTAGCCTTGTTGGTCGGTAGTGTGTTTTGCAGTGGGTGCGCACAGCAGTTATCAAGATATAGGGTCGTCTGAATGCTGATTTGGAAAAGTGTTCAGAAGGCAAAATCACGCTCGGAAAAAGTTGCAGCCTTAATCAAACTGCAACAAAGTATTGCTGAAATGGAATCCGGCAGGGATTTCTTGCAATATACAGCCAAGTTCTTGGGCTATGAACATAGAAAAAGAGCTGTTGGCTGCCGCGTATCGCAAATACAGGATTTTTGGTTAAAGATGTCGTCAGCCGCCCTGCTACCGTATTCTTTGCGAATAAGTTGGATGGTTTGACTATGCTCGAAGGGCAGATTCCGGACGACTTTTGAACTGCAAGACAGTTCTTATCAAGACCTGAAAGCATATTTGATGCTGACGTCCCATGTAGAAAAAACCAAAGACAAAAAAAGATGCTGAATTCCTGACGAAAAAAATTGGTGGAAATACTGTCAGCACAGAATGTTTCTACCAAGGATGCACAGATTTTGGCCCAATTTTTCGTACCGCGCATGGCTACCCATTCCGGTTGGCTGGAAACGGAGCAGCCTGAATTGGTGTCACGAAGCCGTCAGATTCTGGTGGATTGGATCAACCGCGACCAAGGCGGTGAACAGTTATACAAACGTATCGTACAAGGTACGGATGCCAAGCTGAAAACCATCACATTGGCAGAGCTGCTGAATAAGGATTTGAAAGGCATTTGGAATGTCGGCAAACCTTTGCCCCGCGTGTATACGGTCGAAAGGCTGGGAAAAATATGTTAAACCCGTTCTGGACCAAGCTGTTAAAGACAGCAAGAATACTGACTGGGTGTTGGGTGAAACCTGCATCAGGCACCGGTGACGGAAGCTGCGATCAACAGTCTGAAGAGCGTTATTTCAAAAGAATATGCCGCGGCTTGGTATGACATGATGAACAGTATTACATGGCAGCCAGGAACGACCAATTTGGATGCGGTCAATCAGTTCACGTTTATGCAGATCCTCAGCGTTCCCCATTGGTGGCGTTGTTCCATGCTGTAAAAGAAAGCAGCCAGTTGGACAGCAAAAATCGACGTAAATCCGGCGGTTGCCGATGCTGCAAAACGTGCGGCGGCAAGACAGCTGTCTTCCCGCTCGCGTAGGGTTGCCGATACGGTATTAAATTCACAGGGCAGAAGACATCAACGCTCTGGAAGGTAAAGTCAATGATTATCTGGCAGGACCGTTGGAAGCAGAATTTGAAAACCCTGCTGCAGTGATTGACGCGCAAATCAATCCGAAAGAGCGATTTGAGCCTGCAACGTTACCTTGAGCGGATGACGACCATTAAACAACGTTTGATTCAAATGGCGTCTTCTTCCGATACCGGTGGCGTAGCCAGATCGGCCGTGCAAGGAGTCTTGAAACGGCGGAGACAATGAATTTCTCGACGGTATGCAGTATGCGCGTTTGATTGAGGCTGGTGTGGGCGACAGATTGCTGCCGTTTGCGCGCAACGTTTTTGTCTTGCCATTTAATTCCGTATGGGATTCGATTGCAGGTGTGGCTCAAAAGACATCAATAATCTGTGGGCAAGCAATTTTGTTAATCCTATGCAGTCCGAGTTGGGCGGCAGATATCCGTTTGCCAAATCAGAAACCGAAGTTTCGATTCCCGTATTGGCAAAAATACTGGATATCAACAAAGGCGCATTGAATCAGTTTGTAACGACTCAATTGGCAGGCGTTTTGACCAAACAAGGCAATCAATGGATTGTGGCACCGGGAAGCGAATTGAAAGTCAACCCGGGATTGTTGCAACAGCTGAATAAATTGAGTGCAATTTCTGAGGATTTCTTCGTCAACGGAGAAGGTGGTTACAGCTTTGAGCTGAAGCCGACGTCTACTCGAGGGAATTGTTCAATTCGACTTGGTTGTTGATGGTCAATCATTGAATTATTTTCAACCAACAGACAGAGTGGAAGCCATTCAAATGGCCGGGTGATGTCAGCAATGCCGGTTTGCGTATTTCTTGGGAAACCGAGGCAGAAGGTATGCGTAAAACTCAGGAAATCAGCGGACGTTTTCGGTTTCATCCGTATGCTTGAAAAAAATCCAGGGTTACGCCGATTGATGGAAGTACCTATCTGGTCGAGTTCCCCGCTGGAAAAGACAAATTGATGCGCTTCTATATGCGGACCAATTCCGGTAAAGGACCGTTGGGACTGTTGGATCTGAAAAATATCCATCTGCCGAATAAGATTTTTGAGGTTAAATAATGATGACATTACCCCAATGGGTAAAGCCGATACTCGGTGATGAAGGTACATCCATCACCGATAACAATATCGATCGCTGGCAAGAATGGTTGGAGCCTGTTTCAGACGACCATCCTTGCGGCGAGGATGTCGCTCATACAGATGATTTTGAAAGTCCATCAAAGATTGAGTTGGCTAAACTTTCGGGTATGGACTACCGATTGATTTTGGATGCTTCAGAACGCCTGCTGAAGCGTGAATCTAAAGACCTGAGGGTGGCAACCTATTACATTTTTGCCTCGCTGAGACAGAGGCTTGGCAGGGTTTTTCAGACGGCTTGGAGATTTTGTGCGGGTTGCTGCAAAAATTCGATCAGTCGCTGTGGCCGAAAAAGCCGGTACAAAAACGTAATGCATTAAATTGGTTGTCCGGCGAAAGGGTGCTGGATACGCTTAAAGAACGTAGGGATTATCCGATTCTACGGAGCTTAAGCGGACATTATCGGCTTTGATGTCGTTGCAACATTACTTTGATGGGATGGGAAGAGGCAGTACGCCCCAGCTTATTTCCCATTGTTGCAATATTTTGAAGAGTCATCTGTTCGTTTTTCATCTTTTCCAACAAGTTCAAAGTCAAAATCAAGAGACCAGTGCGCCTGTTGAGCAAGTGGCAACGCCGCAAATTCATCAAGAGAGTCGAGGGTCGTCTGAAAGTCTGACTGTCACAAAGGTTAACTCTTCTAAAGCCTTGCTTGACCAAGTCAGGATTAACGCTGCCTACTTGAGAGAACAGGATGATGGTTATTGGTCTGCAAACAAGATGATTCGAGCCGTCCGTTAGGGGCGGATTGAACGGCATTCCTCCGCATCAAAAACGGTCAGACGCGGTTTGAAGGCTCCGAGGGCCGATTTGATTGGCAAACCTGAATCGTTTTGATTCAGGAGCAGCAATGGCGCGATTTGCTCGATAAAGTGGAAGCGGCTTTTTGGAAGGTGCTAATCACTATTGGCTGGATTTTGCAATATTACGCATGGCAAGGTCAGCAGGCGCTAGGGTGGTTTATATCTTTCCCAGTTGATTCGTCGCTATTTGAGTTGAAATCCTTACTGGCCCGATGCGAAGGCCCTGGCCGGCTTTGAGTTTTGATAACGGATTCCCGTTCGTATCGGCTGATACGCTTAAATGGCTGGAAGAAAAAGGTCATGTCGTCCGCGCGCAAGCGAGACGAGTAGTCAAGCCATTCAAAAAGCAGTGTTAGACGTCGCCATCTCAGACAGAAAAATCAAGAAAGTTACTGGCAACAGGCGCTGTTGCAAAACACAAGAACACGGTTTTAGACGCTGCATTTGCTTGGTTGGAAACATTACCGGAGTGGCAGACAGGTTCGGGGCAGGTTAAGAAATGGGTGATGATGGCTCGGTTGGCTGTAAAGCGCTCAAAAGGCGGACTGGGCAGTGAAACTGTTGGAACAGGCTTCGAAGCAGATGCAAGTGTTGACAGTTAAAGAGTGGGACAGACATTTTACGTTTGAAGTGTATGCCCTTTGGTATCAACTATTAAGTGAAAACCTTGATAATAAAGATATTGAGACAGTCGGACAGCTCGAATTTTTTTACGGACAGAGTTGATGCAGGCAGATGTTGTCCGTGCATTGGAATTAATTTATTAAGCATATATTATGTCAGATCCCACATTACGCTATTATGAAGAAGAGATGCGGTATCTCAAAGAGGCGGGATTAGAGTTTTTCAAAAAGCCCACCCTGATCGTGCCGCAATGTTGAATTTAGACAGGGTAGGTACGCGCGATCCTTATGTAGAAAGACTGTTTGAAGGCTTTGCTTTTTGACAGGGAGAATCAGACAAAAAAATTAGATGATGACTTTCCGGAATTGACGGAGGGTTGGTCCATATGCTGTGGCCGCATTATCTGAGGATGATTCCTTCCCTGACTGTTTTGGAATTGATTCCGGATAATAAAAAGTTGCAAGGAGGGCAAGTCGTCAAAAAAAGGATTGTCCGTTCAGTCCGAACCTATCAATATCAACGATAGATTGACCAGATGCTTGTATCGGACCACTGCTGATGTTGCGCTCCAGCCTTTGAGCATATTGCATACATTGTTGGATTATGATGCGAATGGTCAAAGCGTCATCAAATTAACTTTCGGTATCCACCGGCAAATACAGAAAGAGAATTTAGATTTTTCCAAAAATCAGAATTTATATTTCGCCGACGAACCGATTGCCTTCGCATTGCGTCATGCTTTGTTGAATCAGACAGCTCGAATCAGCCTGCATCATGCCGAATTGCCATCTGCCGGCAATATACAGTTTAAGGCAGTCGGATTTGCTGAAGATGAAAGGTTGTGGGAGAAAGTCAATAACAGCTTCAGCGGCTACCAACTATTGTTGGAATATTTTTTTGTTTCAAACAGAAGTTTTTCTTTTATTGATTTAGTGGGCATCGATGCCGGAGCGTGGTCGGAACGTATTAATGAGTTTAGCGTGAATGTGGTTCTTTCCAAGCAATACCCTTCAGAGCTTCGATTCCCTCCTGACTGTTTGAAATTGAACTGCGTGCCTGCCATCAATCTGTTTGATATGGAAGCAGAGCCTATCCGAGTGGATCATAAAGGCGTTCGAATATCAGGTGAAGCCGCTGTTACATGAAGGTATGGCTGTTGAAGTTTATTCCGTCGAAGAGGTAGAGGCGGTTAATCATGAAACAGGCAAAACGTTACCCCTATATTCCTTTTTCCTCATTCCAGCATCGTGGCGGATTGATGAAATATGATGCGCCGGAAAGGTATTTCCATACCAAAAGTCAAACAAGGCGTATCAGGAAGACATGAAACATTTATCATGCTTGGCGGATTGTTGTGGGATAGAAAGATATATTGCCTACCGAGACGCTTTTCATTGAAGGTGGTCGGGACAAATGGTGCTTTGCCGCGTAAAAAGTCTGAGGGAGACCCAGATTCAAGACGACGATATCGCCGAACCAAATGTCAAAATGGTCAGAAACCTTACCACGCCGACATTGTCTTGCTATCCGCCGACAGAGGATAGATTCAATGGCGCATATTGTCCCATTTGTCACCCAACTATTTATCACTATTGAATGTCGACAGTTTGAAAGGGGCATTGTCCATTTACGACTGGACTGAAGACGAGCTGAACAAGCGCAGACTGAATGGTATTGTTGATGTCAAACATGAAACAGTACAGAGAATCGAGCGTGGCGCAGTCCACCGCGAAATTCATATTACCGTAACATTTTGATTCGACCGCATTTAGCGGTGAGGCGGAAATTTATTTGTTCGGAGAATTATTGAACGAATTTTTTTGCAATGTATGCTGATTTGAACCTGTTTACCGGTTCAGCATTGTTTCTCTGCCATCCGGGAAAACATATACATGGAAAGACAGCAAAACAACTATCACACGGTTTTTAGAAACGGCACAAAAGCGCTAAAGAAAATAACGGCAGGCAGACGCTTCCTTTATGGGAGATTCCTAGAAATAAAGCACAGCGCGAAAGCGGGTCGTCTGAAATCTTCCAAGAGAAATTGGGGGAGTTTATTGTACGCAATGCGGCAACGATGAATTTCTTCCAATTTTGCCGGGTTCTGGAAACCCTTGCCGAAGGAAATGAAGAAAAAGGCTGTCGAGTCAACCGTAAGATTTAGAAGGGTAAAAGTCTTTATCTTTCCTTCCGGGAAATCGCATCGGTTGAATATGACGCAGAAGCCGATCTACCAACTGTCAGGACGACATTTTTAGGTTTATACGGTGTCGATGCAGTTTTGCCGGATTACTTCCTGAACGATATTGCGACGCATAAAGACGGCAGTGAAAGCCTGGCGGCATTTTTAGATATCTTTAACCACCGAATCACGACCCTGTTTTTTTCCAAGCATGGAAAAAAATACCGTTATCCGTTTCTGTTTCAACAGGGAGGGGCAGGATGACCTATCGCGTTCCTCTCTGCACCTTATCGGGCAAGGCATGGTCAACGGAAAATTCATGCATCCTCTGCTGGATAGCAGGATTTTGGGATTGTTCAGTATTTTTTTACCAACGAACCCGAACCAAAAGAAGGGTTGTCAGCATTGTCAGATACTCTTCTTCCCTTTGCCGACGTAAAAAGTAAAAGAGTTCCAGCCTGCAGTGGGTCATTTTGGAGAAGGATCGCAAACTGGGGAAAGCCGGTTTGTGGTTAGACGGGGGAAGTGCATCTTTGGGCGGACGGATAAAAGATTACAGTCATTTGGTGCGTATTGAAATTACGCCCGATACATTTGACAACGCTGCAGCTTCTGTTGCCAAAGCAGCAATTGCACCAAAATTGCTCGAATTATTAAAACTCTATTTGGGTCGTCGTTTTGATGCGAGTGTTTACCTGAATATTAAAAAACAATGGATACCCAAAAGTCGTTTGGAAAAAAAACAAATATTGGGGATTAATACCGGTTTAGGTGCGATGCACCAAGACAAACAAATAAAAATAGCAAACTATACTACTCAAACTAACTTCAAGAAAACGGAAAATCATGAATAAAAACCAGAAATTACGTCAGTCTGCTCATTAGCCCTTTTATGCGCCATGCTTTCAGGATGCGGGATTTGGCAAAGCATGAAAAGATGGAACGGTTGAAGCAACGAAAAGTGTTTTTATACCAAAGCTCAAGATTTTGAAAATCGACCTGATCGCACGAAACGGTTTTGAATCAAAACGAGCGCGGGTCAGTCGCTATCGACAGTCGTCCGGGTGTATCAGTTGAAAGACAAGCAAAATTATGAAGTTGCCTCATATCGCGATTTACTTAATCAAGATCAAAAACCATCTTGAGCAACGATCTGGCGGAAGGTTACAAGCAATATACCATCCGGCCGGGGAGACCATCAGCTTTGATGAAACGCTGAATAAAGACACCAAATATGTCGGTGTTGTTGCCTTCTACAACAAAGTAGGGGAAAGAGCAGACTTGGAAAAATGTTGATTACCAAAAAGCAGCTGACCAATAACAAAACCGGTCGTTATCGAATTGGTGGATAACAAAGTCCTGCTTCAAGAGACGGTCAAGAAAGTCAAATAATGGATGCCGCACTCTATGAGAAACTGACCGGATTTTATTCCGACGGTTTGCCGATAGATGACTTGCCGGGCAGCTTCCAGTTGGTTCGCAGTGTTTTGGACAATATCCAACGCATTCTTAACAGCAGGAGCGGTTCCTTGAAACATCTGCCGGATTATGGGATTCCCGATCTCAGCATGGTTTATAAAAAACCTGCCGTCCAGCGCGCATGACTTGCGGTATTTTATGAGAAAAAACCTTGTTGAAATACGAGCCGAGATTAAGGAACTTGGATATCCACCTCACTGAATCCAAAGACAATATCATGGTCTTGTGTTATCAGCTGGAATGCGAAATAGAAAACGTGGGTGCGGTAGTGATAGACACTTATTTTTATGCCTGAGGGACGGTTTCCGTTAAAACGCAGCCGGACATAAGCTTTCTTTGGTGTGAATAGATTACTTTGAAAATTAAGAAATAAAATGTGGTTAAACACATTTTCCTTACTTGCGGCGTGTTGCTTCAGCAACCGCTCAAACCACCTTTTGCCAAAAGAGCTGGAAGGCATGTTGGTCACTCAAAACAATTATGTCCGGATTCGAAGTTGTGATTTGAAAAACAATTACACTTTGCTTCCTGGTAGCTGGAAACAGCTGATGAAGCCGCAGCGAAATCATCAGCGTCAGAAAAATACGCCTGAAAAACACCCAATCTATGTCGGTTGAGAGGCAATCTGGAAAATACCAATTTTTGATTTCAGGCATTGATTTCATCAAAATGGGCGAGAGCTGCCATGTGCTGCATACCGAAACCCCGCCTGCCGAAGTCGTTATTCGAGAGTATCCGCCTACTCAGCAGAAATCAGGTTCGACAGGAGGGAAGCCTGAGTCTAAACAAGACAATGCAGAAATTAAAAGGCTACGGAATCCCAACAAAGCTAAGGCAGGACAGGGATAAACCGGAAGAAACGGCGAGGCAAGTCAGAAGAGCCGATTCCTTATCCTGAAGTTACACAGACTAACCAATCGGAAGACGGTAAAAAGTCTGAAGGCAAGTCAAATTCAGACGACCTCGTTAAAGAAAGTGAAAAACGGAGGATGTCAAACAGACAGATACCGAGAAATCTGATCGCACAACTGCTGGCTCGGCGACACCGGAGTATCAGTAACTGCGCCAACCGAGAAAAACCGTGAGAAAAAAGTGATACGTCGGCTAGAGAAACGTCCGAAACGGTGAAGCCAGTAAGCAGACATCGGACGGTGAGGCTAGCAAGCAGAAACATCTGAAACGGTAGAAGTGCCAGCTAAAGCAGAAACGCATGAAACAGTAGAAGCGCAATCCGATTTGAATCACTTGAAAAGGTAGAAACGCTGCCAACCAAGACGGAATTTCTGCAACCGAAGAAACGCCAGCTCCAAACAGGAGGCGCCTGCAACAGTAGAAACACGGGTAACAGCGAAACTACGCCAACTACGCAAGCTCCAGTAGCGGAAGAAGCTTCGACAAAAATCAGTTGATGTAGAGGACATCCGTCCGTATCTGAGCCTGTGGCTCCTGTGGTTTTGCTGGCAGAAAGTCAGCCGGTAGAAACCACTACCGTATCCGAATTGAAAGCCTGAAACCGGTAAGCAAGAGACTCCATCGGTAGAGCATGAGCCTTTGGCGCCGCAAGTAGATATCCAACACGAAGAAACGCATTCTGCACACAACACGCTGCCGGCAACGCCAATGACTACCGAAACATCTGTGTCACAGACAGAGCCTCCTGTTGTGAATGAAGAAACGTCAGTGCAGCCGGTTTATGTCAATCAGGGTCATCGTCGCATGATGACGCATATGAATAAAAGAGCAGGACAAGCCCAACAAAATAGCAGAGTCGATTTGCTGTTTTATCATACAAGGTCGTCTGGTTTTTCAGACGACCTTTTATTATGAATTGATTTTAGCGATACAACATTTTTGCTCACTCTTGCTCAAAGAGACAAATTTCCTCACGCTTAGGGAAGCAAGAAGTAAATCGGTTTATAGTGGATTAACTTTAAGCCAGTGGCGTTGCCTCGCCTTAGCTCAAAGACGATTCTCTAAGGTGCAGAAGCACCGTAGAATCGGTTCCGTACTATCTATACTGTCTGCAGCCTCATCGCCTTGTCCTGATTTCATTTAATCCACCTATATAGACCTCGTTGCCTTTTAATTTTTGAATAATCTGCCCCATCTGATGAGAAAGAGGGGATAGCGCGGCTGACTTGGTCATATTGGTTTTTGCGGGTTATGCGGATTTTTTTGCTTTCAAATGCCGCTATTTGTCAGCGTGTTATTTTGTGTTCAGTTCTTTGTTTCAAACGACCCTATGATGGTATGGGTCGTCTGAAAACAGCTACAAAGACAGATAGAACATGGCTTTGGCAAAATACGATGAACAGCATATGGGAAAAGCTTGACGGCGTGGATGTGTTTGGACCAGCCGACGGTCAGGTGCGCCGTGCCATTTTGACGACGGCGATGGCGAAATGGACGAGGACGCTGACTGCCAACAGGATTTTGAGGGTGAGGCGTACCGAATGAGGTGGCAGGTTGGCTCAAAAGGGGCAGGTGGCGGTTGAATACCGACGATGCCGCTGATGAAACAGCGTAATGACGACGGGCGGCATAACGCGGACGCGCAATGGGACATGGCGCGTTCGACTTCGCGGCGCGATTCGCGCGAGACACGGCCGGTGTGCATGACGGACCAAAACCAGCATTTTCGAAAAATACGCCGCCGACAAAGGCGATGGCGCAATCAGAGGTGGATGATGTGGGCGATGGCGTAGAGACTCATGACCGTGTTCCGAAGTGGATATTCAGGGCGAGATTGTATCATCGGTCAGGTGGCTGAGACGACCTTTTTCATATTGTCGGCTCAATAGTCGGTGTCGCTCAGGGGTGTGCAAAAAGACCAGTTTTGTTTATTAGGGCAGTTCGATGGTTAAGAGCAAAAATAGTTTTTAAAAATCTGGTAGTAAAATCAGGTATTTTATTTAACATATCGGTCTATTTTAAAGTTAACCCCTATACACTATACTGTTGCCACTTTCATGATGATGAAGAGGAAAAAGATGAATAAAATATGTCTCTGTTGGCTGTATGTTTAGCGATTGTGCCGTTATCTGCATGTAAACAGGAGGTTTCGGAGAAACCGGCAGCAAAAGCAGAAAAAGCAGCTTCTGTTGTTATCCGTCCTGAGATTGAGTTGGGATACACCTAAATTAACCAGTAGTGTTTGGAAAATCAACAAATCAGGGCAGCCGGATTCTTATTTGGTCGGTACCATCCATATCGGCAAGCCCAATGCCACCTTGTCTAAAAGATGCAAAAGAATCTGCTGGCATCTGTCAGAACAGTTGGTTACCGAGGCCGATAGCTGCCCCAGCTCAATGATGAAGAGATAGCGAAATATCAAAGTTTATACAAAATTTATAGTCAAGATTCTTTGAAATCCAAGTTGGGCGATAAAATTTTTGAACTGTTGCAACAGGATTTTATGAAAAGTCCGGGTTGGCTCAGATGGCACCGTACATCGACCACATGCATCCTTGGGCGGTGTTGCTGTTTGCTTTGAGTATTTATCCGCCTGAATACAGCAACCAGACGGGTGTGGGATATTTTGCTGTCGAAAGCGACACAAGAGTCCGGCAAAACACGCCTTGCTTTAGAGGATGTGATGGATTTTCTCAAATTTGGTAGCCAGTCAGCCCGGAAAAGTTGATGATTAAAATGTTGAGCATTGAGAACGAATGAAGAGTATGCCGAGCAGGGAAATAAACGTCTTTTTCAATGCCTATGAGAAAGGAAAGTTCGAGGTTTACCTGGTGCAAACTGAATTCGAAAAAGATTTGCTCAAAAGTATCCGATACTATTTCCCGCTTTATCTTGGGTACGCAGCGATTTGCTGATTAAAGCGCAATCAAAATTGGCTGCCGAAAATCGAAAGAGATATCTGCTAAAAAGAAAACGGTTTTTGCCGTAGGCATCATGCACCTGATGTCTGAACAAGGCATTGATTGAGAAGTTGCGCAAGGGAGGGTTATCAGGTGACGCCGGAGCCTTCAATCTTGATGTGGTAAAAGCGTAAAACGTCGTCTGAAAAAGGTTTCAGACGACGTTTGATATCACGTCAAAAACCGACCGCGAGATACAGCGGTCCGGTTTGTTCTGGGCAGTTGTTGAGTATCAAAGGGGCAGAAAAGGTCGTCTGAACGCTTGGTGTTCGATTTTTGTTTCAAATATGGCAAGAAACATGATGGGCGTAGAGGCATAGATGGTTTCAGACGACCTTTGCATTGTGCGTCATCTTCCTATCTTATCAGGAAGGACGGTGCACGGAATTAGAAACTTGGGATAGAGGCGTTTGCTTGCGAAGACGGAGAACGTACAATTGAGAAACTGTCATGATTTCAAAGTGTAAAATTACTATTTCAAAGATGACGTTTGGTTTTTAATGACCGTTTGTTAGAAAGTTGAGGACGTGCGCATTTTTAAATAATGAGATAAAGGGAAATTATCACAGGAGTATCGTGACGTATTATGCATGATACTTTGCCTGCTTATAATTGCTGCCTTTATCGTGGCATCAATTCGCAGAAAAACGGTTTGCTTACGATGTCAGCCGCGATTACGAGGTCCGGTCAAATTTGCCCAGTCGGCGACGGTCGGTTTGCGTGAGGGCGAACTGATCTTGCCCGACACCATCGGCGCGAATGATACGGTAATCGCCAGGGTAACGTGAAAATCAGGTTGGCTGGGCAGATTGGTGATGCCTTGGATCGGCGTCAAAAGCCAACCGCGGGGAATGGCGGGCGTATGTCGAACATGGCGGCAACGGCGCGCGCTACCTCAATTTGACCGATACCTTCGACGACGGCAGCAGAAAGAAAATTACGATGGCAGCAACCGCGTGTTTCCTGCCCTGATCAGGAAGTTGGTGTCGGGTTTATCCGCGCGAGTGTTTGAGCGGTAAAAATCCTGGTCCTTGCGCCCCATGCGGATGATGCGGAATTGGCGGCTTACGGTTATATGAGCATGCTGCCGATACGTTGGTGGTTACGATTACCGCAGGGGAGGGCGAGCTTCGATTACAACAATCTATGCGCGCAATCCCGAGCAAATGCAGAGCGCAGTATCTGCAAAGGGCAGGATGCGCGTATGGGTTTTAACCTGACCGATGCCGCTTTTGGCGGGCGTGTCGTCTGAAAAACGTTGCAGCTCGGCTATTTTTGACAGCACACTGCAAGTCGCTGAAGCAGAATCCCGATGCCGATGTGAAGTCGACCAAACTGGATGCGGCGGATGTCAATCTGATCCGCCGTGCCAATACCTCGCCTGTCCAAAGAAGCTGGAACGAATAGCTCGAATTGGCGCGGTCTGGTCAATAATCTGGCCTATATTATCGAAACCTTCAGCCCGCACATCATCGTCAGCCCGTCGCGCAATATTGATGCGCACAAAGACCATCAATATCGACGATTGCTGCGGTTGAAGCGTTGAAACAATTGGATTATCGGAAAGGCTCGCTGTTTTTGCATACGCTGCATTTTTGAGCGACGATTTCCGATCAGCAGAGTCGAGCTCGATGTTGAGCCTGCCGCCGATGTTCAGGTCAGCCGTTCCATTTTCACTCCGATTTTATTCCTGCCTTTGAACAGGAAAGAGCAGAACCGCAAACTGCTGGCGCTGGACGCGATGAACGATATCCGCCCAACGCCAACGGGTATGCGGACTGGACCGTCGATATTCCGTGGCGAACGGCTGCGCCATCATGTATTTGATATCGATAGGGATTTGGTCAACCGTTTGTCGCAGCAACAACGTTGTTTTACGTCGTTCCCGTCAGCGATGTTGCATCAGGAAGACGGTTATCAAAAATCGTCAATGCGGCTGATTGGGCGGGTTTCAAATCATTCGCCTGCCTGAATGTCGGATAAAAGAGTGAGCGAAGTTCCGGCGACGGGTGAGATCATGCCCGCATACGTTGGCAGTTGATATAAAGGTCGTCTGAAAACCTATAATGGCAAGGATTTTACACCTGTTGCCCGCCATGCCGATTTTACTTTATTTCCGATTTGCACCTGAGCGAATCCCATCCTGAATTGACTGATTGTTTTTGCGCTTTGTGCGAAAAAGCACCAAAGAGCGCATTCGGTTTTATATTTTGGGGATTTGTTTGATTTTTGGATGGTGACGACGAGCAATCGAATTGATCCCAAACCGTCGCGAGCGATTCAATCCGTCGTGCAGCGCGGGGTTGAATGTTCTATGCACGGCAATCAGGATTTTTGATCGGAAAAGCAATTTTGCAGCGCAATCCGGTATGAAGTTGCTGCCCGAATATGCGGTGGTCGATTGCTACGGCAGCTCTGCTGGCAGTTTGTCACGGAGGATGCACTGTGTATCGATGATGCGCGTTATCAGAAGTTCAGAAGGTTGTTCACCAAAATGTAAGCACACGCCTGTTCTAAAACCTGCCGCTTGCCTGCGCCTGAAAATCGCCCGCAAAAATACGCCGAACCAGCAAACAGGGCAAAACAATGACTACGCTGCCGAAATCATGGACGTCCAACCGCAATTCACCGCGAGACATTGCGTGCGTCGGCATCATGCTCAACTGTTGATTCACGGACACACCACAGTGAGCATATCCATCAGGAGGCGAAAGCTTTACCCGCCCATCGTGTTGGGGGATTAGAAGCCTGATTACGCTTCCATACTGGAGGTTGACGAACAAGGTTTTCGGTTTGTTCGCTATAAATTTGCGGGGCGGTGGCGGGTAAAAATACAGGGGCTTGAGGTTCAGCTTTCATCTCGGTACGATATTTCAACTGTTCACGTATGGTTTGAATATGATTTGAATCACTAAAACATCGTCTCTTGTAAACAACTTCACTTTAAAGTCATCATCAAAAGGTCGTCTGAAAACTCACAATCGGGTTTTCAGACGACCTCACTCTCAACTCAACATCGAAATTTCGCTTTGGCAGCCTAACCAAAGCGGTACAGCCGGAGTTCGTTAACGCACAGGTTTGCGTACCTGCTGAAGGGTCCGCCGCCTTTGCCGACGAATTCGGCGCAGGTTTTCAGTTGAATACGTTGTCTATGCCGGCCTGCAGGTGGCGTATTGCTGAATTTCCAGCCGGCATTGAGCGAGTACGCCGAAGCCAGAAGAGGGCGCCGATGTCCTGTCCGACGATATTGCCGCTGACCTTTGCTGTAACGGTTTGTTGGCCCGACGCGCCATACGCGCCTGCGCTGTGTTGCCGTTGTCGAATGCGGTGTTGTTCACTCGAGCGGCGGGGTTTATGCCAAAGGTTTTGCCGTCGGTGCAGTTTTGCCGTGGAGTGTGAGCGAGGCTGCTGCCGATTTCGATTGGGTGCAAACGTCCATTTGACTTCGGCTTCGCCGCCGAAAGCAGAAAGGCTTTAACGTTGCGTAGCCTAAATCCGATGCCTAGCGTTCGAGTATGATGAAGTTTTTGACATCGCTGCCGAATACGGATACGGAGGCATGGAGGTTAGGGATGTTTCAGATGATGCCGCATCGATTTGGCGGTTTTGTTCAGGGATGGATGATTTTTCTTTTTGGCGCGCAGACGTTCCCAGTAGTCGGGCGAGCGTTCAGCGATACCGAATCGGCGTAATATTTCAAGCCGTTATCCGTATCACGTTCCCAACATGAAAGCCGGAATTCGAGTTGAATTTCTGATGTTTCAAAACAGGATCGGTTACGTCTGCGGAATCGTAATGCGCTTTGACACGGTCGTGGCGCAAAGCCTGCTACCAACGTTGTTTGTCGGTTTGCTGCCAAAGCGGCTTCGGTGAAAACGCCCATTGTTTGAAACTTTGATTGGGCATGTAGGGCTTGTGGCTGTAACCGTCGCCGCCGCGTTCCATGCGGGCGACGTGTACGTCGTCCATATAATCTACGCCGGTTTTGCAGGTTGGGTTTGTCCCAATCGAAGGTGGCTTTCAGACGACCTGTGTCGGTGTTGCGTTTGGGGTTGTTGGCGTTTTTAATCTGTTTGCCTGCCGGATTGCGGATGGTGACGCAGGCTGTATGTGTCCATGACGTGGTCGATTTCGCTTTCCGTGGCGCAATTCGAGTTCGCTGAACCAAAGGGGTGAGTTGCGCTGGGTAAAAGCGGACGTTCCATGCGTCGCGGTCCGAATTGCTGCCGTCCATCATGCGGTGCGGCGTAGACGCGAGCCTGCTGCGTTCGTATGTGCCGGCGATGGTGTGGTGTTTTCGGTCGGGGTGATGCCCAGTTGCAGCATGTTGGCTGTCGCGTTTGAAATGGGGAGTGGACGCGTTTGCCTGGAGCCGTCTTTGTAGTCGCCAGCTTCGTTATGAAATATTGCTGCGGACGTAGCCGATGTTGCCGCCGAATTCAACTTCAAGCGAACCGTCGCGGCGGTCGTTGCTGCCCGCGGTCAGGGAGGCGTTGATGTTGTCCGGGTTTTTCGCTGAAATCAGGGTCTTTGCGGATGAATTGTACCGAGCCGCTGACCAAACCCACTGCCAGGTTACGGTTTGCGGGCCTTTGGTGACGACGACTTTGTCGAAGAATTCGGGTGGATGTGAGGCGGTCGGCGGGTCCATGCACATGCTGCCAGCCGCCGTAAATAAACTGGTCGTCTGCGTTAATCGACGAGGCGCGAACCGCCCAAACCGCGGAACAATGGATCGCTTGAGCTTCCGCCTTTGCGGATGATGCTCATGTTGGGACTGGATTGTAAAGGTCCACTACCGTCTCCGGCAGGAGGGTTACAGAGCAGCTTTGGGGTTAAAGTAACGCTATTGGCTTTTGTTGTTGTGTGCCGGTGACGGTAACGGGGAAGGATAACAGTTTCTTCGGGAACAGGGTCTGTGTCCGCCCAAAGCCTGAGGGAGACAGCTAAAGAGCAATCAGCAGAAGGAGTAGCTGGTGTTTTCATTCTTGAGACTCCTTTTGTGGTTTAGTTCATTGGGCGTAGTTAATTTGCTACTTTGGTAGTATAAAGAATGTCCAGGCAGTTTGTGAGTGAAAACGGTTTTTATTTAATTTAAGTCCAATATTTTCGAGGCATAATTAAATTATTTGAATAATAGTAATAACCGTGTTGATTAATTGCTCTTTTCCATCTACTTGGCAGGAAGGAGATAAGAGCTGTTACGGGGATAAAGAGGGCTGTGTTCGGGAGTGGGATGCATCTTTTTGCGTGCTGAGACGGCGTGTCTCTGCGCATTCCGTTGTAGTCATTACGATATTTCAAACAGCAAAAGGTCGTCTGAAAATTTTTCAGACGACCTTGGGTTCTAACGGAAACTCGTGACAAACGATACCGGCGGTTTATCAAACCAACGGCGCGCTCAGCCCGCCGGGAGTTGATGCAGGCATCGGCGACTGCCTGCGCTTTCGGTTTGGCGCGATGGCCACGCCCTACACCAGCTGCTGAGCGTCGGATATCATTCGCACCGTCGCCCATCGCGAAAAACCTGATGCGGCTGCAATCCGAGGCGGTCGCGGTATTCGCGCAATAAAATCCGCCTTTGCCTGCGCGTCGATGATTCTGCCTTTCAGACGACCTGTCAACTGCCGTTTCAATTTCAAAAATATTGGCGTGTTGGTATTCGGAAGCCGAGGCGTTGTTGCAGCCTTTCGGTGAAAACGTGAGATCCGCCCGACACCAGCATGAATTTCGCCGTGCGCCTCATTCGTCCAGCAAAAATTCCGCGCCGGGCGAGAGCCGCAAAAACGTTTTCATAAACCTCCGCCAAAAACCCGCTCGTCCAATCCCGCCAACAGGGCGACGCGGCTGCGCAAAGACTGCTCGAAAATCAATTCGCCGCGCATCGAGCGTTCGGTAATTTCCGCCACGCGGTCTTTCAAGCCGACGCCGCCGCAATTTCATCCAGACGCATTCAATGGTAATCAGCGTCGAATCCATATCGCTGACAATCAGCGCGAGTTCGCCGAACGCCCTATCAGGCAACACGGCGTGGTCGATTTGACGGCTGTCCAGCAACGCCGCGTCTGCCCCGCTTAAAAAGCGACCTGCTAAGCGATAAAAACGCATACGTTTTCATCAGTATAATCAGGCAGGCGGAGGCGGGAGAGGGAGAGCGGAGGCAGGGCTGGCGGAGGGAAATTGGAGGACGAGGGCGTGCGGCATGGCAGTGGCTCAAAAATGCGGATTATATAGTGAAACAGTAAAAAATGTTGCAGCACCCAGCCGTATTTTCGGAAATGATTTCAAACGCAGACGGCAGTATGTGTAAGGCAGACTAGAGGGAGAAATGCCGGGTGTCAGACGCCTATTGCCAGTCCACTGAAAATTCGCTATAAAGTTATATGGAATATATTAGCATTTATCATACAGACCCTAAAAAAGTTCAGGAGATGAAAATCGGTATCCCACGCGAGTCATTATCCGGCGAAACCCACGTCGCCTGTACGCCTACCACCGTTGCCCTGTTGGAGCAAACTGGGCTTTGAAACTCGTTGTCGAAAGCAGCGCAGGTTTGGCGGCAGATTTGGACGATGCCGCTTACCAAACAGCGAAGCGCGACCGTTGCCGACAAAAGCGACGGTTTGGGCCTGTCCTTTGATTTATAAGGTCAACGCGCCGTCCGAGGCGAGCTGCCGCTGCTACGAGAAAGGGCAAACCATTGTCAGCTTCGTGGCCGCGCCAAAACGAGGCTTTGGTCGAAGCCTTGCGCGCCAGAAAGTGAACGCGCTGGCGATGGATATGGTGCCCCGTATTTCCCGCGCGCAGGCTTTGGGACGCTTTGTCTTCGATGGCAAACATCAGCGGCTACCGCGCCGTAATTAAACCGCCAACGCCTTCGGCCGTTTCTTCACCGGTCAAATCACTGCCGCCGGCAAAGTGCCGCCCGCGCAGGTTTTGGTGATTGGTGCCGGTGTGGCAGGTTTGGCGGCAATCGGTGCGGCAAACTCGCTCACGGTGCAGTCGTGCGCGCGTTCGATACCCGCTTGGAAGTGGCGGAACAAATCGAATCGATGGGCGGCTAAGTTCCTGAACTCGACTTCCCGCAAGAATCGGGCGGCAGCGGCGACAGCTACGCCAAAGTGATGAGCGACGAATTTATCGCCGCCGAGATGAACTCTTTGCCGAGCAGGCGAAGAAGTGGACATCATCATCTACCGCCGCCATTCCGGGCAAACCCGCGCCCAAGCTGATTGCCAAAAGAAATGGTGAAAGCATGAAATCCGGCTCCGTCATCGTCGATTTGGCGGCGGCGACGGGCGGCAACTGCGAACTCACCAAACCGGGCGAGGTGTTCGTGACCGACAACGGCGTGAAAATCATCAGCTACACCGACATGGCAAACCGCCTTGCCGGACAGTCTTCCAGCTTTTACGCCACCAACTGGGTGAATCAGACTGACTGTTAAGCCCGAACAAAGACGGCGAAAATCACGCTGGACTTCGAAGACGTGATTATCCGCAACATGACCGTTACCCGCGACGGCGAAATCACCTTCCCGCCTCCGCCGATTCAAGTTTCCTCAGCCGCAGCAAACGTCGTCCTGAAAAAACCGCGCCTGCCGCCAAGCCGGAGCCGAAACCCGTTCCCTGTGGAAACTCGCGCCCGCCGTCATCGCCGCCGTGTTGGTGCTGTGGGTCGGCGCGGTCGCGCCCTGCAGCATTTCTTTGAACCACTTTATCGTGTTCGTCCTCGCCTGCGTCATCGGCTACTACGTCGTCTGGAACGTCAGCCACTCGCTGCATACCCGCTGATGTCCGTGACCAACGCCATCTCCGGCATCATCGTCGTCGGCGCACTGCTGCAAATCAGCCAAGGCAACGGCTTCGTTACCCTGCTCGCCTTCATCGCCATCCTGATTGCCAGCGTCAGCATCTTCGGCGGCTTTCTTCGTTACGCGGCGGATGTTGAATATGTTTAGGAAAGGATAAAGCATGACTTTAGCCTATGGTGCATCCTGATTGCATCGCTGCTGCCGCTGTTTTGTTCCTTCATCGCCAAAGCGCAGGCGGTTTTCAGCCGTCGGACAACCGAAATCCGCGCGATTTCTCGCCCCGCACGCAAGGCTTGTCGGCGCGTGCCAATGCCGCGCAGCAAAAACGGTTTTGAAGTGTTCGCTCCGTTTGCCGCCGCCGTTTTGGTGGCACACGCCTGAGCAATGCCGCGCAAGCGACCATCAACCTTTTGTCCATATCGTTCATCGCCTTTCGCATTGCTTATATTTTTCAGCTATCTGAAAGACAAACCGAGCCTGCGTTCGGCAATGTGGACGGGCGGATTTGTCTGCACCATCGGGCTGTTTGTAGCCGCTGTCTGACAGCGGGTCGTCTGAAAACGGCTCAGCGAGTTTCGCTAAAACAGAATGCAGCGAGTTTTCAGACGACCTGGAAGCCAGTTTTCGAATATAAGTTTCGACCATGCAAAGCAAAATGCCTGTGCGGCGACGTATCTTTAGAAGTGGAACGACAAACACGTCCATGCCTGCCATTGCGGGATGTGCCATTTGGGGCAGCGGCGCCGCGTTTTCGCTGATTGCCGCCAAACCGCCGAAAATCGACGGCGGTGAAAACATCGCCCGCTACCATTCGTCCGAATGGGCGGAACGCGCGTTCTGCAAAAACTGCGGCACATTTGTTCTACCATTTCCTGCCGAACGACAGCTATTTCGTCTTCGCCGGACTGTTTGCCGACAACGCCGATTTCAAATTGGAAGAGCAGATTTTCATCGACGCCAAAGCCCCGTATTACGAACTGGCAAAACGACACGCCCAAGCTGACCGAAGAAGAATTTTTGGCACAATTCGGCGGCGAATAGGAAACCGGATACAGGGGTCGTCTGAAAGCCGAGTTCAGATTTTCAGACGACGTTGAATCAACCCATCCCAGTCGGAGAACCTATGAACCTGTCCCCCGAACAAAACCGCCGCCCAACTGCGCTGTCCGCACTGACGAAGCGGGAGCAGCGTTCGGGCAGATGATGAACCTACGCAACCCTGAGCACAGATTCTCGGTTCGTTTGAAGCGGTGCAGCAAAACGGAGACCGCATCCTAGAAACGGGTTGCGGCAGCGACGAGCTGCTCGGCTACATTTTGTCGCAGGCAGAAAACCTGCATTACACAGGGTTTGAAATTTCCCGTTAATGCACGCACGGCGCAGGCATTCAATGCCCCGTTTCTCGAAGCAGGACTGGCGGATTACCGGCTGTACGACGGCGGCGCGCTGCCTTTTGCCGATAAGCTTCGACAAAATCGTTTCCGTCAATACCATCTATTTTTGGGACGACGCGCAAAGCGCGCTTTCGGAACTGGGCCGCGTGCTGAAATCCGGCGGGCGGCTATGCCTGAATTTTTGCGAAAAAGACTTTATGGCGAAACTGCCGTTTGCTCGCGTACGGCTTCGCGCTCTATGATGCCGCCGACATCCTCGCCCTGTCAGAAACCTGCCGTTGCGCTGCATTCGGGAACAGCGAAGCCGCGATTGGGCGGTCAGTAAAAGCGGCAATCTGGTGCGGAGGGAGTTTGTCATAGTCGTCTTTGAAAAATACTAAGCATCAGGGTCGTCTGAAAACCCCGAAATTCAGTTTCAGACGACCCGATCAAAACCTGATTACTACAAATAATTGGAGAATCACCATGTCTTCAGGACTCGTTACGGCGGCGTACATCGTAGCCGCGATACTATTCATCTTCTCGCTGGCGGGGCTGTCCAAGCAGGAAACCGCCAGCAGGGGCTGTTATTCCGGCGTAGCGGGGATGGCGTCGCCTTGTTCGTTACCGTGTTTTCCGAAAACACCCCACGGGCTAGGCTGGATCATCATCGCCATGCTGATTGGCGCCGCCATCGGAATCTACAAAGCTAAAAAAAGTAGAAATGACCGAAAATGCCCGAGCTGATTGCGCTTTTGCAAGCTTCGTCGGCGGCAGCCGTTTTAGTCGGCTTCAACAGCTATATCGCGCCGAGCGACATTTCGACGATATGCACCATCCATCTGGTCGAAGTCTATTTGGGCATCTTCATCGGCAGCCTAACCTTTACCGGCTCGCTGGTCGCGTTCGGCAAAGCTCCGCGGCAAAAATCAGCAGCGCGCCGCTGCAACTGCCCGCCAAACATAAGCTCAACCTCGCCGCATTGGTTTTTATCGCTTTATCCTGATGCTGGTGTTCGTATCCGTTGACGGCGAGCTTCATCCTGATCCTGATGACCCTGATCGCCCTCGCATTCGGCTGGCGCGAAGTCGCCTCCATCAGCGCGCGGATATGCCCGTAGTCGTGTCATGCCGAACTCCCTACTCCGGCTGGGCGGCCGCAGCGGCAGGCTTCATGCTCTCAACGCCTGCTCATCGTCACCGGCGCGCTGGTCGGCTCCAGCGGCGCATTCTGTCCCTACATCATGTGTAAAAGCCATGAACCGCTCCTTCATCTCCGTGATTGCAGGCGGTTTTCGGTACCGACGGTTCCGCCGCAGCCTCAGGCAGCCAGAAGTCGGCGGAATACCGCGAAGCCAAACCCGCCGAAGTCGCCGGAAATGCTCAAAACGCCCACAGCGTCATCATCACCCGGGCTACGGCATGGCGGTGGCGCAGGCACAATACCGTTGCCGAAATCACCGAGCTTTTGCGTAAAAACGGCGCCAGTACGCTTCGGCATCACCCGTTGCCGACCGCCTGCCCGGTCATATGAGACATGCTGCTCGCTGAGGCCAAGTCCCCTACGACATCGTTTTGAAATGGACGAAATCAACGACGACTTCCCCGAAACCGACGTAGTGCTGGTCATCGGCGCGAACGACACCGTCAATCCCGCCGCCCAAACCGACCCGAACAGCCCGATTGCCCGGCATGCCGTATTAGAAGTGTGGAAGGCAAAAAGAGTCGTCGTCTTCAAACGCTCGATGAACACCGGCTACGCAGGCGTACAAAAACCCGCTGTTCTTCGGCGAAAAACAGCGTGATGTGCTTCGGCGACGCGAAGAAAACCGTTGACGAGATTTTGGCGGAATTGAAGAAGTAGCATCCGAAACCAAGACAAAGGTCGTCTGAAAAGCCTGATTTTGAGGGTTTTCAGACGACCTTTCTATGAACAAATCACGCCGAACACTCCACCGCCGTCATTCCGCCCCCCTGCACGCGAGGACCAGGCTACGACGTGAATCCATCGGAAATTCTAAGAAACTGATGTTTGAAAAACAATTGCCGAGATTTAAAGTGGATTTCCGCCTGCGCGGGAATGACGGTGCGCGACAGAAAATCTATGTCTCTACGCGCAACCTGCCCCTCTCCCGTCCAGCAGGAGAGGGCTGAGAAGGGTGGTTTTACGGGTTGTACGAATTTGATTTTTCCCTCAAGTTGCAAAGCCACCCCATCCTAACCTTCCCCGCCGGACGGGGAAGGAACAAATTGCTGCTGCGACAAAGGTCGTCTGAAACCAACTCAATTTCGAGACGACCTTTTCCTTTTGCCTCTACGCAATACTATAAAATCCGTGCTGCCGCCGAGCGCGATACGGCATGAAATTCAATAAAGGGAACGAAGAAATGGCGAAATGTAATATCTGGAAGAAAATCACGGAAACAATCAGTAAAGGAAGACTTGGCTGGATGGGCGAGACAATGCGGTAAAAAGTTTTGTTGCAGGAGCCATGTCAGTAATCATTTTGTCGCTTATCTTGTCGCTATCAAAAACAGCAATAACGAATTCCGTCGGCTGTGGAACTTCATCATTCGATTGTTTTCCGCCCCTGTCGCTTTCGTTATCTGGCATTTCGCGACGAAAACAATAGACAGCAAATCGAGAACCAACGTAAAGACATTAATCTGAAAAGAATTTCAAAAACTGTCCGAGTGGGTCGAGTGGCGCACTTTGTTGCCGGAAATAAAAACCGTCAGTAAAACCACGCAGAAAAAGCAGCTCAAAAGACGGGGCAGAGTATAGAACAAACGACGGAGCTATCAGAAGAATATGCCAAAAAGACCGGATACCGCCGATTTCGATATCATTCCAGCAAACGGGAGGCGCGAGTCGCTTTGCAGATTTCCGCCATCATATACCTGCTGCCGTTTTTCGAGGAGATACGGAGAAAGTTTCGTCGTCAACATTTAATCTGCTGAAATCTGCTTGGCAGGCAATGCAACAGGATAAGCAGAAGAAATTGGATGAAGGTAATTTATTTTATTTAGAGCGAGAAAAATTTTTGATGAACTGGAACAAAGAGCAGAAAGTCCTATGGGTGTGGCTTTAACGCAAGTGTTATTGAGGGTTTGAATCAGGAGACAGAAAACTCAATCTGCAGGATTTTTCTGAAATGCTGCCCAATATTTGTTTGCATGGGATGAATTTTTCATTTAAAGTGGGGTAAGTAAAATTGCTAAGGAGTTTATCAGACTTGAATTTGAATGGAGCAGATTTTCGTGGAGCTATCCTAAGAGAAAACTAAAGTTTCAAAATAGCAAACTAAGGCGAAAGCAAAGTTGAATGATGCTGAATTGATAAGTTAATTTACAAAAATGCTGACTTGTTGCTGGCTAATTTACAAGATGCTACTGGCTAGCGAGGCTAATTACAAGGTGCTGACTTGAGAGTTTGGTTAATTTTCAAGGAGCTAGAGTGCTTAGTGCTAATTTGCAAAAGTGCTGAATTGAAAGATGGCTCGGTTGTCAAATGTCAACGAGCAAATGTGGATTTACAAGCAGCTAGCTTTGATTGGAACACTTAAAAGGCTAGCAAAGGAACTTTCAGGTGTCCGTATCACAGTAAATGATTTTTATTTCAAAAATTTATTCTGATTGGAAAAAGAAAATGACAGATGGGAAGCATTGAAGGATGAGGAGCAAGCGAAAGCAATGCAACAATTCTGTGATCAAACAAAAGATGCTGATTTTTGATGACGTGAGAAACCAAATAATGCCTCCCCTTTAGGAAGGTAAAAAGCGGACTTTAGTCGTGATCTATCCCTAAAGGTCATCTGAGCTGAAAATTTTGGTTTCAGACGACCTTTTTCATAATCGAACCACCTTAACCATCCGCCGCCGTCATTCCCGCGCAGGCGGTAATCCATCAAATACTAAGAAACAGATGTTTGAAAAACAGTTGCTGAGAGTTTAAAGTGGATTCCCGCCTGCGCGCGAATGACTCATATCAAACAAAATTTATGCTGCGACGTGTAACCTGCTCCCTCTCCCGTCCGGCAGGAGAGGGCTGAGAAAGGAGTAGCTCTATGGGCTGCACGAATTTGATTTCTAAAGCCATAAAGCCACCCCATCGCCTTCCCCGCCAGACGGGGAAGGAACGAGTGCTGATACGACAAGAGGTCGTCTGAAACTGAAAATTTAGTTTCAGACGACCTTTTGATATCAAACAAACCACACCAAACACTCCACCGCCGTCATTCACGCAGGCGTGAATCCATCAAAATTCTAAGAAAGCTGTGTTTGAAAAATCAGTTGCTGAGATTTAAAGACCTTTGCAAAAATTCCCCAAAAATCCCTAAATTCCCACCAAGACATTTGAGGGGATTTTTCCCATGATCACCTTCTTCCAGCAAACCGCACAAGCCATGATCGCCAAACACATCGACCGCTTCCCGCTATTGAAGTTGGATCAGGTGATTGATTGGCAGCCGATCGAACAATACCTGAATCGTCAAAGAACCCGTTACCTTCGAGACCACCGCGGCCGTCCCGCCTATCCCCTGTTGTCCATGTTCAAAAGCCGTCCTGCTCGGACAATGGCACAGCCTCTCCGATCCCGAACTCGAACACAGCCTCATCACCCGCATCGACTTCAACCTGTTTTTGCCGTTTTGACGAACTGAGCATCCCCGATTACAGCACCTTATGCCGCTACCGCAACTGGCTGGCGCAAGACGACACCCTGTCCGAATTGCTCGAAACTGATTAACCGCCAACTGGCCGAAAAAAACCTAAAAAGTAGAAAGCATCCGCCGCCGTCGTTGACGCCACCATTATTCAGACTGCCGGCGGCAAACAGCGTCAGGCCATAGAAGTCGATGAAGAAGGACAAGTCAGCGGCCAAACCACACCGAGTAAAGGACAAAGATGCCCGCTGGACAAAGAAAAAAACGGCCTCTACAAACTCGGTTTACAAACAACATACCCGTACCGATGAGGAAGGCTATATCGAGAAAACTGCACATCACCCCCGCCAATGCCCATGAGTGCAACCATCTGTCCCCTTTTGTTGGAAGGCATTGCCGAAGGTACGACCGTCTATGCCGACAAAAGGCTACGACAGTAAGGAAAAACCGGCAACATCTGAAAGAGCATCAGTTGTTAGACGGCATTATGCGCAAAGCCCACCGCAACCGTCCGCTGACGGAAGCGCAAACCAAACGCAACCGATATTTGTCGAAGACCCGTTATGTGGTCGAACAAAGCTTTCGGTACGCTGCACCGTAAATTCCGCTACGCCCGGGCAGCCTATTTTGGTCTGATTAAAGTGAGTGCGCAAAGCCATCTGAAGGCGATGTGTTTGAACCTGTTGAAAGCGGCTAACAGGCTAAGTGTGCCTGTTGCCGCCTAAAAGGCGGCCCGGATGCCTGATTATGGGGCGTCCAGGGGAGGATTAAGGGGTATTTGGGTAGAATCGGTGGATATTTTGAAACGAAAAACAGCCGAAAAACTGTGTTTGGGTTTCGGTTTTCAGGGAGGAGGACTTTTGCAAAGGTCTCTTAAAGTAGATTCCCGCCGCAGGAATGACGAGTAGTTGAGGCAGAAATTTATACCGCGACGTGCAGCTTACCTCTTCTCGATCCGGCGGGAGAGGCTGGGGAGAGGGTGGCTCTATGGGTCGCACCAGTTTGATTTTGCCTAAAACGCAAAGCCACCCCCATCTAACCTTCCCCGCCGGACGAGGGGAAGGAACAAGATTGCTGATACGGCAGAGGTCGTCTGAGACCGCAAACTCAATTCAGACGACCTCTTCTTATGAACAAACCACGCCAAACACCCTGCTGTCGTCATTCCCGCGCGGGCGGAAATCCATCAGAAATTTTAAGAAACAGATGTTTAAAAACAGTTGCCGAGAGTTAAAGTAGATCCTGCCTGCGCGGGGAATGACGGTAGTCGGACAGAAATTTATACCGTGACGTGCAGCCTCGCCCCCTCTCCCGTCCGGCGGGAGAGGGTTGGGGAAGGTGGCTCTATGAAACTGCACGAATTTGATTTTTCCCCAAGCAGCGAAGCCACCCCATCCTAACCTTCCCCGCCAGATGGGGGAAGGACAGGATGACGTTGCTGCACAACAAGTAGCGTGGGCTTTGCCCACGAAACTTAGCGTATGTCAATTCGAAGGATAGCTGTGTTTGTATTCATTTCGTGGGCAAAGCCCACGCTACTGAGAGATCCCCAAGCCTGCGTTGATTGAATAAACGGTCGTCTGAAACCAAAATTCCATTTTCAGACGACCTCTCTTCATCCTTCCGCAAAATCTCTAACCCTCAAACGGTGCAATCCCAAACAGGCTGTTTACCGCAAAGCCGTTTGCGTCCAACCATTTCTCCAAGTCTTCGGCGCTGATTTTGCCGCCGTTTTTCTTCAAATCGAGTTTGTTGACTTGTTTGCCTTTACTGTATTTCGCCAAGACGGGCGTGCCGCCGAGTTTGTATTGTTGGCGGGTGCGGTCCATACTTCTTTGTCTTGGTGCAGGCGGTGGACGTTGACGAAGTAGATTTTGCCGTTCAGGTTGCGGCTGGCGATGTAGCGTTTGAACATGGGTTCGAAGGCGTTGCAGTCGCCGCAGCTCGGGCGGCCGATGTGAGCGTAAACGGTGTCTCCGTTGGCGACGCGTTTTTAAAGCTCTCGACGGTCAGGCTGTCGAGGTGGAAGTGAGATGTCGGAACAGGTGTCTTCCAGTCGCTGGGTGTTTCTCGGCGGAAGGCGCACGGCGGTTTGCGCTTCGGACAGGCTGTTTTTCAGGACTTCGGTTTCGCGGTCGGCGGCGCAGGCACACAAGAGCAGCGCGGCGGTCAGGACGGGCAGGATTTTCGCTGATTCGGCTCCTTGGTTGCGATGGGAAAAGTATACGCTTTTCGCGGCGGCGAGGTCGTCTGAAACGCGAAACGGCTTTTCAGACGACCTTTTGATGTATGGCAATGGGCGGGCGAAGTAGCGTTGTGTAGCGTGTGCTTTGCATGCGGTGGTAGGAGGAAGGGCGTCGGCTTGCTGCGGGTTGAAGCCATCCCTGCAAAACGAGTAGAATGGAAGCAGTTTGACCGACGGTTTGCGCCGATATTCGGACGCGCGTTTCTATACCGATATAAACCATCAATCAGGAAACCTTCATGACGACATTCCCCATCGCGCGCGCGGGCGAAAAGACACCTCGAAATCCAGGCAAAATGGCGAACCGCCACGGCTGATCGCCGGTGCGACCGGTACGGGTAAAACCGTGACCCTGCGCCGTATGGCGGAAGCCTTCAGCAGCGAGGCGTTCCCGTATTTTTGGTTGACGTCAAAGGCGATTTGTCGGGCATCGCGCAAGCGGGTGCCGCCAGCGGCAAAGTGGGCGAACGCATTGCCGAGTTTGGTTTGGGCGAGCAATGGCTGCAAAGTTTCCCCGTGCGCTTTTGGGATGTTTACGGCGAAACCGGCATTCCGGTGCGCGTAACCGTTTCGGAAATGGGCCCGCTGCTGCTGGCGCGTTTGATGAACCTGAACGACACGCAGGAAGGCTTGTTGAACCTTGTGTTCAAAGTTGCCGACGATAAAGGCTGGCACATTCTGGATTTGAAAGACTTGCGCAGTATGCTGAAACACGTTTCCGACCACGCTTCGGAATACCGCACGCAATACGGCAACGTCTCCGCCGCCAGTATCGGCGCGATTCAACGTCAGCTTTTGACGCTGGAGAACGAAGGTGCGGAAAAAATTCTTCGGCGAGCCGTCGCTCAATTGCAAGATTGGATGCAGACCGACAACGCAGCAAAGGCGTCATCAACGTCCTCAATTCGGAAAAACTGATGCGCTCGCCGCGTATGTACAGCGCGTTTTTGCTGTGGATGTTGGCGGAATTGTTTGAAACCCTGCCCGAAGTCGGCGATTTGGAAAAACCGAAATTCGTGATGTTCTTTCGACGAAGCGCATTTGATGTTCGACAACGCCGCCAATGCGCTGGTGGGCAGAGTCGAGCAAGTCGCGCCTGATTCGTTTCAAAGGCGTGGGCGTGTGTTCGTGACCCAAAACCCGCTCGATTTGCCCGACTACCATCCTCGGACAGCTCGGCAACCGCGTGCAACACGCTGCGCGCTTTCACGCCGCGCGACCAAAAAGCGGTTAAAGGCCGCTGCCGAAACGTTCCGCAGCAATCCGAATATCAAAGTTGCCGAAGCGATTGCCGAACTGGGCGTCGGCGAAGCTCTCGTTTCCTTCCTCGACGAAAAAGGTATGCCGAGCCGGTAGAACGCGCGCTTGTCCTGCCGCCGCAATCTTCCTGACCCCGCTTGCCGCCGAAGAGCGCAACCGCTTGTTCCAAAAACGACGATTTGTATCCGACCTATAAAGACACGGGTGGACAACTATTCCGCCTGCTGAAGCCTTTAGCGAAGCCGACAGTCAGGCTGCGGCGGAGAAAAAGAGGCAGCGTAGCGGCAAAAGAGCAGGAAAAAGCGCAGAAAGCCGCTGAAAAAGAAGCCGCCAATGCCGACCCAGGCATACTCGGCGGACTGCTCGGCGGCAGGCGGCGGACGTAAAAAGAGTCAGGACAGGGCTTGGGCTACAACGTCGCCGATACCATCGGCAGCCAAATCAACCGCCAAGTGACCAACGCCATTTCCCGCAGCGTGATGGGCGATTATTAAAAATATGTTTAAAAATAAGGCGTGAAAAAGAAGGCAAAGGTCGTCTGAAAGCCTGAAAATCGGTTTTCAGACGACCTTTTCTATGCTGGAGAAGACGGAGGTTGATTGACGATATAGAACAGAAGACTGAGATGACTGTGCAAAAGCGTCCGCATTTTGAGGGATAGACCCGCAGTCAGGTGACCGGTTTCGGCATCATCGACGTATGCGGCAGGGAACATTTTTATGTGGCTTCAGGCTGTATCAAAACGCCGCCGAATGCGCCGTTGGCGGGCGTATCGCCGTGATTGCGCGGTATATCGGGGAGATTGTGCAGCAATACCGCCCGCATCAGGCGGTGGTGGAGCAGGTGTTTGTCAATGTGAATCCGGCGGCTACGCTGATGCTGGGACAGGCGCGCGGGGGCGGCATTGGCGGTGTTGGTGATGGAAGGTTTGCCTGTGTTTGAATATACGGCGTTGCAGGTCAAGCAGGCGGTGGTCGGGAAGGGTAAGGCGGCGAAGAGCAGGTGCAGCATATGGTGGTGCAGATGCTGTCACTGTCGGGTACACCGCAATCGGACGCCGCCGACGGACTCGCCATCGCGCTCACTCACGCTTTGCGCAATCACGGCTAGCGGCGCAGTTGGGCAAAAAGGGCAGATGCAGGTGAAGCAGGGGCGTTTCCAATAAGACTCGACGCGGCATTGCTTCGGTATGAGTGGATTAAATTTAAATCAGGACAAGGCGACGAAGCCGCAGACAGGCTGAGATAGTACGGAACCGATTCGCGGTGCTGGCACCTTAGAAATCGTTCTCTTTGAGACTAAGGCGAGCAACGCCGTGCTGGTTTAAAGTTAATCCACTATAGTCGATCTGAGCCCTTAATCTTTCAGACGACCTTTTGGATTTCCCGATCTGTATTGTTTTGCTCGGTGTTTATTGCAGGGGTGAAGCCTGCGCTGAATTCCAGCTTCGGTACGCCGACGATAAAGCGTTCGCCGATGCTGTCTTCAAACTCGTATGCGCCTCGATGCTGCCCTGTGAGGGTGCAGAGTTGAGAACCGCTGTTGTACTCATAAGCCTCGCCCGGATAGAGAACCGGCTGTTCTTCAATTAGACCGGAATGGCCTACCAGCTCGGTTGCTCCGTGTCCGTCGGTGATTTCCCAGAAACGCTGGCGCAGCGTGTTGACATCGTTGCTGCGGTTGCAGATGGTAATCACATAGTTGAAAGGCATAGCGGTCGCGGTAAACATCGCTGACCCGCAACGTAGCGTGGTTGAACATGATTTCGATTTCGTTCATTTTTTGTTGTCCCGTAATGGTGTTTTTGTTTGCGCCGATTTTTCGATGCGTTTGAAGTCTCTATGCGCTGCGAATAAGTGTGTTGAAAAATCAGATAATCAGGCGGCAATGCCTAAAACTATCAAGGTCATGATGGCGGCGATGATGTCGTCCAGCATGATGCCGAATCCGCCGTGCACATGCCGGTCAAAACCATTTGATCGGCCAGGTTTGATGGAATCAAACAGGCGGAACAGAATAAATGCCGCCAGCCACCAATTCCATTTAAACGGCGCAAAAGCCAGAATCAGAAGCATCGCTACCATTTGCGTCTCAAACGATACCGCCGTAGTCTTGGATGCCGATCGCCTTTTTCGGTGTGGTTGCAAATGCGGATGCCCCATAAACAGGGCGACACACAAAAGCCAGAATCAGCCGTCGATACCGATTAAAACCAAGAGAAATGCTATCGGCAGCGCCGCCATCGTTCCGAATGTGCCCGGGCGCGACGGGCGCAGAGCCGCTGCCGAATCCGAATGCCAACAGGCATAACGGGCGCTGCTTCAACCAGTCAGTAGGTTTAAATTCAGCCAAAGTGATCGAAATCCTAATGAAGTCAGTTTAATTCGCCGCCATTGGAATCTAGTATTTTTCAGACGACCTGTATTATTTATTTTTCCCGATGGGCGTTACTGCTACGCCGCATTGTCCGGCTATTGTCTGAATCTCGCTGCGCCGGCATTCGGGGGGCGGTGAAAACCAATTCGTAATCATCGCCGCCTGCCGGTGCGCAGGAGAGCCAGCTTTCGTGCGGTGAGCGTTTTCAATTCTTCTAAAACCGGCAGCGCGATTTCGCCGAAAATTTCGCTCCGACCGATGACGCGGTCAAAAATGTGACCGAGGTCTTGTGCGAGACCGTCCGAAATATCTTGGCAGCATGTGCAATGGGCAAAAGCGCCTGTCCCAATCCTCTGGGCTCCGGACGGAGCAGCCTGTCGTGGCGGCGGTCGAACAAATCGGGTGGTAGTGTGTGTGTGTGTTCAGGCGGCAGTTTAAAGCGGCTGCTGCTGATCCGATTTGTCCCGATACCCAAATATCGTCGCCGTCTTTTCGCGGCATCGCGCCGTAAGGCCTGTCCTTGCGGAAGCTCGCCGATAATGGTGACGTTGAAGACCAAATCGCCTTTGGTCGTGTCGCCGCCGATCAGGGTAATGCCGAAGCGCTGCGCCAAACTGAGCTGTCACAAAAACGTTTCAGCCAATTTTCGTCCAATTCGGGCGATCCGGCACTCAATAACACCCATTTCGGGTTGCGCCATCGCGGCCATATCGGATATATTGACAGTAGCATTTTTCATGCCAAATCTTCCGGAGCGGTGTCAGATGTCTGTCTTTTAACAGCATGTCCGCGCTAAAACATAAATCAAATCCGTGACTTGGGCGGATAATCGCAGCGTCGTCGCCAATTCCCAAAAATCAAACCGCTGCTTTTTCTGTTTTTGCAAATATTGTCTGATAAAAGTCAAATTCCGTCATATATTGCATCTAAGTGATAAAGATTGTTATCAATCGATTCGGAATTTTTGATAGACGAATAACGTATATTTATACAATACATATGTTAGTTAATGTAATAAATTGCATTAAACGGTAATATAATCGAGTCGATTGCAAAAAGTAAATAAGATTTTTAATCCAAATGATAACGGTCAAAAAGCGTACTTCTATCAAAAAGTATTTCCGAGGGGATAAGAAATGCCTCAAAAGAGTATCAAGCCGCGCAAGAGGAACGGTAATATAGGAAAGTCTGCAGAGTTGATATCAGGATATCGAGGTCGTCTGAAAAAGCCGTTTTTGGGTTTTTCAGACGACCTTTGTCAAAAATAAGAACAAAACGGCTTTTAGGCAGGCGTATCTTTCAACTCCGCGCCCACATCTTTCAAACGCTGCAATGCTCGTCCCATGCTTTGTCCAAATCGCGGCACGCCCCGCCTTCCGCCTTGATGCCGAACTCGATATGCGGTTTGACCGCCGTTCCGTCCGCATTCTGCCAGCCGACGCTGGGCAGGCTGTAAGAGCGCACGTCCGGGTAGGTGCGTTCGACGTATTCATAATCGGGGCGACGCGCGATTCGGGTTGTCCGAACACATACACGCTGCGGCTGCCGCGTTCGGTTTGAGTGAAGCGGTCGGCGTAATAAGTATCCAAAACCCATTCCGCCATCAGGTGCGCCATCACGGGAAGCCGGGGAAGAAATAATGTTCTGCGGATGGAAAAATCCGGCGATATTGTTGAACGGGTTGGGCACAAGCTCTGCGCCTGCGGGAAAATCCGCCATTTTTCAGGCGCTGGGCGTGTTCGGGGGCGTCAAGTGGTTCGCCGCGTTTAAGGGTAACGGCTTCGATGAACTTGGCGGCTTCGGGATGGCGGACGACAGGCAAATCCAAAGCGGTGGCGGCGGCTTGGCGGGTATGGTCGTCGGGCGTGGAACCGATGCCGCCGGTAACGAAAGTCGGCAGGCCGTCTGAAAAAGCTGCGGCGCAGTTGTTTGACCAACAAATCAGGTTCGTCGGCAGATATTGCACCTGATTGAGCTTCAGTCCGCGCGATTCCAGCAGGGATTTGAAAAAAGGCGAAATGCTTGTCTTGGCGGCTGCCGTGCAGGATTTCGTCGCCGATGATGATGAGGTTGAACAAATGCTGTTGGTCTTTCATAATCTTTCTTCTCGGAGGTCGTCTGAAAATGTCCGGACGCGCCCAAAGGGTTAAACACAAAGGAAAACCATGCACGAATATCGTTTTGAAACAACCGAAAAACCGGCTTGACTGTTTGGAAAGTGTCTTCTTTTCCGTCTTCGGCTTGGGTTTGATACTGATGGAACGGCGCATTGCACTAGGCAACGCTCTTTGCCTTTGCCGCATGGTCGCTGTGGCGTGACTTTTATAAACGCAGCCGCGAAATCGTATTTTTCAGAAGAAGGGATTTGCAAAAATCAGCCGCGAAGGCATGCAAACACTGCCTTTAGAGGATTTTGCGGCGTAGCGGTATTTACTGATACGAAACGAAGCGGAATCATTAATATCTACCGATTGCGCTCGTCCCAAGCAGCCGTACGGCACGCCGCTGACGGTATATACCCGCAGTACAGTCGTTTACCGTCTGCCGGCTTTACCCCCGGATTCCGTCAATTACATCCGCCATCGGATTGCCGAATGCACAGGCTTTGCAGGATTTCGGCGATATCGGCTCGACGACCTTGTCGAGCTGTATGCAAAATGCTGTTTTTAAATCAAAGATTGACATAGGTCGTCTGAAAACCGAAATCCGTTTTCAGACGACCTATTTAGTTTACTCGGCTGGATTGTCGGCAATATTTATTAGATAATAAACCTAATTTTACGAAAAAGGGGCGGTTGCGCCCATTTATTTTTAGTCCAAAGGATTCCCCATGAGCCAAAACAATACTATCCTGCAACACCTCCCCATCGGTCAAAAAGTCGGCATCGCCTTCTCCGGCGGCCTCGATACCTCTGCCGCGCTGTTGTGGATGAAACTCAAAGCGCGCTGCCTTATGCCTACACTGCCAACCTCGGCCAGCCGACGAAGACGACTACACGCCATTCCCAAAAAGCGATGGAATACGGTGCGGAAAAACGCCCGCCTAATCGACTGCCGTGCGCAGTTGGCACGATGAGGCATCGCCGCCATCAATGCGGCGCGTTCCACGTTTCCACCGGCGGCATCGCCTGCTTTAACACCACGCCTCTGGGCCGCGCCGTTACCGGCACCATGCTCGTTTCCGCCATGAAGGAAGACGACGTCAACATCTGGGGCGACGGCAGCACCTACAAAGGCAACGACATCGAGCGTTTCTACCGCTACGGCCTCTTGACCAATCCCGCGCTGAAAATCTACAAACCTTGGCTCGACCAACAATTTATCGACGAACTCGGCGGCCGCCACGAAATGAGCAATTTCTGATTGCCAACGGCTTCAACTACAAAATGTCGGTTGAAAAAGCCTATTCCACCGATTCCAATATGCTCGGCGCAACGCATGAAGCCAAAGACTTTGGAATTCCTCAACAGCGGCATCAAAATCGTTAAACCATCATGGGCGTTGCCTTCTGGGACGAAAAGCGTCGAGTCAAACCCGAAGAAGTCAGCGTGCGCTTTGGAAGAAGCGTGCCTGTTGCATTGAACGGCAAAGAATACGCCGACCCGTCGAACTCTTCCTCGAAGCCAACCGCATCGGCGGCCGCCACGGCTTGGGCATGAGCGACCAAATCGAAAACCCGCATCATGAAGCCAAATCGCGCGGCATCTACGAAGCACCCGGGCATGGCGTTGTTCCACATCGCCTACAGAACGCTTGGTAACCGGCATCCACAACGAGGACACCATCGAACAATACCGCATCAACGGCCTGCGCCTCGGCCGCCTGCTCTACCAAGGCCGCTGGTTCGACAGCCAAGCCCTCATGTTGCGCGGAAACCGCCCAACGCTGGGTCGCCAAAGCCATTACCGGCGAAGTCACCCTCGAACTGCGCCGCGGCGCGACTACTCGATTCTGAACACCGAATCGCCCAACCTGACCTACCAACCCGAACGCCTGAGCATGGAAAAAGTCGAAGATGCCGCGTTCACCCGCTCGACCGCATCGGCCAGCTCACCATGCGCAACCTCGACATCACCGACACCGCGCCAAACTCGGCATCTACTCGCAAAGCGGCTTTGTTGTCGCTGGGCGAAGGTTCAGTATTGCCGCAGTTGGGTAATAAGAAATAGGTTTGCTGTTTTAGCATCATTGGCAACTAGGGTCGTCTGAAAAGATGATCCCTTAAAAAGGAATCCCATGAAAGAATACAAAGTCGTCATTTATCAAGAAAACCTGCTGTCCAGCCTGTTTTTCGGCGCAGCCAAAAGTCAATCCCCGTCAAATTCAGCGCGTTCCTCAACAGCCAAACTCCAGAAGGTTGGCGTGTCGTAACTCATGGAAAAAGACCAACGCCGTATGCTCTTATTTTTCAGACGTGAAAACCTACGTCGTCATTTTGGAGAGGAACGTGTTTAAGCTCAGCGTTTATGCTGTCTCGGGCTGTTCGTCGGCTGGGTGTAGCTGCTGATTTCTGCAGCTTTGGTTTCTTTTTATCGAAGCAGGTGTATCATCAAAATCACCCTGACCATGGCGGGGTTGTTTGTCATCATCTCCTCGCTGCCGCTGGTGTGCAGTCAGTATTTTTCCGAAAAAGAAAATGAAAGACGACGGGTTTATCAGCTGATGCGGCTCGACAAAACCTGCATCAAACCATAATAGGTCGTCTGAAAAATCCGTTTTCGACGACCCTTTCCTCAAATCATTTGAAATCATGCAAAATTCTTCACACTTTTATCTTGAAAACCATATGTATTTCAACGACTACTTGAAATACGTCCTCATTTCGCCGCGCTCGTCGTCCTCCTGCTCGCCGTATCGCAACCCTGCGCCACCGCATGGACACCAAATACCGCGACCTGGCATTATTGCCCTGCTGCTCATCCTCATCAGCGGCATCAATACCTCTCATACAGCGAACGCCAAACTTCGCCGCCGACACCTCGCGCATGGTCAGTTTCTCAATGCCCTGATTGAAAAGCAAAAAGTGGAAAAACGCGACATCAGCGTCAACAGCACGAACCTATACAACGGCATGATCGTCGGCATCAAAAACCAATACTACGAAGTCCACTTTTCAATCGAGACTACTCCGCCTACACCCTGACCCCACCAATCTGGTCAACAACAACATCGAACTTATCGACAAAGAATAACAGGACACCTCCTTGGAAGCATACTCCTCCTTGCCCTCAAACTCCTTATGGGCATTTTAGGTTTGGTTTTTCAAATCAACCTCTTAGGTAAAAGAGCAACCTCGCCCCCACCTCCGCCATGGATCGAAGTGCAAAACTATGTTCTCGGCGGCATCATCAGCGGCGTGATTTAGCAGACAGACGTCGAGGCTTCTGATTTTTCCTCGTGATGATTTTGTGGACGCTGTTGGATTGAGCCTCAAAGTTCATCAAAAACAACAACCGCTGGGTCAAAATCCATCATTGATGGGAAGTCCGTCTGGGTCATCGTCAACGGCGAAATCCAAAACCGAAGAATGTATGAAAAACGGCATCAGCGCACACGACCTGATGTTTAAGCTCCGTGCCGCCGGCATCTACGAAATCGCCGCCGTCAAACGCGCCGTCATGGAACAAAACGGGCAGCTCACCGTCATCCAATACGGCGACGAAAGCCTGCGTTACCCCTGATTACCGACGGGCAAATCGACCACGACATCTTGAAATCATCAAACGCGACGACGAGTGGCTCAAAGCAGGAACGACCGCCTCCATCTTGATGCCTCGAAAGTCTATATCGGCGAATACATCGACGGAAATTGGTCGGCACACCTTATCCTTCTTAATTTAATCCACTATAGTACGGCAAAGGCGAGGCAACGCCGTACTGGTTTAAAAGTTAATCCACTATACAAGGTTGTCTGAAACCTGAGACTGGTTCAGACGACCTTTTACATCAACCCAGAATGATGCAGGTCTTGCTGTTTTTGTTAATCGCGATATTCAAACGACGTCCCCAAAAACTGCTCTAAAAGCGAAACATGGGAATGATGCGGGTCTTTGACGGCGAGTCAACGGTAAAACGCTGCCGTGTTGACGTTCCAACTCAAGAGCTGCCTAATGGCGGTTTGCTCCGGTATCGCCGTGCAGCTCCTCATGGTAACGGCTGACGAAACCGTCAAAAATGTTCAGCCAGTTTTCATGATACCAGCGGCGCAGGTTTTGCACTGGGGGTGATGTCTTTGAGCCAGAGCGCCGTAGCAAAGACCTCTTTGCGGATGCCACGCGGATAGAGGCGGTCGATAAAGACTGCGGTTTGTTCGGGTCGAGGCCGGTATGCGTAAATGCGCTGACGATAAACATGTTTGCTTGTCTCCAATGGATTCAGGTCGTCTGAATGTTCAGACGACCTGATGTTTCTAGTGGATTAACTTTTAAACCAGTACGGCGTTGCCTCGCCTTAGCTCAAGGAGAACGATTCTCTAAGGTGCTGAAGCACCGAAATGATCAGTTCCGTATATCTGTACTGTCTGCGGCTTCGTCGCCTTGTCCTGATTTAAATTTAATCCACTATATTTTAATACTTTAATGGTTTTGAAAAAAGGCGGGCAGAACGCCCGCCTTGCAATATCTGCCTCAAGCGTAATGGATACCCAATGCTTTTGGCGTTGTGGCTGATGATTTCTTCGGCAGCATGCGGGTTGTCGTTGAGCTTGATGCCGAAGCCGGGAACAAGTTCTTTCAGACGACCTTCCATGAGGAAAATGCGGCAGGAAGCATTGGTGGATGAGCTTGATCATCAAAGGTACGGCGGTTGATGCGCCGGGGATGCGCCAAGAGTGCGGCGAGCGAGCCGTCGGCGTGGGCGACGATTTCGGTGCCGAATTGGAGGACGCCGCCTTTTTCGGGTCTTTTTGATGATTTGAACGCGTTGTCCTGCGGTGATAAGTTCCCAGTCGTCAGGGTTTGCTTCGGGGTGGTATTCCAGCAGGAGGCGAAGCGTTCTTCTTTGGTTTTGCGCAATTCGCCCAAAGAGGTATTTTGGTCAGGGGCATATTCGCCCAGCCGGCGCGCAGCATGCGGGTGAGAGTTGTCCAAGTGGATGGACAGGGGCAAATCCGATGAGCGAGCCTTTGTTTGAGGAAGTTGGAGCGGAAGCCTGCGTAGGGCCGAACATGAGGTGGCGTTTGCCGTCCGTTGCGGGTGTCGAGGTGCGGGACGGACATGGGCGGCCGCGCCGACGGAGGCTTGTCCGTACACTTTGGCGTTGTGTTGCGCGGCGGTTTCAGGGGTTGCTGTTGCGGAAGAACGGTCCGGAAACGGGAAGCCGCCGTGCTTTTCGCCTTCAGGGGATGCCGGATTTTTGCAGCAGGGTCAGTGCGCCGCCGCCTGCGCCGAGGAAGAGGAAGCGGGTGCGGAGAGTGAGTTGGCCGTCAGGGGTTGCGGGTGTCGCTGGTTTGAGCACCCATGCGCCGTCAGTTCGCGTTTGATGTCGTCGACGTGGCGGTTGAACTCGGTTTTTGACGCCTTTTTCGCGCAGGTATTGCACCATTTGGCGGGTCAGACTGCCGAAATCGACGTCTGTGCCTTCGGCGGAGTAGTTGGCGGCGACGGGTTGGCCTTCTTTACGGCCGTTGATGACCAGCGGCGCCCATTCGGCGATTTTGGCGCGGTCGGTGGAAATTCCATCCGTTCGAAGAGTTTTTGGGATTTGAATGCGTCGTAACGTTTTTGCAGGTAGTCGCAATGGTCGGTGTTCATGACCAGCGACATATGCGGGACGGTATGGATGAAGGGTTGTCGGTGATTTTGCCTTCTTCGACAAGCGATGACCAGAACTGGCGGCTGATGTGGAATTGTTCAGCAATATTGAGGGGCGCGGGTCGGGTCGATGGTGCCGTCTGCGCCGAGCGGGGCGTAATTGAGTTCGCATAACGCGGAATGCCTGTACCGGCGTTGTTCCAAGCGTTTGACGATTCCAACGCTACGTCTTCCAAGCGTTCGATAAGGGTGATTTCCCAAGACGGTTCGAGTTCTTTGAGCAAAACGCCCAAAGTCGCGCTCATAATGCCTCCACCCACCAAGACAACATCTGTTGCTTCAGCCATGGTTGTACTCCTAGAAACAGGCATATCCTGCCTTTATGATTATCCGTTGTACTACGAACGCCTGTTTCGGCGGTAAAACCTGCTGGCGCGGTGTTTTTGGCGTGGAAGATTGCGCGCGGGTTTTACGTTTTGAACCGATGTTAAACCGTTCATAATATGTTATTGAGAATTTAAGTGGATTTTTCTGAGAATTGCAAAGATTTTCTGTTTGGATTTACATAAACGCAGTTTGAAAAGGTCGTCTGAAACATTCAGACGACCTTTATTTATCAGGTGTTTGGCGGGGTTGAACCTGATTTCATTCACTTCTTAAAGACTTCAGATTGTCAGCAAGATGGACGTGTTTTGATGGAAAAATGAAGAAGAAAACGTTTTTCAGGACGCGTCATAAGCTGCCGCTTTTTGAGCAGTTTTGCCCTTGCCTGCGGCCATTCTTCGCGCAGCAGGCTGTATTCCACCGTATCGCGCACGCTGCCGTCTTTCCGCAATTTGTGGCGGCGCAAGATGCCGTCTTGAGTGTGCGCCCAAGCGTTCGATGGCGCGTTGGGAGGCGGTGTTGAGGTTGTCGGTCTGCCAACAGGCGCAGCGGCAGTTTAAAGTGTCGAAGACGTAGTCGAGCAACATGATTTTGCAGGCGGTATTGATGCGCGTGCGCCGTGCCGACAGGGCGTACCATGTGAAACCGATGTAGAGGCGGGGGATAGCGGGGTCGATGTGGTAAAGCGAAGTCGAGCCGACGATTTTGCCCGTGTCTTCGTTGATGACGGCAAAGGCGAGGCGGGTTTGCGTGGCGGTGCGGATATAGTCCGCCACTTGGTCGGGGTTCGGGCGCGGTGGTTACGTTCAGCTTCCAAACTTCGCCGTCGCAAACTGCTTCGCGCAAACCGGCTTCGTGTGCCGCCGTCAAAGGCTCGAGACGGACGCGGTCGAAGGACAAAACGGGAACAGATGAAAAATCAGCCATGGGGTTTTCCTTTGTATTTGAAGATTTGAGCTTTTCAGACGACCTTTGTATAGTGTCTTAACGGACGGCATCTTTGAGGGTCGTCTGAAAGCTATTGATTAATGATGTTTGAACACCAGCACGCCGACTCCGATACAAACCCGTCCAGCGGCGGGTCGTGCGGTTCGCGCGGCAGCGTGTCAACCAGTTGGCAAGCGAAGCCTACGCCTATGGTTTTTGCCTGTAAACGGTATTTCATCGCCGCGAGCGTCGCATCGTAATAGCCGCCAGCCTGCCTAAGCGGTAGCCTTCGCGGTCCATGCCGACAATCGGGACAAGCAATATCGATAAACCATGTACGCGGATTTTGCGTCCCGCAAACTGCGGTATGGAGCTTCGCTCTGCCGCGTTTGCGTTCTTGTTTTCGTCCGTCGGCAGGATGAGGGCGTGAACCACATCCGCCGCGAACGCGGTTCGATATAAGAAGATAGTTTAGCGCCGCGTTTTGCCCGCACGCACAGAGCCGTCCAGCCGCAGCTCGCTGCCCATCGGCCCATACACGCCGATCTTTCGCCCCTTCTTGATATAACGTTTGAGCAGGCGGTTAACCGTTTGCCCCGCCGCCAACCGCCAGCCCTTTGATGCCCCATCTGCGCGCGGGCGCGCGCAATTCTCGGCGCAGGGGCGTGTTTTCCTCATTCCTCATTTCAGACGACCTTTTTGGTGTTGTTGTAGCATACGGCGATTATAAACGCTCCGTTAACATCAAAACAAGGATTCCGCCATGTGGCATATCGTCCTTATCAGCTACCTCTTCGTCGCCGTCATGTATTCCGCTGCCCAGCCCAGCATCGCGCGCGCTTTGATTTATTTGGTTTTTGGGCGGTCCTGCCCGTTGCGTTTACCGTTTTTCACCGTCACCATCCGCCGCCGCAATCGCCTGATGAAGCAGCAGGAAAAAGGCATGTTCGAACAAAGCCGCCGCGCAGCCGGACAAGAAGGCGGCAAACAGGACGGCAGTGCAGAAATCCCTTTTTCAGACGACCCTTATCCGCCATAATCCGTCAGTTTTCCATTTCGGAAACACACTATTTTAAACTTATGCCCACTTTCGCCGAAGGGTGCTGACAATAGGCGCAGCCTATCGATTCTATGCGATTGAATGTGCTCTTAACCCTTTTCAAGGAAATAAAATGTCTCAAATTACTATGCGTCAGATGATTGAAGCCGGCGTTCACTTCGGCCACCAAACCCCGTTCTGGAACCCGAAAATGGCACAATACATTTTCGGTGCGCGCAATAAAATCCACATCGTCAACCTGGAAAAACCCCTGCCGATGTTCCAAGAAGCGCAGAAGCCGTACGCCGTCTGGTTGCAATCAAAAGGCACCGATGCTGTTTGTCGGCACCAAACGTCAAGCGCGTGAAATCATCCGCGAAGAAGCTACCCGCGCCGGTATGCCTTTTGTCGATCACCGTTGGTTGGGCGGCATGCTGATCAACTACAAAAACCGTTAAAGCAATCCATCAAACGCCTGGAAGAAAAACCGCCGCTTTGGAAAAACGCTGCCGAAGGCGGTTTCAACAAAAAGAAATTCTGCAAATGCAACGCGACGTTGAAAACTGGAACGTTCTTTGGGCGGTATCAAAAACATGAAAAGGCCTGCCTGACGCGATTTTTCGTTATCGACACCGGCTACCAAAAAGGTGCTTTGGTCGAGGCTGAAAAACTGGGCATCCCCGTTATCGCCGTGGTTGATACCAACAATAGCCCTGACGGCGTGAAATACGTTATCCCCGTAACGACGACTCGCGCCAAAGCCATCCGCCTGTACTGCCGCGGCATCGCCGACGCCAGTTTTGGAAAGACAAAACCAAAGCGCTGCGAAAACCGTAGCCGCTGCCCAGAAGCTGCCGCCGAGTAATCCGGCAAACCGAAGAGGGCGTTATGCCCTTTTCTCAAATCCCGTTCTGAAAAACCTTTCAGACGACCTCATTCCAACACGGATATCCCGTGTTTCCCCAAAATCTAGGAGATTCAAAATGGCGAAATTACTGCAAAAAATGGTTTGCCGACCTGCGCGCCGCTACCGGCCTGGGCATGATGGATGCAGCCTTGCTGAAGCCGAAGGCGACTTCGAAAAACCGAAGAAATCCTGCGCATCAAATCCGGCGCGAAAGCGAGCAAACTGGCCGGCCGTACCGCTGCCGAGCGTGTTATTACGCTATCAACGGCAATGTCGGCGCATTGGTTGAAGTAAAGCTGCGAAACCGACTTCGTTGCCAAGGACGCGAAGCTTCGTAGAATTCGCCAACTTCGTTGCGAAAACCGCTGCCGAGAAAAACCGGCTACCGTTGAAGAACTGGTGAACTGGTTGAAGCAGAACGCAAAGCCATCATCGCCAAATTGGGCGAGAACATGTCTGTCCGCCGCTTCCAGTCATCGACACCGCCAACCAACTGGTTGCCTACATCCACAGTGCATTGAGCTACCGAAGGCGTATTGGTTGAGTTCAAAGGCTCTGAAGACGTAGCGCGTAAAATCGGTATGCACATCGTTGCCGCCAAACCACAATGCGTAACCGAAGCCGAAGTAGATGCCGAAACCATCGAAAAAGAACGCCATATCTACACCGAGCAAAGCCATCGCTTCCGGCAAACCTGCCGACATCGCCGCTAAAATGGTTGAAGGCCGTATCCGCAAATTCTTGGCCAAAATCACCCTGAACGGCCAAGCATTCGTAATGAACCCTGACCAAACTGTTGCCCAATTCGCTAAAAAGAAAACGGCACTGAAATCATCAGCCGTACGTTACAAAGTAGGCGACGGTATCGAAAAAGCCGTTGTCGACTACGCAGCCGAAGTTGCCGCTGCTGCTAAAGTGTAAGGCAGAGATGAAAAAGAAAAGCACCTGGATTCCAAACGAATCAGGTGCTTTTTGAAAAGTTACACTGTTTAAAATACTGTCGAACAGAAAAATATTTCATCATAATCAACACATAATAATTTATCCAAACCCATACACCCACGGAAAACGCGTTACCCTGTCAGCCAACATCCCGAAGGTCGTCTGAAAAATCAAACGCCCTTTCCCCGAATTGAAGCAGCGCCCTGCACAACTGAGCGCTATCCACCCAAAGAAAGCAAGGTATCCCGCGGCACAGCAAATCAAATACAAACGCGTATTATTGAAACTCTCCGGCGAGATCCTGATGGGTTCCGACCCTTTCGGCATCAACCACGACACTATCGTCCAAACCGTCGGTGAAATCGCCGAAGTCGTCAAAATGGGCGTACAAGTCGGCATCGTTGTCGGCGGCGGTAACATCTTCCGCGGTGTATCCGCCCAAGCAGGCGATATGGACCGCGCCACTGCCGACTACATCGGGGCATGATGGCAACCGTTATGAATGCGCTCGCCCTCAAAGATGCCTTCGAAACCCTCGGCATCAAAGCGCGCGTACAATCGCACTTTCCATGCAGCAAATCGCCGAAACCTACGCCCGTCCTAAAGCCATTCAATATTTGGAAGAAAGGCAAAGTCGTCATCTTCGCCGCCGGTACGGGCAACCCTTCTTCACCACCGACACCGCCGCCGCCCTGCGCGAGAGCCGAAATGAACTGCGACGTCATGCTCAAAGCCACCAACGTGGACGGCGTTTATACCGCAGACCGAAAAAGACCCGTCCGCCACACGCTACGAAACCATCACTTTTGACGAAGCCTGAACAAAAACCTCAAAGTCATGGATGCGACCGCCTTTGCCCTCTGCCGCGAACAAACTCAACATCGTCGTCTTCGGCATCGCCAAACAAAGGCTCGCTCAAACGCGTCATTACCGGCGAAGACGAAGCACGCTGGTTCACTGCTGATTCCCATCGGGCAATAATTGAAGTGATTTGATCAAAGCAAAAGGTCGTCTGAAAACCAAGATACAGGTTTTCAGACGACCTTTTTGATGAGTGGAGCAACATAAGGAACAGAGCAACGAAGCAGAGGTGGTTCATCCGCTATATGTTTGCCTGTTGGAATACCGATTTGCCTAGATTTGTATATTCTGTCGTACAATACGCGCTGTCAGACGACGTCTGGACTTTTGAAGGAATAAAACGGATGAATTTGTTAGGGGCTTTGGCCAAGGTCGGCAGTTTGACGATGGTGTCGCGCATGCTGGATTTTTGCGCGATACGGTAATTGCCCGAGCGTTTGGTGCAGGTATGGCAACCGACGCCTTTTTGTGGCGTTTCAAACTGCCCAATCTGTTGCGCCGCGTATTTGCGGAAGGGGCGTTTGCCCAGGCTTTCGTGCCGATTTTGGCGGAATATAAGGAAACGCGGTCAAAAGAAGCGACGGAGGCGTTTATTCGCCATGTGGCGGGGATGCTGTCGTTTGTCCTGGTGATCGTTACCGCGCTGGGTATTCTTGCCGCGCCTTGGATCATTTGGGCCTCTGCGCCCGGCTTTGCCGAGGATGCGGACAAATTCCAGCTTTCTATCGATTTGCTGCGGATTACGTTTCCTTATATCTATTGATTTCATTGTCTTCTTTTGTTGGTTCGATACTGAATTCTTATCATAAGTTCAGCATTCCCGCGTTTACGCCGACGTTTTTGAATATTTCTTTTATCGTCTTTTTCGCTGTATTTCATACCGTATTTTGATCCGCCCGTTACCGCGCTGGCTTGGGCGGTTTTTGTCGGCGGGATTTTGCAGCTCGGCTTCCAACTGCCTGGCTGGCGAAACTAGGGTTTTTGAAACTGCCTAAGCTGAATTTTCAAGATAGGGCGGTCAACCGCGTGATGAAACAGATGGCGCCTGCGATTTTTGGGCGTGAGCGTGGCGCAGATTTCTTTGGTGATCAACACGATTTTTCGCTTCTTATCTGCAATCGGGCAGCGTTTCGTGGATGTATTACGCCGACCGCCTGATGGAGCTGCCCAGCGGTGTTTTGGTGCGGCACTCGGTACGATTTTGCTACCGACTTTGTCCAAACATGCAGCCAATCAGAATACAGAGCAGTTTTCCGGACTGCTCGACTGGGTTGCGCTGTGTATGCTGCTGACCCTGCCGGCGGCGGTCGGGTTAGCGGTATTGTCGTTCCCGCTGGTGGCGACGCTGTTTATGTACCGCGAATTTACGCTGTTTGACGCGCAGATGACGCAACATGCGCTGATTGCCTACTCTTTCGGTTTAATCGGCTTAATCATGATTAAAGTGTTGGCACCCGGTTTCTATGCACGGCAAAACATCAAAACGCCCGTCAAAATCGCCATCTTTACGCTCGTCTGCACGCAGTTGATGAACCTCGCCTTTGTCGGCCCTCTGAAACACGTCGGGCTTTCGCTTGCCATCGGTTTGGGCGCGTGTATCAATGCGGGATTGTTGTTCTTCCTGTTTGTGTAAACACGGTATTTACCAACCCGGTAAAGGGTGGAGGAGTTCCTCAGTAAAATGCTGCTGTCGCTTGTCGTGATGGGCGGCGGGCTGTGGGCTGCGCAGACTTACCTGCCGTTTGAGTGGGTGCATGTCGGCGGTTTTGCGTAAAGCAGGGCAGTTATGCATCTTGGTTGCGATAGGCGGCGGTTTGTATTTCGTGTCGCTGGCTGCGCTGGGTTTCCGACCAGAGATTTCAAACGGGTGGAAGCTCATTAGAGAAGCTATGAAACGTTCAAAGGTCGTCTGAAAAACCTATATCAAGGTTTTCAGACGACCTTTTCATAACAGCAAACTTACGCAACCGCAGAGCAACAGCTTTACATAGTTCAACGCGATAAACTGCTTCTCGGGCATCAAGCTCGGTGATTTTTGAACAATGACCTGCGATTTGGGCAGCGCGTCAAACGGAATACCGGTGCGCGCGCGTTACCAGCGGCAGGCCTTCAATGCGGACGAGGTCTTCTTTGAGGATGGTCGCGGTCAGCTCGCTCGTGCCTTGCTGTTGCAGGTACACGAGGCTCCAGTAGGCTTCCATTTGGCGTTGGAAAGTCGGCGTAGGCTGCGTAGGGCGGCATCGAAAGTCGCGCAGGCGGCGAAAAAGCTCGGCATCGCTGTTTGTTGATACAGCGGCTCGGCGGTATCGTCGATCAGGCTGATCAGCTGCTTTTTGGTTGATGTAGTCGGCTGCGCGGCGCAGCGGCGAGGTAAACCAGCCGTAATGCTGCACGCCCATGCCGATGTGCGGCTCGGATTTGGTGCTCATGCGCACTTTGCCTGCCGGTTGGACGCGGAAAAGGCCGGGCAGCTCGTTTATCGTCCAGCATCTGCGCCCAAGTGCTGTTGGCGAGAATCATCATCTCGCTGACCAGCGTATCGATGGGCGAACCGCGTTCGCGGCGGACGACGGATACGTTTGCCTTCTTCATCCAATTCGATGCTGTAATCGTATTGCGGCGCACGGTCGGGCTCGTATTTGCCGCGTGCTTTTTGCAGGGCGATGGCAAATTGATAGAACCAAATCAGGTCTTGATGGTGGGCGAACATCATTTCGCCCGCTTCGTCCAAGCCGGTTTCGGTGTTGAAATGCGGCTCGATGGTTTTGGATGCGCAGGTTTTCAGCGATGTTGACCGCTTCGATTTTTGCAGGTTGGCCGCCGACGTTGAACTCGCCGTCCACATCGAAAATAAATGCTGACGGCAGGGCGGTATGCGCCCGCATCAAGGCTGAACGCGGCAATCCAGTTTTCAGGGCAGCATGGTGATTTTGCCGCCGGGGAAATAGACCGTGCTCAACGTTCCATGATGTTTTTCCATTTTGTCGCCTTGTTTAATGGCGAGCGACGGCGCGGCGATGTGGATGCCGACGCGCTTTCGTGCCGTTGCCCAAGTCGGTCAGGCTCAAGGCGTCGTCCACTTCGGTGGTCGATTCGTCGTCAATGGAAAAAGGCGGTAACGTCGGCCTTGGGCAAGTCGGGCATTTCAGGAAGCGGAGGTCGGGGAAAGCCTGTTCCTTTAGGGGAAGTATTTGATTTCAAAACCCGTCTTGCAGATATTGGGGAATGGACGTAATGCCGCCCTGTTTTTCGCCAATTCGTAGGCGGAGGTTTTCAGCGCGTCGGCGGCTTTGGTAAAAGGCTTTGTAGGGTCAGCGACTGCTTTGTCGGGCGCGTGCAGGATGGTTTTCAAATCCGCCGCGATTTCAGACGGCATCTCGCCGCGGTTTCAAAGGCTTCCGCCCAGCGTCGATTTGCGCGTCTTGCTGTTTTTGCGTTCGATGGCGGCAAGCGCTTGTTTTCAAAGGTTTCTTCGGGCGCGGCTTTGAACACGCCTTTGGCTTTTTGTAGAAATACATCGGCGCGGCGTAAAGCGCAATCAAAGGTCGCCGCCAGCTCGGTTTTGGTCGGCGCATGGCCGTAATATTCTTCGGCAATCGCCTCGGCGGAAAATTCTTCTTCGCCGCATACTTCCCACAATAAATCGGTGTCGATGTCCGCCGCCTGCGCCTGCGCGTTCTCCAAAAACGCCGCCATATCGCCGTCGAACTCGGCAAAGACGTTGTTCGCCTTCACTTTGGTGCGCTTTGCCGTGTTGGGTATCGACTTGGTAGGTGGCGTCGTTTTTGGACGATGGAGGCAACTTTGAATTGGCCGGACTCTTCGTAAAAGATATTCATGTATTGCTGCTGTCAGGTTGAAGTGGGAAACGGGCGATTTTAGCAGATTCTTGTTGATAAAGACGGATAAAAGGTCGTCTGAAAAGCGAATCTGGTTTATTGGAAGGGTTTGTTGTGTTTAGGCTGGTGGTGGGTGATGCATTTTCTATCCAAATTTTATTGGCGTTGATATGGGTAAAGGAATGAAGGTTGGGTTTTATAAAACACAAATAAGAATCGTTATCATAAACTTATTGAATTTATTAAGATGCAGGTTGGCCGACATTTACCTTTTAATGGATTTTTGAAATTCGATAAAATAGCAGGATATTAGATTTGTCTGTCAACCAGTTAGGCATACAAACCCATGTTGGCCAGTTACTTTCCCGTCCTTGTATTCATCCTCGTCGGCCTTGCGGCCCGGCGTGCTGTTTATCCTGCTCGGCACGATTTTTGGGTCCGAAACACCACTACGCCGAAAAAGACGCGGCTTACGAATGTGGTTTCGAAGCTTTGAAAAACGCCAGGATGAAGTTTGACGTGCGTTATTATCTCGTCGCCATCCTGTTCATCCTCTTCGATTTGGAGGTTGCGTTTATGCTGCCGTGGGCAGTGGTATTTAAAGAATTGGGTACATACGGCTTCTGGTCTATGCTGGTGTTTATCGTCGTTCTGACGGTAGGCTTTGTTTACGAATGGAAAAAAGGTGCGCTGGAATGGGAATAGAAGGCGTTTTGAAAAAAGGTTTCATCACCACCAGCGCGGATACGGTGCTGAACTATATGCGTACCGGTTCGCTGTGGCCGGTTACTTTCGGCTTTGGCCTGCTGCGCCGTGGAAATGATGCACGCGGGTATGGCGCGTTATGACCTTGACCGTTTCGGCATCATTTTCCGTCCGTCCCCCCGTCAGGCCGACCTGATGATTGTGGCGGGTACGCTGACCAACAAAATGGCGCCCGCCCTGCGCCGCGTGTACGACCAGCTCGCCGAGCCGCGCTGGGTGTTGTCTATGGGTTCGTGTGCCAACGGCGGCGGCTGTATCATTATTCTTATTCCGTTGTGCGCGGTGCCGACCGCGTCGTGCCGGTAGACGTTTATGTGCCGGGTTGTCCACCGACTGCGAAAGCCCTGATTTACGGCCTGATGCAGCTCCAACAAAAATCAAGCGCACTTCCACCATCGCGCGGGACGAGTAGGGGAGGAACGATATGGCAAGCATTCAAAACTTATACGAAACCGTCAGCCGCGTTTTGGGCAATCAGGCAAACAAAGTCATTTCCGCTTTGGGCGAGATTACCGTCGAGTGTCTGCCCGAACACTATATTTCAGTGATGACTACGTTGCGCGACCATGAAGAACTGCATTTCGAGCTTTTTGGTCGATTTGTGCGGCGTCGATTACAGCACCCTACAAAAACGAAGCATGGCAGGGGCAAACGTTTCGCCGTTGTCAGCCAGCTTCTTTCTGTTAAAACAATCAGCGCATCCGCGTGCGCGTCTGGGTTTCAGACGACGATTTCCCTGTGGTCGAATCCGTGGTTCCGTTTACAACAGCGCGGATTGGTACGAGCGCGAAGCCTTCGATTTGTACGGCATCATGTTCAACAACCATCCCGACCTGCGCCGCATCCTGACCGATTACGGCTTCGTCGGACATCCGTTCCGCAAAGACTTCCCGATTTCCGGCTATGTGGAAATGCGTTACGACGAAGAGCAAAAACGCGTGATTTACCAACCTGTTACCATCGAGCCGCGCGAGATCACGCCGCGTATCGTCCGTGAGGAGAACTACGGTGGCCAATAAATTAAGAAACTACACCATCAACTTCGGTCCCGCAACACCCTGCGGCGCACGGCGTATTGCGCATGATTTTGGAGTTGGACGGCGAACAAATCGTCCGTGCCGACCCGCATATCGGCCTCCTGCACCGAGGCACCGAAAAACTGGCGGAAACCAAAACCTACCTGCAAGCCCTACCTTATATGGACCGGTTGGACTACGTTTCCGCGATGGTCAACGAGCAGGCGTATTGTTTGGCGGTAGAAAAACTCGCCGGAATTGATGTGCCTATCCGCGCCCAATACATCCGCGTGATGTTCGCCGAAGTAACGCGCATCCTCAATCACCTGATGGGCATCGGTTCGCACGCCTTTCGACATCAGCGCGATGATCGCCATCTCTACGCCTTCCCGCGACCGCGAAGAGCTGATGGACTTGTACGAAGCTGTTTCCGGCGCGCGTATGCACGCCGCCTACTTCCGTCGGCGGCGTTTACCGCGACCCGCCCGACTTCATGCCCAAATACGAGAGCAGCAAATTCCGCAACGCCAGGTATTGAAGCAGCTTAACGAATCCCGCGAAGGCACCATGCTCGACTTCATCGACGCCTTCTGCGAACGCTTTCCCGAAAAACATCGACACACTCGAAACCCTCCCTGACCGACAACCGCATCTGGAAACAACGTACCGTCGGCATCGGCGTCGTCTCCCCGAGCGCGCCATGCAAAAAGGCTTTACCGGCGTGATGCTGCGCGGTTCGGGCGTGGAATAGGGACGTGCGTAAAACACAGCCGTCATGAAGTGTACGACCAAATGGATTTCGACATCCCCGTCGGCGTTAACGGCGACTGCTACGACCGCTACCTCTGCCGCATGGAAGAAAATGCGCCAATCCGTACGCATCATCAAACAATGCGCCGACTGGCTGCTGCGTCAATCCCGGCCCGGTCATCACCACAAACCACAAATTCGCCCTGCCCAAACGCACCGAAATGAAAAACAGGCATGGAAGACCTGATTCACCATTTCAAACTCTTCACCGAGGGTATGCACGTTCCCGAGGGCGAGACCTACACTGCTGTCGAACATCCGAAAGGCGAGTTCGGCGTTTTATCATTCTCAGACGGCGCAAACAAACCCTACCGCCTGAAAAATCCGCGCACCCGGCTTCGCCCACCTGCAAGGCATGGACGAAATGGCAAAGGCCATAGCTCGCCGACGTCGTTGCCATCATCGGTACGCAGGACATCGTATTCGGGGAGGTTGACCGATAATGTTATCCGCAGAATCCTAAAACAAATCGACATCGAGTTGGCAAAATATCCCGCCGACCAACGCCGTTTCCGCCATCATGGGCGCGTTGCGTATTGCCCAAACCGAAAAAGGCTGGCTCGCCCCGAAACCATCGCCTTTGTTGCCGACTACATCGGCATCACGCCGGCGCAGGCATACGCAAGTCGCCACTTTCTACAATATGTACGACCTCGAGCCGGTCGGCAAATACAAACTGACCGTCTGCACCAACCTTCCCTGCGCCCTGCGCGGCTGGCATCGGATGCCGGCGAATACCTGAAGAAAAACTCGGTATCGGCTACGGCGAAAGCCACGCCCGACGGCAAATTCACCCCTCGTCGAAGGCGAATGCATGGGTGCATGCGGCGACGCCCCGTCATGCTGGTAAACAACCACAGCATGTGCAGCTTTATGACTGAAGAGGCGATTGAGAAGAAACTGGCGGAACTGAAATAAAGGACCATCTGAAAAGGATATGGTATGGAATACATACATGATATTTATGAAAACAGATGAATTAAATAAACATCGCTGCATTAGGCTCTATATCTGAAAACGCTTTTTGTTTTGGTGATTCCCTCATACTGCAGATGATAAAGAACCTGATCCTACAATTAGAAAAGTTATGGGTTTTGCTGAGGAAAATGGATATACAAGTTTTGTAATGTTTAATTTTGTATCCACAAGAGCAACGAATCTAATGATTTACCACAAAGAAGCTAGTAAAAGAAAAATTATACATGTTGAAATCATTTCTAAATTGATTTCACAAAGTAACTAGTGATATTTTTGTTGGCTTAGGGGTGGTTTATTTTTATTCTAGAGCGTATTTCTCCGACTGCTTTAAAAACAGCTTTACGAAAAACTTAAAACAGTACCCTGTAAATTGGTTAAGAATTGGGGAGTTTTTGAAGAGCGGACAGCCTCGACACCCATTATATGCAGCGTATAGTAACCAATTAAAGAAATGGACATGCTGAATTTTTGGAGAAAATTTAGCGAAGTAGAGTTGGGAACCAATTCAAAATATATTCAGGTCGTCTCGAAACAGCGGCCGCAACCGATACGAAAACGAACAGGCACACCAAAATGGCTATTTACCAATCAGGCGTGATTTCGGACCAAGTGGATACCGCCAATCCCGACTGCTGGACATTGACGAACGTCAAACGCGGCGGTTACAGCGCGCTGCGTAGAATCCTGTCCGAAAACATCTCGCAAACCGACGTGATTGACGAAGTCAAAAACCTCCGGTCTGCGCGGGCGCGGCGGTGCGGGCTTCCCGACCGGCTTGAAATGGAGCTATGCCCCGTTCCTTCCCGGCGAAAAATACGTCGTCTGCAACACCGACGAAGGCGAACCGGGTACGTTTAAAGACCGCGACATCATCATGTTCAACCCTCATGCCCTGATTGAAGGCATGATTATCGCCGGTTACGCGATGGGCGCGAAAGCAGGATACAACTATATTCACGGCGAAATTTTCGAAGGTTATCAACGCTTTGAAGCCGCGCTTGCCCAGGCGCGCACCGCAGGTTTTGGTAAGAATATTTTAGGGTTCGGACTGAATTCAGAGCTCTTCGCCCACCACGGCTACGGCGCATGCATATCTGCGGCGAAGAAACCGCATTGCTCGAATCGCTGGAAGGCAAAAAGGCCAGCTGCGCTTTTGAAACCGCCATTCCCGCTTCGTTCGGCCTGTACGGCAAACCGACCACCATCAACAATGCGAAACCTTCGCTTCCGTACCGTTTATCGTCCGCGACGGCGGTCAGACGTTTGCCGACAAAAGGCATTCCGAATGCCGGCGGTACCAAACTGTTCTGCATCTCCGGCCCGTCGAACGTCCGGGCAACTATGAAGTGCCGTTAGGCACTGCGTTTGCCGAAATCCTGAAAATGGCGGGCGGTATGCGCGGCGGCAAAAACTCAAAAGCCGTTATCCCGGCGGTTCGTCCGCGCCCGTATTGCCTGCCGACATCATGATGCAGACCAATATGGACTACGACTCGATTTCCAAAGCCAGCTCCATGCTCGGTTCCGGCGCGATTATCGTGATGGACGAAGACGTGTGATGGTCAAAGCCCTCGAACGATTAAGCTACTTCTACTACGACGAATCCTGCGGCCAATGCACCCCCTGCCGCGAAAGGGCACCGGATGGCTCTACCGCATCGTCCACCGCATCGTAGAAGGCAAAGGCCGCATGGAAGACTTGGATTTACTGGATTCCGTCGGCAACCAAATGGCAGGCCGCACCATCTGCGCCCTCGCCGACGCCGCCGTCTTCCCGTCCGCAGCTTTACCAAGCATTTCCGTGATGAGTTTGTGCATTACATTGAGCACGGCGGGCCGATGAAGCCGAATAAGTGGTGTTGAGGAATATAACAATGATTATGAATTTAAAGACTAGTATTCAGAATGTCTGGATATTCAAATCGGAGGATGAGGCAAAATTGGCTCTTGATTATATTCAAGAGGCGGTCGATGAATGGATTAGCACAAATCGTGATAAGCCTTTTGCCGTCCGTGATTTGTTCGGCGGCGAAAGTGCGTGGGATTGGCAGAATATGCCATGTAGAACCTTGTGGAAAAATTATCGTGAAAGGGAAAACTCCTGAAGAAGCATTTGATGTTAGCAGCAAAGGCAGCAGGAAAACTATTAAAAAGTTTTATATGAAGATAAGAAAAATTTAGAATACGCATGATGGTTATGTCAATAGCTGTTCATGGGTTGCTGAAGAATAAATTTGTCGTACACGAGGAAACTAATAGTCGTCATTCCCGCGTAGGCGGAACTCCATAGTGGAATCTAAAGAAACCGATGTTTGAAAAGCAGTTGCCGAAATCGAAAATGGATTCCCGCCTCACGCGGGAATGACGGCGGAGTGAGCGAGATATTTTCAGATGGAATAGGCTGTAAATAATATCGAAAGTAAAGCTGCTGTTTGTTGCGAGGAAACAATAAATGCAAACCATCCGCTTGCTAGGGCAACCTGCCGTATATATTTTTGGCAAACGGTAAAAACGGAACACTCTATATCGGAGTTACCATGAATTTGCCGGAAAGGGTCCTGGCAGCACAAAAACCATGTCAATGTTGATGGCTTTACTGCCCGATATGATGTGCATGATTTGGTTTGAGTATGAGTTTTTCGAGAATATGCCTGAAGCGGTTGCCAAAGAAAAAGCGATGAAAAATGGCGACGTGAATGGAAGATTAAACTGATTGAAGAACAAAATCCCGAATGGTTGGATTTGTCGGTGTGTTGTTTGTTTAGTTTTATTTCTGGAACTTTAAAACTGCCGTCATTCCGCCCCGCATACGCGCGGACAGGCTACGGCGGGAATCACCGCAAAGTTAACAAACAGATGTTTGAAAAACAGTTACCGAAACCCAAGAATGGATTCCCGCCTGCGCGGGGAATGACGGCAGATGAGTGGTGTTTTGACAGCATTAACTAGCAACTAAACTCAAAAGGCCGTCTGAAAACCCATTTTTCAGACGACCTCCATAAAAGAGTATTTATCAAATACCCGTAACTAGGAACGAACCATGTTACAAATCGAAATCGACGGTAAACAGGTATCTGTGGAGCAGGGCGCGACGGTGATTGAGGCCGCGCACAAGCTCGGTACTTATATCCCGCATTTCTGTTACCACAAAAAGCTCTCCATCGCCGCCAACTGCCGTATGTGTCTGGTGGACGTGGAAAAAGGCCCCAAACCGCTGCCTGCCTGCGCCACGCCGGTAACGGACGGCATGATTATTGCGCACGCATTCGGCGAAGGCGAGGAGGCACAGGAAGGTGTGATGGAGTTCCTGCTCATCAACCATCCGCTCGACTGCCCGACCTGCGACCAAGGCGGCGAATGCCAGTTGCGGGATTTGGCGGTGGGCTACGGCAAAACCACCAGCCGCTACACCGAAGAAAACGTTCCGTCGTCGGCAAAGACATGGGGCCTTTGGTTTCCGCCGAGGAAATGAGCCGCTGTATCCACTGCACCCGCTGCGTACGTTTCACCGAAGAAATCGCCGGTTTGCAGGGAAATTGCGATGGCGAATCGCGGCGAACACTCGAAATCATGCCCTTTATCGGCAAAGCGGTGGAAACCGAACTGTCGGGTAACGTCATCGATTTAGTGCCCCGTCGGCGCGCTGACCAGCAAACCGTTCCGTTTCAACGCGTACTTGGGAGCTGAACCGCCGCAAATCCGTTTCCGCCCATGACGCCTTTGGGCAGCAACCTGATTGTGCAAACCAAAGACCATACCGTCCGCCGCTGTGCCGCTGGAAAACGAAGCCATTAACGAATGCTGGCTGTCCGACCGCGACCGTTTTGCCTACGAAGGCCTGTATCACGAAAGCCGTCTGAAAAACCCGAAAATCAAACAGGGCGGCGGTGGATGGACGTGGATTGGAAAACCGCGTTGGAATATGTCCGCAGCGCGATTGAATGTATCGCCAAAGACAGCAGCAAAAACCAAGTCGGCATTTGGGCGAACCCGATGAATACGGTCGAAGAGCTGTATTTGGCGAAGAAACTTGCCGACGGCTTGGGCGTTAAAAATTTCGCCACCCGCCTGCGCCAACTGGACAAACGTCTTTCGGACGACCTCAATAGGTGCGCAATGGTTGGGACAAAGTATCGAATCGCTGGCGAACAACGATGCCGTACTGGTGGTCGGTGCGAACCTGCGCAAAGAACAGCCGCTCCTGACCGCCCGCCTGCGCCGCGCCGCCAAAGACCGCATGGCTTTGAGCGTATTGGCCAGCAGTAAAAAGAAGGTGTTTATGCCGCTTCTGTCTCAGAAGCCGCACATCCCGACGAGTGGGCAGGCCGTCTGAAAAACCTGTCTGCCGATGCGGGACACGCAATTACCGCGAGCCTGAAGAATGCTGGAAAAAGCAGCGGTGATTTTTGGAGCGCGAGTGCAAAACCATCCTGATTACGCCGCAATTTACGCCGCCGCGCAAAGAGCTGGCGGATGCGACCGGCGCGGTGCTGGGCATTCTGCCGCAAGCCGCCAACAGCGTCGGTGCGGACGTATTGGGCGTGAACTCGGGCGAGAGCGTTGCCGAAATGGCAAACGCGCCGAAACAGGCAGTCTTGCTGCTCAACGTCGAGCCGGAAATCGATACGGCTGACGGCGCAAAAGCCGTGGCCGCGTTGAAACAGGCGAAAAGCGTGATGGCGTTTACGCCGTTTGTCAGCGAAACGCTGCTGGACGTGTGCGACGTATTGCTGCCGATTGCGCCGTTTACCGAAACCTCAGGCAGCTTCATCAATATGGAAGGCCGTCTGCAATCCTTCCACGGTGTCGTTCAGGGCTTCGGCGATTCGCGTCCGCTGTGGAAAGTGTTGCGCGTATTGGAGCAACCTGTTTGACCTGAAAGGTTTTGAATACCACGATACCGCTGCGATTCTGAAAGATGCGCTGGATGCGGAAAGCCTGCCGTCCAAACTGAGCAACCGCGCCGCTTCGACTCAAAAAGATTTTCAGACGACCTCAAACCGCCTCGTGCGCGTGGGCGGCGTCGGTATTTATCACACCGATGCCATCGTGCGCCGTTCCGCACCGTTGCAAGAAACCAGCCATGCCGCCGTGCCCGCCGCGCGTGAATCCGAACACTTTGGCGCGTTTAGGGCCTGCAAGACGGACAAACCGCCGTCGCCAAACAAAACGGCGCAGGCGTGTCCGTGATGGTCAAAAGCCGATGCCGGTTTGCCTGAAAACGTGGTGCATCTGCCGCTGCATACCGAAAATGCCGCGCTGGGTGCGTTGATGGACACTATTGAACTGGCGGGAGCTTGATCATGCAAGAATGGTTCCAAAACCTCTTTGCCGCAACGCTCGGTCTGGGCGATTTGGGTATCACCGTAGGCTGGTGGTATCCGTCATCGTCAAAATCGTGATTATCCTGATTCCGCTGATTCTGACCGTCGCCTACCTGACGTATTTCGAACGTAAAGTCATCGGCTTTTATGCAGCTTCGCGTCGGCCGAACGTAACCGGTCCGTGGGGGTCTGATTCAGCCGTTTGCCGACGTATTCAAACTCTTGTTTAAAGAGTTACCCGTCCGAAGCTGTCAAACAAAGCCCTGTTCTACATCGGCCCGATTATGTCGCTCGCCCGTCTTTCGCGGCGTGGGCGGTGATTCCGTTCAACGAAGAATGGGTGCTGACCAATATCAATATCGGCCTTTTAGTACATCCTGATGATTACCTCGCTGTCGGTTTGCGGCGTGATCATCGCGGGCTGGGCTTCCAACTCAAATATTCGTTCTTGGGTGCAATGCGTGCTTCCGCGACAGCATCTCTTACGAGATTGCCATGAGTGCCGCGCTGGTGTGCGTCGTGATGGTGTCGGGCAGTATGAACTTCTCCGATATCGTTGCCGCGCAGGCAAAAAGGCGTCGCGGGCGGTTCCGTGTTATCGTGGAACTGGCTGCCGCTCTTCTAATCTTCATCGTCTATCTGATTTCCGCTGTTGCCGAAAACCAACCGCGCACCGTTTGACGTGGCAGAGGGCGAATCGAAATCGTTGCCGGCCACCACGTCGAATATTCCGGCTTCGCGTTCGCGCTGTTTTTCCTTGCCGAATACATTTTCATGATTCTGATTGCCGCGCTGACATCGCTGATGTTCCTCGGCGGCTGGTTGTCCGTTCCCGCAAAGCTGGGGCTTTATCGGTACACCTTCCGCATTCTGGATGTTCGTGAAAATGGCGGCTGTGCTGTACTGGTATCTGTGGATTCGTGCAGCCTTCCCACGCTACCGCTACGACCAAATCATGCGCTTGGGCTGGAAAGTGCTGATTCCCATCGGCTTCGCCTATATCGTGATTTTGGGTCTGTGGATGATTTCGCCGCTGAATTTGTGGAAATAAGTTTCAGACGACGTATCAAGGTCGTCTGAAAACGCAGATTTTGAATATTTAACGGAATCCCTGTTTTGAGGGAACAGAATATGGCTAATTTAGTAAAAACTTTCTTGCTCGGCGAGTTGGTAAAAAGGCATGGGCGTAACGCTCAAAAAAACTTTTTCGCCCGCAAAGGCACGATTTATTTCCCCGAAGAAAACGCCGCAATCCGTGCGTTTCCGCGACCTACACGCGCGCAGCACGGTATCGAACGGCGAGAACGCTGCATCGCGTGTAAATTGTGCGAGGCGGTGTGTCCGGCAATGGCGATTAACATCGAATCGGAAGAACGCGAAGACGGCACGCGCCGCACCAAGCGTTACGACATTGACCTGACCAAGTGCATCTTCTGCGGCTTCTGCGAAGAAGGCCTGTCCGACCGATGCGATTGTGAAAACGCATATTTTTGAATACCACGGCGAGAAAAAGGCGACTTGCACGCGACCAAAGCCGATCCTCTTGGCAATCGGCGACAAATACAGACCGAAATCGCCAAACGTCAAAGCCGCTGACGCGCCGTACCCGCTAAGGAGCAGACGAATGACTTTTTCCGCGATTCTGTTCTATATCCTTGCCGCCATCGTCTTATACGGCGCGCTGCGTACCGTACCGCGAAAAACCCTGTCCATGCCGCTTTACATTTGGTGCTGACCTTCTGCGTGAGCGCGATGATTTGGATGCTGATGCAGGCGGGTTTTTGGGCGTTACGCTGGTGGTCGTGTATGTCGGCGCCGTGATGGTGCTGTTCCTGTTCGTCGTGATGATGCTGAACATCGACATTGAGGAAATGCGCGCCGGTTTTTGGCGGCAGCGCCTGTTGCCAGTGTGGTCGGTACGCTGTTGGCGGTTGCCTGATCTTGATTCTGGTCAGCCCGAAACCGACCTTGCCTCGTTTGGTTTGATGAAGACATTCCTGCCGATTACAACAATATCCGCGATTTGGGCGAGCCGTATTTATACCGATTATCTGCTGCCGTTTGAGCTGGCGGCGGTATTGCTGCTGTTGGGTATGGTGGCGGCGATTGCGCTGGTTCACCGCAAAACCACCAATCCGAAACGTATGGATCCTGCCGACCAAGTTAAAGTACGCGCCGACCAAGGCCGTATGCGCTTGGTGAAATGGAAGCGGTCAAACCGCAAACGGAATCTGCGGAAGAGCACGAAGTTTCAGACGACCTCAAGCCGAAAGAGGAGGGCAAGCATGATTACCTTGACGCATTATTTGGTATTGGGCGCGCTCTGTTCGGTATCAGCGCGATGGGCATCTTTATGAACCGCAAAAACGTGCTGGTCTTGCTGATGTCCATCGAGCTGATGCTTTTGGCGGTGAACTTCCAACTTTATCGCCTTCTCGCAGCATCTGGGCGATACCGCCGGACAGATTTTCGTATTCTTCGTGATTGACCGTTGCTGCTGCCGAATCTGCCATCGGTTTGGCAATTATGGTACTGGTGTACCGCAACCGACAAACAATCAACGTTGCCGATTTGGATGATTTGAAAGGGTAGAGCGGATGCCGTCTGAACAAACCGATCAAGTGAATATCGAGCAATGGGTGTTTAGCCGCGTTCGCTTTTAGTTTTGTGTTGGCTTGTTATTCCGTTTTTCTTGTCGATTTGGCTGGTGTGGTTTGCGTTCCGCACTGGGCGGGGCAGTTGGGCTGGCTGTTTGGCTTATTGTCGGTTTTGTGTGCGGGTATCGGGATTGCCGGATGGAAGATGTGGCAAAATTCGCGCCGCAATACGGGCAGAGATCGGGAATTCATACGTTTGGACGAAGACGGTTTGTCTGATTGCATACACGGCTGTGGGGCGGGTAATGTGAAATACGCATGGATACGCTCTGTGTATCAAGTTCATACAAGGGGCTGTCAAGGCATTGCGGTGGAATACCGTAGACCTGAAACAGGCGTGGTTTTGGATACAATAATGCTGACTGACCTAGACCGCTTGGACTTAGATAGGAACGGTTTCAAATTGGCAGATCCACGCGACATCATCACTAAAGCGATTAGGGCGCGTTGCCAAGACAGGCAGCTTTATCGGATTTGAATGCTGTTGCACGGTTTGGCTGAAAATCTGAAGCCTGTAAGGAAAAAAATTTAAGGTTGGACAACCTGCCTTATGGCGTGAGGTCGTCTGAAAACCAAGACAAAGTGAGATTGGTCGGATTAGGGAATCCGACCGACAAAGCACAACAGATTTTAAATCAAAGGTTCATCAAAATGAACGACATGACTTTATATCTCATCATTGCCCTCGTGCCTTTGGCAGGCTCGCTGATTGCGGGTTTGTTCGGCAATAAAATCGGACGCCGGCGCGCATACGGTTGATGATACTCGGCTGGCGGTGTCCGCCGATGCTGTCGGCCTATGTGCTGTGGGGCTTTATCGACTGCAGCCGCGCCAAGTTTGACGAGAACGTCTATACCTGGCTGACGATGGGCGGTTTTGGATTTTTCCGTCGGCTTCTTGGTCGATACGATGACGGCGATGATGATGGTCGTGGTAACGGGCGATGATCGCTGATGGTGCATATCTACACCATCGGCTATATGCACGACGAAGCAGTGGCTGCAACGCTTCTTCAGCTATATTTCTTTGTTTACATTCAGCATGTTGATGCTGATTATGAGCAACTAACTTCATCCAGCTCTTCTTCGGTTCGAAAGCGGTGGGCTTGGTGTCGTATCTCTTGATCGGTTTCTATTTCAAACGTCCGAGTGCGATTTTTGCCAACCTGAAAAAGCCTTTTTGATCAACCGCGTCGGAGACTTCGGCTTTTTGCTCGGTATCGGCTTGGTGCTTGCCTATTTCGGCGGCAGCCTGCGTTATCAGGACGTATTCGCCTATCGCCCAGCGTACAAAATGCCACCATCCAGCTTTTCCCCGGTGGAATGGTCTTTGATTACTGTAACCTGTTTGCTCCTGTTTGTGGGCGCGATGGGTAAATCGGCTCAGTTCCGCTGCATGTCTGGCTGCCGATTCGATGGAAGGTCCGACGCCGATTTCCGCATGGTGATTCACGCTGCAACCATGAGTTACTGCCGGTCTGTTCATGGTTTCGCGTATCGCCGACTGCGAAATGAGCAGCACCGCGCTGTCGGTCGATCATGGTGATTGGCGCGATTACCGCCCTGTTTATGGAAGCTTCTGGGCGTGATTCAAAAACGACATCAAGCGCGTGGTTGCGTATTCCACCCTGTCGCAACTGGGCTCAGCGACCGTGGCTCTGGGGCGCGTCCGCCTATTCCGTGGCGATGTTCCACGTCATGACCCACGCCTTCTTTAAAGCCTTGCTGTTCCTGGCGGCGGGTAGCGCCATTATCGGTATGCACCACGACCAAGACATGCGCCATATGGGCAATCTGAAAAAATACATGCCGATTACTTGGCTGACCATGCTGATCGGTAACTTGTCGCTGATCGGTACGCCGTTCTTCTCCGGTTTCTGTACTCCAAAGATTCGATTATTGAAGCGGCGAAATACAAGCACCCTGCCGGGCAGCAGCTTTGCCTATTTTGCCGTCCTCGCCAGCGTGTTCGTTACCCGCGTTTTACGCGTTCCGCCAATACTGCATGGTGTTCACGGCGAAGAAAAATGGCGCAGCCTGCCTCGAACCCATCATTCGAGACGTCATGGCGAAGAACATCACGGCAGGCAAAACGACAATCCGCACGAAAAGCCCGCTGGTCGTTGCCTGCCGCTGATTCTGCTGCGATTCCGTCCGTCATCATCGGCTACATCGCCATCGAACCCATGCTCTACGGCGATTTCTTCAAGAGACGTGATTTTCGTCAACGCCGACGCGCATCCGACCATGCACATCATGAAGGAAGAGTTCCACGGCGCATTGGCAATGGTGTCGCACAGCCTGCATTCGCCTGTTCTCTACCTCGCTATCGCAGGCGTATTGAGCGCATGGCTTTTGGCCGTCAAACCGCCGCACCTGCCCGCCAAATCGCGCAGGCGTTCCGTCCGGTTTACGTTTTGTTTGAAAACAAAATACTACCTCGACGCCCTGTATTTCAACGTCTTCGCCAAAGGCACGCGTGCGTTGAGCTTCTTCTGGAAAGTCGGCGATTACCGCCATTATCGACAACGGTATCGTCAACGGCTCCGCCAAACTGGTCGGCGCGATTGCCGCGCAGGTACGCAAAGCTCAAAACCGGCTATCTACACCTCACGCCGCCGCTATGGTGTTCGGCGTATTGGTTCTGCTCGGCATGACCTATCGGGATTGTTCAGATAAAGTGCAGGTTCAGACGACCTGTTCATAATTGGTGTAGAGGTCGTCTGAAAAGAACCTCATTCAAGTTGTGGGTCGGATACTTGTAGCCGACATGAAAATAGTACGGCATATCAGATTGCTCAGGTAATGAGATTTTCAGACGACGTTTAGGTCGTCTGAAAAAGGAACACGAGAAACAATGGTTGAAGACAAATTACCGCAAACCCTAGACGAAGTCCGTGAAAGCCATCGACGGTTTGGACAAAAGGAATTAATAGAATTGCTCGCCCGCCGGCAGAAGCTGGTACGGCAGGCAGGCCGTCTGAAACCTAAAAACGATGTGCAGGCGGTTTCCGCGCCCGAACAGGTGGCGGTGATTGCCTCGCGCGCCGCGCCCATGCAGAAAAAGGCCGGTTTGTCGCCCGACGTAGCCGAAGCAGTTTGGCGCAGTATGATTGATGTCTTCATTAAACTGGAGATGAAACCAACCGTGCCGACGGGGGCGTAGTCAACATTTCGGTCATAATTGATTTACTTGGATAGATACGAGGTTTGCCGACTGCCGTCAGTTCCGCGCAGGCGGGAATCCAGAACCTATCGGCGTATAAACCTCGTCAAGGAAAAAGGTTTCCATCTATAGTTCTGGATTCCCGCCTGCGCGGGAATGACGGGATACCAAGAAACAGTTGTATCGACAGGTTTATCTGAGATACATGAATCAAAGAGGCGCGAAAATGCCCGACACACAAAACCATCCGCTCCGCCGAATTTACCGCTTCCCGCGCATGGGGGCGCACTCAACATCGCCAATATGAACGGCACTACCGTGCGCCTGCACTGGACGGACCAGCCCTACAAATGGCACGTCAACGACGGTGAAGAAGTGTTTGCCGTGATGGACGGCGAAGTCGATATGCACTACCGAGAAAACGGCGAAGAACACATCGTTCGGTTGACAAGCGGCGACATCTTCTACGCAGGAGTCGGCACGGAACACGTCGCCCATCCGTGCGGCGAAGCGCGGATTTTGGTGATTGAGAAAGAAGGCAGTGTTTGAGGTCGTCTGAAAAGAAAACCATTCAGTTGTAGGTCGGATACTTGTATCCGACATGAAAAAGAAAATAGTACAGCGTGTCGGATTCGAGAGTCCGACCTACGGCTGGAAGATTCGGCAGAATTAGCTTGAGACAAATAGCAGAAGCCTGAACAAACTCTTTTTCAGACGACCTCCTGAAACGTCGTCTGAAAAACCAACCCACACAACTATATTTTTTTATTTTAACCACAGGGTTAACCACTATGTTTTCCAACTACCTACTCAGCTTGGCAATATGGATACCCATCGCTGCGGGCGTGCTGGTTTTGGCGACGGGGCCGGACAGCCGTGCGCCGCTTGCTCGTATGCTCGCTTTAATCGGTGCGCTTGCCGGTTTCTTGGTAACGCTGCCCTTATTTACGGGTTTCGACCGTTTGAGCGGCGGCTATCAGTTTACCGAGTTCCACGAGTGGATTCCGCTTTTGCGAATCAACTATTCGCTGGGGGTGGACGGTATTTCGGTGCTGTTTGTCATTCTGAACGCGTTTATCACGCTGATGGTGGTGCTGGCGGGTTGGGAAGTGATTCAGAAGCGTCCGGCGCAATATATGGCGGCGTTTTTAATCATGTCGGGCCTGATTAACGGCGCGTTTTCAGCGCGGGATGCCCTGCTGTTTTATGTGTTCTTCGAGGGTATGCTGATTCCGCTGTACCTGATTATCGGTGTGTGGGGCGGTCCGCGCCGCGTATATGCGTCGGTGAAGCTGTTTCTCTATACGCTGATGGGTTCGTTGCTGATGCTGGTGGCGATTGTGTATCTGTCTTACCAAGTCGGTGGCTTTGCGATTGAGGATTTCAAAACATCAAACAGATTCCGCTGGGCGTGCAACAGCTTTTGTTTGTGGCGTTTTTCCTGTCGTTTGCGGTGAAAGTGCCGATGTTCCCCGTGCACACTTGGTTGCCGGATGCCCACGTTGAGGCGCCGACGGGCGGTTCGATGGTGTTGGCGGCGATTACGCTGAAATTGGGCGCATACGGCTTTTTGCGCTTCATCCTGCCGATTCTGCCCGATGCGTCGCGCTATTTCGCGCCGGTCATCATCGTGTTGAGCCTGATTGCGGTGGTGTATATTGGCATGGTCGCGCTGGTGCAGACCGATATGAAAAAACTGGTGGCATATTCGTCCATCAGCCATATGGGTTTCGTTACCTTGGGGATGTTCTTGTTCATTAACGGACAGTTGAACGACTGGGCGTTGAAAGGCGCGGTCATCCAGATGATTTCGCACGGTTTCGTGTCGGCGGCGATGTTTACGTGTATCGGCGTGATGTACGACCGCCTGCACACGCGCAATATCGCCGATTACGGCGGCGTGGTGAACGTGATGCCCAAGTTTGCGGCGTTTATGATGCTGTTTGCGATGGCAAACGCGGGTCTGCCGGCGACTTCGGGCTTCGTGGGCGAGTTTATGGTAATTATGGGCGCGGTCAAAGTGAATTTCTGGGTGGGCGCGCTGGCGGCGCTGACGCTGATTTACGGTGCGTCTTACACGCTGTGGATGTATAAGCGCGTGATTTTCGGCGCGGTCGGCAATCCGCACGTTGCCGATATGAAAGACATCAACTGCCGCGAATTTGCGATTCTGGCGATTTTGGCGGTTGCGGTATTGGGTATGGGCCTGTATCCGCAGGCGTTTATCGAAGTGGTGCATCAGGCGGCAAACGATTTGATTGCCCATGTGGCGCAAAGTAAGATTTGAGGTGTGCGAATGAACTTGATTGATTTGAACTTAATGCCTGCCATGCCCGAAATCGTGCTGTTTGCGCTCTTGATTGCTGTATTGCTGGCAGATTTGTGGATTAGCGATAAAAACCGCTATCTGACCCATCTGATGAGCTTGGGAACCGTTATTATCGTGGCGGTTACGCAGCTTGCAGTGTGGGAGCAGGGCAGTGTGTTGGCGTTTCACGGAATGTATGTCGCCGACGGTATGTCGCGCCTGTCCAAGCTGGTGTTGTACGGATTGACCTTTTCGGGCTGTTTATTTACAGCAAAGCCCTATAATCAGGCGCGCGGTATTTTTAAAGGCGAGTTTTATACTTTGTCGCTGTTTGCCCTGTTAGGCATGAGCGTGATGGTAGGAGCGCGGGCATTTCCTGACCGCCTATATCGGTTTGGAACTTTTGTCGCTGTCGCTTTATGCCATGATTGCGCTGCGCCGCGATTCCGGCCGCTCCGCCGAAGCCGCGCTCAAATATTTCGTCTTGGGCGCGCTGGCTTCCGGTCTGTTGCTCTACGGCATTTTCGATGGTGTACGGCGCGACGGGTTCGCTCGAATTCGCCACTGTTTTGGCGTCGTCGTACAGCGAGCTTGCCAACGAATGGCTGTTGAAACTGGGGCTGGTGTTTATCGTTGTGGCGGTAGCGTTCAAACTGGGCGCGGTGCCGTTTCATATGTGGGTGCCCGACGTGCACCACGGCGCGCCGACATCCGTCGCCGCGTTTGTCGGTACGGCGACCGAAAATCGCCGCTGTGATGTTTGCCTTCCGTATTTTGCTGACCGGTTTTTGGCGAAGTGCGCATCAATACTGGGCGCCTATGTTTGCCGTCCTTGCCGTTGCGTCGCTTGTGGTCGGTAATCTTGCCGCGATTATGCAGACCAATATCAAGCGGATGCTTGCCTATTCGACTGTGTCGCACATGGGCTTTATCCTGCTGGCGTTTATGGCGAGCTCAATCGGCTCTACTGCGGGTCTGTATTACGCCATTACTTACGCTTTGATGGCGGCTGCGGGCTTCGGCATATTGATGGTATTGTCCAACGACAATATCGAGTGTGAAGAAATCAAAGATTTGGCAGGCTTTGAACCAACGTCATGCTTGGTTTTGCCTTACTGATGCTGCTGGTCAGTTCTCTATGGCAGGGTATTCCGCCGCTGATGGGCTTCTACGCCAAATTCGGCGTCATCATGGTGTTGCTGAAATTCCGTACGTTTGGTTGTCGGTCTTCGCGGTCGTTATGTCCTTAATCGGCGCGTTCTACTACCTGCGTGTGGTTAAAGTCATGTATTTCGACGAACCCACTCGCGACCAACCCATCGGCAGCAACTGTGCCGCCAAAATTCTTCCCTAAGCGTCAACGCGTTCTTGTTGGTTTTGTAGGGGCGTTGTGCCGCAAACGATGATTGACTGGTGCGCAAAGGCTTTGGAAGAAACACTTTGTAAGGCGATAAACCGAAACGGCAGCCGTGTCAGAGGCTGCCGTTTTTGTCAAGATACGCAGCCTAAGATTGTTTTTCAGACGACCCTTGAGCAAAGAGTCGTCTGAAAACAGAAAGACACACCATCATGACCGCATCCATGTACATCCTTTTTGGTATTGGCGCTCATCTTCGCCAACGCCCCTTCGTTACCACCAAATTTTTCGGTGTGTTCCCACTCAGCGCAAACATTTCGGGCATCATCCGTCGAATTGGCGGCAGGCTTCATTCTGACCGCCGTCCTCGCCTACATCCTCGAATCCCGTGCCGGCGCAGTACAGCATCAAAGACTGGGAGTTTTACGCTACTGTAATCTGCCTCTACCTGATATTCGCCTTCCTTGTTTCGTATGGCGTTATTTCTGGCACGCGCGCAACCACGAATAAGTTTTTCAGACGACCTTAGCGTTATAGTGGATTAACTTTGAAATCAGGACAAAGCGACGAAGCCGCAGACGGTACAGATGGTACGGAACCGATTCGCCGGTGCTTCAGCACCCTAGAGAATCGTTCTCTTTGAGCTAAGGCGAGAGGCAACGCCGTACTGGTTTAAAGTTAATCCACTATATTTTTACCCCCAAGCCTTCGCTGAGCTTATCTGAATTTTTGGTCAATATGCGGTTGATCGTGTTTGTTTTAAAAAGTTTTTGGAATCCAGCAACAGGTGACAGGGACCGTCGTTGCAGAGTGAAACCTGCATATGGGTTTGGAGCGGCCGGTTTCTACCGTCAGACCGTGGGCGCGCAATAATTCGGCGGTGCGTTGATACAGGATTCTGCCTGCCGGGCGAGGGGCGGCTTCGGAAAAAGAGGACGGCGGCCGCTGCGCGCATCGGCATAGAGGGTGAACTGCGAAACAAGCAAGACTGAGCCGCCCGTGTCTTTTAAGCGACAGATTCAATTTCCGCTTCATCTTCAAAAATGCGCAGATTGGCTATCTTGTCGGCGATATAGGAAGCATCGGTTTCGTTGTCATCGTGTGTAATGCCTAAAAGAATCAAAAAGCCGTGACCGATTTTGCCGCGTGGTTTCGCGGTGTCCTTCGCTCAGGACGTCAACTTGGGCATGGCACTTTGTATGAATAACAGCGCGCATGGGGTTTCCTCGGATAGGGGTAGTGCAGCATAGGTGGATCATTTCGCTGACTGATGTTGATTTGTCTGGGGGAGGTCGTCTGAACGATTGGCTCTCGTCTAACAGAGTATTTCTGTTGGTCTAGAGCCATTTGTTTATAGTGGATTAACTTTAAACCAGTGCGGCGTTGCCTCGCCTTGTCCTGATTTAAATTTGATTCACTATAAAGTTTGATTTTATAGCGGGATGCCGTCAGGGTTTAACAACGCTTCTTTTTGCCATTTTGCCAACAGGGGCGCAGGGGCATCAGGATTTTTCATAACAGCCGCTGATGGCTGCCTGCAACCACGGCGGGCAGTGGGAATAGGCTGAGACGCCTTGCCCGTGGTAATAGAGTCGTGCCAGATAGTATTGCGCTTCGGTGTGGCCTTGTTCCGCCGCGATTTCAAACCAGTGGGCGGCAGATTGGAAATCGGCTTCGACGCCTTGTCCGTAATAATACAATTTGCCCAAAGCGGCAGCGGCATTTTTGTGATGGAATTCGGCGGCTTCCAGATAAAGTTTTTCTGGCGCGGTCGTAATCCACTGCCGTCCTATGCCGTAATGGTATGCTTCGGCATTGCGGAAGGTTTGTTCCGTTTTTTGGAAAAACAGGGCGGCTTCCCGGATTTGTTCATACTGTTGGGGATTGTGCAGCGCGGCATCGCTGAGCAGCTTTTGGATGGCGGTGGCGCAGCCGAGTGTTGCGGCACGGTGGTAGTCGTCGCGCTGCGTGCGGGTCGGCTTTTGACGCCGAGTCCGTAGCGGTAGAGGTCGCCCATAATGCGCAAGGCTTCCGGATGGCGTCGGTCTGCGGCGAAACGGGTGTGGCGGCATGGCTTTGGAGCGGGTCGCGTCCGTCAGTTTGCCTGTCAGGTTGTGTTGCGCCAAAGCGGCGGCGGCGTCCCCGCTGCCTTTTGCGGCGGCTTTCCGATACCATGGTCATGCGATTCCGCCTGATTTTTGCGCGGCAAGCAAGTCGCCCAACATAACTTGTGCAGCGATAAACCCTGCTTCCGCTGCCTGCCGTAAATGGATTTCGGCTTGGCTGAGTCGGCTTTCATGCCGATACCGCGTAGTACATTTTTCCCAGTTGCCAATGTGCAGGGGCAAATCCTTGTTCCGCCGCTTGTCGGTACAACTTGATTGCGCTTTCAAAAGTAGGCTTCAGGCTGTGGCGGTAGGCAAGGCGGTATTGAGCTTCGGCGGAGTTTTGCGCTGAGGCAAGCTGCGCCCATGTGGTACATTTGAGATCTCGTTGCGCTCTTGGTAAAAGCGCATCAGGACGTGCTGCGCTTCCGGCATTCCTGCTTCGGCCAGGCGGGTATAGGCAGATAAGTGGTGTTCGGTCGGAATGCCTTGCTGCTCGCTGTTTGCAACAGCGAGAATTCTTCTTCAGTGTCAGCTCGACAGGGTTTGGGTTGCGGCAGCGCTGTTGCCAGGCGTGTCAGACCGGAGGCGTAGGTGATTTTGTTGACTTGATAGGGCAGTACCGGCGTACCGATTGCCTGCTGCTTGTTGGGGCAGCAGTGCAGGGCTGACTGTGTCGGCGGTCATTCTGTTTGCCGGCTGACAGAGAGCGTACGGGAAGAGTCGGGTACTGCAGTCACAGATGAAAATGGGAAAAGGGACTAGGTTGGTTATTATACTGTTTTTCTGTAATTTATTGTTAATGATATGACGAGAATATCGGTAGTTATTTGCAATGGCGGTAAATGGAATAAAATACAGTTAGTTATATTTTCTCTTAATATTGTGCGGTATGGAAGTCCAATAAAGGCATGGTGGTTTGGATGTGTTGGAAATTTTAAATATAAACAGAGACCTTGTAATTCTCAAAATCCCCTAAATTCCCACCAAGACATTTAGGGGATTTTCCATGAGCACCTTCTTCCAGCAAACCGCACAAGCCATGATCGCCAAACACATCGACCGCTTCCCGCTATTGAGTTGGATCAGGTGATTGATTGGCAGCCGATCGAACAATACCTGAATCGTCAAAGAACCCGTTACCTTAGAGACCACCGCGGCCGTCCCGCCTATCCCCTGTTGTCCATGTTCAAAGCCGTCCTGCTCGGACAATGGCACAGCCTCTCCGATCCCGAACTCGAACACAGCCTCATCACCCGCATCGACTTCAACCTGTTTTGCCGTTTTGACGAACTGAGCATCCCCTGATTACAGCACCTTATGCCGCTACCGCAACTGGCTGGCGCAAGACGACACCCTGTCCGAATTGCTCAACTGATTAACCGCCAACTGGCCGAAAAACCTAAAAAGTAGAGAAGGCATCCGCCGCCGTCGTTGACGCCACCATTATTCAGACTGCCGGCAGCAAACAGCGTCAGGCCATAGAAGTCGATGAAGAAGGACAAGTCAGCGGCCAAACCACACCGAGTAAAGACAAAGATGCCCGCTGGACAAAGAAAAACGGCCTCTACAAACTCGGTTACAAACAACATACCCGTACCGATGAGGAAGGCTATATCGAGAAAACTGCACATCACCCCCGCCAATACCCATGAGTGCAACCATCTGTCCCCTTTGTTGGAAGGCATTGCCGAAGGTACGACCGTCTATGCCGACAAAGGCTACGACAGTAAGGAAAACCGGCAACATCTGAAAGAGCATCAGTTGTTAGACGGCATTATGCGCAAAGCCCTGCCGCAACCGTCCGTTGACGGAAGCGCAAACCAAACGCAACCGATATTTGTCGAAGACCCGTTATGTGGTCGAACAAAGCTTTCGGGTACGCTGCACCGTAAATTCCGCTACGCCCGGGCAGCCTATTTTTGGTCTGCTCAAAGTGAGTGCGCAAAGCCATCTAAAGGCGATGTGTTTGAACCTGTTGAAAGCGGCTAACAGGCTAAGTGTGCCTGTTGCTGCCTAAAAGCGGCCCGGATGCCTGATTATGGGGCGTCCGGGGAGGATTAAGGGGGTATTTGGGTAGAATCGGTGGATATTTGAAAGCGAAAAACAGCCGAAAAACTGTGTTTGGGATTTCGGTTTTTCGGAGGAGGGCTTTTGCAAGGTCTCAAACAATAAGATAAATTCTTATCGGTTCGGGCGGCAACCGGGTGCAGGCGGCGATGGGCAGAGGGTGCGGTCGGTTTGGCGTGGATTGGCAGGCTGTGTCAGTTTCAATGGATTGTAAAGGAAACAGGAGGCTGTCTTTTTGTTTACAACAATCTCGAAGATTGAAGGGATGGGGTATTGTATAGTGAATCTAGGGTGGCGAACTTTAAAGTCGGTACGCCGTTATCTTGCTTAAACTCAAATAAGATGATTTTTATCGCATCTGTTGAAAGAGCATGACAAAGGTCGTCTGAAACTTGATTTTTCCGTTTCAGACGACCTTTTATGGCAGTAAATAGCTGGTTTCCGGCTTTAAGCTTTGTTTTCCGGCGCTTCTTTTTAACCGGTTTCTTGCCATCCTGCGGAGAATGGTAGGCGTAGTAGTCATACATGCGTTGGCTTCGCGCTTCATGCCGTTCAGGATGACGCCTTTGATATTGATCTTGTTCTGACGCAGACGGTCGGCACTGATTTCAAAGCTCTCTGGTGGTGGTATTGCCGTAGCGGCTGACCAGCAGAACCGTACTACCAGTTGTCCGACGATGGTTGCGTCGGTCACTGCGAGGACAGGCGGGTGTCGATAATCACGTAGTCGTAACGTTTTTGGGCGTTTGCCAGCAATTCTGTGAAGCGGCTGTCCATCAGCAGCTCGGACGGATTTATAGGATAACCGCCGTTGCTGATGAGGTGCAGGTTTTCAATCTGCGTTTCATGAACGGCTTTTGCAGGGAGACATGACCGGAAAGGATGTCTGCCAGAACCGTATTCGGGCGTCAGTTTGAACAGTTGGTCCAAATAGCTTTACGCATATCGGTATCGATCAGCAATACGCGTTTGCCTGATTGTGCCATTACGGTAGCGAGGTTGGCTGAAATAAAGGATTTGCCCGCTTCCGGAGCCGCACCGGTAATCATGAGGACATTGTTGCGCGCATCCAGCATGGAAAGTAGATGTTGGTACGCAGGGCGCGGATGGCTTCGACGGCGACATCGGAGGCGTCCTCGTTTTGCCAACCCAGATAATTGGAGCGGCCGGTTAGGGATTTGATTTGCGTTTCAACAGGTCGCGTTTTTGCTGGGTTTTGGAGTAGGGTACGAGGGCGGCAACTTCGAGATTGAGGTTTTCAATCTCTTCAGACGACGTGATGCCTCGGCGCGATACGGCCTTGCAGCATGACCCACATGGAGGCGAGTGCGCCTGCGGCAGTGCGCTTAATGCGGTAATGACGGCTTTGCGCGGGGCGATCGGTTGTTCCGGCGTGTAGGCATGGTCAACGACGCGACATTGCGCTTGCGCGCTGGCTTTCATGATGTTGAGTTCTTGTTGTTTCGCCAAGAAGTTGGACGTAGGTCGCTTGGTTGGTTCTACGTCGCGGGTCAGGCGGATGACTTCCCTGTTGGGTGTTGGGCAGGCCGGCGATTTGCTGGTTGATTTTTGCTCTTGGCGCGTTCGAGTACCGCCAGTTTGTCCAAAAACGGCTTTTATAGGAAGGGTGTTCCGGAGTATACAGTTCCGCTAAGCCTGCTTCTTCGGTTTTGAGCAGGGTGATTTGGGTCTCGATGCTGGTCAGGCTTTCAAGCGCGCCTTTGGACTCAAGCGGAATGTCGAGCGAACCTGCGCGTTCGCGGTAAGCGATGAGTTTGTTTTCTGCTTCTTGCGGGGTTTCTTTCAGACGAGGCAATTCTTCGCTGATGAACGCCAAGCCGCTGGAGGCAACTCTGAATGTCGCGTTCGCGGTTTTTGCGCGACGTGGTTGTCGGCGATGCTGTTGAGGACGGCGCTGGTTTTTCGGATCAACATCGGTGCAGGCAAGGTTGATGATGGGGCTGGTTTGCCTTTGCTGATGACTGAGAGTTGGTTTTGATGTTTTCGATGGCGCTGAGCTTGGAAAACTTGGTCAACTCAATCCTGCTCTGTTTCGCGAGGATTTGGTCGACTTTCAGAACGGTTTCGTTATTGATTTTCAGCGGAGTGCCGACGCGGCCTTCTTTTGGCTGTACCGTTCGGGAGCGTCAGAATATAGTTTTTGCTGTCTTTGACGGTCAGTTTGAAGGGTTTGTTGATCCATTCTTCGGAAACGGTAAATGTACCGATTTTCAAAATCGGATCGTCGTTGCCGCTGAGGTTGTGAATCATGTTGCCGAAAACCGGGAAATAGGTGGCTGACTTCTTGGTCAAGCTGAAGCTCGTCAACGGTTTTGCCTATAACCATGCGTGATTGAACCAATTCGATTTCGGCTTCGGAAGGCGCCGGCTCGTTGGAAAGCATGTTGTTGATTTCGGTCAGAATCTGGTTTTTGTTTGGTTTCGATTTTCCAACATGGCGTCGGCGCGGTAGACAGGCGTGGACGCAAAGCTGAAAAACGGCACTGAGCAAGCCGCCCGCAATCAATGCGGTGGCGATTTTGGATTTGTGCAGCCACGATTGTGCAGTTGTTGGCCGAAATCGATTTCGTCGTTGTTGGAGGATGCTGATGACGGATATTGTTTATACATCAGTAGGCTTTCTGTTTGGATTTAATTGATTGAATCCGGCGTAAGTGAGTGTTATGCCGGGGTTGGTCCGTTCAATTTTTCAGCCCAAGTCTCGGCTGCGCTTTTGTATTTGTTGGAATACGGCTTCAAACATTTCGCTGCTTTGTTTGAACGGGTCGGGTATGTTTTTTCTTGGGCAGCCATTGGGCGAGCAGGATGGTTTTTCCCGCGCGCGGAAGCAGGATGTCGGCAACCATATCGATATGGGCCGGCTCCATCACCAAAATCAGGTCTGCTGCGTTGCACATTTCAGGGGTCAGTTGGCGGGCGGTGTGTCCGGCAACGACTACGCCGTGTTTGAGGGGCGGTTTTAATGGCTTGAAGTCGGCATCTTTTCCCGCCAATGCGTTGATGCCGGCCGAACTGACACGGTGTCCGGGCAGCTTTTTCTGCAAGATACGCTCCGCTATCGGGGAGCGGCAGATATTTCCATGCATACTACTAAAATATTTTTGAAACATAGAGAAGCGGTATCTTGTATAGGGTCAAATCATGATAAAAACGGTTTGAGGTCGGATATTTGGTCGGTCTGAAAGGGTTTTGTTTATATGTCGTCAAACGATAAATAACCGGCCTGCCGTTTTGCCTGACAGCAGGTGCTGTCAGGCGCCGTCAGGTTATTTGAACGTGTTGTCGATGGCGCTGACGTTGCTGAAGAAGCTGGTCAATTGCGACACTACGCGGTTCCAACGGGTAACCGGGGCGGCAGTCACATAAACAACGTCGTTCGGACGCGGGTCGAAGTCGCTGCCCAAGGCGTAAGCGGTCGCGTCTTTCAGGTTAAGTTGGTAAATGTGGATAGGTTTGGCCGCATCTTCGGGCGCTCGGCGGATGACGAAGACGCCGGTTGCGTCTGCCAGGCTTGGTTCATGCCGCCGGTTTCACCCAAGGCTTGAGTGAGGTTCAGGCCGTGGTTGCCGATAGGCAGGGTGGCTTGGCGGCCGACTTCGCCCATAACGTATACTTTGCTGTTGCTGTTGTTCGGAACGTAAACGATGTCGCCGTTGCTTAAGAGTTGGTTTTGCGACATATCGCCGTACTGCATGATGTTTTGCAGGGAGATGGTGCGGTCAACGCCGTTGTGCGTCCATTTGATGTTGTGGGTGTCGGCATTTTGCGCCACGCCGCCCGCTTGGTTGACGGCATCGAGGATGGTCATGGGGACGTTGGTAATCGGCAGTTGTCCTGCTTGTCCGACGGCGCCGGAAACGGATACGCGTTGCGAGCGGAATTCGGTTACGTTGATGGCGACTTGGGATTTTGAGATAGCGTTTCAGACGACCTGTCAGGATGTTTTGCAGCTCGTCTATGGTTTTGCCTTGCGCTTGGATTTTGCCGACCAGCGGATAGGTGATGTAGCGCCTTCGTCCACCCATGCGCCACGGCTGACTTGGTTGGTTTGCGGGTTGCTTTTGTTGTACGGGGCGAATTGAGGTCGGTGTGCGCCCAGACCATGATGTTCAATACGTCGCCTTTGCTGATGTGTGGTAGCGGTAGAGCGGCTTTGCTGCGTTCAAGCGCACCGTTGTTTTGTGACAACACTGGCGGTTTGCGCATTTTTCAACGAGGCCGAAGGTGATCGGATAGATGGCGACGCGCTTGTCGAATTTGGTGTCTGCTACGGTTTCGCCGTTTTCGTAAACGATGGTTTTGTTGCGTGTGTTGATGGTGGAGCCGGAATGACGGTGCTGCTGTTGCAGGCGGTCAGTGCCATCAGGGACAGGCTGATGAGGGCAAGCTGTTTTTCGCGTCGGTATCCTTGTCAGTCTTTATCGGGGTCGTCTGAAAACTTTCAGACGACCTCTTTTGTGGAATGTTTTGCTTTGTCGGTCGGGTATTTAATGTGTCTGCTGCCAAACCAAATCGCAAATATCGTCTTTGGGATTAAAGCCGGCGGGGGCTTCAAGCAGCAGGCGCGCAAGGTTTGTTGGTCTGAATTTGAGCACGCTAAGTCCATACGCATAATTATGTCATTTAATTGCGCCCATGCAGCATTACTTCGCTGGCGGTCATAATTCGGGGATGAGTGGTTTTTGCACTCGTCTCCGATGAGCAACTCTTCGTAAAGTTTTTCGCCCGGACGTAGTCCTGTAATTTTAATTTCGATATCGCCGTCGGGATGTTGGGCATCTTTCAATTTCAGGCCGCTAAGCGTAATCATTTGTTTGGCTAAGTCAATGATTTTAACAGATTCGCCCATATCCAACACGAATACGTCGCCGCCTTTGCCCATTGCGCCTGCTTGAATGACGAGTTGGGCGGCTTCGGGGATGGTCATAAAGCAGCGGGTGACGTCTTGCGGGTCAGGGTGATGGGGCCGCCTTCGGCGATTTGTTTTTCAAACACGGGGACGACGGAGCCGGAGGAGCCTAAAACGTTGCCAAAACGCACCATGCAGAAGCGGGTCTGTTGGCCGGGTTCGGCGGCGAGCGCCTGCAGGCAGAGTTCCGCCATGCGTTTGCTGGCACCCATGGTATTGGTCGGGCGTACAGCTTTGTCGGTGGAGATAAGCACGAAGGCGCTGACGCCGGATTCGACGGCGGCTTGGGCACAAGAGCGTGCCGAAGACGTTGTTGCGTATGCCTTCGATCTGGTGTTGAACTCGACCATGGGGACGTGTTTGCAGGCGGCGGCATGATAGACGGTTTCAACGCCGTACGCGGTCATGACACCGATCAGGCGTTCTTTGTTTTTGCACGGAGCCGAGCAGGGGACGACTTCGATCGATCGCCGGCGGCTGCCTGAGTTTTCGCGCAATTCTTTGTCTATGCTGCGGGGAGAACTCGGACAGTTCGGAACAGCAGCAATTTAGACGGGCGGCATTTCAGGATTTGGCGCAGAGTTCGGAGCCGATGGAACCGCCTGCTCCTGTCACCATCACGGTTTTGCCGGTGATGTCCGCGCCCATGAGTTCGGGGGCGCGGAGCGACGGGGCCGCGGCCGAGCAAATCGACGACGGAGATCAGCGCGTGACTTTGATTTTTGCTGTCCACCAAGTCTTTCATCCCGGGAATGGTCAGCACTTCGCATTTGTATTTTTCGAGGCTTTGGATGATGCGGCGGCGTTCTTCCTGAGTGGAGCTGGGGATGGCAAGCAGGGATCCACACCGTAGCGGTCGATGAGCGATTGGATGTCTTCAGGACCATAGACGGTCAGGTCGTAGATGACGGTGCGGCGGATTTTGGGGTTGTCGTCCACAAAGGCGACGGCGGAATATTCGTTGACCTGTTTGATGGCTTCCAGCAGTTGGCGGCCGGATTGTCCTGCGCCGTAAATGATGACGGGTACCATTTGTTTTTGTGGCGGTCGGTCAGGGATGGCGCGCAGAATCATGCGCGAACTGGTGATGCAGACGACCAGCAGCAAGAAATAAAACGACGGGCAGGGCGAGGTGCAGTCTGCGTTCGAAAACTAGAGTGGTCAGGCAGAACAAGACTGCCGAAATCAGGCTGCCGAATGCGGCGGCGGTCAGGACGCGGGTGCTGACGAAGCGGGTAACGGCGCGGTACAGCCCTCAGTCTGACAAACAGCGCGATGGTCAAAAAGGCAGTCGAGCCGAAGGCAAGCCAGTTCGCCATGCTTGCCCATTCGTCGAGTATTGGACCCGGAGGCTTTGCGCAAACCAAAAAGGCGATAAAATCATCAAAACGTCGTGGATGACGAAGAAGGTTTTTCTTGACGTTGCGGGCAGGGATAACAGGGTTTCAAAATTCATTTTGCATGTTCTGAATAATGTTGTGGGTGGGTTTCAGACGACCTCGGTCATGTAAAGGTCGTCTGAAAAGACGTTTGTTGCTACGGAGCATTGGTTTTCCGTATGTGTCGGCTGTTTGCCGATTCCTTTTTATAGTGGATTAACTTTTGAAAACCAGCACGGCGTTGCCTCGCCTTAGCTCAAAGAGAACGATTCTCTAGTGCTGAAGCACCAAGTGAATCGGTTCCGTACTATCTGTACTGTCTGCGGCTTCGTTGCCTTGTCCTGATTTAAAGTTAATCCACTATATTCGGCTGCAGTAGAACCGCCGCCGCCCGATGATACGGGCGCGGCGGTTTTGCTTTATGCCGTAGCTTCTGCCAACACAGCTTCGATGTGTTCTTTGCAGAACGCGATTTCGTCGTCGGTCAATGTCGGTGCACCAAAAACATCAGGCTGGTGTCGCCCAGTTGACGGCGTTTTTCAGCCGCTTTGCTCGCCACGGCGTGTTGTCGAAAGGCTTTTTCCAACAGACTTCGGAGCAGCTGCCTTGATAGCAGGGGACTTTGCGCGCGTTCAGTTCGTTCACGATGCGGTCGCGCGTCCAGCCTTCTTTGAGGGTGTTCGGGCTTGACGAAGGCGTAGAACTTGTATTGCGCGTGTTCGATGTAGTCGGCGACTTCAATCAGGCGGATGCTGGCGAACTGCTCAAGCTTTCGCCAGTTTGGCGGCGTGCGCTTGGCGGCGTGCCGTCCATTGCGCATGAGCTGATGCGAGCCGATGACCGCCTGCATTTCCATCATGCGCCAGTTGGTGCCGAAACTTTCGTGCAGCCAGCGGAAGCCGGGGGCGTGTTCGCGGTGGTACACGGCGTCATAGCTTTTGCCGTGGTCTTTGTACGACCACATTTTGCTCCACAGCTCTTGTCGTTGGTGGTGACCATGCCGCCTGCCGCCGGTGGTCATGATTTTTGTCTTGGCAGAACGACCATGCGCCGACGTGTCCGATGCTGCCGACGGATTTGCCTTTTGTATTTCGCGCCGTGCGCTTGGGCGCAGTCTTCGATAACCCACAAATCATGTTCTTTGCCAGTCCATGATGCCGTCCATTTCGGCGGGCATGCCGGCGAGGGTGGACGACGATGACGCTTTGAGTATTCGGCGTCAGCGCGGTTTTGATGGTTTCGGCGCTGATGTTTTGGTTGTTCAACCACGTCGGCAAACAGGGGTTTGCGCCTGCGGTAACGATGCAGGAGGCGGAGGCGAGGAAGGTGCGAGGTAACGATGACGTCGTCGCCTGCGCCGATGCCCATCGCTTTAAGCGCGACATCGAGTGCCAGCGTGCCGTTGGAGAGGGCGACGGCGTATTGCGTACCGGCGAAGGCGGCGAATTCTTTTCAAATTCGCGGGCATTCGGTGCCTGTCCAGTAGTTGACTTTGTTGGACAGCAGGACTTTCGAAACGGCATCGGCTTTTCTTGGGTGAAGCTCGGCCACGGGAGAGGGATGTGTTAAGCATTGGCTTTTCCTGCGAAAAAGGCTGGTGGAGTCTTTGGGGGCGACTTCTTCCAGCAGTTGGCGGTTGATCAAGGTGTATTTTTGACCGTCGATTTCGACGTATGCGCCGTCATAAGGCGGAAACCAGAAGGCGCGGATTTTTTTCTCGACATCGTCGCCGTCATGGATTTGCTTCATGGCTTCCATTTCGTCGCGGCTGACGTAGCGGCCGCCGATGTTGAGCGTGGTCGGCAGTTTGGCTTGCGCTTCGACGGCGCGGGCGATAATGCGTTGTGCAAACGGCTCCAATGCCTGCATGGTCTTGCGTTCGAGCGATTGGGCGGTTTCGGCAGAAGAATCAATGGGGAAGCGGTCCACTTCGATGATTTCGCCGGTGTCGATGGAGGCATCGACGTAGTGGGCGGTGCTGCCCCATTCGGACAATTCGTCCATGATGGCGAGGTTGTAGCCGCCCGTGCCTTTGTATTCGCAACAGGGCCGGGTGGAAGTTGATCGTACCAAGCGCGGGACGGTCAGAATTCGTCGCGCAGTTTGCGCCAGTAGAGTACGGACAAGCTCAAGTCGTATTTCAGACGACCTTCTTTCATTCGCTTCCAAGGCGGTGTCGAAAGTGTAGAGCGGCGAGCCCAATTCTTTGGCGGCGGCGGCCGTCGGTGAGCCTTGCAGGTGGCTGTCGGTCAGTACGCCGACGATTTCGATGCCGTTTTGTGAAGATAAGAGCCGGAGCAGGGTTGGCGGAAAGCCGTTTACGTCCCATGAATAATATTTTTGTCATGTGAGAGTCCTTTTTGTTTTATCAGCTAATGTGTGATTTTGTTGAACAGTCCGAAGGGGCAATCAGCTCGCCAAATCCTGCAGGGAGCTGATCCACGCATCAGGGATGGTGTTCTTTGTTAAAGTTTTTCGGGTAAGTGGTGGTGAATATTGTGCTCGGACGGATGCAGCCCCTATGGTGATCCAGCCCAAAAGCGTTCGGCGCGATGAAGTCTTTGGAAAGGTTGTCGCCGATGTAGATGAAACAGTCTGCCTTGCCGGCATATTTGTCTTGTAAATAGCGGAAGCGTTTGCCGTCGGGCTTTTCCGAAGCGCAGGCTTCGGAGACGAGGATGTCGTCAAACAGGGAATACAGCCCCAAGGCTTCCAGCTTCAAGCGTTGGGTCAGGCTTCTGCCGTCGGTAATCAGCGCGCGTGCGGCGAAGGGCGCGGTCAGCTTGGACAGGAAATCCGGCGAGGCATACGGCGTTAGCGTCGGGCGGTGCAGCCGGTATTGCCACAGAAGAACCTGTTTTTCCGATTCGTTGAAACCGCAGTGGCGGCACAACTTGTCCAGCCAGTCTTTGCCGTCGGGGTCGATACTGCGCCATAGGTCGTCTGAATCCCAATCGGGGATACAGGGTGGCAACGGTATCGACGATTGCACGGATGCCGGAGAGTTTGTATTCGTATTCCGAGTACAGCGTATCGTCCAAGTCGAAGACAATGACAGCGGTTTCGGGATTAATCGTTTTCATGAACCAAGACCTTGGCATCGTAGCGCAGCATGATGAGGTTGTTTTCCCAGTCGTCTGAAAACGGGATTTCTTCGTTGCGGAAGTATTCGTGCATCAGCCAGCCCGGGTAATTGCCGCCTGCGGCATACGTCAGCGGGAAGCCTCCGCCGAAGCGGGGGTTGATTTCCACGCCGTAGAATTCGCCGGTTTCTTCGTTGCAGAAGAATTGCGCCGTGATGCAGCCGCGCGCGCCTTCCAATACCGCCATTTTTTCCAGCAGCGTTTGGTAGAGGCTGTTTTTGCGGGTAACGCCTTTGCTGACTTCGCCGGAGCGCACTTCCAAGCGTTTTCGCGGGATGGCGCATTTCAGACGACCTTCATGGTCGTAATACATATCGACGGTAAATTCGGAAAATTCGTTTTCGATGTCGATAAGTTCGCAGAACATCAGCTTGGGGTCGTCCACGATTTCAGGCGTCAGGCAGGGCAGGCGTGTCGATCCGTTTGGCACCGATGGCGCGGCTGCCGTCGTAGGGTTTGGCAAGCAAGGGAAAACCAGCTTCTCGCGGTCGTAAATTTCGGGCGAGCGTATGCCGTAGCGGGCAAAACAAGCTGGCGGTTTTCCGTTTGTCGCGGCATTGCGCGATGAAGTCCGAGTCGGAAACGACGATGTGGATGCCTGCCGCTTCGAAGCGTTCGCGTTCGTCTGCCAGCTTTTGCAGTTCGGTGTCTATGGTCGGGATGATTAAACCGATGTTTTCGCGTACCGCCAGATCGAAAAAATGCTGTCGATATACGAATCAGCGCTAATCAGCGGCACTTCAAACGAACCGTCCGAAACGTGGCAGGCGGAGGACATACGCGGCACCAAATCCGTCGTCAAAATCTTGACGTCGTCTGAAAACTTGGCCGCTTCGGTTTGAAAATCCTGTACCAATTCAACGCGCCTTCCCGCGGAAAGGATAGAGTACGTTATTTTTCGCATCAGTGTCATTTTCCTGTGAAATAGGGCATGGTGGCTTCTCCCTCAGCCGAAATACCTTCTTTGATAAAGACTTTTTGACTGTCAGAAACAGGATTTTTCATATCCAGCCAAAAACTGTAATGGTCGATATACCAAATATCGTGTGCGAACTTTTCGTCCCACGAAAGCGCGTTGCGCCCGTTGACCTGCGCCCAACCGGTTACGCCGGGCCTCATTTCGTGGCGGCGGTTTTGAAATTCGTTGTAAAGCGGCAGGTAGCTCATCAACAGCGGTCTTGGGCCGACCAGGCTCATCTCTCCTTTTAGAACGTTCCAAAGCTCAGGAAGTTCGTCCAAGCTCGTCGCGCAGTTTCTTGCCGAAAGGGTCAGCCGCTCGCTGTCGGGCAGCGGGTTGCCGTCTTGGTCGACCGCATCGCGCATGGAGCGGAACTTGATCATTTTGAACGGTTTGCCGTCTTTGCCCGGCCGCTCTTGGGTGAAGAATACCGGTTCGCTCAAGTTTTTGCGGATGAGGGTATATCAAAAATCAAAAATACGGGCGAGAGGAAAAATCAGTCCTGAGGCGGAGGCGATGATGTCAAACAGGCGTTTGAAGAATTTACTCATGGGCTAATCTTTCAATCAGGTTGACGATTTTTTGATACGCCACGTCGCGCTTGAAACGGCGGACGATTTCGTCGGATTGAACAGGGGTCGTTTTGCGCGCCAGAATGTCTTTGGCGGCTTGGACGAAGCTGTCCACATCGCCGGAACGGTAGTCCGCGTGCGGCAGCAGGGTGAGGACTTCGGCAACTTCGTCGTTGACCTGGCTGTTTAAAATCGGTTTTGCAATGCCATATAGTCGGACAGCTTGTTGGTAATCGACTGCATGGCGTAGGAATGGATGGCGTTGACCGAGATGTCGCAGCCTTTGGCGACCGACATCATTTCGGCGTAGGGGATGTAGCCGTAAAACTTAATACCGTCGCAGGCGTATTGTTTGAGCCTGTCCAAATCGGGGCCGCCGCCCATGATGTGCAGCTCTACATTTTCGCCGTCGTCCAACAGTTTCGAACGCCTTTGCACGGTTTCCACGTCATAGCTGTAACTGAGCGTACCCAAGTAGAAGAAACGGGTTTTTGTCGTCGCCGAAGTCTTTTTGCCGGCGCGGCATCGAGTTTCGGAAAATCCGCACCGATATAGACGACTTCGCCGGGCACGTTCGGATTGGCTTCTTTGGCGCGGTCGAGGTAGGTCTGAGATACGGCAACCAGCGCGTCGGCGTAGCGGTAGGCACGGTTGGCGCGGGAGGAGAAGGGCAGCAGGTTGTGCGGGATTTTTCAAAAAGGCACGACCGAGGAAGGATTCCGGCCATACGTCCTGCACGTCGATAATCAGCTTGTAGCCCAAACGCGCTTTGTGTTCGCCCAAAAGCAGGTTGGTGGCGATCAGCGGGTAGGCGGAAAAGACGACGTCTTGTTCGCCCGGACGGCAGTTGTTCAACCATTGCTCAAAATGTTTGACGAACACATGATGGCTTTTGACGCGGTCCAGCGAGACGTTTTTGCCGTAGCCGTCTCTTCCAGCAGCATGACTTTCAGACGACCTTGCGAGGCAGATTCGGCATCTTCAGGTCGTCTGAAAGATTTGTCGTAGTGTTTGAAATTGCTGGTAATCAGCAATACATCGTGAGACTGCGACAACAGTTCGGCGAGATACCGAAGCGGTTGAAATGCGGCTCGGACGGCAGCGAACAGTAGGGGGCGACGATGGTGATGTTCATATTTTCAGACGACCTCACATATCGTAAGCGGCCATTGTGGTGCGATAGATTTCATCATCGGAACACAAGGTCTCAACGTGTTTATGCAGGGCTTTGCCCATTTTTTCGCGTAACTCGGGCTGCTTGATGAGTTGATCGACGGCTTCGATAAAAGGCTTCGTCTTCGCCGAAGGGGAAACAGTATCCGGTTTCGCCGGTAATGACCATTTCGGAAATGCCGCCCATGTTGTAGGTCACGACGGGCGTGTCGTAGAGGCCAGCTTCAAGGATGTTGTTGCCGACGCCTGCGCCGTGGTCGCCGATACAGTGCGGCGTGTTCACCAAAATATCCACGTCTTTGAAATAGCCGGTCAAATCGCGTACTCCGCCGAGGAAGGTGACTTTGTCGTCTATGCCCAGTCGTTTTGCTTGCGCTTTCAGATTGTCCATCTCCTCGCCTACGCCCGCCACGTTCAGGCGCACGGGCATATTGCGGTCAACCATTTTCTTTAAAGATGTCCAGCATCACATGCACGGCGCGGACGGTATCCAAGCGCGACAGCGTGCCGAGCATGACGTAGTCTTTGGCGGTTTTTTCAGGAACGTAATCGGCTTTTGTGCAGGGCGTTGTGTGTAGGTGATGCGGTTGGCAGGAAGCCGTGGCGGATGAGTTTTTCCTGCTCGTGCTTGCAGTTGCCGATGATGTATACACTCAGTTTGTCGAAAAGTTTGGCGATTTTGGGATAAGTTTCGGCATCCAAACCGCGCGCGTGGTAGAACACTTTGGTTTTCGGCGAGAGATTTTTCGCCGCGATGGCACAGGCGGAACGATACGCGCCATTTGGCAGTGGATGATGTCGGGTTTTTCTTGTTTCAACATCTTCATGTAGGCGAACATGCCTTTGATGTAGCCCAGATGCCGCCCTGATAAAAATCAATCGGACGCCATTGGATGCCCAAAGGTCGGGCTTCTTTGATGAGCGGGCCATCGGAAGAGGCGAGGACGATCTCGTGGCTGCGCTGCCTGAGCAACCGTCCCTAAGCGGAAGGTCGCATTTTCAGTGCCGCCGAGGCCGGACATGGAAGTAGTCAAAACAATTTTTCATATCATGTTTTTCTATCAAGGGGTGTATCGGTACGCGTTATACGCCGTATCGCGCTGCGGCAGGGACGCTGTACAGGAAAATCAAAAAGCAGGGCAGCCAGAGGAAGGGCATGCGCAAAATGGTGGACGGGATGAAGCTGCCCAAAATAAACAGGCCGATTGCCGCCAGCCGATGGCTTTTTGTTTGTTCCGCAGGTTTTGGCTTAAAAAGACGTTCACGCATACCAAATGATGTAACAGATGAAGCCGATTAAGGAAATCATGCCGAAGCCCAAATACAGTTCGATGATGAAACTGTGCGGATTTTCAAAACCGAGGCTGTCGCTCAAATGCCCGCCGAAGTATTCCTGAAAGTTTTTAGGGCCGTAGCCGTAAAAGCAAAAGCGGCGGATTGCTCCAGAAGTAGTTGTAAATTTCTTGGCGGTAGCCGACCGAGTTGTCACTCTCCAAATTGAACAGGAACAAATACAGGCGGGAAGAAATGTTTTCCAAAAAGGCATTACCGTGCATCGAGAGCAGGAAATCGGCAATGTACTGTTTCGGAATCATCGACAAGCCTGCGCCTGTAACGCCTATGGTCATCAGCGTAAACAGCCCGTTGTTACGGTAAATCAAGTTCAGGATAAACAAAATGATGTAACTCATCGTCGCCGTGCACGCGATGCGCTGGCGAAAACAATCGCGCCCAAACTCAAAAATAAAATCCAGCCGAACAAATATTCCCTCTTGTTGACACCGATATTGAAAAATATCAACACGGCAGGGGCGAAGAAGAGGGCAGTCGTACTCAAGTTGTTGGGGGTTGAAGAAAAAGCCTTTAATCACGCCGGCCTCAATCGCCAAAAATTTCGTCTGATTTGACAAACTGGATGCCGGTCAACACTTCGATAACGGGCGGGATAATGATAAAGGCGCAAAGTAAATACCAACAGCCTGCGTACGAAGCGCAAGGGTTTTCGTGTCGGCTCAAAAATCAGATACAGCAGGTAAAACAAGCCGGCGACCGACAGGAAGAAAAAGGTATCCGTGACCCTGACCGAATCCAAGGGCGTGATGAACAGATGAATCGCGCTCCAGCCGGTCATCAGCCCGACCGCCATCAGCATGAGTCCTGCCTTGCTGTTGAATGTTTTTGTTTTCTATGAAAAATCAGCAGTGTGGCAGGCACCAGCAAAAGGGTCAGCGGATTGTCGATACGCGGAATCCCAGCTTATACGACAGCATCGGCCCCAGCATGTAGGCGGTAACCATCGTATAAAGCATAGTAATGTATATATTTTGTTTTTTTAATTTTCACGTTGCTTCCTGAAATTTAGGTCGTTCAGAGCTTTATTATATGCAGAAATGATTTGTTCGGTAACGGGACGCTCTCCAAATTCTTTCAGGCAGTTTTCGCGCAACAGGCGCGGGAAATATTTTTCCGGTTCCGATAGAGGGAGATAAGTGCTTCGTCGAGCGATTTTTGGTCTCCGACATCGACCAAAAAGCCCGTTGGATGGATTGACGATAGTCTCAGGACCGCCACAGCGCGCTCGCGATGACGGGCAGCCCTTTGAGGCCAGCCTCGATGAAAACGACGCCGAAAGTTTCGTGCGGCTGACAACATCGAAGGCATCGCTTTGATACATCAATTCCAAGACTTCTTCGTTTTTCAGACGACCTTCAAAGATAACGTTGTTTTCCAGTCCCAAATCTTTTTGCCAGACGGTGCAGCTTGAATTCTTCGTAGCCGCCGCCGCCGATTTTTCAGTTTCAGGTTCGGATAGGCTTTGACTGCTTCGGCAAAGGCGCAGCAGGATGTCGTAGCCTTTTTATGTTGCAGGTGTGCGACCGAGCAGAAGGTAAAGTCTTCGTTGGCGGGTTTGTCGGCAAGGTCGATCGGCGCTTCAAAGCTGGCGGACAGGATATTGGGAACATATTGCCACTCAATCCGCGGTATCTCTTCTTTCAGCAGTTCGGCAAAGTCGCGGCTGACTGCCAGGCGGCAGGCGGCGTTTTTGGGCGGCGGCATACATCAGCGGGCGTTGCCAGTCGCGGATAAGTTTGCGGGCGTAGGTGGTACTGTGTTCGGTGATGACATACGGAATGCCGGTTGCTTTGTGGATCTGGTATGCAATGATGCCGCCGCTGTTGACGCGGTGCGCGTGCAGGACGTCGGGCATGCCGTGGTCTGCAACGTATCGGCGGAACAGTTTCATACTGGCGGCGATTTCGTTTGCGGTCGATATGCGGAATGCGCGGGAAGAAAAACATGCTGTCGTGGCACATAAGTCGGTACGTCTTTGTCGATGTAGGTCCTTATTCCGTAATTTTTCGGGTTGAACGCAGTTTTTGCCTGAGTTCTGAACGAACGGAATATCGGTGCAACGACCCTACTTTGACTCGGAGCGTTCCAAAGGCTTTGTGCTTGCAGGCGAAGAAGATTCCCGTTGACGTCGTCCGGATGGATGGATACCAAGAAGGAATGATTAATGTATGCATGATAATACCTGTGTCGAGTGTGTCGAGCATCAAGCCGCATGGGTTGCGGATAGGGCACAAAAATCAAAGATTCTCGGTGAGTAAGCGTTTTGTGGCGGCAGAATCAAAAACTGCGCGCAGTATGGTTGTTATTGTGTTGAATGTTTTTATTCAGACGACCTTTCACTACTGATAAAGCTGAAGAAAGTGGTGTTTGTATTTCACAGTCAGGGCAATCAAACCCTGCCAGCCAGATTAAAGCAAAAATGTAGTAGTTGCCGGCGTTGCCGAAGTAGGTGTAGCTCCAGGCACAAAATCAGGCAGAGTGCGGTATGGGTATAAATTTTCTTTCGGCAGGGCAGTTTCTGCCACATCCTTGAAGACAATTCGGTCTTTAATGAGCATAAACACCCAAAAGAAGTCGCGCTCGCCATTGGTGGCGCCCCCGTGCGCCCAAGAGCGGAACCAGCCAATACAGCAGGCCGAAGTTCAACAGGAATGCCGCAATATTGACTGCGGTAATCAGCCAGGTTTTTGACGACGTTCAAACCGATGCCGGTCACTTCCGTCAGCGTATAAAACAAAAGGAAACATCATGCACGACAGTAAAATAAACTGTACCGATGCATATTTCCCGGGAAGAATCCAAGTGACCACCGGCGAAAAATACCGATAGCAAACCATCGCGCTGATGAGCGCAGTCATCGACAGGGTAATGCCGCCGATTTTGTCGAGATTGGTGTTGTCTTCAACCCATTTGAACACCAATGGCGCCCATATGGTTGAGAATACGCTTTGGAAAATCAGGGCGACAGCGCCGAAGCTGACCGCCATCGAGTAAAATCCCTCAGTTGCTCCAAACTTGCCATTTCTTTCAAAAACAAAACGGTCGATAGACGTCAGTCCCCAGTAGGCGAGATTGCCGAATGCCAAAGGCAGTCCGTATTGCAACCCTTATTTTGTGCAGTTTTGCCGACCAAGGCGAACGGATGGCGGCGGCCAAATCGGTTCGGGTTTGGTAGATCAATACAGCGACGGTCAGTATTTGGGCGGAGGTATAGGCAAAGACCAGGCTGGTGGTATGGGTTGGCAAAGCCGATTAGTATGAAGAGCAAAAACCAAAAACCAAAATCAGGGAATTTCGGTGTCAGCTGGCTGAGTGAGAAAAGCAATTGCCTTTTTCCTGCATCCGTAGGATGAGCGAGAAAAAGCGGATAAAACAGGGTGGTCAGTAAAAACTAAAAACAGAATACCCAGCTTGGTGTTGTTCAAATCAAAAAAATAATTTCGGAAGGCCAAGAGGATTCACAAAAGTATCAGCAATCCCGACAATGCTCAAAAACAAACGGGGACAGGCTGAAGGATTTGAACAGCGCGTTTTGTCTTCGCTGGCGTAGTATTCGCGGATATACGTCTGATCCAAGCCCAGCCCCAAAATCAGGATGGTCAGACTGGATACGGTTTGCAGTAAGACGATGCGGCCGATGTCTTCCGCAGGGTAGTACCATGAAATCAGCGGAAGCGAGAGGATGCCGAAAGCCGCGCTGCCTATCGGGCCCAAGGCATAGCCGAGTATTTTTCTTATATTCATAAATAGGAGGGATTGTTGCCGCCAAGATTTTTCAGACGACCTGAAAACGCAGCAGCATCATATAAATAAGGGCTTTCTTAGGTCGTCTGAAAACAAACGGTCTCAAGAAAGCCGACCGCCCGCCGAAAGCCGTCGGCAGGCAGTCTGCTTGAATCGTCAAAGGTGTTACGCCTTCACGACTTTCGGGTTTTTCGCAGGGAATTTGCCGCGCGTATCGACGATCAGTTTGGCGTGTTCGGCAATCATGTCGTAGTCAAACTTATCGTGGTCGGTCGTTAGCACCACGCAGTCGTATTTCGCTACGGTTTCCGGCGTCAGCGGCTCGCTCTTCAGGTCGAAGTAGTGGTGGCCGGGGATGTACGGGAACTCGCTAACGTGCGGGTCAGAGTAGGAAATGTTTGCACCAATTTGTGCAGGCGGTCCATCACCTCCACAGACGGGCTTTCACGCATGTCGTCCACATTTTTCTTGTAGGCGATACCCAAAACCAAGATTTTGCTGGTCTTTGATGGAACGGTTGTGTTCGTTCAAAGCCAGGCCCACTTTGCTGATGACGTAGTCGGGCATGTGGGGAGTTCACTTCGCCTGCCAACTCGATGAAAGCGGGTGTTCACGCCGTATTCGCGCGCTTTCAAGTCAGGTAGAACGGGTCGATGGGGATACAGTCCGCCCAAGCCCGGACCGGGATAGTAGGCAACGAAGCCGAACGGTTTGCCGTTTCGCGGCAGCGATGACTTCGTGAATATCGACATCCATTTTGTCGGCGACGATTTTTCATCTCGTTCACCAAACCGATGTTCACGGCGCGGTGGATGTTTTTCCAGAAGTTTTGGTCGCTCGGCGGCTTTGGTAGAGCTTACCGGTACGACTTTGTCGATGGCAGGCTGGTACAGAGCGATACCGACTTCCAAAACAAGCAGGGGTATGACCGCCGATGACTTTCGGGATGGTGCGGGTTTCAAAATTCGGGTTGCCCGGTCTTCGCGTTCCGGAGAGTACACCAAGAAAACGTTCTACCGACTTTCAAGCCGCCTTCTTCAACACGCGGTAGCAATTTTCTTCGGTCGTACCGGGGTAGGTGGTGGATTCCAAAGACAGCACTTGACCGGCGCGAAGGTACGGTTTCACCGCGTCGGTGGTGTCGATAACGAAGCTCGCGTCCGGCTCGCGGTACTTTGTTCAACGGAGTCGGTACGCACAAAATCACGGCTTTCCACTTCGCCGATGCGGGAGAAGTCGGTGGTGGCTTCAAACAGGCTGTTAGAAGCAGCGGCGATTTTCTCGGCAGGAATATGCTCGATGTAGGTCTCGCCTTGTTGAGTTTGTCGACTTTGGTTTTTGTCGATGTCGAAGCCCAAAACCCTGATAACCGATGTCCACATAACGGAGCATCAGCGGCAGGCCGACATAGCCCAGGCCGACGATGCCGATTTTTGGCGGTTTTATCTGCAAATTTCTGAATGGTAATATTTTTCATGACAAGTCTCATGTGATGGAAAAGGGCGTGCCGCACAGTGCAAAATGCCGCAGCAGAACCCCGGCCGGCAGTCATAAAAACAGCAGGGTCGGAATCCGTTTTGTCGGTGTCGAAAATAAATCTTCCCTAAGATTGGTTTTTGGACGTAAAGTTTTGTATGTGCAAAATGCAGCATTGCCCGACGATAATGGAGTGTTGGGAAATGTTTATGCAAATATTATAATCAAGCTCGGCGGTAAGATTTTGAATTGTATTATTTTTAGTGATTACTATACCGTTAGTGACTAAATATAATATCGGAAATACAAATAATTAATAAAAATTAGTATTAATATATTTGCGTAATTTAACCTAAAATTAATATTACTCAGTATATGTTGAAGCGGTATTTGTAACTCTGTCATATCCAGGCGATGCAGTATAGTGGATTAAAATTGCAATGATACGGCGTTGGCAACACCCTTATGTACTACCCGTACGGCGGGCGTTGCCGCCTTGTCTCATTTTTATTTTAATCCACTATAAAACACCGTTAGCTTCGATAGCAGGTCGTCTGAAAACCCAAAATCAGTTTTCAGACGACCTTTCTGGTTTACGAGGCAGCCTGATTTTTACGCAAAACCCATTTTACGTCCTGCCCGATCAGCTCTACCGAACGGCTTTTCCCACTCGCCTTCCGAAGTCAAAACGGCAGGGGTTGGCAGGGGAGAGTGAGCAGCTTCTGCCTTCGCCTAAGATTTTCGGCGCTTGGTACAACACGATTTCGTCTGCCAAGCCTGCTTCGATAAAGGCGGAGGTCAGCGTCGCGCCCGCTTCGACCATAATCTCGCCGTAGCCCAGTTCTGCCAACTGGGGCAGCAGTGCGGCAAGGTCTCATACGTCCGGCGGCGTTTTCAGACGACCTCAAGATGCGGATATGACTGAACGCGCGGTATGGCTTTGAGGCGTTCTTCATCATCGACGGCGGTTACGATGACGGTGGGGCTGAGGTCGTCTGAAACTATGTGGCTGCCCAAAGGCGTTTGCAATTTGCTGTCCAACACGATACGCGCGGGCTGGCGCAGCGTCGGGAAAAGCGCGGACGTTGAGGCGCGGGTTGTCGGCAAGCACTCGTGCCGATGCCGGTTAAGACGGCGCAGCTTTCCGCGCGTAAGGTTTGTACGTCCGCCCTTGCGGCTTCGCCGGTAATCCAGTAGCTGCGTCCGTCGGCGAGCGCGGTTTTGCCGTCCAAAGCTGGCGGCGCATTTGACGCGGACAAACGGGCGGCCGCGTTCGATACGGGAAAGGAAGCCGCGGTTGAGTTCGCGCGCTTCGGTTTCCAGCAAACCGCTTTCGGTGCGGATGCCTGCGGCTTCCAGCATTGCCAAACCTTTGCCTGCCACCAGAGATTGGGGTCGGTCATGGCGGCGACTACGCGCGACACGCCTGAGCCGATTAGGGCTTCGGCGCAGGGCGGCGTACGGCCGTAATGGCTGCACGGTTCGAGCGTCACATAAGCCGTCGCCCCGCGCGCCATTTCGCCTGCCCTGCCGCAACGCGTGCACTTCGGCATGCGGTTCGCCCGCTTTGACATGAAACCCTGCTCGACGATTTGGCTGCCGTGCGCAATCACGCAGCCGACGCGCGGGATTGGGGAGTGGAAAAACGCCCGAGCCGCGCAAGGGCAAGGGCGTTTCTGCATCATTTGGGTATCAATACAATCAAACATAATTTGGATTTCTTAAAGTTTTCCGTTTTCAGACGACCTTTTCTTTCGCCGTATTCGTTCGTCAAAGCATTAACGCGACAAGCTCAATTCTTTCAATACTTCCGACAATTCCTTTTGCTCCGCATGATGGCTGTACGCGCAAACGGTATAGATATTGGCTTCGTGAATGGCGATGCAGTATTGCTTGAACGTACCTTGCCGGTCTTCGCGGTCGGTTTGGTAATTCATGCGGTTGTCGGTGGCGATACCGACGCGGACATTTTTGAGTCTCGTCCGATTGCAGGGCAGTTTTGAGTTCGGCGAAATAGGCTTTTGGCATCCGTTTGCGCTGGACCGTTGTTTCGCCGCATAAATGGTAATGCGCGCTTCAGGGTCGTGTTGGAGCAGAATCAGGCTGGAGGCGGGAACGTTTTTCGGATGGCGGGCGGAATCGGCGATGATGTCGGTGAAGTGGCTGTCGTGAACGAAGATGGAAATTTTGCCGTCCATGCTCGTCAGCGTTTGCACCGTATCGGAGGCGGCTCGACGCCGCATCGCCCCTGTTCGGGGCTGCAGGCGGCAAGGCAGAATAGTGCGGCGGCTACGGATAAAACTCTTTTCATAAACATCCTCTTCATCATCAACACACCGCTTTCAGACGACCTATTTCCCGTCGGTCTGCACCAGCGTGGCGATTGCCTGAGTAAACTCGGACACGTCGTTGAAACTTTTATACACGGAAGCAAAACGGACATAGGCGACCTGATCGATTTTTGCCAATTCCTCCATCGCCATTTTCCCCCACCATGCGCGACGGCACTTCCTTGTTGCCCGACTGATACAGACGCTGCTCAATCAGCGCGACCGTTTCATCGATTTTTCCCTGAGCAATCGGGCGTTTGTGCAAAAGCCCGTTCCAAACTGGTTCTCAGCTTGTGCGGATTAAAACGCCACGCGCGTACCGTTGGATTTAATGACCTGCGGCATCCGCATTTCGACCGTTTCAAACGTACTGAACCGCTGCCCGCACTCCACACAGCGGCGGCGGCGGCGGATGCTGTTCGTCTCTTCCAAGAGCCGCGAATCAGTGACTTGAGTATTGGGATGCTGACAAAACGGACATTTCATAAGTTTTTGAATTTATTTGTTTGGAAACGGAATTGTAGCCGATTGAGCTATTCCCGTATAGTCGGTGGGTTTATTATGGTTGAAGGGTCGTCTGAAAACCTTGAATCTGTTTTCATCGACCTCTTTGTTTTAAACGGATATGCCGACGGCGCGGGCGATTGCCGCCTCTTCTACGCCTGCACGTAAACGGGTTGTTCAGGACGGTCGCTGCGGGCAATGTCGCCTTGTCGGAACATGACCAGTTCGTCCACCGCCAGCTGCGACCAGGTTTCGTCTCGGGTCGCAGCGGTAAGGTGGCAATGACGGCGACTTTTGTCGTTTGGGGTGGTGACTTCGGAAAAATCGGACCGCTGACGTCGTCGTCCAAAAGCCGTGCTTTGCCGAACGGGGCTTTGCGTACGATGTAGTGCAAAAGCGTGCTGGCGTGGGCAACAGGTTGTCGCCGTTGGACATAACGAAGTTGAACAGTCCGAAGCGGCGGATTTCGTGGGTCAGTGCGGCGAGGGCGTCGAATAGGGTGTCCGGGTCGGGCTTGGTGGCGAAGCGGCTGCAGGCGGTTGAGGATGCGCAGAAGGCGCGTTCGGAGTCGGTGGTGCCGACGGCATGGTAATACCGCTCTGTTCGGGGTAGAAATCGATTAAATGGCCGTGTGTGCAAACAGCCAGTATTCGCCCCCTACTATTTCGCGCATGAAGGGTGGGTGTTTGCCAGCGAGGTTTGTCCTTTGCGAGGCTTTGCGGATGTGGGCGATGACGTTTTCGGATTTGATTTGGTAGGCGCGAACGAGGTCGGCGACGGGCGAGGCGGCGCTGGGCTTGTCGTCGTGGAACAGGCGTACGCCTTTGCCTCGAAAAACGCTGATGCCGAAACCGTCTGCATGGTGGTCGGTAATGCCGCGCCGCGGCGGCGGAAGCCTTCAAAGCGAAAAGACGATGTCCGTGGGGGTGTTGGCAGTTCGCGCGAGCAGTTGGCACATCGATGTTGACCTTTGTTATTTGATGGGGTTGAGGGTACAGTGGATTAACTTTAAACCAGTACGGCGTTGCCTCGCCTTTAGTCTCAAAGAGAACGATTCTCAAGGTGCTGAAGCACCAAGTGAATCGGTTCCGTACTATCTGTACTCGTCTGCGTGCTTCGTCGCTTGTCCTGATTTAAAGCTTAATCCACCATAAGACGGGCAAATCGACGCAATGTACACGCGCTTTGCGTGATCGCCTTATAGATGGAATTATGGTGTATCGGATGGGGTGTTTCAACAGGAAGGGAGGGATATTGGAGGTATTTGTGCGATTTTATTGTGTTGTGGTTGATGATGGGAAGGTCGTCTGAAAAATGTTTTGCGGCTGCGCGCAGCTTTTCAGACGACCTTTTATTGTGTTTAGACGCTCAAGGTGCCGCAAGAGTGCAGGCCGCTCAGGAACATGTTGACGCCGATGAAGGCGAAGGCGGTAACGAACAGTCCGATGACCGCCCACCATGCGATTTTGCCGCGCCAGCCGGCGACGAGGCGCAGGTGCAGCCAGACGGCGTAGTTGAGCCAGACGATGAATGCCCACGTTTTTCGGGTCCCAGCTCCAGTAGCGTCCCATGCGTCGGCCGCCCACAGTGCGCGAGGATGGTGGCGATGGTGAAAGAATAAAAAGCCGACGGCGATGGCTTGTACATGACTTCTTCTGATGACTTTGCGAATGCGGCAGCTATGATTTTTGCCGGCGTTTTGCTTTCAATGCCCAGAGTTCGGCGATGCCGAGCACGGCGGCGGATACAGAAATCGCGCCGTAGCGATGAAGTTGGCGGGGATTGTGGATTTTCATCCACCACGATTGCAGGGCGGGAACTGGGGTTGATGGTAGTCGCGGAAAAGCTGTACCAAAGGACGAAGCTGACGACGATCGCCATGAAGCTGAAGACGGCCGCCGAGTTTTTGTACGGCGAAACGGGCTCTCGTAGTAGAGGCGTACATCAGAGCGGTGATGACGAGGAAGAGTGATGAAGACTGCAGAGGTTGGAAACGGAATGTGTCCCGCGTCAGGGCGCAGGAGGTGGCCGTGCCAGCGCACTCAAAAGTCCGGTAAAGCCTGCGACGGCGGACACCCAGGGCGAATACGGAACCCATGCCGAAGCAGGGTGTTGGTGGCGACGTTTTTGCGTTGTGCCAATACGGCGCCGGTGATGTAGGGCGAAGAGTGCGAAGAAGACGAAGGCGCATTGCCACATAATCGCGGGATCTGGCTGCTGAGGAAGTATTTGAGCAGGAAGCCGTCGGAATGTGTGATTTCGCTATCAGAGCATGACGGCGCCGTATGCGAGGACGGCACACAGCGGGCAAACCAGCGCATGGGTTTGAAAACCAGCCTAAAAGACGGTAATGCCTGCGCTTGCTCACAAAAATCACCATTTCGTAGATGTCCCGCGGTGTGCTGAATGCGGGTTTGGGCGAAGAATGCGCCGGCTGCGGTCAGGAGGGCGAATATGCAGTCAACCGTATTTAGGACTTGAGGAAACGATTTGTGCGCCAGCAGCTCGTGTTCGGCAGGGGGTATGGTTAGTGCGTCATGAGCTCAAATCTTTCGCCAGCTCGTTGCAGGCTTTGTGTATGTTGCGGAAACTCTGCAGGTCGCGCCTGTTGCGGCTGGAAGACATGGCAAGCGGATGTGGTCGTCTGAAAACAGGACCCTATCGACGCGTTTCGCGGATGAGCAAATATAAATATCGTGCCGAGAACCAGCAAAACAGAGCCCAACAGACTAAAATGCACCATGAACGGGTCATTTGTAAGCCGGAGGAGCGGATTCTTCAAAGCCGTCCAGTTGCAGGAGCATGAGCAGGTATTCGGTCAGGCCGGTATAGGCGTCCATGCTTGTGCAGCAGGAAGCGGTTTCGCGCTTCGTCTTGAGGCATGCGGGCAGCTTGTATTGATCGGTTTTCTTCCAATACGGCGTTCATGACGCCGAACAGCATTTCGTAAAAATATCCCTGCATTTTTCTCCTGCGCTTTTGGGGATGTTTTTGGTGATAAATTTCGTCCAACGCCAACAGCCGCCTTTCGCAAAAATGCCCATGCGTGTTTTCGGCGGCAAGGGGTGAATTGCTCGCGGATGTTGTCGGCGCGTTCAAGGTCGCGTTGCGATGACGGCTTTGCGTGCGGTTTCGTCTCTTTCAAGAGTTCGCGCATCGCTGGCGAAGGTATCGCCGTGAAAGTCTTATCGGCAGGAATGCGCAGCCAACGGTATTGGTTCCAGACCCAGTGCGTACCGGTGATGAAGAAATAATCCTGTTCCCGCTTAACGCATGTAGTTTTTATATTCGATACCGACCCCGCTTTGTCGCGGATCTCGCAAACAACGGATGGGCCGATGTTGGTGTATTTTGTTTGTCTCGAGAGACGGCGCGCACGTCGTTAATCGCTGATTGCAGGGTTTGCTCTTTTTCAGACGACTTTGCTCGCGTCTTCCACGTTCATAGACGTGAATTGGTCAAACTCCAGTTTGTAGGACGTATTGCCGATGTCGAGCGGGAAGTCGCGCATAGATGCGCCCTGAGCGTTACCGGCTCGCGGCTGGGATTGCCCAAATTCCAGGCTTTGAACTTCAACTCGGAGCCGTCGGCAAAGCTCGCCGCTTGATGAGATGGTGATGCAGCGCCCAGTGGATGATTGACGCGGGATGGTGTGTCTGATTTTTGCCGCTTTCCTTTGTCGGTACTTTCAACACGCTGGCAAAATCACGCGGCATCCCGGTATTGTGTAAAAGTCGATGTGAACTCTTCAGCTTTCACTTCAAACGGCAACCTGAACCAGCATCCCGTTGTCGGCATTGAGGAAGACCACGTCTGCACTTTGCCCTTCGGTAATGTTCACATTGCTGCGGAAAACGACAGGTTCGACGCACCCAAAATGCTTTCCGGTTTGAAGTCTTGCATAGACGGAATGATTGTCCGCACGACGCGTCCGGTCAGCATACCGATTTTCAGCAGGAGGTTGCGCTCATCGCCGCCCAAGCAAATCACAATCAGCGCGGTATGGGCAAGATATACCCCACTGTTCATCGCCCTTTTTGGCGGCAACCAAACCGATCCGCTTTCGCGCGTTACGGTTTTGCAGCTGAAGCTTCTTGTACTTCGGAGATAACGCCGGCGATTTCAGACGACATCTTGCTTTCCAACACAGTCGAATGGCGCATCGCCGCCAATGATTTTTCTTTGGCGTTTTCACGGAATGATTTGATTTTCGCGGAGAAAAAGGCGGAACATTTGCAGAATCAGGTACAGCTGGTCGATATCACCAAAACATCATGATGACCACAAACCAAGCGGACGCATAAACATCGTATGCTTTCAAAAAGTTGAAAATCGATGACCAAAACGGACCGAATTTCACAACATAATTGACCTGTGGCTGTTTTGCTGCAACACCGTCCCTGATAACTGAAGCGACGCCCAGAAGACTGAGCAGGGCAACGGCAAAACGCATGGAGCTTAAAAGGAACCAAGGTTTGCGGATAAGGGGGACGGATGAAGGACGGTCGCGCGGTTTGATTTGATAGAATACGGGGTGGTCGGGATTCGAAGAGACCCGATTATCGAACGGCACGAAAAATAGACATTGATGTAAAAGCCGAAAAGGCTGCCATTTGAAAATACTTTATTGCCTCAAAAGAGCTGGCGGCATACTATCAGCATAAGGTCGTCTGAAAACAACCGCCGAGGGCAAGCGTCAGACGACCCTGATATTCACATCATCCGCAAACAGACGGACCGATAGGAATCACTGCAGACTCTGATGAAGTTGGAAACCGTATCTAACTCTTCTTCGGTCTGGCGTTTGGCAATATCTTCCCATAATCGCGTTTTTGCGTTGTCCAGATTTATAGCCTTCATTTGATCGACCACATAAGACATATGTTGGCCGCCTGCGCGGATATGCGCCGATTTCGGTACCGCCGCCTGAATACCTCCGCGCCGCTGGGACCGTGGCAGGACATAGCGCAGAACTTTTATCCACCAAACCGCTCGGTAGATTTTGCCGCCCAAAACAGGATCATTTTTGTTTCGGGTTACCGCCGGATTTGGCCTGTTGTTTGCAGCAGAATGCGATATTCAGATGTCTTGTCGACAGGTTCATCACCATAGGTTTCATCACAGCGGCGAAACCGTTTTGTACGTTTGCCTTTCTAATGTCCAAGCAATTTGACGGTAGATATAGGCACCGTGTTGCGCGGCAAGTTTGGGGGTACATGGCGATGCCGTTGCCGTCCGCCGCATGACATGCCGCACAAATGGTAGTAGCCACTTTTGCCTTTTGCAATATCCGCTGGGGCAGCGATACCGCGCCGGCAGCCAAAACCAAGCGCCGCCAGTCAATCGTTTATGGATGCCCCTGATTACAGCATTGCATACCGCGACAATGCGCTCTTTTATACTCAAAACGCCGGATAAATTTCTTTACCCGATAAAACCGACAATTTATAAACGTGCTATTCTATACTGGATTTACATTAAATTACTACCATAGCTTTCGCAACATGGACACGGGCAAATTCCGCCACTCCGTCTCAGGAACAAGGAAATATCGGATGAACCTCTTTCAGAACGCCAAATTTCTTCACCACCGTCAACCATCTCAAAGACCTGCCCGACACACCCGCAGAAATCGCATTTGTCGGACGAAGCAACGCACCAGTGCGATCATCACCCTGACCATCCATGTCCGGCTCGCCTACGTTTCCAAAACGCCGACGAACCTTAACATCAATTTCTGAATTGAGCAACGGCAGCTTCATGTCGATTTGCCGGTTACGGCTATGCACAGTTCCCCTGGCCATCCGCACGCATTGGGTCAAACTCTGGCGACTACTTCCAACAACGGCGCCAGCTCATCGGCTTGGTGTTGATTATGATGCGCGCCAACCCATTGAAAGAGCTGGACGAGGATGCTGGACTTTTTCCACATCACCGTCAGTCCCTGTGTATATTTTTGTTGTCGAAAGCCGACAAGCCATCGAAAAACGAGCAAATCAAAACTTTAGGCGCAGTCAAAAACGCGCTCAAGCCCTATATGACCCGTCAACGCATCAGCGTACAACTGCTTTTCCCAGTCTTAGCAAGTGATCGAAGAAGTTAACCAAGTCGTCGGCGAAATGGTTTGCTACGCATCAAGAAGAAATCGACAACTTGAATATCGGAAATCCGGAAAAATCTGAGTCATTGTAATCGGTCGGTATTATCTGCATTGACGGGACGCAAACCGTTTTATTGTCTTGCAGTGTGAGGGAACAAAATCGTCTTACTGCCGTGGCAGTTGCTTTGAAATAGATAATTGCGAAAGCGTCGCTCTGAAAATGCTGGATCATGCTTCAGACGACCTGAAAGAGTGAGTGGATTAACTTTAAATCAGGGGCAAGGCGAGGCAACGCCGTACTGGCGTAAAGTTAATCCACTATTCGTTTGATTGATGGAGAGGGAAGGGCGGAATCTAGCGTGGTGAGGCATCTGAAATCAGGGTAGGGGATAAGTTTGATGAGCAGTGCAGATGACATGAAACTGGTAGCATTTGGGGAAACCTCCGCTTTAGGCTCGGATGAGGCAATGCTGTATCGGTTTAAAGTGAATTTTTCATCTTGTTCATACATGGCAATGAATTGAGATTAGCTGTTATAGAGAGAAAAGGTCGTCTGAAATTCTGATTCGGCTCTCAGACGACCTTTTGACCGGTGTACTAGAACAGTGAGTCTCAATTGTCGATTGTTAACATTGCTTGGCTGTACCGGCGTTTTTCGTCAAAATCACCGCGACCGCGGTCTCCGCCATCCCGATCGCTATCAGGCGTTGCGGCAGTGTTGGCATTTGCCGGGCGTTGTTGTCGGAAGGTTGTTGTGCAGGGCGTGGAACGGTACCGCTATTGTCCAGAGTGATATCGGAGCTGGTGGTCATACGTTCTTTCATATAGTATTCGCCGCCGCTGTTCACGATACCTGCCGGTGCTTTCATGCCTTTGTTTTCTACGCCTTTGAGCGCGAAGCGCATGTAATCGGCCCAGACTGAACGGCAATCGTGCCGCCGTAACCTGCAGCGGCCTATGCTGCGCGGTTTGTCGAAGCCGATGTATACGGCAGTGACAATACTTGGGTTGAAGCCGACGAACCATGCATCTTTATTGTCGTTCGTCGTACCGGTTTTACCGGCGATATCGGAACGGCCAAGTGCGGAGGCACCTCGCGCAGTACCGACACGGACAACGTCTTGCATGATTTTGTACATGATGATGCGTTACGCGGGTCGATGGCTTGAGGAGCGCTTTTCGCCCGCAACAAGAGGCTGCATTTTGTGCTTTCAGACGACCTTCGCTGTCATGAATCTTGTCGATGACGGCGGAAATTTTGTAACCGCCATTGGCAAAGACGCTATATGCTTCCAGCGACACGCAATGGTGTTGTTTCACCGGTACCAAGCGCCATAGACAGGCTGGCAGGGATTTTCGACGGTTTGAAGCCGAAAACGTTGATGGATTGTTGCGCGTATCCGATACCGATGGACATCAAGATTCGGATGGAAACCATGTTTTTAGAGGGGTCAACTTGGCGCAGGTGATATAGCCTGCATAACGGCCAGTCTGAGTTTTTAGGATTCCAAGTAGAACCATTGGCACCTTTTACCCGGCAGGGAGAGTGGTGCGTCTAATCATGGTGGATGCTGTCATGCCTTTGGCGAGTGCCGCAGAGTATAAGAGGCTGAAAGGTAGAACCTGGCTGGCGCATGGCTTGGGTGGCTGGTTAAATGTCTTGCTGTGGAAGTCATAACCGCCGACTGAATGCACGCACGGCACCTGTTTTTGTACCCACGAGACCAGAGCGCCTGTAGTAGAGGTTCTGAACGACAGACCAATTGTTGCGCCGCCTTTGACACGGATGACGGAACCGCGACGAATACGGTCGTCTCCCTATTTTTCGTTGTTGACTGCACGGGCTGCAAAGCCGAGCGCGTAGCTGTTCAGATTGAATCTTTCCCGCCAGGCAGTTGAATCAGAACTCCTTTTTAGAGGCTCCAAGACAACGGCAGGAAACCATTTTATCAACTGTATAAAGTAGAAAGATATTGGCTGATCGTTTCTTCTACGTCATCAGCTTTTGCTGAGGTCGATGTAGTTCTCGCGCCGCGATAACCGCTGCCTCTGTCGAAATTACGCAACGCTTTTCTAAGGGCTTCAGTAGCAACACGTTGGTTGGCAGTATTTGACGCTGTAGACCCAGCCTTGGGTGCATGCGTCCTCGCCATATTTTTCATACAACCTTGGCGTGCCATTTCAGCAACATACAAAGCGTTTTGGTCGATGTTTTGCACAAAACGTTCATCAATGCAGCCTTTCTTTCAAAGCTTCGATCGCGTTGTTGTGCAGTAATCATATTTTCTTCCCGCATATTCCGCGTGATGTGGCTTGGCGCTGTTTGGCGCGCTCGGGGTTAACGATGGGAGTTATACGCTCGAAGGCGCTTTAGGTAGGCCTGCCAGCATGGATGCTTCCAGCCAAAGTCATCCTTCACGTTTTTGCTGAAATAGATTTGAGCGGCAGAGGTAAAAACCTGTGCGCTCGTTGGACCCAAATAGATTTGGTTGAAATACAGTCTCTAAAATCTGATCCCACTAAGCGTCTGTTCGATTTTTATAGGCCAATAGGGCTTCATTGAATTTACGGGTAAATGTACGCTCGTTACCAAGCTAGAAGTTCTTTCGCTACCTGGTTGAGCAATGGTACTCGGCACCTGATTGCAAACCGCTGGCGATCTACGTTAGCCGATAGCGGCACGGGCAATGCTCACTACGTCTACGCCCCAGTGCTCATAGAAAACGTTTATCTTCGCGGCAACAACAGCGTCTTTCAAAACCTTGGAAAATCTCCAATTTTGTAAACCCCGGCGCTGCTCACCGTAAACCCCAATAATCTGACCGTCGGCAGAATATACTGTGAGGCATTTAATGGTAGAAAAGGTTGAAAGAATCAAGAGCAGGCAACTTGGGTAAGTGGACCAAAATCGCAATAGCGAGCAAGCCGACACTGAAGAGTGCCAATCCTAATATCAAACCAAGACAGGTCGTTATAACTTTTAATCATGACTATACATAATTTTCGCCATCACTGGCATTAAACAGTAAAATAGAAACCGATTTTCAGAAACACAGTATTTACTGTGCAAAGAAAAGAAAACTTTACGGATATCGAAACAGTTACTCACCCTAACAATACAGGGAAATTATAGCATTAGCTTATCAAAAGCCCCAAAAGCAAAACCAGCAAGTGCGCAAAGCCTCCGGAGGGTTACAAACTGAGCCGCTATCGGTATCGACATCAGCCAGCATGCCATTAAGATGGTTCAGCTGACAGGCCGTAGTTTAAACCAAATTCAGCTAGAAAACACACGTTATTACTCAAAATTACCTAAAAATATTGTAAAGGTAACAAAATCCAAGATTACGACCAACTTGTCACCTATTTGCAACATATACTTATACGCAATTGCGCAGTTCTTGTGAAGAACTTTTGTTGCAGCTGTACCAAATACAAAGCTTGGCAACAATAGAGAACATAACTTACAACCCCGCGATACCGAACTTGATTTGGACGAGTTTGTTGAATCTGAAATTTCAGCACGGTCCTATTGGATGAAAATGAGTTATGACTCATCAGGTGACCGGGTATCCGCTTTCGGCGGGCAGCAGATTACAACCGTAGTAGCATAGAAAAGACGATATTGAGCCTGTTATTGAAAATGTTTGAAATGCGGGCTTGATCTGTTCGTTTGGATCGGATTTGGCTCAGAGAAATGCCTATGCTTTTTGGATTAATAATCATGCACCTGAATTGACCATCGAAAAAGGTTGCCGTCACGGGTCATTCATGCTACCCAAACGTACGCATTGGTAATGCAAAACGGACAGATTTTTATAAACAAGAGATCTATTCAGTACGGAACAGTGAATCAACTGATTCAGCCACTTACCGGCGACAGATACAGCGGCGCAGATGATAGCTTCATCCAGCAAACCATCTGATTATCAGACCCAGTCGCAGATCGCTTTTAATGTTCAGGTAGCGCAAGAAATCCAACGTACTGCAGTTTTACCACACCACGCAGACAACAGAGACCTTCTCAAATATTAAACATATTTTTATTAACTGGTTTGCATCGCAACAGGCTGGATTGGCGGATGTCAAACCAATACTGCACCATGTATTCACCCGGTTTTATATGCTGAACGAAACAATAAAATTGATTTGCACAGTTGCAAATTGATGCACCGTCTTTAACATTAGTATTCGGATTAGCATTAAGGGGATTGTAATAGATCGAATTTGTTAAAATTAACCTTCTTCCTTAGGGAAGAAATCAACAGCGCAAAAGCAACAATTTAAAGTATTACATGCTTTGGCGTTATTGATAGGTGCAGGTCTGCTTGTGTTGACATATTTGACAATTAATAATGCAATCAGCAGACAGGAAGACTCGTAATGCCCTTCTAGGGAAGGAAATTGAAAAGCGGATAAAGCTTTGGGAGAAATTCAAAACTGCAGCAAGAAAAAGAAAATTTCCTCATCAAAAACAGTAGAAAAGTTAGCAGTGAGGAAAATGTCTCACAGGCCGCCTATATCACGACAGCTTAAATGTAGTTACCCTCGATAACTCTTATCTGACAGCGTTGAAGCAGAAAGTTCGACATCTGGCGTAAAACATACGGGTCGAGCAAGTAGTATAATAAGATCGCAATGTTTATGCGTTCTCACCAAGCACCGGGCTTTTTGCTCAGCCAGAATCTTTGAGTATTGAGAAAATTGATACCATCAAGAATTTACCTGAAGGTTTTTGTTGAATAATCAGGTCATCCATCATACCTGCACAAAAATCCAGCCGCGAACACGCCTGAAACTGGTGAACAGAAGCGCAGAGGTAAAATAAAATGTCTGTAAGAAGCAGAAAATATTGATATCCAAAACTCTATTTGTTAAAGTATGCTGCGTTATTTATCGCAGGTGGCAATGGCGGGGGTCTTGGCAATAGGATAGGTGTATATTTTCAAAGAGCAACTCGAAACACTTTCTACGCAGGAAGCTAAAGGTAGCTGAACCAAAGGAAACATATACGAGCATGAGGCTGTTAATGGTATAAACCTTCAGGAGGAAATTGGCATCCATCCGTTCAGCTTTTGATGTTTTGTTGAACAACTGCCGATCGATGCCGAAATTCGAATTTAATCCAAGAACAGCATCAGGCTGATCCGCCAATGGTTTGCGGTTGACAGTGTCAGCCTCAAGCCCGGTTAATGATGGTCCAATTCAAAAGTTACCGGCGAATGACATTGGTAAGCATAATCAGATTAGCCAGTTTGCCTGTGATGTCGGAGTGTTTATCGCGAATCATTACTTTGAATTCTGAAGTTTCCCAAGCAGCAGACGGAAAAAGTGGTAAAGAGGGCAAAGTGATATTTTTGACACTGAGTGCCACTCAAACAACTTATAAGGCTCTGGTCCCAGAAGAAGTTGCCGAGCTTGCAGCCAAACAGAAGGAGGCACAGGCTAACGAAGCGGATGCGCAGAATGGTGCTGAAGTTGACACAACAAAAGTTATTAGGGAAATCACTGCAAATACCATCTACTCGTAAGTTTTTGTCTTTAGCAGCATGTTCTCCACTCCAGGATGATTTAAATATGGATAAAACAGACGCAAGATGAAGCTAAAGTTAAGGTTACTCCATTTCACACTGACGATCACCCCGCCAGTTGCATATACCCTCCAGCATATAATCGGGTTAAAATGCGTTTGACTACCGACGCTTGGAAAATGCACCCAAGGGGAATAATCGCCCAATTTTGAATCGTCAGAAAGAAAACATTGGAAGTTAGTTTGGTACAGAGCATATGTCGGTATTCTGCGTGGTAACAACAAGACATCTGGCTTTATCGATGTAATGGGCATGTTTATACCGTTATGCCGGGCAACCATATCGGTCAAAATTATGGTAAAATCCAAACGATTACTGAGGATAAAATTACTTTTGACTGAATTAATAGAAGACAGTTCTGAGTGACTCCGATACATCAGCAGCTGACTGCCGTTAAGACACAGTCAGATGAAGCGTTCGCTGACGCCTGACAGCTGAATCTCGGAAGCGAATCTGCCGCAATTCCAAATCAATTAAGTCTCACTTTGGCATGAAAACTAAGCACATGACAAAAATGCCAGCATTGGCGTACTACGCAAACTGTTTGTGTAATATCATTGATATTAATGTGTCACTCTTCCTGATGCCATTATCAAAATCCGTTTCTGATCGCGATGTACAACGTCCGAGCGGTTTTGTTACTTCGGCTCCAGCTAGAATTGCACTGATTTTGCTAACACTACTATTCGATTGCCTCAACTCAGTATTGAGTATCGCTGATCCGTTACAACCAGATTACGGCAGTGCTAAAATAACGACCGTTCCTGCATTGTGTTGGGTTTGAAATAAAACTGCCCAATATAATACTGCTGAAATTCATGGTAATGACGTTTGCTTTTTGTTAGCGAGTCAGCTGGACCGAAATTCTGCAATGTCCGTATACCGCCAATAAGCCTCGGCGCAGGATTCTGTTCTGCGTCAGACAAAGGCAAAGTCGCTAATCTCACGCTACATCGACTTTCCGTAAAGTTGATCGCGCACTCAGGTGTTGTTGAATTAAGCGTTCCGGCTTTTGCCGACAGCCTGACATTAAACAACAGCGTGATCAGAGTCATCGTTATTACATTGCGACCATCCGTTGCCAACACAAGCACAACGTAGCTTTGGATGGTAGGCGATTTCAATACACCTGTATATCGCCTTTAAAACGCAATCGGTAATGATACCCAGCCGATTATTCGAGAGTGCAAACTCGGGAAGTTCGTACCAAGCCGGCAGCAGGGCATTTTTACTTTTGAAATTTTACCTAGCCGCCGATAACGGAGTCACGTGGCTTGAAATGGTGGTACGCACAAATCTCAATGGCTCGCAAAATTTCTACTTTCAAGATGTTGAAGTCTTCGTAATCTATTCTGCAGATTTTCGCAAAGAGAGCCAGGCGTCACATTGCGGCTAGCGACACGCAAATGGCAGACGACTTACTTTCGCTGCGATGTGCCTTGGGATCAGGCACGACTCTGGTACGTGCAAGCTCCGTAATTTGGATATGCGTCGTCACAGGTAATATCACTCGTATTGCTCCACGTCATGAATTGTTGGCGAAGGATGCTAGGCTTCTTTTGCAAGCAGAAAGAAATTGCAGAGCTTGGTCCTCGTATTCGCAAAACCTTCCAATTGAAATATATGTGAGAGTTCCTGCATCCTTCGTTTGGTAGAGAGAGATCAATGGGTGGCAATTCCAATGGTCGCACACCTGTTGAGAGTGCCGAGCAGTAAGCTTTGATCGCTCGACAACGAATACCTTGATTAGCCGCAGATAATCGGGAACGTCATCGAGATCTTTCGTACCACTGATCATGAGTTGACGTTCCTACACGCCGTTATATGGTTGAAGCGCGTATCGTAGAAGCAGCAAAAGATGGATTCACGCTGACGAGCAGTTTGCGTGCTGCTGGTGGCAAGAGGAAGAAACTCTGGGGCAATGATTGGGTCAGCGCAGAATAACCACAATACCAACGCTCAGTATTCCGTGGAGTAGTCTGCTTATCCAACTTGGTCTCCGCAGCCTAACGTAAGCTTACCTGCCACAGCGCAACGAACAGCACGCTTTTAGTACGAGCCTCTAGTCGCCTGCGGTACTATTAGGTCTGGAAAATCTTCGGTGTTCAGAAGCAACAGGGTAAGAGCAAACCATTTCTAATCCGCGTGTTCTGACTCCAGTGATCGTCGAGAAGCTACGATTGAATCTGGTACTGAAATTCCTTACCAAAGAAGCTTCTTCGCATGGTGCAACTTGGTTTCATCTCAGCAGTTTTGGGTCTGAGCAGCGTTACTCCTAATGTAACTCCAGATGGCTCGGGGTCTATTATGACCGTTAAGATCACTAGAGATACCCGTCGACTGTACTGTAGATTCTTTTGATAAACCAAGTGTATTCAGACCCAGAACCGATACACTCAGGCTATGGTTGAAGATGGCGGCACTTGATCGTTGCGGTGGCTACGAAGAGTGACAATAGCGATACCATCAATAAAGTTCCATTGTCTAGCATATTCCCGTAGTAGGAAACCTGTCGTACACTACGAGCCGCGAAAGAAGAACGACGCGAATTGTTGATTTTCATAACGCCCTCGCATTGCGATGCCGCGTGCAGTAATTTGCGTTATTATGATGCACACAAAACCGTAGACGTCTTTGGATATCTGCCCGGTTTTATTTATCTCAATCGATAGTCGGACGAAAGTCAACAGGAAGTAGCCAAAGACTGTAGAAGTCTGGACTGAAAACAATTAGAATCAACGGATTAAAAATCGAAGTATGGTGTCGGCAGACACGAGCGCTGCAAGCGGGTGCACAAATAATGCTGAGTATCGTGGCATAAAATGCTTTTTATGGATCAACGGTACGTACATTAATTGGCTTTGATGGTGTAGGGAAAACCGCCTTTTGGGGCGGCATATTGCCCAAATGTTGGATTCGGTCCCGCTTTGACGATAGTGACGCGATGATTGCGGCACGGGCATCAGGTAGTCTCTCGTATTCCATCATCTTCGAGATGGAGGGCGTGAGCGGGCGGTTTCGCGCATCGAGAGACTGCTATGCGCTCGAGAAGCTGACTGCGCATGAAGCGATATTATTTTCATCAACAGGAGGAGGGTCGGTTTCTGCGAGCAAAACAGCAAAACTATGCGACGAAATGGCTACGGTCGTGTGTCTTCGCCTCGCAGTTCCATGCAGCGGACCCGCTATGATGCGCGTCTTTCGCTTGTCATGGTAGAGACCCGCTTGCTGGGTTGCAAGAGCTCTAGTAATGCCCGTGATCCTTTATATCGAAATACTGCGCACATTGCGATCGAGTCTCGACAGCGCAAAAACGGTCAAAACGGTTGTTTGAGACGTTAAACGATAGATATGTCATCAGTGAGCAACGATAGAGTCTCAGACGACTCAATGAGAGTCGGCAACTAAAGATTAGTCAAGGAATCAAAATGCGTACCCTCTGACCGTCCAAACTCCTCCCCATCAGTATCCTATATCGGGAATCATCTTATTGAATCGTTGATGCAATTATTAAAAGCCATATTTAAGTAATATGGTAGGCCATTGTTACGAATGAGACGATTGCGCCCCTATATCTAAGAATCTTTTCAGACGATCCTTGACAGATTAGATATTCCCAGTTTCCAGTATTATTTTGCCTGATGGAAGAAGAATGCAAATCGCAAACGCTCAATCTTATTTCTTTTGACGGTTTAATGCAAGATAGTGGAGCGCAAAACCACCTTGACCGCATTGCCAGAGGCCAGTGTCATGATATGGTTGAGTCTCAGTGGGCGGCAACTTATCAGCGGCGCCCTATTTATCCAAGTGCCGACTATCACATAGTCAAGTCGTCATCTCCTCAGTTGGCGGTAAAGACGGCGATCGTACCATCCGCTTGGGAAAACACATGATAGGCGCGTTTATCAACCCATGGCTAATGGCGACTCATCTACGCTTAAAACGCCTTTCCACAGCGCGAATTATCGCCGGTATGGCGCGCGCGCTCGTTAAATACGGCGCGCTTGGCGATATTGGAGTGAGTGGTTAGGAGCATGACCGATTTAATGATGCGGCGAACAGGAGCAAAACCCAGTGCAGGCGTGTACCATTGTTGCAAATGAAAGCTGAGATAGGCCCAAGATGACATGCAGAACAAGCGATTCAGCATGAGTCTGAATTGTGATATTTCTTTTGCATGCGCCATTGAAGCAGAAATGGGTTGCGGCGTGTGGCTGCACGGTGAAGCGGTACGCGATGGGCTGCAGGCAGGACGGCTTATCCGAGAAACTGGCAAACCCATGAGGCAGGATACGCTTTCCTGAATATGCGACGATTGCTTGAGGCTGCAAATACCAGTTCGAATTTGAAAAATGGATAGAGCACATGAGTCACGATGCAGAGTGGCGGCAGGTCATGCGCTTTATTGGTTTGGATCGTCTGCAAGGCAAAGCATTACGAAGGCCTACAGATTACGGAAAATTTATGCCAAACCCTGAGTCCGTACTCCACGGTCAAGTAAGTACGTCTTTAGAACGCGTCCGCACTTCATATAAACAAAACAAGCGTATCAGTACTGAGTGAAGAGCCGCCAAGATAATTCGTGGGCGGCAGTCCTCTGACAAGTGAAAGTGATGACGTTGCGAACAGAGAGGGTAGTGTACAACAATCGGTTTTTGCATCTGGTACTCAGAAGAGACCTTTGCGCCTTCACAACCCCTAAATTCTACCAAAGACATTTAGGGATTTTCCATGAGCACCTTCCTTTCCGCAGCAAACCGCGACGCCATACACTGCCAAACACATCGACCAGCTTCCCACTATTGAAGTTGGATCAGGTGATTGATTGGCACGATCAACAATACCTGAATCGCCGACGAACCTGTTACCTCGAGACCACCGCGGCCGTCCGGCCCATCCCCGTCGTCCATGTCGCCGTCCTGCTTCGGACACACAATGGCAGCCTCTCTCCGATCCCGAACCTACACACAGCCTCATCACCCGCATCGATTTTCAACCTGCTTTTGCCGTTTTGACGAACTGAGCATCCCCGGATTACAGCACTTATGCCGCTACCGCAACTGGCTGGCGCAAGACAGACACCGTCCAGAATGCTGGAACTGGGATTAACCGCCAACTGGCCGAAAAACCTAAAAGCAGAGAAGGCATCCGCCGCCGCCGTTGACGCCACATTCAGACTGCCGGCAGCAAAGCAGCGTCAGGCCATAGAAGCCGACGTGAGGCGACAAGTCGCGGCCAAACCACACCGAGTACGATAAGATGCCCGTTGGACAAAGAAAAACGGCCCAGCAAAACTCGGTTACAAACAACATACCCGTACCGATGAGTGAAGGCATGTATCGAGAAACTGCACATCACTCCCGCACACGCGAGTAAAACCATCTGTCCCTTTGTTGAAGGTACCGTTAGTTGCACGACCGTCTCACGCTGTGCTACGATGACTAGGTGAAACCGGCAACATCTCGAAAGAGCATCAGTTGTTAGACGGGCATTGGCGTGCAAAGCCTGCGTGCAAACTCGCCCGCTGACGGAAGCGGCAAACCAAACGCAACCGGATATTTATGGTCGAAGACCCGGCAGGTGGTCGAACAAAGTTTCGACGCTGGTATCGCGAAATTCTGCCGCGAGCGCAGCCTCATTTTCGGACCGATACAGCGAGTGCGCAAAAGCTCATCTGAAGCGGCACTGTTTGAAACCTGTTGAGCGCACAGCCAGGCGATGTAGTTGCTGCCGCCCAGCGCGGCTCCGGATGCCCGATTATGGGGCGTCCGGGAGAGGCCTATGCATCGGAAAATCAGGAGCAATCAGGGGCGGAAATAGATCGAAAACCGATGTCGGTTTCGGCTGTTGGGGGAAAGGCTTTTTGCAAAGATCTCTATCTGTACTCGTCTGCGTGCTTTCGTCGCCTTTGTCCTGGACGGACTTTGCATCCACCATAGTTTCAGACCGATTCGACTGCTGGCCTATCGCTTAGAAAATTGATTGCTTGGACATGTGTCGTTGAGACCTCGTGCGTACTCCCCAAAACTCCCTAAATTCCCACCAAGACATTGTGAGGGATTTTCCACATGAGCACCTTCTTCCAGCAAACCGCATGTTTCAAGCTACGCTCAAAACACATCGACCGCTTCCCGCCATTGGAAGTTGGATCAGGTGATTGATTGGCAGCCGATCGAACACGCCTGAACCGTCAAAGAACCCGCGTTACCTCAGGAGACCACCGCGGCTACGTCCCGCGATCTGTTGTCCATGTCACAGCACCAGCTCCCAATACGATGGCACGCAGCCTCCGATCCTGGAACTCGAACACAGCCTCATCACCCGCATCGACTTTCAACCTGTTTTGCCGTTTTGACGAACTGGAGCATCGTACGGCAGCACCTATGCCGCTACCGCAGTAACCGAGCTGGCGCAAGACGACGACACGTCCGAACTGCTCAAACTCATTAATCCGCCAACCGCCGAAAACGCAAACCCAGAGAAGGCGATCCGCCGCCGTCGTTGACGCCACTATTCAGACCGCCGGGCAGCAAAACAGCGTCAGCCATGAAGTTTGATGAAGAAGAAGCTCAAGTCAGCGGCCAAACCACACCGAGTAAAAGACAAAGATGCCCGCTGGACAAAGAAAACGGCTCCAAACTCCGGTTGGCAACAACATACCCGTACCGATGAGAAGGCTAGATCGAGAAACCGCCGTACATCACTCGCCAACGTCCGGGCGAGTGCAACCATCTGTCCCTCGGTTGGAAGGCATTGCCGAAGGTATGACCGTCTATGCCGATAGGCTACGACAGTGCGACCGGCAACATCTGAAAGAGTCATCAGTTGTTAGACGGCATTATGCGCAAAGCCTGCTCGCAACCGTCCGGTTGACGGAAGCGCAAATCAAACGCAACCGATATTTGCCTGCAGACCTGTTATGTGTCGAACGAAAGCTGGGACGTTGCACTGCAAATCCTGCCAGCGCCTGGGCAGCCTATTTTGATCTGTTCAGTGGAGGCGCAAAGCCATCAAAGGCGATGTGTTTGAACTCATGACAGCGGCTAACAGGCTACAGGTAGTCATGTTGCCGCCTAAAAGGCGGCCCGATGCCTGATTGTGGGGCGTCCGAGGATTAAGGGTATTTTGCAGAACTCGGTGGATATTTGAACGAAAACAGCCGAAAAACTGTGCTGGATTTCGGTTTTCGGAGGAGGGCTTTTTGCAAAAGGTCTCCAAAGTTACATCTCAGGATAGAGTCAATAATACAGACCTTGTTTAAACAAGGTCTTTTATCTGCGGAGGTAAGCGATCGGAAACTGCTGGACCTCTTGCCATGCGTGCAAAGCGCTTCTACTCAACTGAGCTATACTGAAATTTGGTGGCGGCGAATCAGGGACTCGTTGGAACCCCGGACACAAGGATTATGATTCCTGCTCTAAACGACTGAGCTTAATTCGCCGTTTCCGTGAAGTCGCTATTATATGTTGGTTTTGAGTTTTGGCAAGTTTTATTTTGTACTTTGTTTTTTTTTTGTTTTTTAATGGAATAAAATGATGGATGAGGTCGTCTGGTAGTGCCAATACCTGTGCTTGGAGGACGGGGTTTGAGGTGGGGATTTCCAAAGCGGCAGATGTCGCCGAAGCGGAACCCTGTCCAGTCGATACCGCCAAAGGCGATATGACTTTGAAGAGTTCAAGTCATTTCAAAGCGGTCGGTCATTTTTGTACGGCGGTGCTGGACACGGAGGTAGTCCGTACCCGGTGGGGCGGTCAGCCAACAGGCCGGTAATGCTAGGCGATTAGGAAATGAGATTGGGGCAGGTAGCCGATGGAGTAAACTAGTCCACCGTCGGTGCCTGCTTGGGCAATGTCGGTAAGTTGACATGTGCGGTCAGATCGGTCAGACCGATATGGAAAACGGGTCGTGAACGGTGTGGGTGGCGGTAGTGGGCGATGAGTGCCTTCTGTCGCGTTGGTGGTAGGCTACTGGGCGGCGTCAAAACCGTAGTCGATAAACACCGCGCCGCGCGTGTGATTTTCTGCGCGAGGTGAGAATAAAGGCGTATTGGGCGGGGTGTAGCTCGCTGGTGTAGGGTGTTCGGCTCTCGGTGCAGGTGGCGGCTAAACAGAGGAGGTCAGCTGGTTTATGCGGGTTGTGGACTTTGTCTGAGCTGTCCGTCGGGGTTAACGGAGACGCTACGTGTTGAAAGGTGTTGAGGTGGCATGGTTTCGACAGGCGGTATCGAGGACTGCTGCCGATGCGATGATGCCGTCAGAAGGATTCAGGCAGTTTGGTCAGGTGGATGACTTTTGTGCCAGTTGTGGGGTGGTGTGTTCAAGGAATGGCGTTGGCGTTCGGCAAGCTCTGGTGAGAGTTCGATGATGTAGTAATGCTTGGTCGCCCGAGGCTTTTTCGTCAAGGTGGTGGCGAGATGCTCCGTACCTGCGCCGAAATCGTGACATGCTGGCCCAGGAGTAGTCGGTGTTGTCGGCGAGGTTTGAACCGAACAATGGGGTGAGGGGGTTTTGTGACAGAAATCGCCAATTGTGCTTGATTTTGTGAAGGCTTCCGGTGTAGTAAGCTGTTACTGGGTGTGTAGAGTGCAAGCCCATAAATGAGAAAGAACCAGTTATTTTGGGCTTTTATTTCTGTTTGATGACTTCAAATAGTTTGAACTCGAGGTTTGCGCGGCAGGGAGGGAGGGGAGGTGTCTTCATAATTGTTAGATAATGTAAAATTATGAATTTATTTGTCTAATATACGTAACGGAAAAGGGCGTTTTTCATTTTTTATACCATATATGTCTAAATATTTTTTAATACTACATATTGTGTTTTTAAAAAAAAACCAAATCGGGTAAATGGAAGTTCGGCTTGTTTGCTTGTTTGCTTAAATACTTTTTTAATGATTTTGTTGCATATGTACTGGGATTTTAGAGTACAAGATTTACCGAGGCGTTAAAATTCTTTTTTGTAGAGTAGTGTGGGCTGCGGAAGACATGGGCAGTGTCTGCATTGCCCAAAAATTCCGATTTAAAACCGATATAGGACGAAAATTGTGTTTGGTACCACGAATTGAGTATTGACAGCAGCGGCGTCGGCAATCTTCACAAGTTCCGCGACACGCCGCGCCATTATACGCCGTCGACTGTACATATTGACTTTCGTCAAAATTGCTACGTATCCGAGGCTGAATGGGCAAAGGCTGTTGAGCAGCTTTTGCACCTGAAAACGGCAGGAAACTGATGTTGCAGTTATCAAAACTGCTGCTGCATAATGCGGATACGCTGAATGGACAGCGCTGGCCGCGTACTGACCTCGCCAATCTGCGCGTAAAATGGGTGGATTTTGAAAAAAGATACCCTTGGTCGGTCGCGCCAACCGTCAACAAATGATCACGCGGGGAAGCTGAAAATGACCTGGGGTTTTAGATGATGATCCTGAAGAGCTGGCATTCAAATTAAGCCGGGACGACGGCAATGGAGTAACAGAATATCATCAACATACCCGTTTGTTAATGAGGCGGTTGATGCCTGGCGGTTCGTGAAGACGGTATCGAGGATGGACGTGCGGTGGAGAGGCACTGATTGATTTTGTCCTGTTTGGGCAGTCAAGGTCGTCTGATTGTGCTTGATAAAGACCCGCAAGCGATTGGGGCGGCGCAAAGCTGGCTGAGAAAGATGGGCGGTCGTTCATGACGGGTTTTCCAGTTTTCAGACGACCCTGGATAAGCTGGGTATTGGAAGAAATAGATGGTGTTGTTTGATTTGGTGATTTGTCCCGCAGATAGATGATGGCGCACGAGGTTTCCAGTTTGCCTTTGATGCACCTTGGCGTGCGCGGATCCGACGCGGAATGTCTGCCGCAGAGTGGATTGCAACAGCATCGGAACAGTGGACGGTAATGAGGTTATCAAGAATTGCGGTGAAGAGCGGTTTAGTCGCCAGATTGCGCGCGCCATTGCTGCTGCGCAAACGGACAGAAAGCCGATCGACAACCCGCAAGCTGGCGCAGCTCGTGCGCAAAACGTCCGTACCGTGAAAGGGTAAGACCTTGCGACGCGCACCTTCCAGGCAGCTCACCACCAACCGCGAGCTCAGAGGTAGAGAGGCGGTTCACGCGATGCGTCGTCTGAAACAAGGCGGTTTGGCGGTTATCGCGTTCATTCGCTTGAAGACCGCATCGTAAAACAGTTTGTCAGTATTCGCAATATCTCTCCTTGCTGCCGCGTTGGGCGGCAGTAAAAGAAGTGATTTATTTCCTGCTGCCAAGAAGGCGATAGGAAAGCAGCCGGTGTTGAGGAAAACCGCCTAATCCGCGGGCGCGTGCGCACGCGTGGCAGAGCGGACGGGCAGAGATTACAGAATACGAGTGGGGTAGTCCCGGAACAAACAGATTGAGGTCGTCTGAAAATAATGAACAAATTTAAATCCTTTTGTTGGTCTTGCATCGGTATTCGCTTTGCGGTGGTCACTGTGTAAAGACCAACGTTTGCACTTCATCGCTGGATAAAGCGCAAAGCAGGAAAATCAAGCTTGATCAGGACTATGCACGCTTGAAATTGGATCAGGCGCGGCTGGCGAACCACAAGCTGATTAAGGTGGCGGCTGAGGAAGCAATTAAACCGCCCGGCGGATAATACCGATGGTGGAACGAAAAATAATATAGCCGGCTTATCCGGTACTGCAAATTGGTGCGCTAGATAAAGACACGGTTCGGGTGATTAAATTGAGATGTTAAGATGTTGATTAAAACGAATATAAACCGAGCATGCCCAAGACAGCCAAAAGTAAAACCCATCACCAGTGATGGGCGGATTTCTTTGGTGTTGTGGCGATTGGCGGCTGTTTGTCGGACTGCTGGCCTGCGGCATCTATTTGCAAACCACGCAGCATGAATTTTGAAAAATCAGATCAGCGTTTTGTCCGTACCCCACTTTACCTGCGTCAGCGGCACACGGACCGTAACGGTGCGGACTTTGTTATGCACCAATCGAATCCTTGTGGGCTATGCCTGCGCGGAAGAAATGACCGCCGAACAGATGGCTGGGTTGGCGCTATTGCTGCGCCGCCTGTTGAGGCATTGTAAAACAAGAAAAGAAGATTTTATTTATCTGAAGCGCCAACTCAGCCAAGAAAAGCGTAAAAGAAATTAAAGCCATATTGGCGATTGGTACTAAAAAGAGCTGAAACGCTTACGTCCGATGGGCAACCTGTTCGCACACGTTACCGGTCGCACCAATATCGACGGCAGCGATGCATGAATTGCCGCGGAAGACAGTCTGCATGGTGCGGACGGCGCGAGCGCGGTTTTGCGCGACAATAAAGGCAATATCGTCGATAGTTTGGACTTCCGCAACAGCGATCCGAAAAACGTGGGGCAGGACATGGTTTTGTCTTGACCAACGCATCAAACACTTGCCTATGATGAACTGAATAGCAGTGGCTTATCAGCAAAAGCCAAAGCAGGGGTACGGTTGTGGTATTGATGCGCAAACCGGCGAAATCTTTGCTTTGGTTAACGTTCCGCCTACGATCCGAATCAACCGGCAGCGCCGATAGCGAACAGCGCCGCAATCGAGCCGTTACGATATGATTACGGAGCTGGTTCTGCCATGAAGCCACGTTTACATGGTTTCGCCAAAGCATTGGATCCGGCAGTTTGTGGTTGATCGTTTTAATACCATGCCTTATAAAATCGGTCCACATACTGTGTGCGCGATACCCATGTGTATCCATTTTGATGTGCGCGGCATTATGCAAATCTTCTTCCAACGTCGCAGCAACGCCTGCAACCACGCCAAAGAAAAGCGCGATTTATCAGATTTGGGTGTGTGTACGGATGCACCCTGGCTCGCGGTGAGATTGCCGGTTCGAGAAGCTAAGCAGATGGCAGCCGACGGAACAGGCAACCATGTCTTTTCGGTTACGGCTTGCAATTGAGCCTGTCGCATTATGTGCTATACCATGTTGACAACACGACGGCGACCACCTGTTGCCGGTCATGGAGTAGAGGCGGTTGCGCCCAAAGGCAAACGCGCCACAAAGTCGACCGCGCGTGCTCCGCATTTGACGGTTTTGGTAACCGATCGCGCGGCGCGCAGATATCGACGTCGGCGCGAAAACCGGTACGGCGCGTGTTGGTCAACGACGCGCGATAACAAACACGTCGCAACTTTCATCGGTTTTGCCCCCTGCCAAAACCCCGCATTGTGGCGGTAACCATCGACGAACCGACTGCAACGGTTACGGCGGCGTAGTGGCAGGTCCGGTCTTCAAACAAGCCGCTGGCAGCCTGAATATCTTGGCGTCGACAAGCCTTCTGACCAACGTTGCAGCCGTCAAAACACCGTCTTAACTGAGTATCAACGAGATTATTTTATGTTCAGCAAGTTAACTCCCTTTAGCTGGAAACCAACATTCCGCCTTCTGCTGTGTGCAAACGCAGCAGGGCGTTTACATTCATATGTCAAATTAAACAAGGTGATATTTTCGCTGCT
>BNJU01000998.1_pt1 | contig 169020 bp, 191 predicted proteins | sample 8539281 | NCBI WGS metagenome assembly BNJU01 (sample SAMD00202456, study PRJDB9452) | human saliva metagenome | isolation source: human saliva | place: Japan | reverse complement strand
TTCATCGCAATTCTATGAAGGAAAATCACCTAAAATCGATAAAAATCTGTCTAACCTCTGTATTTCTCAGGATTCCAAATTATTTTCCATTACAAAAATGTGCTGACACTAGGTGCTGTGGTTGATATTATATTAAAGCATCTCGATGAAGTTGGGCCTGTAGCTCAGGTGGCTAGAGCGCACCCCTGATAAGGGGTGAGGTCGCTGGTTCAAGTCCATTCAGGCCCACCATTTTCGGTAAACTCATCGAATTGATATACATGGGGTTATAGCTCAGCTGGGAGAGCACCTGCTTTTGCAAGCAGGGGGTCAGGAGTTCGATCCTCCTTAGCTCCACTTATCAAAAAAATACCGTAGAATATGGTATTTTTTTATGTACTGAGAAGAAAATTGCAAATCATACAACTAAAAAGCAGACTTTCACGTGTGTATGAAATCTGCTTGTTTTATTATTCAGGCTTTGCTAATACAAATAATGCATTGCGTTCGTAGTCTTTCTTTACCTTCTTCTGCGAAGAAATCATACATAGACCAGTTATAATAGAAACGTTCAGCACCATACACAAAGTAGCCATCTTGATTATGATCAGTTGTATCATAAGGGATCTGCCATAATCATAACGTCATCTTGTGTTGTCTCTGTTCCCATATCATCATAACCAATGACTACTTGCCAGTGTCCACCCCACTCAATCCAGCATACCATCACAGCATTTCCTGCTTGAATTTCTTCCTTAAAACGTGACAGAGGGAAAACCTCATGTGGGATCCTCTCCAACATGATCATAATTGATTCAACAGAGAATCCACCAACACCCTTAAACATTTCTACGGCTTGTTTTACCGATGTAGGGGCCTGGAGTCAAACCATTAGAACGTAGCTTCGCAAGATCTTCTTCACCCAGATTTCCTCTTTTACCATAGAAATCCATTACCATTAAGGCTGATGCTACACCACAGCTCCACTCACTTGATTGTTGAATTGTTTTAAACTTCGGTAAAATTGAAAGTGAGCCATTACTTGTCATATTGTAATAATCTAAAGATGTAAAATAAGGACTTCCTTTGTGATCTCCTGCGTTCCACAGAATCTGAACCAGCTTTCTGGATCCAGGTCTTCATTGTCCTCAATCTTCATTTCATCAGTGTAATTACCAGTTGTGTTTGCTGCAGTCTCTTTTACAGATGTAGCTTTGGTTGTGCATGCTGTCATAAGCAGCGCAAGTAAAACTAAATAAAACTTTTTCATTTTTCCCCTTCCCGGTCCCCAACAAAAAAGGCAGTATCAACCAATACCACCTGTATGTATTCAATTCGTCACACACTTATCTATAGAAGATTACTACAGGCACAGAGTTGATTGCTCAATATGCGGGAAATCCCGATTAATCAGGCAGTCTTTCTGCCCTGCTGCATCCACGATGCAGTCCCTGCTTCTTCAACAGGTCTTCGGCATTTGACCCGGCCGTCCGTGTAGCCTCAGCTTATAATAAGCGGTCAAGCGTGACATATTTATCACAGTGATAGTTTACAAAAAGCAACATACAAAAACAAGTACATTTTTTGAAATTTTGTATCATGCATTAAAAAAGATCCACTTCAAACAGTAGTGAATCTTTTTCATAACTTTTATAAAGCTGCTTTTACTTGTTCGTAAACGCCTTCACCATCTAACTTATATTTAGCCATTAACTTATTGGCATCTCCAGATTCAGCATATGTATCTTGAATACCAATACGATGAATCTTCTTAGGGCACTTATCTGCAGCAATTTCACAGATGAGTCCGCCTAAACCACCAATGACATTGTGCTCTTCAGCAGTGAATACTACATCATACTTCGCTAGCAATTCAGCAATCTGTTCTTCATTGCATGGCTTGATAGCACATACATCTACAACAGCAACCTCCTTACCTTCTGCGCTTAATTTTTCAGCTGCCTTTAATGCAGATTGAACCATCAAGCCACAAGCAAAGATAACAGCATCCTTACCTTCACGAACAACATGAGGCTTACTGAAATCGAATACTGTATCTTCTGTGTATACATCTTCAACAGAAGAACGGCCTAGTCTTACATAACATGGTGTATTTGTAGAAGCGACATGTCGAATAACTGCCTTTGTCTGAGCCGCATCACATGGTACATATACTTCCATTCCTGGCACAACACGCATTAATGCGATATCTTCAATTGCTTGGTGAGAAACACCATCTTCACCTACAGTAATACCAGCATGTGTTCCACACACCTTAACGTTTAAGTGAGGGTATGCAACACTATTACGAATCTGTTCCCAAGCTCTACCCATGCAGAACATGGAGAATGAAGATGCGAAATGGAATAAATCCACTTGTCGCAAAAACCAGCTGCATGACCAATCATATCAGATTCTGCAATACCCATATTGAAGAATCTTTCAGGAGCTACTTTTTTCGCATTTGCTGTCTTAGTGCTTCCTGATAAGTCTGCATCTAATACTACAATCTTTTTATTTTCAGCGACTAATTCAGCTAACGCTTCACCATACGCTTCTCTTGTTGCCTTACCCATGACTACTCTGCCTCCAATTCTGCCATTGCTGCTTCAAATTGCTCTTGGTTAGGAGCCTTTCCATGCCATCCAGCATTGTTCTCCATAAAGGAAACGCCTCTACCCTTAACAGTACGAGCAATGATTGCTGTAGGCTTTCCCTTTACTGTCTTTCGCTTCCCGCAAAAAGCAGCTTTTAATTCTTCCATATTATGTCCATCTACACAAATTACATGGAATCCAAATGCCGCAAACTTCTGATCTAATGGTTCAGGTCCAATAACATCAGATGTCTTACCATCAATCTGTAATCCATTTACGTCAACGATGGCACAAAGATTGTCATTCTTATAATGAGCAGCAGCCATAGCAGCTTCCCAAATTTCGCCCTCTTCTGTTTCACCATCACCGATTAAGCAATAAATACGGTGATCATTTCCTGCTAATTTATTTTGCTAATGCCATTCCATCAGCCACCGCAAAACCTTGACCTAATGAACCAGTAGACATATCTACACCTGTTACATAGTTCATATTTTGGATGTCCTTGTAACTTAGAATCAATTAAACGGAATGTCTTTAATTCTTCTTCTGCTAAAAATACCCTTTTCAGCTAATACAGCATATAAGAGTGGTGACATGTCCCTTCGATAATACGAAACGATCACGATCGATTCCACCAGCATTTATCCTTATTGATATCCATTACATCAAAAATAAAAGTACTGTAAGAATATCTGTTGCGCCTAATGATCCTCCTGGATGTCCAGATTGCGCTCCATACACTTGTCTTAAAAATATTCTTGCGAATATTCTTTGCATGTAATTTTAAATCTTCAATTACCATTATATGGCCTCCTGTTTTTATTCTGTTTTTATATTAACATGTTCATAATAGATACAAAAGTTCTTTTCCCTAACATTTATCAAAAGGAAAAGAAAGTATTCATTTATATGGAATATCGTTCATAAAATATTCCATTTCTCATTATTTTTTTCTATACTATTTCTATGAAGGTGCTTATATGAAAAACAGTTTATTACAAGAAATATCCATCCATGCATTCACAGAATTCAAATTAGGTAGTGCTGAATATCCAGAGTCTAACAGCTGGATGTACGGTTATCTTAAGTGAATCGGATATCCTACTGGAATCGATATCCGTGGAGGTGCTCCCTGCATCTAGAGAAAGTGGACTATTAAATCCACTCGCAGCCAATGATGGAGTACATGCAATTGTACTATCTGGAGGTAGTGCATTTGGTCTTGATACAGCTAGTGGTGTTATGAAATTTCTTTAGCAGAAACGCAACATTGGGATTTCCTACCGCTGCAGGTGTTGTACCCAATTGTATGTGCTTCATGTTTGTTTGATTTAAACGGAAATCCCAACACAGAAAATACCCTGATGCAAAGCCTGGCTATCAAGCTTGTGAAAATGCATATCAAGGAATCTTCGAAGAAGGAAAACATGGTGCTGGAACTGGTGCTACTATCGGAAAGATATATGGTCCCTAAACAAGCATCTCCTTCCGCTCTAGCAACCTATGCTGTACAGCTAGGAGATTTGAAAGTAGGTGCTATCGTTGCAGTCAACGCTGTCGGTAATATCTACGATCCAACAAGTGGTACTACTCTCTCGGTATTCGCAATCTGAAAGATGGAGGTTTTTATCGATGCGGAAGAAGCACTATACACGGCAATCTTTAGGGTCGTGACCTATTTCATCAAAAATACAACTATTGGCGCTATCATCACCAATGCAAAACTAGATAAAACTGCACTTTACAAAAAGTTGCAGGCATGGCACATGATGGATACGCACGTGTCATCAAACCAGTACACACTACATTTGATGGAGATTCCATCTATGCAATGAGTTCTAGCACTATACCAGCAGACATCAATGTCGTAGGCACAATCGCTGCATATGTCATGGAAAAAGCAATTTTAAAAACAGTCGATTTCAATGAATCATCAGGAGTATAGCAATTATGAACGAACGTTTACAGAAACAAATGAATTTTTATCTTAGAAATCGATAAAGAAAAGAATATCTTCCGTCAAACTCATTTAACCAATCATGGACGAAATGAGAATGACGCAGAACATGCATGGCACATGGCTATCATGACCTATCTTTTAAAGGAACATGCAAATGAAAAGATTGATGTCGCTAAAACAATGATGATGTGTCTTATCCATGACATTGTTGAAATTGATGCAGGTGATACCTAGCATACGATACAGAAGGTCTAAAGACACAAAAAGGCAAGAGAAGACCTTGCCAAAGAAAGAATATATTCAATTCTACCAGACGACCAAAAAGCAGAGCTCATCGCACTATTTGATGAGTTTGAAGCTAATGAAACTCCAGAAGCACGTTTTGCACATGCAATGGATAACTTCCAACCACTCCTACTAAACAACTCCAAATAATGGTGGTGACTGGAAGGAACACCAAGTCACTGCCGAAAAAGTATATGGGTCGTCAATCAAAAACAAAACTAGGCTCAGAAGCCATCTATGAAGTGACTGATCAAATCCTTCAAAAGTCATATCAAAAAGGTAATCTAAAATAACTTGTAGCATGTAAAAAAGTCTCTCTAGGGCCTGGCAAATCCTAACAGAGACTTTTTAAATTGTTGATTAATGTGGCTTTATAAAGAAGAAATAATAATAGCTCCAACTAATATCAAACAAACTCCAGCAATCTTCTTTACTGTAATTTTTTTCTTTCAGAATAAAAATAGGATAAAGACCATTGTCCATATATACGTGAGTGATGTGAGTGGCAAGATTACGGAATAATCCAAAATCTTTCAATAACCAAATATTTAGTATCGCTGAAGATACATAAAAGAAAACCACCTATATACAAATTGATATTCTTTAACATATCTATAAGATCTATTTAAACCTGATGCTTTTTTCAAAGAATAATGATGCTACAGACCCAAACATCGTCATAATTAATAATACGATATAGTAAATCACCATTATTCATCACCTCCTGCAATCATAATGACTCCACAGGTGATGATGATAACACCTATCACTTTATATAGCGTTATTGCTTCATGCAGTACAAAAAGCAGCTAATAGAATACTTAATACATAATTCAAACTAAGCATTGGTTGTAATACAGATAGTTTCCCAAACTTATAGGCAACAATCATGATTAGTGCACCTGCACCATAAAAAGCAAAACCTGCTAGCATGAAAATAAGTCCTTGCATAGCAGATAATTTCCATAATAATTGTCCAACACATACACAGATAGAGGATACTAACATCAGTAATATCCCTTTCTTATTCTTTTGAATCGATTCAATCATAATATCACCTTATAGTGGATTATACGCACCCTGCATATTTTTAAATAAGATACGTAATAACTCAGAATTCCCTTTGAAGAAACTAATCTTTGTTGGTGTCTTTACCTGTTTTTTTGGATATGCACGTGTAACAGGAATCTCACATGCCTTCATTCCAATCTGTGTTGCACGCACAGAAAGATATGCAAGTAATTCATATGTCATAAAGATATCACGTAATGGTTGGACGCGGATATCTGTTAAATATTTTCTTGAGTATGCACGATATGCATTCGTTGTATCTGTGAACTTTTGATGTGCTGTTAAAGAAATAACAGGTGCATGAATGAGGCGTACAGATACTGTACGGATAAATGGTGTATTGATTGCTTTACCACCTTTTAATAAAAGCGAGAACCCTGTACTAAGTCATATCCTCTTTTAATTTTTGAATAAAATTTGGAACATCTTCAATACTATCTTTTGTTATTTCCATCAATAGTAATGATACCTTCATAACCTCTTTCAAGAGCCCATGAAATTCCCATGCGTAATTGAGCACCCTGTTTTCCTTCATCACGCTTGATCAATAATGTATTTACATCAAGCCTACGTAATGATTTTTCATCTGTACATCCATCTGTAGAACCACCATCACAAATCACAATATCTGCATAATCAGAAATATGATGTTCCTTTGCTCTGGTAAGTTCCTTTGTAATGCGGTCTCCTTCATTAATAATTGGAATTAGAACTACATAATCTTTTTGTTTTTTTCAGCGTACTCAAAACATTCATACTTTTGGTACTCCAGGCCTTTTCTCATATATCATTTAATCTCTCCTTACATGTCAAAATGATTGCTTATCGAAATATACGTGAAACATATGACATAGCATTTTTTTATATCGCCTAAATCATCTACTTTTTCCCATCTCTATGGATATAAATCTTTATACCCTTCTTTTTCTAATAGATTCTTCAATTCTATGTGCAGCTCTCTATTTTTAATAGGTTTTAAGTACGGTTCACTAATATGCACATGATTAATGAGATGAATATTACCCACTAATTCAGAAATATTTTTCTTGATTCTGAATCATTGTTCCAACATCTAAATTTAATTTAAAAGCCATCCGAATTAATTGTTTTTATCAACTTTATAGCAGATTTTTGTATCATTGATATAATTAGTATTATAGATCGTAGGATTTGCTTCCAAAGCAAATACTGTATGATATTTTAGTGCAGCCATACCTAGCTGCTCGAAAAAATCAATAGCAACATTTTCATCAGCATCGTCTAAAAGGTATCGGTTGCGTGGGCATCCAAAAACCAAATTATTACACCCAATAGAATTTGCAAATGACATCGCTTCTATTGAATACTCAAACAGTTTTTCCCTCTCAAAATCACTGCCGAATAGTTTTTCTTGTTTACCATACCAAATCGATTGAATAGATGGGATGATAAAACCATATTTTTCATTTAATTCTTTACTCCACTTAGTTGCATTAGCGAGGTTCTCATATGGTTTTGTTGGAAATATTCTTGTTGGTGCAATCTCTAATCCAGTAAAACCATATTCTTGCATCCATCTGTAGACCGTTTCATCATCATTATTGCCCCATGCAATATTTGAAATCGCAAGCCTAGTCATTTTTAGATCCATCCTTCCTAAAAATTCTAATCACTTTGTCCAATAGAATATAAATACAAATTTGTATAAACCCAAAAATACCATATTATGAAGTTAATATGTGTATGTATATAAGAGTGTGATTTAGCTAACACCAACCAAGAAATCGATCCGAAGAAGCTTAATGCATAAAGTGTAACGACTCCAATATTTTTCTTGTTACTGTGGAAATCTGATACAAACACAAATATTGGTAGAATACTTAGTAGTGGGAATAAATTTCCCATTGATACCAGTTATGATTTCTGTTTGGAAGTTAAAATACATCATGCAAACCTGCCAGATTGACGCATTAAATGAAGGCCAATACACAGGATCGAATTGATTTAAATCTGCACCAGACGTTCTTCGCATTACGTCTTCTTGGATGATGTGTTTTATACCTAATAGTATATTCCCATCGCCTTTAATACCTGCATGCATAATTATTGCAATAATAAATCCAAGTAATGCCATCAAGCCCATAATAAATATTGTTCTGAACAGAAATATAAATCTTTTTATCTTTCTGACTTAAAGCTACAACTAAATCCGCAATCAAAAATATTATCAGTCCTACCATAATCGTGGAAATGTATTCATATCCACATAAACATTTAATACAGATTGAGACGGTCGAAAGTACATACGACAGTATTCTCCATATTCGATTATCAACTTTTAATGAACATGCTAATCCCTACAGCCATTGGAATGAACCATGTGAATTCGACCCAGTATAAATTCTGAGCAAAATTAATAATCCACGGAGATAACCAAAACGTGATAAAGAAACACACAGATACTAGTAAGTTATATTTCTTTTTCAATAGGAAGCATATCAAAAATAAATATAGATGCGGTTATTAGCGAACAGCATAGCCTCAAAAATGGAACTGCTTTGTTCTAATGTAAGAGATTTGACCATTCTCCTAAATATTTTCCCTTGAAGACCATATTGACTCTTATACGGCTCCAGATATGCGCTTGGGAGTTTATCACCATGTGATCTAAAAATGAAATTGAAGCAATCTGACCATTTTTTTATTTGCATTAATATCTTTACTATTTAAATCTAATCGAATACTATCTTCAATTGTTGTAACTTTTTAAAATTTGATATGTCTCACCATTTGCAAATTGAATATGATTACCTACAATACATACTTTCTGATTATATAAATTATTTTTGGATTAAAAATAGCAGTACCATCATTCGCGTAACCTGATGTCCAATTTTCATCGGTTCGAATTGTATATACATTTCGTACAAGTTCATCTATATAACCATGTGTATCAATGTAGTTACCCAAGCCATATCTCGCCTCTGTACCAGTAACATGATATGCATCCATTTTATCGGCTTTAAGTGTACCTATAACTATAGATTCACTATCATCTTGGAAATCCTGAAAATTGCGTATTTAAATTATCCATAAAAGTTAAATGTATAATTCCAACTCAAAACTACAAAAAGCAATCCAAAAAATACCTGTATTTTTTTAATATCTTCTTAATACACGGCTTTAAATAAATTTGAAATATATATTACCCATATTGAAAAGAAGAACAATTATCAGAAAATAGTTTTTCCGAAGCAATAAAAGTTGATTTTTATATGCAAATACAATTAATGCATTTCCTTCAGTTATTTCAGATACTGATTGTGGTTGACTCTGTCTTCACAAGAGATGGAAATATATTAGTATTTTTCCGCTGTTATATGTAAAACATATTCCTTTCCTACTGTATATTTTTTATGTAAATAAAACTTATGCCAACTATTTTCCTTAATTGTATTTAGCGCTATCTTCTCTGATTCGATTTCATTACCCTCAGCATCTTGGATAGAGATTAATAAATCTCCAGCATTCCCGGCAGGATTATTTTCAATATAAATTTCTATGCCTGTAAGATGACGATTTAATGGAATAAAACTTGTGTGTATTCGCCCAAAAGCTAAATTATAACGAGATAAATTAGCATCATTAATTTGAGTAACATTAATCTCGTTTGCAAAATAACCATGCGAAAAAGAAATCTAATGGTCCAATCAAAAATGTTAAACAAAAATACCATAACACTTACAATAATTGTGATGATAATTTTTAGTTTATTTATTTTCATTCGATTCCTCCACAAATTTCTTTACTTTCATTTAATACAGTCTCTTTATTACAAATATACCCATTAGAACCACCATACAGGGTGTCATAGATTGTCTTATAGTCATAATTTGCAGGTGTACCATTTATTTCATTTACAAACTGTTCTCCAGTTAAATATTCATATACTTCTCCTGCAGATACAGGTTCTGTTGCAGGATGCCACATATGAAGATTATTTTTCTAACGCTATTTCGATATCACTCCATAATCTTCCAAGATTATAGAACTGATATACACTTCTACTATCTGTAAAGTTTAAGGCTGAGAATTGCAATACCTTAAATTTACTTTTTAATAGTTCTCTATCTTCTTCAGGACAATTTACTTTGTAGAAACCATTGTCCTGTAATACATAATACTTTTTCTAAAGAAGAATCTTTTTGAACTAATTCATCAAATTTTTCTTTCTTTAACATGAATGGAATTACGTTAATAAAGTCAAAGATAAAATTCTTCTTAATGTTCTTTCCAAATAATCCAGGCAAACGAATAATCAATGCATCTGGATAATATTCTCTCACCCAAAGTTCTAGTTGATAGCGATTGTATCCATATGCATGCAGGTTATTTGTATCAATCGTAGAATTCTCATCTACATTAACAGGCACTTTAAAAACATCAATTGTGGAAATTAGTACAAGTTTTTTAGGATTAATCTTCGTAATATTTTTCTTCCGCTTGTAAAATTAATGCCATATCTTGTTCTGGCGCATTATTTGCCAAGTATTTTTCAGCACGTAATCCAGCATACACTAATAAATCCGGATTTGTACCAAACGCCTCTTCAATATTTTTAGAATTGTATACTGCATCAAAATCAGTAGCAGCGTAAATATTACTTCCAACAAAACCTGTATATCCAACGAGTGCCTTCTTCATAAAAATCTCCTACTTCGTTAACTTCTCAATATTTTCAAAACTATACTGTTTTCTCTTAAACACTAAATCAACCAATAACTGTAGATATTTGATGATAATTGTTAAAAATTCAAATAATCCGAAGAATGCAACGGATAAGAATAAGATGGTTGTTGTCCATCCAACAACTGGATTAGCTGTAAGATACACAACGACAGAATAAAGTACCATAAATACTGAAACAACCATCATAAATACTGTCATGAACTTTGCAAAACGATAGCCAATATCAGTAAATAATAGTAATGAATTAGCAGCGAGGTTAGAACGATACTTCTTTTCACGTACATCCTCATCAAACGCAATATTATTTACAACCTCATACTTCAGAGTATCAGTCTTAAGACCACAGTTTGCATATACAACCTTACGATATGGAATTGTCTTGTTCATTGAACTAACACGGTTAATGACACGTCTACTCAAAATTCTAAAGCTTTCCGTTGTCATCTTATATGAATAGTCCGTGAATCGATCAAACACTTTATAGAATAAGCTCGATGTAAACTTCTCCTTACGATTTGGAGATGCGCTAACAATATCGTATCCCTTCAAAGAACGATAATAGATTGTCATAATCATTTCAGGATTAAAGTCTAATGTTGTATTATCAAATTCAAACACGAAATCTCCAATAGACATATCAATACCTGCATCCATGGATAACTCTAAACCATGGAAGTAACTCATATTAATCACAGACACACTCGTAGATTTTGCTATCTCACTTGTTTTCTTGATAATCTCTAATGACTTATCATCAGAAGCATCATTAACACAAATTACTTCAGAGTGTGCAAAATTATCTTCCATTGTTGAAATAATAGTCTTCAAAAATTTTTCTAATCGATTTTCAGCGTTTCTAACATAAACCACTGCTGACGCAAAATTCTTTTCCTTATTCTCCATCACTTAACACCTCATCTAAGTCGTATACTGTATTAATCTTTCCAGAAAGAACACCAACAAATGTTGGATTCTCGGAATACTTTCGAATTACTGTAGGTCTAGAATCATCAATCTCCGAACTCATTAAAATTGGTTTCATAGAGAACAGTGATCCTTTATATTCAAATCCATACTCATCCAGCATATATTTTCTCGCAAGATTTGCCATATATGGGAAAGCTGTCTTTGGCTTTGCCGGACAGTCATTGCAGTTACCTAAATGTGTTGGAGAACAGTAACCACCACTCTCCTTCTGACATTCAAATGTAGGTAAACCATCATAACTTGTTGTATGTGGTGTAAATGTTACTGATGTCAGAGAATGTAAACCAGTTTTGCCAAACGGCATAATGGAGAAGAAAGGTCCATCCATGACAGTGAAACCAATATCCTTCAATTTCTCATTTACATCACATAAGATGATTTCACATAACTCATACTTAATGCCAAACTTTTCAAATCCAACTTTCTCTAAAATTTGATTTGTACTAGCGTAAGTTGCATTCAATACAAAGCCAGATTCATAATCAATTCCTTCTGCAGTATGAATGATATAGGAATCACTTGTCTTATCAATCGTTGTAATATCAACTCCATACTTGATTGTAGCCTCATTAGGATATTTCTTTAGTTCTTCCAAGAAGTAATCTAATAGGATTTTTGCATCATATGTATATTCTCTTGTTCTAAATACACCATCACACATCCCTGGTTTGAAATAATTTTCTGGCACTAATTGTTCTCAAGGAATATCAGCTGCCCTGCAAAAATCTTTGAATTGTTTTCCATCAGACCAAGAATACTGGCTAGACGTTGCATAAATCTGATCAAACTCACGATTGATACAGAAATCATAATCTTTATTAAAACGTTCAAAGTAGCCAGCCGACTTTAATGCAGTAGAAATAGAGCGTGGATAATGATAACCTTGGTGGACTCTAGCTTGGTTAATATAGGTAGCCCTTCTGAATGGTGTTGGGTCACATTCTAATACAATAACTCTCTGTCCTCTTTTTGCACAGAACAAAGCAGAATATAAACCATATAACCCTGCTCCAATAATAATCTTGTCAAATCTTTGCATATCCATCATCCTCATAAACAGTACGAATACATACTATATGTTGCAATACATGATAAATTCTAAGCCAATAGATAGAATTCATCAATTTATAATTACTTATATAAATCAGTTAAACCTAAAATCCTGCATAAATCATTGCAATATTGTCAAATCCCGGACCATAGGCACCAAACAATATTATTGTAAAAATCAAAATATATAATATTCCCCATCTCTTCCAAAGTATTTAAAGAATCAAATTTTTCCTGTAAATCTACTTTATGTTTCTTTATATAAACTAATTATAAATATAATTAGCATACCAGCTAAAATAATAACCCAGTCTGATATCAATAAAGGTATATTGGTTATCATTGAAAGTAACTGATTTATATTAAAATTGATAAAGATACTCTTTGTCATAACAATTAATTCACTAAAGCCAGAAACTCTACACATCATTTCACCATAACAGACAATGATTAGTAATTTAATAAATCTAAAAATTATAATAATATTACTTCTATCCGTTAATTTTAAAATAATTCAAAAATAATTTCCATGGTTTTTCTAATAAAATCTCTATTATCATAAGCATAAAATAATACATTCCATACAAGATGAACAGAATATTTGCACCATGCCACAACCCATTACATAGCCAAACAACAAATAAAGCAATAAACGGACCTGTTACTTTTGCGAGCCATTTACAATTATGTTTTTTTAAGAACTTTGAAAGCCGCATCATTATTCTACTTAATGAGATTGGATAGAACACATAATCTCTTAGATAGCGGCTTAAAGTCATATGCCAACGATGCCAAAAATCTGTAGCATTTTTAGCAAAAAATGGTTGTTTGAAATTTTCTGGTAAATGAATTCCAAATATTTTTGCTGCACCGATTGAGATGTCCACAGTGCCCGAAAAATCCATATATAACTGTGCCGTACAAAGAACTGCGGCCAGCACTGTAATGCTTCCGACTGAAGTATGTAAGTTAAACAGATAGTTAACAGCAGGCGCTATTCTATCAGCCAGAACAACCTTTTTAAATAGCCCAAAGAGGATTCTCTCATACCCATGAATGGAATTATCCAAATTAATGGCATTTAAATTAGCAATATCATCTTTAACCTCAGCATATCTTGTGATAGGTCCTTGGAGAATAGTCGCAAAAAAACTTGTATATATTGCAAAGTTAATAATGTTCCGTTCTGCTTCTACATTGCGTGATGAAATATCTATTAAATATGAAATTTGTTGTAACGTATAATAACTGATACCAACAGGAATATAATATGTTAAATGGTGAAAATTGAATATTAAGAAAATTTGTACCTAACTCCGCAAAAAAATTTAAATATTTAAATATTGCAAATGTCCCCAAATTCATAGCAATTCCAAACCACATGTATCGTTTTGCAATCCACTTATATATCTTATCTTTTTCCTTGGCATTGAATATCTTGAACTTTACGACCTATTATATATGTAATCAACATTAAGCATATCTGTACTAGAACTAATTTTTAGACCATATGAAACAAAAACACATAATTAAACAAAAGAATAATATACCGTCGTAGTTTTTTTGTGGAAATACATTATATACAACCATTAATGTCGGCAAAAGAATAAACAAGAATATTAATGAATGATAACTCAGTTTCATATCTATTTGTCCCTTTTCAAATAACTCATTCCACGCTTGAAAATCAGTATTATCATGCTTATCTTTTAATTGATAATTATCATGAGTATTTTTGACAAATATTCCATAACTTTAACTGATCCAGAGTTATTTAGATGCTCCCACCATCGCGTGTATCCGTTTGCCAATCAAAATGAAATATTATCCAATAACATATTAAAATCCATAAAAGGTAATCCTTGTGTTTCGCAATAGCTTGTAAGGAAATTATGTTTTTGACTGATTCCACCCTTTTTCCATTTGGAACTGTCACAATAATAACCTCTGTATTAAATTCCTTACATTTTGCAAGAATATTTTCTAAATATTGTATAGAATCATCCTTTATCACATCATTATCCCTCTACCTGTAGCATGTAATCATTTTCATTATTAAAAAGGCTGTACAATATTCGAGTCATTATACCCTTTTTGTTTCATTTTCAAAAAGTTTAACCTCACTTGTATAGCGAAAAATAATCGTGATAATGAAATAATGGGAAATTTTTATAAAAAGATTCTTTATTTGATTTGGATGTTCAAACAGCATACTTCCTTCAATCACTAATACTTTTGGCATTCTTTCTGCCAATCTCCGAAAGAATTGCACTCGCATCTTCTAACCATTGCCCTGAAGTACATAAATTATATGAAGTAAATCCACTATTATTCCAAAGTGTTCTTGGAGAAAAAGCAGCCCATCCTACACTATCCCCTAAATATAAAACATCTAATTTCTGGTTTTCATACTTTTTAAATGTTTCAACCTTCTGGTAAACAGTCTTATATTGATAGCCATATTTACGAGCGGCATAAAAAGGGATTTGTATAAGGTAAAATAATATAGAAAAGTATCAGGAAGAATATCACTGATTTTTAAAGCTTTCTTTTCAAATAATTTCATATAAAAATCCCAGCCTTTCTGTATGCTATGCATGTTCTAAAAACCAACGATAGACTTTCATACTTCTTCAACGTTGCCAAGCAGTGAAACAGATTGACTAGAATTTTTTTAAAATTAATTACTATTGTTTTCAATTAGCTGAAGAATAAGCCAAAAAAATAATAAATCTAACTACGGTCTTTATACTCATAGACATAGTCTTTTTGAAACTGGAGGAACAGGATAATCCTGTGTAGCATCCCAGTTTACACTATCAGGTATTGAATATGGAGAATTTAAATTTGTATTTCTTTCAATATTGTTTTGCTTCAGCAATAACTGAACCTTTATAAATTTCGTAAGTGTATAGGTCCATTTGTAATCCTTCATTCCAAACTGAAGAATCATATCCAAAAGATACGTGATGGTTGTATATTTAATACACCAGATAAATTACTACTATCGTAATATCTTTGTGATTTTGCCATAATATATGTCACAAAATTCAATAACTGCTCAACAGAGATATTTGTCTTTACATTTTCGCCAGCAGCTTCTAATACTGACACCGCCATATTTGGATCTTTTAGCGCCATAATCTTCGCAATAACTTTGGAAATAATCTCCTGCTGGTGTCGCTGGCGTGCAAAATCACCATCCACAAATGCATGACGTTCGCGTGCATAACCTAATGCTAGTTGACCATTTAAATGCTGATTATTACCAGCTTCAATATGATATACAACTAATGAATCACTTTCAATATCCCAAGACTGAGCATCAAAAGATTCAGTAATATCTACATCTACACCACCAACTGCATCTACAATTTGAATAACACTTGCAAAATTAAATTCGACAGTGTAATCGATATGTACACCCGTTAAATTTTCCACTGTATCTACCATGCAGCCCTCGCTTGTATAATGTGCTGCATTAATTTTACTTTTACCATATCCATTACACGTAATAGGAACATATGAGTCACGTGCAATAGACGTCATTGTAATTTTCATACTAACTGGGTTTACAGACATCAGGATAATTGTATCAGCAAGTCCTTCGTTTTCACCAGTCAATAAAACGGTAAATGGATCCTTTGTTAAGTCTTTATTACTTCCTTCTTGGGCAGATGTTGTAACTGTGTCAGAAAAGTTTAGAATCGATTTTGTTTTATCTACAAAAGTCTTTAAATTTTTATCTTCTCCAATGGTAGTTGCATATGTTGGAGGTAAGACAGCCGCATCGATTTCACCATTTATAAGAGCAGTAAATTCTTCTATCGAATTTGTATAGCTGACGATAGTAGCTGTGATTCCCTCATTCTCTAGTCTCCTCTGCGCAACTTCAGCCATGTGAGTGCCAGACAAAACGCCTACTTTCTTACCAGATAAATCATCAATCTGTATGATTGGGGAACCCACAGATTCAGTGTAGATAATAAATGAAGCAGAAACACTCTCCTCACTCTCAGTTTCTACAATTTGTTCAATACTGTTATTTACACGGCTCACAAGTGTCCAAGCGTACTCTGTTGATGGTACCAAAAACGTTAATACAATTAAACAAGCTATCAATATACGTGGTCTACGTGTACGAATAGATAAGAAAACTAATAAATCAAATATCAACAAAAATAGCAATACCACGCCATTACCCAAAATAAACATAAGTTTACTAACAGTTGAATATTTTGTAACCCTATATACTAATAGGACTACTAATATATTAAAGAGAGCAGTTGCAAATGACATCAAGAAATTAATTGATAATTGCTGTCGTGAAATACTACGTCTTTTCTTTTTCTTTATACCTACAGGATTTTCCTGTAAATGTTCTCGATTTTGAACCATTTGGTTAACCCTCCGTTATAGATGCAATTTCCATTCTTCCGTTATTGTTAACAACACGGAAAATCGCATGTACTTGGATTGAATTGATGTCCATTCCAGTATCCGATTTATATTTCCATGAAGCATCCACTGTAACACTAGGTAAAGTAACACTTTCCCCAGTAGGCGATGTGACTGTATAGTCCTCTGCTGCAGAAGCACTATTTATCATTACTTCAGATACTTCAATCAGATGATCACGACCAAGTTGTGTGATGTATAAATCCATATCTTTATAAAAATTATAGAGTGTATATCTTTCAAAAATCTTTTTTCCGTGGTGAATAAATGTATTGCATTCCACCCATGTCATAGTTTCCATCTTTTATTTTGTCCAAGTATAGTATTGGCAAATAAAGTTTTTTTAACAACATCTTTAGAAATTTCTGTTGTATCATTTGCTGTAATTGCATCATTTAGTTCGAGAAAATAAGATTTGGCAATCTCAGTTGGATTATTCCCAATTGTATAGTATGCATTGGTGTATTTATCAGAAATTTTTTTCTTTTTCAATCGTAACACCCGCACCGCTCTGACGAAATAAAAATACCAATAACGTTCCATCCTATCGCAAGAATGACACATATAATCGTTATTAATAATAACGTTAAAGATATCTTTATTCCATTTCATTTTGCTTTTTGCCACTATGTCATATCTTTTTCCTCTTACACTACCGATTAATTATACCATGATGAAAGTAAGTTCGAAGGTTAAAAATCTTTTTATTTAACTAATACTCTAAGATGATCTTCAACCATATTTTGCATATGTATACTTTTTCTATTTTACTTAAGCTATTCTTTGCAAAGTTCATCAAGATTTTCTGAGATAATCAATTCGTTTATTGCATCTGCAATTTTTTCCACATCATCAGTCGGAATAATCTTACCATTAGTCTTGTCAACCAATGTAAGACCAGCTATACATTTATCCGTAGTGATAATAGGAAGTCCATTTGCCATTGCTTCATTAATAACAGGCCCCAGATATCATACCTTGTTGGGAAGCACAATAAATCAGAAGCTCGATAATATTCTTCTAGCTCATTTTTTGATTTAAAACTTATGAAATGAACTCTATCTAGGTTATCATACTCCTCTTTTAAATCTATATATTTCTGTGTAATCCCATCACCGATGATATAAATTCCAACATCTGGATTTATTTGTTTGGATGCCTTTATCAATAAATCAAATCCCTTACGAGGAATGAACTGCCCAACAGATACAACTATCTTACGTTCTTTCATACCCAATTTGTTTCGAATTATTTCTTTCTCTTGGGTAGTTAATATTGTCGGTAGAATATCATCTTTTGATAAAGAACTAAAAGGATAACGGAAAATCTTATCTTTACTAGCCCCCAATGACTCAAGATATTCATCCGCCGGTTTGCTTGGGCTAAAATATCCTTTTGCTTTAGAAACAAAATGTTTCTGAAGTGCATGTACAATAAAATTTCTCTTCTGTTTTATTCCGCCATCAATCTCTATCCAGTATGGTATTCTGCAAAATTGCATATACTGAATTGCATACATTGCTGTTAATGTCGCATATCCGCCTAAAAATAATATGGTCAAAATTTCCTTCTCTGATTAATTTCTTGATAGAAAATGCAATTACCGCCTTTATAGTGTTTCCTGTCTTTATTGAGTAAATCTTCTTATTTTCTAAATAAATAGCTTTGAAATTTTTAAAATCTAAATTGAACCAGCTCATCTCACGTTCGTTCTGTTCTTCCGGTCTCTTCAAACGCAACTGTTAATTCACTTTTCTTTTCCGAGTTCATTAAAAAAATGAACTCGATATAGCGCTGGATAATTAGTTAAGAATAATATTTTCATGATTCTTCATTCCTCGCTATCTATTAAATAATATTCTGCGTAATTCTGTATCTCTAAACCAAGTATATAAGCCTGCAAGTATAATATAAACAAACGCGCCGACCAGAATTTCAATCAATAATGAAATAATTCCAGGATGTATAAGTCCCGCAACAACTCTTACAATTGCAGCCATGATTAACCCACAAAAAATGTATACAAAACTCTTTTGCAATGCAGGCCAAAAGTTAATCCGTTTTCTTACAAATATAAATTGTGCAGTGCAAGAGCTAATCTCAGCAAATAGCGTTCCTATAACAGCTCCTAAAGCCCCCATCTTTCGGAATCAGCAGAGGGTTAAAGATAAGATTTACACCCGCACCTATAAATACAGAATAGATGTAAATATGATCTAATCGATTGGGTATCAGATATTGAGAGCGTATCGCATCTGAATATCCTTTTATTATTAATATCGGTGAAAAACAGATAATAAGAGTGACGCACGGTTCATAACCAGGGCCAAAAAATATTGGCGTAAACTCTTTAGCAACTGACGCAATACCTAGCGATAAAGCCGAACCAATTAAAATTACACCTCGCATGGAAGTTAAAAACAGTTGATCAGCTTCTTTATGTTTTTCTTCGAAAATTAACGTTGAAATTTTCGGCATCAATACCATTCCAAATCCAATCAATATATTAACAGGCACATTCACAATACTATCTGCGTTAAAATAGTAACCACTTTCTGCACGTGTACTCATAACACCGAGCATCGTCTTATCCATAATTTGATATACACTCATTGCCATAATAGGTACAAACAGTGTAATAACAGGACGAATGTGATAAATAATATCCTTAAAATGTATACGATAAAAACTTAATATTTTTTTGGAATGTAGTACCATAAAATGATCTGACTTATAGCAGTACTTCCCGTCATAATCATGGTATACAAAGGTAAATCCGAAGGCTTACGAACAAACAACAAAATTAATGTTACAGATGTTAACTTCACAAAAATATTTCTTTTTACCGTCAAACTAAACTGTTCTGTTCCAAAAGAAAAACCAGTTAACATCTAGAAAGCACGCTAAAATTGCGATTGACTGAATTAATGCAATATCACGATTTTCGCGACAAATAAATGCTAAATAAAAGTACATAGACAGTAATTGAAATTAAACTTGTAATTAACTGTAAACTATAGATTTCCCAAAAAGTTCTATCTCTATCAACTATATTGCTTCTTTTAGAAGCGATTGTACGGGTTCCATAGTTAATAAAACCGAGCATTGCAAATAATGTAAAATAACTAATCACCGATGTAGTATATGAAAAAATACCTAGATTCTCTGCGCCAAAAACACGCGATAAATATGGTGCCGTGATTAATGGTAAGACTGTCGCCAATATTTGATATACTGTTTGGTAACCAATATTCTTCTTTACACTAGTCATATTAAAACTTGAATGTATCTTTTAAGCCAAGCAAGACTTGGTCTTTTGCACTTAGCGATAATTTTGTCCCATCCTCCATACGGTATTCAGACGCGTCTGCGCTGCCTGGGTACTCACCGTATACCTGTGGCCATTTAACACCTAATTCTGGATCATTCCAAGCAATTCCACCCTCGTCATTTGGATGATAAAAATCTGTAACTTTATAGCAGAACTCCGCAATATCACTAAGAACTAAAAAACCATGTGCAAATCCTGCAGGCACTAAGAACTGCTTTTTATTTTCTTCCGTTAGTTCTATTCCATACCATTTCCCATATGTCTTCGACTCAGCACGCAAATCTACAGCAACATCAAATACACTACCTTTAATTACACGCACTAACTTTGCCTGAGGAAATTGCTTCTGATAATGTAAACCACGTAATACACCTTTTTTGGACATAGATTGATTATCTTGTACAAATGTAATATCAATTCCAGCTTCCTTCATATCATTTTCATTATACGTTTCCATGAAGTATCCACGGTCATCCCCATGTACAGCAGGTGTAATGACAGTAAGACCTTCAATTCCACCTACATTCTTTTCTACTTGAATTTGTCCCATAAATATCCTCTTTCTTATAAGTTATCTAAATCCAGTTCTTTCACATATCTTTCAACCGCATCTTGCCAAGTTGGAAGAGGTTGAAATCCATTCTCAATTAATTTAGATTTATCCAATCTAGAATTAAATGGACGGGCAGCTTTTGCTAAACCATATTCTGCAGTTGTTACAGGTACTACCTTTGTTGTATAGCCGGCAACACGATATATTTCTTTTGTGAAATCATACCAAGAAATATATCCACCTTCATTTGTAGCATGATAGTATCCATACTTTTCGGTTTCACACATATCAACCAATAATCTAGATAGGTCTAATGTATATGTTGGTGTTCCAATCTGATCATTTACAACACGCACTTCATCATGTGTTTTGCCAACCTTCAACATCGTCTTAATAAAATTCTTGCCGTTTTTTCCAAATACCCACGCAATACGTACAATAAAGTATTTGTCTAATGTATTCGCAACAGCTAGTTCACCCTCAAGCTTTGTCTGTCCATATACATTTAATGGTGCATAATCCTTACAATCAGGTTGCCATGGTGTTTCACCTTGTCCATTGAATACATAATCTGTTGAGATATACACCATTTTACAATCAATATCCTTGCATGCAGATGCGATATACTGTGTTCCCTTAGCATTTACCAAACGTACTTTTTCAACCAAATTATCATCTTCGGCCATATCTACTGCCGTCCATGCTGCGCAATGTATAACCACATCCGGTTTGATTTCATGAATCATTTTACTTACAGCATTCTCATCAGTTATGTCTAGTTGAACATAGGGCATTGTCTCAACTGAGGTACCATCTTGAATTCCGGCATATACTTCTTCCATGCCGCTTCCAATTCCTTCATACCCTCTCTTTGCTAACTCATTCATAACATCATGACCAAGTTGTCCTGATACTCCTGTAACTAACACTTTCATATTTTCAATCCTTTCAAACATACGAAACGAGAACCTTATCGGTTCCCGTACATTTTATCATAATACTTTTGATACTCTCCACTAATAATTGGCTTCCACCAATCTTCATTAGCTAAATACCATTCAATTGTCTTCTTGATACCATCTTCAAACTTAGTCTCAGGTAACCATCCTAGTTCATTATGAATCTTAGTTGGATCAATTGCATAACGCATATCATGTCCCTTACGGTCAACAACATGTGTAATCAATGACTCAGGTTTTCCTAAGGCGTTGCAGATAATCTTTACAATATCGATATTCTTCATTTCGTTATGTCCACCGACATTATAAACTTCTCCTACACGCCCCTTATGAATGATTAAATCAATTGCACGGCAATGGTCTTCAACATATAACCAGTCACGCACATTTAAGCCCTCACCATAAACAGGCAATGGCTTATCATGTAACGCATTGATAATCATTAATGGGATTAACTTCTCTGGGAAGTGATATGGACCATAGTTATTTGAACAACGGCTTAATGTTACAGGTAATCCATAGGTTCTATGGTAAGCAAGTACCAATAAGTCAGCAGAAGCCTTAGAAGAACTATATGGTGATGATGTATGAATTGGTGTTGTCTCTGTGAAGAAAAGATCCGGACGATCTAATGGTAAATCACCATATACTTCATCTGTAGATACCTGATGATATCTTTGAATACCGTATTTGCGACACGCATCCATTAATACAGCAGTTCCAATAATATTTGTGCGTAAGAAAATCTCTGGGTCTTCAATCGAACGGTCTACATGTGATTCGGCTGCAAAGTTAACAACCATATCTGGATGTTCTTCTTCAAATAACTTATATACACCTTCTCTATCTGTAATATCCAACTTCACAAATCGGAAATTCGGATTATCCATAACCGGTTCTAGAGTAGATAGATTTCCTGCATATGTTAATGCATCAACACAGATAATACGATAATCCGGATGTTCCTTTAACATATGAAAAATAAAATTACTACCAATAAAACCTGCTCCACCTGTAACAATAATATTCATTCTACTTATTCTCCTTCGTCACTTTTGTGATGGTATCTTGTATATTACCCTTTGCAATATTCTTTAAATATTGACCATAAGGGCTCTTTCCATATTCTTCAGCTGTTGCTAGTAATTCTTCTTCGCTTATCCAGCCATTATAGAACGCAATCTCTTCTGGAACAGAAATACGTATGCCTTGGATATGTTCAATTGAGCGCACATAGTTTGTAGCTTCCGCCATAGATTCAACTGTACCTGTATCCACCCATGAAAATCCTCTACCTAAAACTTGTAAATCTAAATCACCATTTTCCAAGAAAATGCGATTTAAATCCGTTATCTCGTATTCACCACGTGCAGAAGGTTTCAGTGTAGAAGCATACTCTACGACACGATTATCATAGAAATACAAGCCAACAACCGCATAATTTGATTTTGGATGCACTGGTTTTTCTTCAAGAGAAATAACCTTTCCATTATCATCAAATTCTGCGATACCAAATCTTTCTGGATCATTTACATATTTGCCAAATACAGTTGCACGATGATTATCTTCTGCATTACGTACAGCTTCTCTTAACATTCTGCCAAAATGGTTTCCATAGAAAATATTATCACCTAATACCAGACACGCAGTATCATCTCCTATGAATTCTTTTCCCTAATACAAACGCTTGTGCAAGCCCATCAGGTCTTTCCTGAACTTTGTAAGAAAAATGCACACCCATACTTGACCCATCACCTAAAAGGCGTTCAAAATTAGGCAAATCATGTGGTGTAGAAATAATTAGAATGTCGCGAATACCAGCAAGCATCAAAGTACTAATTGGATAAAAAATCATTGGTTTATCATAAACTGGTAGTAATTGTTTGGATGTTACTTTTGTGAGTGGGTATAATCGTGCCCAGATCCCCCCGCCAAAATAATTCCCTTCATAATAAAATCTCCTTAATCTCTCAATATTTTTATTTTATCATGTATCACTAAATAATTCTCACTTTTCAGACGAGTCGTCTAAATCCTCTTTTAGAACACCAAGTTTTAATCGATAATCGTATGCTTTATCAAACAAATTACTGTAATATGGATCATGTTTTAAATATATGCTCCATTTTTCTTGCATGTATTTAACCTCTCGTCGATATCTGATAAGCTTTTCTTTAGTAATATCTAGACCTCGAGACTTTGATTCATAGTGGAATAACTCAACGCTCGGTAAGAATATATTATGATATCCTCTGTCTAATAGTTTGAATCCAAAATCAACATCATTGAAGTTAACTGCAAGTTCCTCATTTAAGCCGCCAACTTCATCAAAACAAGACCTTCTAAACATCAAGCAAGCTGCCGTACAACAAGCAACATCATATGGAATCGATAATGCATGCATGTAATCTTTCTCTGCATAATCCTTACGGTAATATCGATGTGAAGCAACTCCTGACTTACCCGCTATTACACCCGCATGTTGTAAGGTCATATCTGGATATAAAAGTTTCACACCCACACTACCCACATGCTTTAATTGTGCGTAGCCTACCATCTGTTCTAGCCAATTTATTAGTAATTACAGATGTGTCATTATTTAGTAAGACTATGAACTCGCCCCGAGCTTTATTACGTATTGCTATATTGTTAATCCTTGAATAATTGAATGGTATATCTATCGAGATAACATGTATATTTGTATACATATTTTTAACTTGAGTAATGTATTCTTTTGATTCTAATTTTTTGGCTACCATTATCTGCAATAATAATTTCAAAGTTTTTATATGTCGTTTTTTCGTAAATAGAACTGATACATTTCTTTGTATCTTCAATACCATCACGCATTGGAATAACAATCGAAACAAGTGGACTTCCTTCTATAGAATATTGCACTGTATTCGTAATACCATCTTGATTAGAGATTATCTGACTATTAGGGAAGGCTTCTTGCAAATATCCATTAAGAATATCTTTTTGGTTTCTCTCAGGTGAATATGTCCCATATAATATTTGAGGAACATGTTCCCATGTATACCCTTTATCACTCAACCTCAGTAACCACCCATAAGGATTCCACGCCTCTTTATCAAATTGTCGCATTACATCCGTTTTTACAAGCCAACAGTTACCAATATAGTTATAGCCTCTTAGTGTATCATAGGAATAATCAGGAAGTAATTGTGGGTTAATTCTAGTCCCATCTTCCTTTAAAAAATCATAATCAAAATACACAATATCAGACTCTTTAAAATATCTTTCATCAAGGAAACTGAGATTATAGATACAGCATCCAGAATCAACTATACATATGTACTTCGTCGTAATTTTTGCTAATATCTAAAACATCTTGGATTAGAATTGGATATTTATCAACATTTTTTTATCTCTTGATTACTCAGAAAAGTAATGTCATAAAATGCATTTTTATATTCAATCATTGGTAAATATGAGCGCCATGTTGCATATTCCCTCGCATCCTCTGGATTGAGATATCGAAAACCATACTTTTTAATATTTCCACGTTCATGCCAATATTTCTGCCAATATCTGACAAGTAAATCCTTGGGAATATTAAAAATGATACTCAACCGCAAACTTGTGCCAAGCAATCTTTAGAAGATTTAATTTTGTATTGTCATTAGTATCTTTCATGTCTATTCTTCAGTTTACAATTTGACGATATAACTTTAAGTAATCCCCACACATATCATTGTCAAATATAAGTTGCTTGCGATCTTCTGTATCTTTTTCTATTGCTACCATTAAACCCTTTAAATCATACTGATCTACTACGGTTCCATATCCTTCAACAATTTCTGTACTTCCACCAGTTCTGTATGTAATTACTGGTGTCCCAGAACCATTGCTTCTAAATTTTACCGTTGGGTATGTATCCTCTAAAGTTAAATTCAAGAAATAATCAGCCAAACTATACCATTGAGCCAATTCATCTTGGCTATCTGTACGCAAAATACCTATCACATTTGATGGTAAATTTTTTTGCTGTTTTTTATTTACACCAATCAGTACAATTCGATAAGAATCGTTTACTAACTTTGATAATTTAATAAATTCATCAAACCCTTTTTGTTTAGAAAATGGGCTAGCAACTCCAAGTAGAAACCTTTCTATCACCAATTCCATACAAACTACGTAAATTGTTATTTCAAGTTATATTTAAAAGTGTGTTACATCCACATTATTGTGTATAACAAAGCATGAGTGACTTTCTCAAGAACGATTCCGATAGTTGCTTCTTTAGCCAGTTGGACGGAGTAACAAAAACAATGTTTTCGTAGTCAAATGACTTCATTTTGCGTACATAGTTATTCGTCGAGTTCGATAGAATACGATATGGATAAACATTTTTAAATTTACATGTTTTTGCATCCAGATTTCCATCCATCGCATCCATTATATTCATAGTGTGAACAATATCCAGTAAATGACCAACAATCATGTAAAGTCCAAACAACCTTAATATGATGTTGACGTATATACTTGAATAGCATTTCATAATTAATATAAAATCCATGGATATTATGTAGATGGATGATATCCGGTTGAATTTCATCAATCTTTCTTAAAATTTTTTTAGTATTATTCTCACTATATAAACCATGTTTATCAAAAAAATCAAAAGCCTTTAATACATGTAAATCCTGTCCAACTAGATCGTTAAAATAGAAAACCCTATCATCGATTATGGCCTGTCTTTTTGATGACCATATGCTGAAAGTCCTACCATAAATTACATAACTATCTATTCCGTTCTCTAAGTTATTCTGATGTATAGCCTTGACAATCTTTCCAGTACTACCATAACCATATACAGAATTTATTTGTATAACCTTCATACTTACTTGTTATTCAATTTTTCTAATTCTTCTTTGATATAGTCTGTTGTCATAATCTTTTCAACAGTCTGGTCTACATCTAATCTTCTTGTATTATGAGAAGTATACGCTTCATCAGCCATTGTATGCACTTCACCTTTTACAACAAATTTATCGTAGTTTAAATCACGATTATCTGCCGATACACGGAAATAGTTGCCCATATCTTCTGCACGCAATCTTTCCTCTCTTGTCATTAATGTTTCATATAGTTTTTCACCATGACGAGTGCCAATAATTTGAGTGCCTGTATCACCAAACAATTTCTGAACTGCCTTTGCTAAATCCCCAATCGTAGATGCATCTGCCTTTTGAACAAATAAGTCACCCGGTTTTGCATTAGTAAAAGCAAACTTCACAAGGTTTACTGCCTCATCTAGATTCATTAGAAATCTAGTCATGTCTGGGTTGGTAATTGTAATTGGTTTTCCTGCTTTTATCTGTTCAACAAATAAAGGGATGACCGAACCTCTACTAGCCATAACATTTCCATAACGAGTACAGCAGATGACAGTTCCGCCTCTTTCTGCGGCAACTCTTGCATTTGCGTAAATAACATGTTCCATCATTGCTTTGGAAATTCCCATAGCATTGATTGGATATGCAGCTTTATCCGTTGATAGACAGACAACGCGTTCTACACCTGCTTCGATTGCGGCATGCAACATATTATCTGTACCAATAATATTTGTACGTACAGCCTCCATAGGGAAGAATTCACATGAAGGTACCTGTTTTAAAGGCTGCCGCATGGAAGATGAAGTTAACGCCATTCATTGCATCTTTTAAAGACTGAATGTTACGAACATCACCAATAAAAAATTTTACTTTCTTAGAAAATTCTGGATACTTTGCCTGTAATTCATGACGCATATTATCCTGTTTCAACTCATCTCTTGAAAAAATACGAATTTCTCCAATATCACTATCTAAGAAATGCTTAAGAACAGTTCTGCCAAACGATCCTGTCCCTCCTGTAATCATCAATGTTTTTCCTTTAAATTCTGACATATAGCCTCCTAATATTTTCGCCAAACCATCTTTATTTACAATACCTGTATAACTTTGAATAATTTTAACAACTTTCGTTGAGACATTCTCATCCAAATAATCTGGAACAGGTAATCCATAATCTCCATTTAAATTCATTTCTACTGCAATCTGAACTGCTTGTAACAAAGAATTCTCATCTATTCCTGCCAAAGTAAAACCACCTTTATCTAACGCTTCCGGTCTTTCTGTACTTGTTCGGATACATACTGCAGGGAATGGGTGACCCACGGAAGTAAAGAAACTTGACTCCTCTGGTAATGTACCACTATCAGATACCACACAGAACGCATTCATCTGTAAAGCAATTATAGTCATGAAAACCAAGTGGTTCATGTTGAATAATTCGCTTATCAAGATTGAAACCAGAATTTTCTAGACGCTTGCGAGAACGCGGATGGCACGAATATAAAATTGGCATATCATATTTTTTTCTGCCATCTTATTAATTGCATTAAACAAAGACACAAAAATTTTTTTCAGTATCAATATTTTCCTCTCGATGTGCAGACAGTAAAATATACTTTCTTTTTCTAAATTCAATTTTTTATGAATGTCACTATTTTCAATTTCATTAAGGTTATTACGAAGAACTTCAGCCATTGGCGAGCCAGTAACATAAGTTCTCTCCTTTGGTAATCCACAGTCTGCTAAATAACGACGAGCATGTTCTGAATAAGCCATATTTACATCTGAAATAATATCAACGATACGGCGGTTTGTTTCTTCAGGCAAGCACTCATCTTTGCAACGATTTCCTGCTTCCATATGAAATATTGGAATGTGCAACCTCTTGGCTCCAATTGCAGAAAGACAACTATTTGTATCACCTAAAACAAGTAAAGCATCAGGCTTGATATCAACCATCAACTGGTAACTCTTAGCGATGATATTGCCAACGGTCTCTCCTAAATCTGCACCAACAGCATTCAAATAGGCTTCAGGATTATCTAGCTTTAAATCTTTGAAAAAAACACCATTCAGATTGTAATCATAATTTTGACCCGTATGTGCCAAAATAGTATCAAAATACTTTCTACACTTTGTGATTACAGCTGATAATCGAATAATTTCGGGACGTGTCCCAACGATAATCAGCAATTTTAAACGGCCATCATTTTTAAATTGAACTTTACTTTCTTCCATATATTCCCCTTTTATTTCTTGACCTTTAAACTAAAGGTATCTGGACGATTACTATCAAACTGTTCATTTGCCCACATCAATGTTACTAAATTTTCTGTCTGGGATAAATTAATAATGTTATGTGTGTACCCTGGTAACATATGCACAGCTTGAATCTGCTCTCCATTTACATCAAATTCTATAATTTCATCAGAGTCGATTCTTCTCTCTTGAATACGTGCATGACCAGATACCACAATAAAGAATTCCCATTTCGTATTATGCCAATGTTCTCCCTTTGTAATTCCCGGCTTACTTATATTTACAGAAAACTGTCCTCTATCAAATGTCTTTAATAATTCCGTAAATGACCCTCGAGAATCAACATTCATTTTTAAATCGTACGCAACTTTTTCTTTTGGAAGATATGACAAATATGTTGAATACAACTTCTTTGCAAAAGAATGTGGAGGTATGCTTGGTATCATTCCGGTTTGTGGTTGATTCTTAAACTCTTCGAGTAAGTCAACAATTTTCTGTAATGTCACTTTGTGCGATACAGGTACATAGCAGTATTTGCCATTATCAACCGCTATCGGAGTCACACCTTCGTACTCACAATGATGTTCTTTGCCAGTTAAGGCCAATATCATTTCTTCCAACAAGTCATCGATATACACTAATTCCAACTCTACACTTGGATCATTAATTTGAATTGGCAAATCATTTGCATAGTTGTTACAAAAAGTTGCCACAACACTATTATAATTTGGACGACACCACTTTCCGAATAAATTTGCAAAGCGATAAACCAAAACCTTTGCCCCTGTTTCTTTTGCATAATCAAAGAATAGATTTTCGCCAGCAAGTTTGGATTTTCCATAATCTGATTCGCCATATCGTCCGATTAGAGTTGCCTGAATCGAAGAACTTAACATGACAGTTGCCTTTATTATCAAATTTTTCAGAGTATCAAGTAATGTGCTAGCAAACCCAAAATTGCCTTCCATGAACTCTTTATCATTTTCAGGACGATTTACCCCGGCTAAGTTAAATACAAAGTCACAGTTCTTGCAATAATATTCAAGATCTTCAACTGTTGAATCTTTATCATACGAATAAACTTCAGCGATATTTAAATTTGTAGTTCTGTTTTTTCCATCTTTGATATTTTTTAGGTTTGCCACCAAATTCTTCCCAACAAAACCATTAGCACCTGTTACCAATATCCTCATTTGCCAATCTTCTTTCTATCTATTTCCTCTTGGAAAATCTTTTCCAATTCATCTAACAATTTTTCTTTATCAAAATGTGAATGATAATACATCCTTGCATTTTTTCCTCTGCCATATGTATCTTGTTCATCTTCACTCGCTTTCAAGATATTTTCAGCTAACCTATGTGCATCTCCAGAAGGTCCCACAATATCCGCAATCTGCATCTTGAATTACACGTTTAGTCTCTCCGTTGATTGCACCAATAATCGTTTTCCCTGCAAGCATATATGATTGCATTTTTGCAGGTAGAGTATAATTTACAACTTCATTATCTTTCATGGTGATTAAGAAGGCATCTGCTAAATCATAATATTGCTTCATCTCGTCAACTTTGTGACTACCGTAAAATGTAATATTATCTAGGCCAGCATTAATAGCCATTTGTTCACAGTTTTGGCGATTAACTCCATCACCCACAATATGAAAATGAATATTTTTATGTTCTTTTAAATATTCTGCTGCCTTAACAATCACTTCAACATCTGCAGCAGGTCCAATATTACCTGCATACAACACATCATATGTACCATTAATATTTTGGACAGTATTTTGATATATATCTTCTGCATACTGTGGCCAATAATCTAACCCATATTTCTCAGTAGATAACTTCAGCTCTTTATTAAAGTAATTTTTCAAAAAGATTTTGAGGGTTATTAAAATACGGTCTGCCTTATTATATGTGTCTACACTAAGTCTCCAAAAGAACGAATATGCAAGTGTTCCTTTGGAAAACGGACCAGTAGTAATACTGATTGGCCATTGGTCTAAACAGTACAATACCAAAGGAATATTTTGTCTATTCTTCACTTCGATTGCAGGCCATACCATTGATACAGGAGAAGTTTGATAGGAGAAAATAACATCAAAATCCTCATGTAAAGTTTTTGCTTTCTGCTTACCAGCAATTGCAAACCAAGCATAATTTATTCCAAAAGTCAGTAAGCTTTTCCCACGTCCAGATTAAGGAAGTGCGAATAATATGAACACCGTTTACAATCTGATTACGATTCTGCTTATTTTGATATCCATCATAAATTTTTCCTTCAGGATAATTTGGTAACCCTGTAAGCACTGTTACTTTATGACCTCTTTTCGCTAATTCAAACGATATATCATTAATGCGAAACTGCTCAGGATAATAGTGCTGACTTACTATTAATATATTCATTTTTTCTCCTATAGACTCAAAAAAATTATACACTTTCACCGATGAATACTCAATGTATGGAAATCATCGTATACAGCATCAAATATTCCATGAAAAAGATTCCCCCAGCGGAGAATCTTACTCGTGATAACCATCTTTCATCTTTTTTTCTAAAATTGCAAAACTCTGAGATAGACTTTTGATTTCACCCGAGAGTTTAGAAACATACTTTGTCAAATTGTAGATAATTAATAATGCAAAGCAAAATCCTAAGAAAAAAATCATATTTACAGGCGTGGATACACCCATAATCATTGTCAAAGTAGATAATAGTCCTGGAAACAGAATTACGACAACAAGGCCAAACACCATAACTATCCAAGACATTGTATATTGAAGGTCGAGTTTCTTTTGCTTTACTTGTACAATCAGTCCAACAAAGATAAGTAAAGCAAATATTAATAATACTGTTTTTAGATGAAATTCCATATATGCCTCACTTCCTTATAAATTCAACGAGAATTGCCATCGATACTTTAACCATATAGTATACTGAACTCCACATTCTAATTGAAGACTGTCCACCTTCTCTTGCCTTCATTATTACAGGTGCCTCAACTATCTTAAAGTTCTTTTTCAGTAATACAACAACAGATTCAGGCTCTGGATAATCTCTAGGATATTCTTTTGCAAACAATTCAATAGCTCTTCGATTTGCAAGTCGAAAACCAGAGGTTGGATCAGTAATAGTCTGATTCGTTAATAACTTGATTAATCTTGTAAAATAGGTAATCCCTACACGGCGCATGAACGTTGATTGAAATCCTTCTTTGTTAATAAAACGAGATCCAATTACCATATCGGCATCTTCTTTAACTAATTTATCGACCATCAAATTTAAAAACGAAACATCATGCTGTCCCATCTCCATCAACTTGTACAGCCATGTCATATCCATTTTCGAGCGCATATTTGTACCCTGTTTGAACAGCTCCACCGATTCCGAGATTAACAGGTAAAGAGATATAGTTATAATGATTCTTCTCTAAAATCTCTGCCGTATTATCTGATGAACAATCGTTGATAATTACATAATCAAAAATCCGGAGCTTCCTTTTTAATATGTTCAATTGTGTATTCAATGCTCTCAGATTCATTATATGCAGGTATAATAATTAATTTTTTTCATATATCCCCGTTATCATTTCTTAAATCTTACGCATACACAAACTACTTCTTATCATAAATATCTTTTGCTTTGTCCTTTAGAAATTTCTCATTTCCAAACTGTAATAAGGTTGTCCAATTTTTTTCGCTTTTCAATATTGCGAATGTTAAAGAACCCATCTTTTACAGATAGATTTTGATTATAGTAAGGATCACCATCCAAAAAATTTTTTTCCCATTTCAAATTGAACAGACCAATCTCTCTATTAAATCTTTCAATTTTTTCAGGTGTATCTTCAGCACCTCTTGATTTTGACTCATAGTGATGAAAACATGCATATGGTGCATAAACAATCAGTTTCTTATCTTCTCTTATCTTCATGCAGATATCAATATCGTTGAATGCTACTGCAAATCTTTCATCAAAGCCTTCCACCTTCTCAAAAACTTCTTTCTTAACTAACATGACCGCAGCTGTTACCGCTGACATGTCTTGCGTTAACATTGCGCGATTTAAGTAGGTTTCACCTTCTGAACGTAGACCTATGAATGCATGTCCAGCAATTCCACCAATACCAAGAATAACCCCAGCATGTTGTAACGTGTTGTCTTCATATAGTAATCTACATCCAACTGCACCTACATCATTCCGTTGTCCATATCCCATCATCTCTTTCAATGAATCTGGCTCGATTAGTTCTACATCGTTATTCATGAAGAGATAATACTCTCCTCTGGCATGCCTTACTCCAAAATTGTTTATCTTCGCGTAATTGAATATTCCATCATAATAAACAACCTTAACTTGTGAATATTCTTTCTCTATCTTTTTGTAATACTCCCATGTCTTTTCTTCCGTTGAATTATTCTCTACTACGATAAATTCAAGATTTGGCCAAGTCCCTTTCTCAATCATTGACCGTATCGCTTTATCTAGGTCATCTGTATGATCTTTATTTGGAATGATGACAGATATGAGAGGGTACTCATTGAATTTGAATACAGTATGATACATGCCTAGCGTATACCCATTCTCGATTCTCTCAATCTGAATCTCTGGTAACACCCTTGCGTAATGGGCTCCGATCGCTCTTGCCCCTGCATCATATGCATACATCTTCGACTCAGGATTCAACGCAGTTGACCCTTGATGTGTTCGCCAATGATACAGTATCTTTGCCACGTGTGCTATCTTTCTGCTATGCTCACTCATTCGCAATATGAAATCATAGTCCTGCGCACCATCATACTCTGAATTAAACATCCCATACTTTTCTACGAGTTCTCTTCTAACTCCATACAAATGACAGATGTAATTCTGTGATCGCAACATGTCTATATTAAAGTCTGGCTTAAAAGCTCGGATCAAAAAAACATCATAGCTTTTCTCATCTATCTTATCTTCATCTGAATAGATGGAATCTACCTCTGAATCTGCTACTATCTCTTTGGCAAATTCAAATAACGCATCTGGTGTAATTAAATCATCATGATCACAAAGCACAATGAAATCACCTGTTGCCATCTCAACAGCTTTATTTGTGTTCCCTGATATTCCTAGATTTTCACCAATATATCGATACTTGATTCTTTCGTCTTGATAAGATTTGACAAACATCTCTAATTTATTATCTGGACTTCCATCCGCCAAGCACAGTTCCCACTTTACATATGTCTGTGCTTCAATACTCTCTATCAACTCTTTTAGGTATCCCTTAGGCGTTCTATACAAAGGCACGACTATCGAAAATAACGGTGCTTCTTCTGCCCACTTGTACTCTTTCTGCTTTATCAGTTCTTCTTTTGATGCTTTCGTTAACTTAAACCATTCTGGATAATCAAGTATATTTTTACGTCTTATTCGTCTTTCAAAGATTTCGCGAATTGACTGTTTTTCCATCATATTTTTCAATACTCGTTTGATGAAAATAAACTTTCCATCGATACGCTTTTCTACAGTGGATTTAGAATCAGCCAATCGGAGAATATAATGATCCCCTTTTCTGAAAGGAAATCTCAATTTAAACCCATATGTGTTTTCATCAGAACTATGAAAGAAGCGAATTCCAACATCAGGACGAGAATAACGGTTGATACACTGACGTAGTTGCTTTCCATTCGCATCTAAAAGATCAAGTTGAACAACTTCATCCTGATCATCACAAACTGCCCATCCTGCAAGTTCAATATCATTGTAAACACTATACGCAATTTCAATCCTATACTTTATCGACATTAAGCACCTCTGAGTATTTAAAAACACATCTATTATCACACAAAATAGAGAATTATTCTATCGCAACCGGCAATCCGTATGCTTCTTAGAAAAATTACAATTATAGTAAGGATCCCCATTTTCAATGAAGCTTCTCCATTTTGAGTTAAACAAATTAACTTCGTTAATAAATCTTTCAATTTTTTCTGGTGTATCCTCTGCACCTCTTGATTTTGACTCATAGTGATGAAAACATGCATATGGTGCATAAACGATCAGTTTCTTATCTTCTCTTATCTTCATGCAGATATCAATATCGTTGAATGCCACTGCAAATCTTTCATCAAAGCCTTCTACCTTCTCAAAGACTTCCTTCTTAACTAACATGACCGCAGCTGTTACCGCTGACATGTCTTGCGTTAACATTGCACGAGCATGATATGTCATTCCTTCAATTTGCTTTTTGAAAATATGTTCAGCTACACCAATCTCGCCGACAATAACTCCCAGCATGTTGTAACGTGTTGTCCTCATATAGTAATCTGCATCCAACTGCGCCCACATCATTCCGTTGTCCATATCCCATCATCTCTTTCAATGAATCCGGCTCGATTAGCTCTACATCGTTATTCATGAAGAGATAATACTCTCCTCTGGCATGCCTTACTCCAAAATTGTTTATCTTCGCGTAATTGAATATTCCATCATAATAAACAACCTTAACTTGTGAATATTCTTTCTCTATCTTTTTGTAATACTCCCATGTCTTTTCTTCCGTTGAATTATTCTCTACTACGATAAATTCAAGATTTGGCCAAGTCCCTTTCTCAATCATTGACCGTATCGCTTTATCTAGGTCATCTGTATGATCTTTATTTGGAATGATGACAGATATGAGAGGGTACTCATTGAATTTGAATACAGTATGATACATGCCTAGCGTATACCCATTCTCGATTCTCTCAATCTGAATCTCTGGTAACACCCTTGCGTAATGGGCTCCGATCGCTCTGGCCCCTGCATCATATGCATACATCTTCGACTCAGGATTCAACGCAGTTGACCCTTGATGTGTTCGCCAATGATACAGTATCTTTGCCACGTGTGCTATCTTTCTGCTATGCTCACTCATTCGCAATATGAAATCATAGTCCTGCGCACCATCATACTCTGAATTAAACATCCCATACTTTTCTACGAGTTCTCTTCTAACTCCATACAAATGACAGATGTAATTCTGTGATCGCAACATGTCTATATTAAAGTCTGGCTTAAAGCTCGGATCAAAAACATCATAGCTTTTCTCATCTATCTTATCTTCATCTGAATAGATGGAATCTACCTCTGAATCTGCCACTATCTCTTTGGCAAACTCAAATAACGCATCTGGTGTAATTAAATCATCATGATCACAAAGCACAATGAAATCACCTGTTGCCATCTCAACAGCTTTATTTGTGTTCCCTGATATTCCTAGATTTTCACCAATATATCGATACTTGATTCTTTCGTCTTGATAAGATTTGACAAACATCTCTAATTTATTATCTGGACTTCCATCCGCCAAGCACAGTTCCCACTTTACATATGTCTGTGCTTCAATACTCTCTATCAACTCTTTTAGGTATCCCTTAGGCGTTCTATACAAAGGCACGACTATCGAAAATAACGGTGCGTCTTCTGCCCACTTAGTACTCTTTCTGCTTTATCAGTTCTTCTTTTGATGCTTTCGTTAACTTAAACCACGATTTATAAGTTACCTTTCTTTGATACATGTTTCTTATGAATTCTTTTTAGTTTCACTACAAATTTTGAATTTCGCAACTTTATGATAAAAACTTTCCCAACCCAAAAAAATTTGATTTATATGGAATATGTGAGTCTCATTCCCTATGGACACTTGTAATTTCAGCTTGTTTTTTTAATGGTAGTATAATGGAAAAATCCATATGAATTCTTATATGTCTTTTGGAAATATTTATTTGAAACATCATTGCGAACTACAGTTGTATATTCAATATGTTCTTCACGATTCCCCTACAAAATACTTAAAAATGGCCACATCCGTCGGCTGATGACCAACGATGAAACCACTTATTTTGATTGAATCATTTTTCTTCATAATACTTTCAAATCGATATTTCATAGTTCAAACTTACCCATATTCTAATTAGAACTGTTCTGCAAATCCTTTTTCTAGTTTCTTAAATGTTAGCATTCCCACTGCCAGTACTGTAAATGACATGATTGCCAAAACTATAAGGCTGTGCATCCCAGGGACTGCATGGTACAAAAATGCATTGCGGTACCCATTTAAAATAATTGTTAATGGATTATATCGAACTAATGTAATTAAAATTGAATTTGAGGCAAACATCTCTAGTTTATATACCACTGGTGTCCCATAAAAAACCTAACATTAGTAGAAAATTGATAATATACTCCAAATCCTGCACATATGCTGTAATAGCACTCAATATTAGTCCTAACCCCAAAGTTAAAATAGCCTGTAGGATTGCAAACACTGGCACAAAGACTAAATGCCAACTAATACCAACCCCATATCCAATGCAAAATAATAAAATAATAATACAAGAGATAAAGAAGTTAATAAGTCCACTTAGAACAATTGAAATCGGCAATATTTCACGTGGGAAGTAAACTTTTTTTATGATTCCTGAGTTTGCCTTAATACTGCCCACGCAGCTTACAAGAGTCATTTGAAAAAATGTCCACGGTATAATTCCTGTAGCTAGGTAGACTAGATAATCATCCCCTGTACCACGCATTAAGTACGGGAACACAATCGCATATACAATTACCTGTAATAATGGATTAATAAAACTCCATAAAACACCCAAAAAGGAGCCTTTATATTTACCACGTATCTCTTTTCTAATATTTGTTTTTAACAATTCACGATACTATATATTTCTTTAAACACGGCTTACCTCTCATCAAACACGATTGTTATTTTTTTACTTGTCAATTCCTTGCCATCCTTTGATACAACCTTAGATGTTACATATAAATATCCCATTTCATCTATCTGATCTCTGTAATCATTGGGATTGATATATACACGCCAACCAATTGTACTGGCATCCATAAAACCACTAAACTCTTCGCTGTATGCATTATATACATCCCATCTTTCAAATGGCGATGTATCCAATTTTGTACTGCCAACATAGAGTTCGTTATGACTATCCTCATAGTCAGAAATACTCCATCCATCAATTCGTATTTTATGCGTTCCAGAATCAACCCGCGTAAAATCAACAGGCGTATCAATAAATGTGATTGCACGGTACTCAGCTTTCCCAGATTGGACCTCTTGTTTCTTCTTTTCTTTATTGTCAATAGCTGATTGTTTCAAATATTCATCAATGACATAGGTTGGATCGCCATCCAACTTAAATGTACCTTTATAAATCCAAATGGCACGTCTACATAGTTTTTTTACAACCGAAAGACTATGTGAAACAATAACAATTGTTTTATCAGAATCTCGTAGTTCCTCTAACTTTGCATAACATTTATCTTGAAAATGTTGATCACCTACTGCCAGTATCTCATCAATCAGTAAAGATATCCGCATCGACGTTAATTGCAATCGAAAATGCAAGTCGCATATACATACCCGAAGAATATGTACGGATTGGCTCATCAATAAAATTTCCCAATTCTGAAAAATTAATAATATCATCCATCCGCGCTTCTATTTCTTTCCTCGTTAGTCCAAAGATAGAAGCATTAAAATAGATATTTTCTCTTCCCGTAAAATCCGGATGAAAACCTGCGCCTAACTCTAATAAAGAGGTTAGTTTTCCACATGTCTGAATCTCTCCACTAGTTGGATAAATAATTTTTGTCATTAATTTTAACAATGTAGATTTTTCCAGATCCATTTGTACCAATAAGTGCAACTGTATCACCTTTTTGATATCCAAACTGATATCCTTTAGTACTTCTAAATTTTGGATTCTATTTTTTTCTTCTTGTTACAAGAAAAAGCCTTTAAGGAGTTTGCTTTTATCGTATTGTACCTTAAAAACTTTTTCGACATATTTCTTATTTCAATTGCATTCTCTTGGTTCATATTAACATTGACCCTGTTATTTTTAATATTATAACATCATTCCATTCTTGTTTTCTATCTGATAAGTTTTATATATTATTGTCTACTTCACTTGATAAATATAGAATCCATACTCATTATATAATTCAATCACTTTATCTTTAGCGAACGTAGGGATTGGTGTTGTTGTTCCAATATATTTAATATCTAATTTTTCAAAATCGTTCCATGTTAAATTTGCCTGAATTAAATCAGCCTGTATCACTGAATATTCAGATTTATCACTATCTATCAATGAAATCACAACATGGGCGTAACGATTCCACAATTCTTCATTTTCTTCAACGCCAAGTCTTTCCCAAGTATCTTTATTAGGAATATAGTTTACAGAGTTTACTGTGTGTGCACCAGCAGCAACTAAATATTGTGGAGTAACAAATGAACCAATAGAAACCCATCTGGCATTAGGGTCACTTGCCACAATACGTTGAATCTCCCCGTATGCAGGTTTACTTGTAATTGCATCTAATCCGACAGAAATCGGATTTACAATGATGCCATCTCCGAACAACATGCATGATACGATAATAATTGCAGCTTTTTGATACTTATTCTTAGAAAGAATAAATATAAACGCAATTACTGTAAATACCGCAATAATCCATAATGCATAATAACGGATACCGATTCCTCTCCATTTTGGAAATTCATATATTACCGTAGGAACTACTGCAAGCACCGCAACAATAATTGATAGCCAAATATTCATCCCATTTTCATCTTGAATTTTTGAAATGCAATAAACTGTAATGATTGCTAGTAAAACCCCTAAAAAGTCTACAGTTCTACTTGAGGTAGAGAATGTGAGCATAAAAATCTTAGCTACGATTGGCGGTAAACCAATCGTACAATATATTGTAAACAAAGTAAGTACAGGCATTAAAAACCAAAGTAATTTATCTTTGCCTTTATATTTTACAAGAACATATATGTATAAGAAGTACCCTAAAGGAAACACACCGAAGATTGTACCCATTTCGCTTGGGTTTGCAAAACCACCAAATGGGGTTAATACTGTTGGTACATAATCCAATATTTTATGCAGTGCCATTCCACCATAATCTACTCTTCCACCAGGATACACAGTATTCAAAATTGCAGTTAAATATTCAGCACTAATCATCAAATGTCGGACAATCAAAGATGACCATCAATAAAACATCAGCGACAAATACAATCCAATCAATCGCCTTAAATCTTTCCCATATATGATTTTCATACAATATCCAAGCCATATATGAAACAATAATCCAACCTGTCGGAACCAACCATGCAGCATATAAAGTACTAACATATTCAGCGCCCATAATTGCTAATATGGTTCCAAAAACTATACGCATCAAAGTTTTCTCTTCCCTAACAAAATAGTAGAACAACGCAATGATTGCGGCCATCAAATATAAGATTCTACACACAGACCACCACATACTAAAGGACGACATTGCAATCAAACATGCGCCAAAAAAAGAAACAAGTCGATTACCACGAGTCGTAACCATGCAGAATTCAAAAATAAATAAGAAACCAAAAATCAGATTATATGACCATTCCCATGACGAGCCATAACTAGCACCTAATAAGTAATGGCCCCACAATTGTGGTGATTTAATAATTGAAAAATCAAGTTGTAAACCTGTAGCTGATACATTAGAAACAGTTGTAGCTCTCAAAATGTCATTTAGTGGTCCGTATTTTGTTAACTCAGCTGAGATATATCTTGGTACACTAACCATCCACTCATCACTACGAATAGGTCGTGCGATACCAAAAATAGGTTTAATATATTGTGAACCTACACCAGGTTGAATATAGTTATCCCATTGTCCAACTGAAGACCATGTAAAACAATTTGCCACAAAGAAAATAAATAAAGCAAAGCACAAAATTACCCTATATTTATATATCCAATCATATATCTTATGTGTATCAACAAAACAATGTAGGGATAGAAAACCAAATACTAAAACTATTATCTCCGTTCGTTTTTATAAATACACCTGGCCTAACAGAAAAAAATTTCTAAATAGATAAACTTCTAAAGAAATAAAAAGCCAGCGCAAGAACCCCAAATAAAACCCAGTTTTTTTGCTTGTATGTTTCCATTTTCCCTCCATATATCATCTTTTTCGCTATCACAATTAATTAATAAACTCTCAATGTATCTAACACAAGGCATAAGGCATTTACTATTAGCCATACTATTTTACACTTTTTTGCTATTTATAGATAGCCCAAGAAAAGCTAATAAAATTGGAAGATTTATAATCTCGCCCTAGCCACTAGTACACCCTTCTTTATTTCAGATTTTTCTCTTATAATGAGTACACTTAAATTTGATTAAATCTTAAGCGCAATATCTCTTAATCGAGATGCAAAAGTATATCCCATCTGCGAAATAAGAGTCGGGGACAACCCACGACTCTTATTTTAACGTATTAGATTTGGATCAATAAACAGTAAATCTCTATCTAGGTTCTCAAAGCTAGTATATTGTTGCATATATGCTTGATTAGAAAAATCATTATGCCACTGTCCATCATTGACACCCCAATTTGCAACCCATTTTGGATATCCCGGAACATCAATGTAATTTGAAAACCAACTTGAAGAAGCATATATTCCTACAGTATGTCCAGATGTAGCTACGATATCTAAATAAGTCCTTGTAATAGAACTAATCGTTGTTTTATTTAAAATCCATGGAGCATGTCTTTGTTTATAGCCATCTGCATCTTCCATATCAAACCAAACCCCTAATGTAGGATGAATTTGAGAAAGGATATTTAAAGTAAACTTTGCCTCCTCAACTGCATCAGCATCGTTTAATGCGTAGGAATATAAATACACTCCATAAGGTATATGCAATTGCTCACAAATTCTCAAATATTCACGCCAATGTTTATCTTCTTTTGTACTATATCCGATACGGATAATTACAAATCCATTTCGGTAATCTGCAAGATTAATACCATAGTTATGTTCAGAAATATCAATACCCTCAGCCCAGACTGAATCTGAACGTGTCGTCTGTAAAGTTAATATTTCTCCAGTAGATGGGTCAACGTGGTAGAAATTTCTTCCTTCTCTGAAAATTCCAAGTCACAATTTGACCATTATAGAAATACACTTGCATTCGTCTTCCGTTTCGGATAATTGACGCAAATCCCGTTTTTGGTTCAGTAACATACGACTCATTTTGATCATTTGCTAAAGATCCATCATCATATTTTTTCATTACAGCTTTAACTTGCAACCCTTGTATATGTAAAGAAAGATTCTCACTTCCAGCTAACTCATTTGCATTTGCCCAACCTAACCATCCAAATTGTTCAATATAAACACGATAGTATAGATTATATTTAGTAGCTTTATTTCCTACCAGTCGTAGTCGAATGCCTTCTAGCGCATGACCAGAACCAACCGTACCACCTACGACCTGACTTGCATCTTGGTTGTTGATCCATCCAATTGTACTTACATGTGCATCTGCTTGGACACCAATATCGCCAGGTTTGGATCCTAAGAATGTTATCTTGAATGCTTCTAACGCATTCCCTGTATTTACATTTCCTACAACTCCATCATTGATGACTTCCGGTATCCATCCTACATTTGCCTGATGTCCAGTTACCGTATACGTATATGGGAATTCTACCTCTGAATCTCCTAATGGGCTTGGTGCACTTTCTCCATTCTTTACAAGTTTTACCTGAATCGCTTGAACAGGAACTCCGTGTCCTGTACTGCCTGATAGCTCATTTGAACTTGCCCAGCCTAGCCATCCATAGCCCTTTGCGTATGCACGATAATAAATTTGATATTGACTCGCTTGTCTTCCTACCAATCTCAATCGTAATCCTTCAATGGCTCTTCCTGCTCCGACTGTTCCTAAAGTATTACCAGCTTCTTGGTTATTGATCCATCCGATTCCACTTACGTGTGCATCTCCAACAATTCTTAAATCTGCTTCTGTCGCATTTTCTATAATTAACTTAGCAGCCTCTAGATTCTTATTGTTTGTATCATTGCCGATTGTTTGTCCATCACCTACAGATGACAACCATCCTATTTCCGATTGATGACCTTGCCCTTGTAACGTATAATTCACCGCCGGTTCTGGTGTACTACTTGGTGTAGGTGTACTACTTGGAACTGGTGTTGGCACAGGACTTGGAGTTGGTGTTGGGGTTGGGGTCGGTACAGAACGATTAATGCTTGAATTCCCTAATGGGCTTGGCTGTTGTGTGCCTTTTAAAGTAATCATTACCTGTACTGCCTGTAACGGAATCCCGTGATCAGTACTACCTGCAAGTTCATCTGAACTTGCCCAGCCTAGCCATCCATAGCCCTTTGCATATGCACGATAATAAATTTGATATTTATTAGCTTTATTTCCTGCCAGTCGTAATCGAATGCCTTCTAGCGCATGACCAGAACCAACCGTGCCACCTACGACCTGACTTGCATCTTGGTTGTTGATCCATCCAATTGTACTTACATGTGCATCTGCTTGGACACCAATATCGCCAGGTTTGGATCCTAAGAATGTTATCTTGAATGCTTCTAACGCATTCCCTGTATTTACATTTCCTACAACTCCATCATTGATGACTTCCGGTATCCATCCTACATTTGCCTGATGTCCAGTTACCGTGTACGTATATGGGAATTCTACCTCTGAATCTCCTAACGGGCTTGGTGCACTTTCTCCATTCTTTACAAGTTTTACCTGAATCGCTTGAACAGGAACTCCGTGTCCTATACTGCCTGCTAGCTCGTTTGAACTTGCCCAGCCTAGCCATCCATAGCCCTTTTGCATATGCACGATAATAAATTTGATATTTATTAGCTTTTTTTCCTACCAGTCGTAATCGAATGCCTTCTAGCGCATGACCAGAACCAACCGTGCCACCTACGACCTGACTTGCATCTTGGTTGTTGATCCATCCAATTGTACTTACATGTGCATCTGCTTGGACACCAATATCGCTTGAGTTTGGATCCTAAGAATGTTATCTTGAATGCTTCTAACGCATTCCCTGTATTTACATTTCCTACAACTCCATCATTGATGACTTCCGGTATCCATCCTACATTTGCCTGATGTCCAGTTACCGTGTACGTATATGGGAATTCTACCTCTGAATCTCCTAATGGGCTTGGTGCACTTTCTCCATTCTTTACAAGTTTTACCTGAATCGCTTGAACAGGAACTCCGTGTCCTGTACTGCCTGCTAGCTCATTTGAACTTGCCCAGCCTAGCCATCCATAGCCCTTTGCGTATGCACGATAATAAATTTGATATTGACTCGCTTGTCTTCCTACCAATCTCAATCGTAATCCTTCAATGGCTCTTCCTGCTCCGACTGTTCCTAAGGTATTACCGGCTTCTTGGTTATTGATCCATCCGATTCCACTTACGTGTGCATCTCCAACAATTCTTAAATCTGCTTCTGGCGCATTTTCTATAATTAATTTAGCAGCCTCTAGATTCTTATTGTTTGTATCACTGCCGATTGTTTGTCCATCACCTACAGTTGACAACCACCCTATTTCCGATTGATGGCCTTGGCCTTGTAGCGTATAATTCACCACCGGTTCGGTTGTACTACTTGGTGTTGGTGTACTACTTGGAACTGGTGTTGGAACTGGACTTGGAGTTGGTGTTGGTGCCACATAATATTTAGCAAAAAAATCTCTTGCTTTCTGTGTTCTATCCTTTGGATCAGAAGCCACTTCATATCTACGCTTAAAAATGTCTGCAGCCTGTGCAGCACCATCTGCTGTATTATCAACTGAAAGTAAATCATTATAAACCGAACGATAATACGCCATATTTAACTCTTGTTTCATAAAATCCAATTGAGCCTTTAAATCAGAACGATCTACGCCCAATGAAGCAGCATAATTCTCTAGATTTGTCTTGCGACCACCACCCCATTGCACAATTCCATAATATGAACCACCCGGAGAAGATGCATTTGGGTTAAATGAAGATTCAAAAAACAAGTTAGATAGTACACCACTTGCACCAGCCTCATTTAACTGCAGTTCATTTCTTAAATACTGATAAATAATTGTCTCATTATCTTCCGCTAGGACAATCATTCCATTTGCACTGTGTATATTTATCATTAATATGGCAGATATTGCAAAACACAATATTTTTACTAATTTCAGCATCATAATCTCCGTTTCCTCCACGTATCAACCATTTTAGCAGACAAGATATCATTTTTAAAACTACAAAAATATTGTATAAATCACAAAAGGTCAATATGCAGATATCATTATCTGACTATCGACCTTGGTTGGATTATACGTCCTTATTGTTGGAAAAAATATTCTCCTTGCATTTTCTTTTTATTATTTTTGATAAGCCAAGATACAAACTATATATAATAACGCAAATATAAACGTCAAAATCGCCATACCAATATAGTGCTATAACAAACTTCACTGGTGAATTTACGAGAATTTGAATCCAATTTAGTCTACTCCAGATAGCGTAGAAGAAAAGTATTATCATGTGTTAGATATACCATAAAATGTAGCTGCCCTCAAAGAAGTTAACAATCTTACTGCTACCGATATGTAATCTCATAAATATTGCGAATAATGATATGCTAATTGGTTCGATTCCAATATGATAGTTTGCATATGTAGCAATTGATTGTTGAAATACACCTCTGTGATCCTGTCGCAATATAATTTTGCAATATTAACATTTGTCGTATTGTAATTAGAAATATAGATTAAACCATAACTTAATAATAATACTATAAAGAAAATGTATACTTTGATATTCCGAAGTGGTTCAAAACGATGAATGAATCCACCTAACGCAAATAAGAAAAACGCCATTCAAAAGAACCCTTAACCCTGTCGTAATAGATTCTATCATTTCTCCAGTCCATCCCATTTCGACGAACACGAAATAATACTGCAAGGAAAATTAAATACTCATTCATATCTAGTTTTGCCAAAAAAATCTGTTTAAAGAAATAGATATGCAATTACAATAATCATAAGTAGAATCCTACAAACCAAGCCATATTATTAAATATATCAATATTTAATAGCCAACTTATACTATTTTTGATTATTTGAACACTGGCTGTCAAAAGAACAAGAATAGTTGCTGCAAACCCTTGCTGTGATAACAACTTACTAGCTGTCTTAAGTAGATTACTTTTTATTCGTCTTTGATATTAAAAAAATAGCCTGAGATTAGGATGAAAATATTATTTCCAATATAACCAAACGTCATCGCAATATTTAATAACTGCATTCGTTTGAAGAACATTGGTTGATTCAATATAGTCTGACTTCCGACTAATTGACCATTCATGCAATGTATCACAATATGGTCTAAAAATAATCATTAGTAACGCTAAAAATACGTAATAACTCGAAGTTTGAACTTCTAACTTTATTCTCCATAATTTCACCTTTTTATATTTAACAAATATAAATATAACGACTTTAAATGGGAATTATCAATTTATTATCAATATAGGATTTGTTAAAATATAGTAGATTACTTGTAAATTTTACTTTTAGTCCTCAATTTAGTACACTACAAGTAACATGGTTAATAGATAATTAACCAAGGAGATTTTTTTATGAAAAGAAATCAATTCTATAAAAAAATATACATAACAATATGTATGTTTATAATGATATTTCTATCAACATTCATGTTTTTACTCTGTCTGGCTCGAATTCGTAATCGAAAAATAACCAAACAGGGCATTTGACTGGTCTTGGCAACCTAGGAATGGCCGTTATCATCTATACACTTTTGTATACCATTATCGGTAATTGGATTCAGACTTTCTCGTTAGATGCTGGTCGTAAGGCAAATGTAATTGCTGGGCAAGTATTAACACTATTTACAGTTAATATTATCGAAGTATTAATTTCTATGGCCATTACTGGTCAGTTCCGTTTCTTATTTGAATTTACATTTAGATACTTCATTCTATTCTTAGTACAATCATTCGTACTATGCGTTTTAGATAACTATATGATTAATCTAATGCGTTATTTATTTAAGCCTTTTAGATATCATTGAAATTTACGGAAAAACCAAATCAATTGCTTGCAAAAGATTTCTGGTATCCCATTTAAGTATCACGTTGTAGATTCAATCCATTATTCCGTAGGTGAAGATAAACTCGAAGAGATTGTAAAAAACGCTGATTCAATCCTAATAAATGATGTCCCTGCTCGTGTTGAAAATCATTTAGTAAAAATGTGCTTTCGATATAACCGACAATGTCATTTAGTCCCTAAAATTTCAGATATTATTATCAAATCATCTTCTGAGATAAATGTAGTGGATACCCCTATTTATGTTTGTAAGAATAAGGGCCTATCGCTTAGCGAACGTATTTTAAAACGCGCTTTTGATATTATCCTATCTGGTCTTTCCTTGATTTTTTTGTCACCTGTATTCATCTTAACAGCAATCGCAATTAAATTAGAGGATAACGGTCCAGTCTTCTTCAGACAAGAAAGAAGTTCCTTGGGCGGTGAACGTTTCTGGATTTTGAAGTTCCGTTCCATGATTGTAGATGCCGAAAAAGATGGCCGTTCCATTCCGGCAGGCGAAAATGACCCTCGTATCACTAAGGTCGGAAAGATTATTCGTGCTTTCCGCATTGATGAACTCCCACAGTTGGTAAATATCTTATTCGGAGATATGAGTATTGTTGGACCTCGCCCAGAGCGTGTCGAGCATGTCGAAAAATATAGTGCAATGATTACTGAATTCACCTTCCGTGAAAAGGTAAAAGGTGGTTTAACAGGCTATGCACAAGTATTTGGCAAATATAATACGACTGCATTGGATAAATTAAAGCTTGATTTGATTTATATTACAAATTACACACCGCTTTTAGATTTACAGATTATTTTTGAAACAATTAAAATCCTCGTACGTAAAGATAGTACAGAAGGATTTAGCCAACAACGTGTACAAGAAATTAAGGAAATGGATGATTCGGAGGATTACATCCAATGATTAGCGCATCAATAGTTTTATACAACACAGATAAAGACCTATTAGAATCTGTTTTAAAAAGTTATCATCCAAGCCAAGAACGATTACTATTGATTATTGATAACAGTCCCACACCAACAGATTATTTTGTAAATATGAAATATGTACACTATATTTTCAATGGGGAAAATATAGGTTTTGAGTGCTGCCCATAATATCGCAATCCATAAAGCAATCGATTTTAAAAGTCTGAATATCATATTGTTTTAAATCCAGACATAGAATTTGATACTGATATTATTGCAGAATTAAAGCACTATTGTGATGAACATCCTGATGTCAGTTATGTGTTACCAAAAAGTTGTTTATCCAAATGGTGATCTACAATACCTATGCAAAGCTACTACCGACACCTGACGATTTAATCTTCAGGCGCTTTATTCCTCATTTTGGGCACAATAATACACATAATGATCGTTATACTTTAAAAGCCTCAGGATATAACAAAATTTTTAATCCACCATGCTTATCGGGTTGCTTTATGTTTTTACGTGTCAGCACACTTGAGCAATATCATCTTTTCTTTGATGACCGTTTCTTTATGTACTGTGAAGACTTTGATCTAATACGACGAATACATAGAGTTGCAAAAACAATTTTTTATCCATATGTCACAATTGTACATAATCATGCGGCTTCATCATATCACGATATAAAAATGTTACTCATTCACATCAGCAGTGCGTGTAAATACTTTAATAAGTATGGATGGTTCTTCGATAGAGAACGTGATGACTTTAATCAAAGGGTATTATCTGAACTAGGGTTAGAAAAGGAGAAGAAATGATTGACATATTACTTGCAACTTATAATGGTGAAAAGTACTTACCAGAACTTTTATCTTCTCTTGAACAGCAGACGTATACCGATTGGAAACTCATCATCATCGATGACTGTTCGAAAGATAAAAACAATTGATATTTGCATTCTTTTCAAAGAAACATCAAAACATTCTGTAGAAATTTTTATGAAATTCTAAAACCAGTAGGTTGTGGCAAAGATAACTTTTTCACACTTGCAAAAAAATCTACTGCTGACTATATTGCCTTCTGCGACCAAGATGATGTATGGTTACCAAATAAGTTAGAAACATGTATGCATGCAATGTGTAATGCTGAAAAATGAAAATACATCTTTACCAATACTGGTCTATAGTGATTTACAGGTTGTTGATAATGACTTAAACCTTATCAGTCCATCATTCTTTTCTTATTCAAATTACAGAAAAAATCCACAGTTACAACATCTAATTTGCCAAAAATCAAATTACTGGATGTACGATACTAGCAAACAAAGCGTTGAACCAGTTATGTATTCAAGCAAAAATTATGATCAAATATTTAATGCATGATTCATGGTATGGCATTACTGCTATGACATTTGGAAAAAGTGATTTATATTAACAAATCACTAATTCTATATCGCCAACATGGAAATAACTCTGTAGGTGCAATTAACGCAAATAGTATTCAATATAAGTTACATCGTTTGCTAAACCCTATAAAAGATGCCCTGAAGTAATTATGACCATATCCTAGAGATTAACTATTTCTGTAATATTTTTGCAAAGCAACTACAAAATAATCCATATCATAATATGTTAATGGATTTTTGCAAATCTACAAACAAAATCACGTTTCAGAATACCGCAAGGTATGTATGAAATATCAAATCTACAAATTTCCACTATATAGGAAACTTGGTCAGTTATATTATGCATCACTAATAAAAGACTCATTCAAGAATTAGCGTACTTGAATAAGTCTTTTTAATTTTTGAATATACAAATATTTTTTTGCCTACTCTATTTTTCTCTCCGCAAATATATCTTTTCTGTCGCCGATATAATGAGTGTTAGCTTATCACCATCAAGTTCATAACTAATGGTTTGATCACCACCTGTAATCTTTCCATCTTTCCAGGTGAAAAGGTAATCTATCATTTAACATCATAAATGTACCTGTGCCATCCTCGTTAAAGATGATAAAACCAGTCACATCACTCAACCTTAATTTCATCAGCTAGAAATTGCTTGTCCATCCTTTTCAATTTCAACCAATGAATACTGCCCAATAAGGCTCTTATCGGTAGAACCTTTATGACAACCCAGTCAATGTAATCAGGAATAGTATAGATACCATCAATAGCTTTGTTATTTTTCTTATCATAAAACTATGGTAACGCATCTACAGTTTGAATACAAATGCATATACCACAAAAATGAGAACCTATCTCTAGGTTCTCATCATACTTTATGAAACTGTATCTACTACCATCTCTTCATATTGACGTGTATAGAGTTCATAATAGTAACCCTTTTGTTTCATGAGCTCTGAATGTGTACCACGTTCAATAATCTTACCATCACGAACAACCAAGATAACATCCGCATTTACAATCGTAGATAGACGGTGTGCAATCACAAAGGATGTTCTTCCTTTGATAACTGTTTCAATCGCATCTTGAATTGCTTTTTCTGTAAGAGTATCAATTGAAGCTGTCGCTTCATCTAACACTAAGATGCGCGGATCAGCTAAGATTGCACGAGCAAAGGACAAGAGTTGTTTTTCACCAGTGGATAACATTCCTCCACCTTCACCAACATCGCTATCCAAGCCCTTCTCCATCTTTTCAATTACAAACTTTGCAGAGACTAGATCTAGCGCATGCATAATTTCTTCATCCGTCGCAGTCAGGCTTTACCATAGCGTAGATTATCCCCTAACAGTTCCAGAGAATAGATGTGGTGTTTGTAAAACATAACCGATATTGGAATGTAACCAAAGCTGCAGAACGTTCTCTGGCATCTCTTCCATCAATGAGAACTTGCCCTTTGTTGGTTCAAAGAAACGACAAACTAGATTTACAAGCGTTGATTTACCAGCACCAGTTTCCCCAACAATCGCAACATTTGTCCCATGTGGCACATCGAGATTAAAGTTTTCTAAGACCATCTCATCTCCATCTGGATACTTGAAGTCCACATTCTTGAACGCTACATCGCCAATCAGTGGTTCCCAGTTATCCTTCTTTGGATTGAAGGTATCTCCATACTTTTCAATAACTCTGATGAATCCGCAACATCTGACTCTGTATTCACTAATCGATCGAAAACGTTCGATATTTACTTGAATTGATACAAGTGAAGATATTGTAGTAATCACACTATGTAATGGATCCATAATACCTAATGCATAACTCATAAATACAGATAATGTACCAATTAACATCATGTTGTTAACGGTTAAATTGCCACCTTGCCACATGACAATTGCTAATGCAATCGAACTCATCATCGTAACTGTAGAATAGAAGAACGCCTGATAGCGTGCAGCTTGCACAGACACATGGCGCATCGTTTCTGTATCTTTTTGAAATCCATCTCCAATGATACTTTCAATTACCATTGTCTTGATTGATCTTGCACCTGTAATTCCTTCATTAAAATCACTTGTGATTTGGGAATTTAATTCGCGAATGTGACGATTTAGTTTTACGAGTCGTTTCTGGAAGAATGCGATAATGAATACCGCAAATGGAACTAGCACAAATACCATGCATGCAAGTCTCCAACTAATTCCCTACCATGTTAATCATAACGAATAGAATATACGATCCATTCCAAACAACATCCATCATACGCCAAGACATGAGTTCACCAATCTTACCACTATCACTCATTACTCTTGCATGAATATAACCAACATTGTTTTGGTTAAAAGTACGCAAAGGATAGTTCTTGTAAATGATTAAATGAAGTATTTCTAAGATCACGATTTAAATCTAACTCTGTCTTTGATACCCAGAATACACTAATAAAGTTCAGTGAAACTTGAACAATCAAAATGTCCAATGTAGAGTGCGATAAATAGTCCAAGTGTATCAAGAGTATTCTCTCCAACATAGTGATTTAATGCATACTGGTTGAAATAGTGGATAACATGAATCTACTAAACTAGAAAATAATCCCATCAGAATCATCGCAATGATTCTATATTTATATTTCTTCGCAAATGGTAGAATCTTCGGAATGCCAAAGTATGGAAGTGATATATTTTTATTTTCTTCTTGCATACGTACCTCCCTACTCACTCTGTTGTGATTGCATTTTCAAAGATACGACGATAAATTCCTGTTTCTCTAACAGTTGTTCATGTGTACCTTCTTCTACAACCCTACCTTTATCTAAAACAATAATATGATCGGCTGCCATTAACGTTGTAATACGATGCGAAATCAAGATAACAGTCGATTCAGAAATATTATCTTTAAGACCTGCTCGAATCTTTCGCATCCGTTTCTGCATCGACTGCAGAAAGAGAGTCATCAAAAATCATGATTGGTGGCTTCGTATCAACATCTGTGCAATCGCAGCTCGCTGCTTTTGACCACCAGGAGTGTAACACCACGTTCACCGACATATGTGTTATAACCTTCCTTGAAATGTGAGATAGCTTCATCCAATGAGCGCAATCTTCGCAGCTGATACGAATTTCCTTCATATCTGCGGACTGTTTCCAGCAATCTTGATATTTCTCCGATAAGGAGCGAGAGAAGAGATATGGCTCCTGTAGTACCATACCAATATTCTGACGAATCCACTCCGCTTTCATATCTCTAATATCAACGCCACCGATCGTAATTTGACCATGATCATCCGGCAACTGATATAGACGGTCTAACAGATACATTAGTGTAGATTTTCCTGAACCGGTTCCACCTAAAATGCCAAATGTCGTTCCCGCTTTAATTTTTGAAGGAAACATTTTCCAATACTTCAGTCGAACCATTTTCATACTGATAGGATACATTTCTTAAATTCGATATCCTGTAGTAAATCAGGAGTAACCGCATTTGGCTTATCCTCTTCCATCTCAGAATTCATAATGTAACGTACAGACGGTCGATAGAAATACCAGCCTTTCGACATATTCAGCAATTGTTCTTCCCAAAGAACGTACAGGCCATAACAATAATGAATTATACGCAATAAACGCAATGTAGTTACCTGCAGACATACCATTATTTACCGTGATGATAGCACCATATGAAATAACCACTAACATCTGTAAATTAGAAATCATGTCAGATGACATCCAAAACGCAGATAACAGTCGCATCAAATGCGTCCACATATTTGTATAGTGTTCGTTTTGTTTTTCAAAACGTTCACGTTCGTAAGCTTCACGTCCAAATGCACGCACAACACGTACACCTGTTAAAGTTTTCCTGGGCAATCGATGATAGCTACCTTCTTCTTCATCCGCAACCTCAAATGCATTACCAATCTTTGCATGGAAGAAGAAACTATAACCTACAATAATTGGAATAAACGTGGATGTCGCAAGAGCTAACTTTACATTGATTGAGAACATAAAGAATAACACCAACACAATCAAGATAATGATACGTACAAGATAAATTAACTGTTCCGATAAGAAACCCTTGATTGTATCTACATCTGATGTACATCTTTGAATAATATCACCAGTATGATTTTTCACTATGCCACTTAAATGGTAAATGCATGATATGCGTAAATAGATCATCACGCATTGTCTTTACCAATCTCTCTAGACCCCATCGCTGTAAAATGATTGGAAGAAGTAACGACACGATACCGCAAGTAACGCAACAATCACTACAACGATTTGCGATTACCCAAAGGTTATGACGTAAAAACGCAATTCCACCAACCGTATCAACACAGTTTTGAATTAGTTCTGGTAATACAACATCTTTTATGATCGATTACTGAGTCTACGGTAAATGCAATAATTCTTGGATTAATTAATTCTAATAACGAAACAAGACAGGCAAGAGAATAGACAAACCAAAATATACTTTGGAACCCCTTAAAAATGCCATATCATGCTTAATTTTCGTCGGAATTTCTCCTTCGACATATTCTTTCCCTCCTTCTGATAAATTCATATTTTATCAAACATAACTTCAAATTGAAAGAAGGCTCGAGCATCCTTTTTAAGAAACTAAAATAGAACCACCAATAAATTCATGAATAATCGAATTATTCGCAATCATACTGTCGTCATCAATCGATGCAAAGCAAGAAAGAATTGCAACATCCTCTGTGCTTCAGCATACTCAGCCTGATCAGGCTGTACTTTTTCTAATAGTGGTGTGCGTATTTCTTTTAATACCGCAAGTTCATAAACACATTGACTATTAAAGAATACGTCAGCTTCCTTGTTGAATGGAAAGATGTACTTCTCTTCTCCATGGACGTACGGATGGCCATGATAAAATGGTAACCGCACCATCGCGTCCGCGTGTGCGATTATCTCGAACCATTCTTCTTAACATGCGTGCATCTGTCGTTGAATACGATGATGCTGCATCAAGATTGATTTGTGTTAGAGGACTGATATGATTTTAAACTTCTCACTATCATCAATCCCTTCCGTCAGTTGTGGATTTAGACCATGAATCCTTCAATCACAATTGGTTGTGAAAGCATCAATGGAAGTAATTCTCTTACCAAATATCTTCTTGCCAGTAATAAAATCAAATTCTGGTAAATCCACTTTCTCACCATGCAGTAATGCATTCATCTGTGTTTCAAACAGATGAAGGTCAACTGTCTTCTAATTCCTCAAAATCATATTTTCCATTCTCATCCGGAATCATTTCATCACGATTAACAAAGTAATCATCTGTTCCAAGATACAATGGATTTTAAACCTATCACCTTCAACTGAATACATAGACGTTTCTGCAAATGTTGTCTTGCCAGATGAAGATGGACCTGCAATCAAAATAATTCTCTTCTTCGCACTTTGAATTTGTTCCGCAATCATCGCAATTTTCTTTTCATGTAACGCTTCACTTAACATGATTAAATCTTTAGATTCTTGCTTTTCAATCATGCGATTCAAGTCAGACGCAAAACTAACCTTTAATAACTTCTCCATTGTGTTTCCTCCGAGAATGCATCTATAGTAATTTCTGTTCCTCGTATGGAGGAATCTCGTCAGGATAGTTTGGATGTGGAAAACGCAATAACAATCCATTACGATAGCGACGTACTTCAAAGAATGGAATATAACTTGTAGATGGTAATGCATGTACAAAAGACATCATCTTTTCATCCGCAAGTGTAAGCACATAGATATTCTTTAAATCACTTGCGGTATTTAATAGGTCTACGCTCTTCTTATCTTTTGACATCCTGCAGAAGCTGAATAGCTCTATTACGGTCTACATACTCTTCTTTAATCTCTAGATTATCCTCGACAAGTTCATACATACGTGTTTCAATTTCCTTCGCAAGATTATCTGTCACATTCCCAGCATGAATTACAGTAAATAATCCCTTGGATAATGAATTGGCTATCGTAACCGTCACGTTCTTACCCATTACATCATGAATCGCCTTCAAATATAAAAAGTGTTAATGACGTTTGATAACAGGTATTGCCATATGATGAACGAATATCCTGTAGTTCTACAACATCACCTTCACTAATACGTTCATTAAAAGGTGTACATTCTTATGATTGATGAGTGCAGCGTAAATCCGATGTTCGAGTATGTACTTTCTTGAATTAGTTCCACAATCGTTGTATTTTTCTTTACTTCTAATTTCAGTTCTTTTTCTGATGGAAGAATGACTGTAATTTGACATGAGTAGTTGATTTAACTTCTTTACTTTTCCATCTCAAACGCAGTGATATGACAATACCCATTAGGATGCTTTATCCAGATAATCCTGATGATATTCTTCCGCAGTATAAAAAGTTTTTAAGTGGTTCTAGTTCCACAAAGAAACGATCATACTTCATACGCTCACGTGCATAAATTGGCTTAATCACGTCAAGATCATTTTCATCTACATAGTAAATACCCGTTTGATATTGTGTACCAATGTCGTTACCTTTGGCGATTACGTTGACGTGGGTCAATGCATAAGAAGAATGCACGAATGATGATAGATAACGAAACTACATCCGGTTGATAAAACCACCTTCACTGCTTCCTTATACCCTGTTTCCATTGCGGCATACTTCCTCATATGTTGGATTCTCTGATGATGCCATTTGCGTATCCGGTGGTTGTTTCACAACACCATCTAACGCTTTAAATACCTTTTTCAACACTCCCAGAAACATCCACCGGCAAGCACGATTGTCTTCTCATTTTGATCAAATGTATCCTGTACTAATTGTTTTGGTTTATATTCATAAACATACTCATCCTCATCTTGTCCAAGTCTTTCATATCCATTGTGTTCTAATACGGATAGAATAAATATTATCCACATGACAATTTGCATGTATGCATGTAATACCATAATCTTCAATTAGTTTCTTCGTTAGAAGATAAACACTCATTTTTTTCGCATATGATTGATGACGGTACTTCTCAACAACCATATAACCGATAGAAAGTTCCGTCTCATGAATATCGTAAATCTCAATAATACCCTTTTAATTGTTCATCCTCTTTTCCAAAAATGCCAAGAATCACTTCATCCTTATCCTGGTAGGACTTTTTCGCAGTTTTCTATTGTTTTCTGCTTGGCGTTTTGTCAATCTTACTTTACATACATCCGAAAGGTATTTTGCGTCTTCCTGTACAAAAACGACGTAATACTATAAACCCATCTTCATACTGTGGAATTGTTCAAATAATTTCATTTCAAACACCTCAATTCTTTATGCTTATTATACCGCCTAACAGACAAAACAAAAATGGATATAACGTTTTGTCACATCCATAAATTCTATTGAAATAATTGTTTTGTAACATATGTGATTCCTTTTTCCGTTAAGGAATATAGTTGTTTTGAATCATTACGTGCAACATATCCTCGCTTGATTAATCTTTCGATACGATCATCTGTAATTTTATTTGACCAGTTGAGATGTTGATGAATTGTTTGATACCCTAACTCAATTGCATTTCCCTTGTGACGATAAAGATGGACTAGTAGTAAATCTTCACAGAACTTCTCATAATTGACAAATGACTTTGCCCATTGTCTCAACATACCATTTCGATGAAAGATAATACCCAATATTACTGTAATCATACCCACCAAACTACACATGCCAGAAACCGATACATTCCACAACATTGCGAAATGATATCCTAACCATGAATTAATAATCGCAAAGAGTATCGATACAAATATTGTAATCTTTAGGTCTTTTGTAATCATACATGCGGCAGCTGCAGGTGCCACAAAGTATGAAATCACCAACATACCACCAACACTATTAAACGCCACAACACAGGTAATCGATACTAGTACCATGAATACACGATATAAATATGTAACGGGTATTCCAATTAATTGTGCATACTCCGGATCAAAGATTGATATCTTCAACTTCTGATAATTCACCAGTAAAAATATTCCGTTCATCGCTGTAATCACCAACATCTCAAACAACGACTTTGGCATGCCAAATTGTCGAATAAACGGTGTAAAGAGCGGATTACCCATTAACACAATTTCAACATCTAGATGGGTATTCCGAAAAAACTTTGTAATTAGTAGTACAGCTAAGGCAAAAAATACAGGAAAGACAATCGCTAAAGCATCATCACGTTCTACCAAATGATGCCGAGACAATTCTTCCACTAGCCAGATTGTAAATACACCAAAGATAGATGCACTAACGACCAGCCATATGGAACGTAAATCTGGCACAAAGAAGAATGCAACTACAATTCCTAGCAATACAGAATGTGATAGTGCATCGGCTGTCATCGCTAATTTCCGAAGGATGAGAACAGGTCCTAGGATTGCACATCCAATGGCCGTTACCATTAGTGTTAACAATACTTGACATGATTTCGCATCCTTTCCAAGTTTTCTTTGTGCAATTAAACCATACTTACCAAATATCATAGATAGGATTGTAAATATACCCATACAAAGTATTACCATTGGCCCTGTCGCAATACCACTATATGCTGTAGAAAGAAAGGTTCCTATAAATGCGGAGATTCCAGCTACACAAGCTGCGATACACAATACCCATTTAAGATCTCTAGAATGTTGATTTGCACAGATACACGGCATGGGTTAAAAAATGAGGAAATCAAAATTGCACCGATACACTTTAATCCAACAACGATAAACATCACCATCATCAGTAATAAGACACCACTTACGATAGGCATTGAAATCCCAATTGAACTTGCAAACTGTGGATCAAAGATACTAGCCACTAATTCTTTATAGAATAAAGCCAATAATACTGCTGCGATAATTGCACATATTGCAATCATAATGATATCTTCCTTCATGATAAACGCTGCAGAGCCAAAGATATAATTCTTTAGTCCCTGCTTGTGATGACGCATGTAGGAAGAGTTTCCTGTAGGCAACTCTTTAATACCATGCCAAGCCCAAAAGAAACCTGTAGGGTAATCTGCGAGTGCCGCATCAAAATCAATCACACTATGCTTTCGAGATCATTTGTATTGTTAGATACGCAAGAATACCAACTACCGCAGCACCGAGTGTTAATATCACAGAACTACGTACAGAAAATAACATGAACGCAATAACAACTCCAGGATAAGACGCATGTCCTACTGCATCTGCCATTAAACTTTGTCCTTATAAACACTAAAACATCCTACAATCGCACTTGAATTGCTAATAATACTGTTCCAATCGCCACAACTAAGAAATCATAAGAGAATAGTATCTATGTTAAATTTGTCATTTTGATACGTCTTTCTAATATTTTCTTCTGTTAATACATCATCGATTTTGCCATTGGCTATCAAGCATACTTATTGATAAATATAACATGATCAAAAGTACTTCTTTAGCGTATGTAAATCATGATGTACACAGACAATTGTCTTTCCTGCTTTTTGTAGTTGCTTGATTTTTATCCATGATAATTTGTTCACTGGTTTGATCAACTCCGCAAGTGGTTCATCCATCACAATCAAATCACGTCATGACAAAGTGCTCGAGCGATAAAGACACGTTGTTTCTGTCCTCCGGATAATTGTGATATCTGCCGATTTTCAAATTCTTCAAGTCCCATTTCATAGAGTGCATGACGAGCTAGTTCCTTATCTTTTTTACGTGGCCATTTTAACCATCCCAGACTCGCATAACGTCCCATCAATACTACATCTTTTACACGAATCGGGAAATTCCAATTCACTGCAGATACCTGTGGGATATAAGCAATCTGTTTTCCGTACTTCCGCAAGACTTTTTACCATCGATTGTTATCACACCTGAAATGGACTTGATAAATCCGAGAATACATTTCAATAATGTTGATTTCCCTGCACCATTTGGACCTACAATCGCTGTGATTGCATTTCTTTCGATATCAACATCCACATCCCAAAGGACTGGACTTTCTCCATATGAAACTGTTAAATCTTCAACATGTATATAACTCATATAGATGACTCCTTTACTTGAGATTTGATACGATGAGGTCAACATTGAAACGATACATATCTATATACGTATCTCCAACTTGTCCCTTAGGTGCTAAAGAGTCACTGAATAATTCTTTTCCCTCTCCACCTACTACTGTCACATCAAACCCCTTTGCCTTACATGATTCCTTCAACTTCTCCATGCGTGCTGGGTCAGTTGTTGTCTCCGCAAAGATAGCCTTACCTGATGCTCAACAATATAATTTGCAGTTTCTGCCATATCACTATTGGATAATTCCGCATCGGTACTAACACCCTGTGGTGCCTTTACGGTAATGTCATAGCGACGGGAGAAATAATTAAACGCATCATGTGGTGTAATTAGAATTCTATGATCAGATGGAATCTGATTGAGTTGTTCACGATTATACGCATCTAGTTCATCCAACTTCAAGGTATGCCTGCAAGTTTTTCTTCAATTTCATCTTTTAAATCTGGCAATTTATCCTCGAGTGCTTTAGCAGCTTCTTGTGTTGCTTGTTTATATAAGTCAATATCAAACCAAAAGTGTGGATCGATAATCGTTTCTCCATTTTCTTCCATTCGACCTACTTTTGATTCATCAAAGTTCTGCGATACAGATACCGCACCAATCGCCTCAAGTAGTTCAACCATCTTTCCTTCAAAATGCAATCCATGATATAAAGACTAAATCTGCATTTTGTAGTTTTGTATTATCTTCAGGCTTGGCCTCATAGGTATGCGGATCTTCTCCTGCTAGGGATAATCAGTTGTGTATCAACCTTATCTCCTACAAGAACATTCACCATGTCTTCTAAAAATGAGGTTGTCACTACAACATTTAATTTCTCTGATTTCTTTGTAGAACCTGTTGTCATACTTGATTTATTTCCTGCACACGCAGTCATCATAGCAATCGCTATGACTAACAATATTTTCTTAATCATAATTTCCTCCATAGTTAGTTTGTACTAACTACAGTTAAAAGAATACTGTGTTTTTATAGTTAGTGTCAACTAACTTGTTTATAAACTTTTAGAAATAACAATCCGCACGTATAACGTGCGGTTTTTAGGCTACCTCTATAGGTGTTTACCACACTTCGACCTTTAAGGGTCTTGTGTAAAGACCGACAACCGTGTTGACACACTATGGCCTACCCTTTAAAAGGGTCTACATATTCTACTAGCTATCCTGTATCATATCTCTTTCTTGATTTCGGATATACTCTTTCTACTACCTTGTATTCAGTCCCACCGTACTTACATAATAACCCTTTTGCCCAAAAGTTTCGATTGCCATATTTATATTTTAAATTTGTATGTTTCTAAATATCATCAACGATGATTTGCCTTTCAAAGCTATCCTATGAAACTGATACAGCTATCTTCGGTGGTATCTTTACCAACATATGTATATGATTCTCATTGCATGTGCTTTATAATTTCTACATCTTATATGCACACAACTGTCTCAATATCCTCCCATATCTGCTCTTTAATTTTTCCGTAAATTGCCTTTCTTCTATACTTTGGTATAAACACAATATGATACTTAAGAGTTCCATCTCGTATGTGATAAACTTGAATCGTCATTTGGCTTTGTTGCCATTGATATCTCCTCCTTATATTTTGAATTTCGTTGTCAGCCTTATTCCAATTATATACGGAGGCTTTTTCATCGCTTGCTTTTTCCTTCTCATACGCATAAGCGTAAGTTTTTATAGGAAAACTTCGTTTCCTATAATTAATAAAAGATGGATGCTCACCCATCTTTTTATTGTTATTACCAAATCTTTCTCAAGACGTGCTAGCGCATCGTCCATGGATACTTCTTTCTTTTATCGGCTTATTGTGCTTAGGTTTTGGTTGTTGATGCTTACCAGCAGCTTTACGACGACAGATATGCGCATCATTTGTTCTAATTGGATCAAGTGGTAGTAAGGATAACTCGTACACGATTTCTAGCTTCATCGATTTGATATCACCCAAACCTACTAATATCGTTGACTGCCACACACTCAGATGGATGAGAGATTCTCTTCATCGACATATGAGATAAGTGAACTAAGCCATCCTCATGCAAACCAATATCCACAAAGGCACCAAAGTCTACAACGTTTCTAACTGTACCAGATAATTGGTCACCTACATGTAAGTCAGAGATATTCAGTACATCACTCTTAAGTAATGCGCCATCAAACTGGTCACGATAGTCACGTAGTGGTTGACGAATCGCTTCCTCAATATCCTTGAGTGTATATTCATCAATACCTAGTTCTGCTGTCTTTTCCTTAGGGAAAGAGATATCTGCTTCACCAAGTTTTGTAATACCACATGCCTGCATGAGTTTACGAGCAGCTTCATAGCTTTCTGGGTGAATTGATGTTTGATCAAGTGGCTCATCACCATCTGTGATACGTAAGAAACCTGCACACTGTGTAAATGCCTTTGGGCCTAGTTTTTTAACCTTAAGTAGTTGCTTACGATTCGTAAAGCGTCCATTTTCATTACGGTAGTTTACGATTTCTTGTGCTGTACCACTATTTAAACCAGAGATATGTGTGAGTAATCCCTAGGGAAGTTGTATTTAAATCTGCACGGTACGGTTTACAGACTTCTTACACACTTCATCGAGTCTTTCTGTTAATGCTTTTTCTGTGGAAGATCATGCTGGTATTTGACTCACCGATAGATTGTGATCAATCTCACTAGCTCTGCAAGTGGATCAAGCAACGTCTTCCAATCGATACTGGAACGCCTTCAACTCAATATCCAATTTCTTTCACTGCTGCTTCTGTGCTGACCATACAGAAGCACCTGCCTCTGATACGATTGCGTGAAACATCCAACTTCTGTTCATGAATCAGTTCAGCGACTAGCTCTCACTTCACGAGATGCGAGCTACCGATCATCGATTGCGTACAATCTGTACATGAGTACTTTTGCAGAGTGCTGTAACTTGCTTCTTTTGAAGTTTCAATGACACTTGCCCTGTTTCATCAACTGACTGCTAATCTACAACCAATGCTGAAGAAACCAGGGTCAAATCCTAATACAATTCTTTACCTTTAATGGAGCTTGTGTACTAACTTCTAAGTTCATAGAGAAGATTTCAATGGACTTATTCTTGTGCTCTTTTCACTTAACCTCAGAGCGAATTTCACGTTCGATAGATGGGAATAATAGACGATCACAACCATCTATAACCGCTTCATTTAAAGTCTCTTTCAATAATTGTTGCTTTGACCTTTAAGAAGTGTCTTTAATGCATTCTTCTTTAACTGTTCATCATCGAAGACAAAGAAACGTAATAACCTTTTCTTCTCGCAGCGTGATCAATGCCATAATACGGTGATCTATGAGTTGAGAAATCTTTTTCACTACGATCGTAGTACATTTCATAGACTTTATTTTCATCCACAGCATCCTTCTTTTAACTTTGTCTGAAGAACACCTGCCTGCATGATTGTATCCTTAAATGCCCAACGCTGCTTTGCATTATCACTGACAACTTCAGCGATAATATCTTCGCCCTTGAATCGCATCCGCCACAGTAGGTACTGCTGTCTCTGATAAGTACTTTTCTGCCTCTGCTTCTAAACGAGAACCTTCTCAGGTAGACAGCATCCAATCTGCAAGTGGTTGTAAACCATTCTCAATAGCAGTTGTCGTACTGAGTCTTCTTTTCTTTGCATAGGACGGGTAGATATCTTCTGTACCTAGAGATAACTTCGACATCTCGATAACAGATTGTTTAATTTCTCTGTTAACTCATATTCTGTTCTTCGATTGTAATTTTAGAACATTCTCTTTTCCCGCTACAATTTTTGTTGATATTCGTATTGTTTCTGGATATAGAAAATCTGTTCTTCATCTAAACCCTTTGTGGTTTCCGGTAGCGGGCAACAAATGGAACTGTATTTCCTTCCGCCAATAAAAGATAGTGTATTGACCTGACTGATTGAACCTTTCAACTCGTCGCAATCGCCTGAATGATATTTTTCGTTCATGATCGACCCTTCATCACGCTATTTTATCACGATTCATCTTTATTTTAAAACTCTAGTCGATAATCCTTATCGTTCTAATGCTGGATAAAAGTTTAAAAATGTCTTGATAACATATTGACTTTGGTCAAATTTTGAGTATGATATGTCGTGGATAAGACTATTATCCGTCACCCATAAGGGAGGGATATTAAAAATGGAAATCTTGTTATTCCAGCTATTTTCTTTATCTTAGCTATCGTATTCTTGCAGTATCATGTGCAAACATCGTTCCAGGAAAAACGCATATGTTATCGAACGTTTCGGTAGATATCGTACAACTAGATGGTATTCACCTCAAATTCCCACTTTGTAGATCATCCTGTTCGTCGTAGAGTTCTTCAAAGAGCAGGTAGAACTCACTACAACCTGTTATTACAAAGGATAACGTAACAATGCAGATTGACTCTGCTACGATATGAACCCACATGACTATATAAGCTTTACGTGTAGAAAACCCAATCATGGCGATGGAAAATCTAATCTATACTACATGCTGCGTAATATCATTGGTACATGGAGTTAGACCAAACATTAACATCCCGTGAAGCTAAATCAACTCTCAGATGTTACACAAACAATCGACCTGGGCAACAGACCCATCCGAATCAAAGTTACTCGTGTTGAGTTAAAAACATTCAACCACAACAGCGATTCGTGAATCCATGGAGAAGCAGATGAAGTTGCCGAACGAAAAGGCTCATCTTAACTGCTGAAGGTCAAAACAAAGCAATCGATTCTTGAGGCAGAAGGTAAGAAAGAATCTGCTGTGTTAAATGCCGAAGCTGAAAAACAAGCTACAACTCTTGGCTGCTGAAGCTCGCTCTGTAAAGAGCGAAACTGAAGAAGCGTCGTGCTGAGCGATTCGTGCGTATCCAAGAAGCTACCTGCTGATGGTATCCAAGACGTATCAAAGAAGCGAGGCGCTGACGAAAAGCAGTCATTCGCTTAAAGAGCTTAGAGGCTTTCGTGCTGCTGCAGATGGTAAAGCAACCAAGATTATCATCCCTTCGGAGATTCAAAGTCTCGCTGGTCTTGCAAAGGAATTACAGAAAAGTACAAGAGTAACTATTATGTCAGACGGTTTTCATCTTTAGCTGCCTCTATTGACTGTTACATTCTTTATTCTTAGAGTGTATCTCACAAAGTTACAACAGGCAAATAACCAACAGAGAAAAACTCTTCAACATGACTATATTCACCAAAAGTCACCACCATAGATATACCAGGTACGTACAGTACCACGCCATATTCCAAGTGTCATGGAGCAAATCATACAGATGATATCATCGGTGAAAACATTGTTCATCGAGCACCGAAAAAGGATATGTTGTTTTGAATAGTGTAAAGCGTAGAATTACGAGTGCAAAGATTTATAAAACATGAGCTTAGTATGCATGCATACTAGCTTTCACTTTATTGCAAAAGATGGATAGGTTTTAATAGTGCTTTTGCGATGCCATCGTGATTATTATCATCTGTGATTTCATCATCGATTGCTACTTCCTCTCGTAGCATTTGCCATCGCAAACCCAACGCCTGCAAACTCACAACATTGTAATATCATTACCTGCATCCCAAACGCACACAGTCTTTAGCTTCAATCCCAAGCTTTGATAATGCACTCTGTAATGCTGCACCTTCTATCAATTCCTTTGGAGATGTCATCTCATAGAAGAAGTTTGAACTAAACATCATAGAAAGCTTCCTTCAAACGGTGCAGAGATAGCTATAATTTTCACGTATACTCGGCCTCCAACCACCAAAATCTTATCTTATTGAGTGGAAAGTCTCATACTATGCAAGATTACTAACCTCTTTGAGTAAAATAATTATTCAGTACGTGTCATACTGGAACCATTAAATGTACGTCCTTTATCAGTAATCATGCAGTTATATGCATCCTCAACCACCATATACTCATTTTTTCTAACAATTGGATGCACATCAAATTGTTTCAAATGTTGCGTAGTGTTCATTAACTAACTCATCGCTGTATTTACTAGTACTTCCCCAGTTTTGGCAATCAATTACCTTTGCGCCATTACAAAGAAATAATCCATGGTGCTTATCCATTTCCAGTATCTTTCCATACTTTTCAATTCCCTTTGCAGGACGACTCACCTGCAATGACTCACGAATTTCCCTGCTCTTGCGCTTTCATTAATACTCTTTTTGTTTCCAGGAGTTATTTCTTCGATCATTTGTTAATGTACCATCAATATCCAATAAAATTGCCTTCATCATAAACCCTCTTAACGTATTTCTCAAACTTTTGTCACCGTGTAAAATAAATCCATACCAACATCATGTCAGAACTCCCAATCTGAAACTCTCAAATGCTTTGTTTATGATGAAAATACACATGCCTCAACATATGCTCCATAGTTCCAATTGCGGCAACTCCTAGCGTCGTCTTCTCGTGAATTCTCCACATGTTGTTCATCGCACGATATTTATCTCAAAACTATATAAAACCAAAACGCAATGACATTGATCACTGCTAAATATACTAAAACTGCCAATGACGTCTATATACATTTTCAGTATGGTTATCTATAGTATCCATCCGTAAATTAGAAGTACTTATGAATACCACATTGAAGTTATGATTAACACATATGATTGAGATTAACAATATGCCGCGTACAACATTACCGTCGGTAAGAAAGCTAGTTATGACGGTTCTACTTTAGTAGCACGTGTGTAACGAAAGATTCCGGGCGCTCAGGACACCACTGCACAAGAAGTTTATCGTAGTTCATCCAAGTGACCACAACCAAAAGTGTATAAATCCGTTTTATCATATCGTGAAATTCCACTTCCAAATAAACCCAATGCGTTATACCCTGTGCTAGACGCATTAAAATGATAAAGTATTTCGGGGAGCTGCTGGTGTCAATGCATTAAACGTATCTATGACAGGACTGAAACAATTACTCAAACGAAAGAGTTCTCCCTGTGCAGATCACTCTTGTAAAATATATATTCCTGCTAAAGGCAAAGAAGCGATGCAGATTATACCCCAGAAAGTCGTTGGTGGTATTGGGGAAAGAAGACATTGTTACACTAGTACTCCCTTTATATCAAGAGTGCTCGCGAAGGTGTTCTTCGTTCCTGGTGAAATCTTAGAAAAGTACGGTACCTATGAAATGAATGGTGGTGCCTTCCAAGACATCGATGAAATCTGGTGGTTAGAAACAATCGGTGACACCACTGATTGCAAAAGCGTGTCAGCATGATGAATACGTTGTAATGCCAAACCAGTTAGGTATCGATGGTTTCGATTGGTGATGCCTTCGGCAAACAAAAAGATCTACCCATGTTCAAGTGACCTTGTAAATTTATTGAAAGAATCATCTCAATCTAAATCAAGATAAGCATTTTAATCCAAGATGTCCTTTTGGTTCACACTCGATGCAGACCATGTGTACAAACACACGTGCTGATTATTGGTAGATACTTTAATCCAACAACCTATCGTTGGGATGACCTGGCATTGACTATCGTCCTGATTCCGATAATATTCTTGGAGCTTTTGTGCCAGAACAAAAAGATTACTGTAGAAGATGTAAGTATGTCCCATTCCTCATCACTATCAAGGCACCCATATGACCCATACGCGAGCATGGTGATTCCTCACCTCAGTGCTCCTTAGACCAATCGTATTAACCGCACAACTTCCTATCCTGCGTGCACAGATTCGTCCATACGTGCCAGAAGAAATTCGCTCTATTGAATGGATTGCCTTCGGTTCAAATACACTATGTCGCGTTTTGTACCGTTCTACGTAAATATCGATGAAACACCCATCTATACAGCAGGATACAGAAAAACACTGCTTATCAGATAACTTCTATTGGGTAATCGTATTATCGGTGCTCTATGGATGACATTTCAGTAATCACAACTTCCGCAATCGACTGTTACCAAAAATGCAGCACAAACAAAAGGCCATCAGCTCATCAATCAAGTGACTTCTTTATTACAAAAGATGTAGACCCTGTCACATTTCTGTCAAAACAGCGAATCAAGAAATCGCAGATATGGCAAAACAACATATAGATGACCTATTAGATAAAGTTCTCTTACCGCATAGGGTAATGAAAGAATAGCTCTCTCGAGACTCAGATGCTTATCACAAAAGGCTCAATACCACGAGCCTTTATCTCGTTTTGACATACATATATTTCTGTATGCATGCATATTGGATTGCGTTTCGAGGAACAATACTTCTTACAAACCTTAAAGAAGTTTGGCTTATTGCCAGTAGTTCAATGTTCCCAACGATAAAATACGGATGATATAATCTTGCGAATAAGTAAATAAATATAATTGTCAGTACACGTCGATCCAATGACTTACATAGCTGCAGCGGTTAATGCGCATTTCTAATCGGCATTACCATGACAGAGAAGAGTGGAATCCATGAGGGCACTTTCTTTACTACATCGACTTCTCCACCCTGTAAAGCAGACATCGCAATCATAATCGCTAACATACAAGAAATATTACTGGACTTATCGCATTGTTTATCTTCCATTCTTGATACGACAGAACCTAAAGCCAGAAAAGATAAACATATACAATAATAGACTGAGAACGAAATAGAAGATATACATACCTAACATCGATAGAATCAAACATCGATTTTGCAATCAAGAGAGCCATCTTCGGATACACTTCCCTGAAGATAAAAACCAGGAAACAAGCCCAGAAGTAAAGATGATGCCACATTGAATTACCGTGCACATGTTACTACAGAACTACCAATACATAGTTCTTTCGGATCAGTTGTAATGAGACGAGTTCCATTGTTCTACTGTTCTTTTTCTCTCTTGCGACAGCCAGCGCGACAATAGAACCAAACATTAAGTTACAGAATATAATGTAATGATATACCAAACGCAAGTAGGTACTGTGTTGATGTGTCATCGGCTTCACACCTCTTCCGTATTAATCTTCACATTAGTTAATGCCTGATACTCCAGCAGTACTACTACCCTTCTCATTGAACTTTGTGTGATGATGTGATCTTTAAAAGCTTCATTTTAAAGGATCACCCATTCCAACCTAAGCGTTTTATCGTGGAAATATATCTTATAGTGATCGTAATCATAGATTGCTATATCCTTTTGATTCCTTACCACTCTTTACCGCTTCCTTTTGAAGCTTCTTCCGAAGGATGAGACTGGATTCATCAATGTTTAATGTCTTTGCGATATCTTCATTCGATACAAAGTATCCACTAGAATGCTGTCATTGAGATAGAAGCACCCTCAGAACCATCAAACTCAGTTGGCTTTGTTAAAATAGGTTGATGATTGATGGAGCAGCACCACCACCGAAAGCGACAATTGGAGAGTATTATCGTTGAGACGACAACTGCCTTCTTCTTTATTTTGTTGGAAGAATCTCACCAAATACAGTTCTAAAGTTACATTTGTCTCACCTCCACCTTATTTACAAAGATATCTTGTAAACTAGGACGATATTGTCCAAAGGACACAACTTCATGTACGTGGTTTAATAACGCCTGTAAAATTTCATTCGAAGTATAGTCGGTATTCTTTGTAATCAGATATTCTCCATCCACAAGCTGAAAGACTCTAAGCCATTTATTTTGTAAAATATCCTCTACAACCGTAGAATCCTCAGGATTTACACGAAGTACCAACTTATCTTTTTCCTCTCTCTTAATTTTCTTCCAAGTCACCAGTGATAATAATATTACCATGGTCATTAATAATCTCATCACACATCTCTTTCAACATATGCCATCTGGTGAGGGAGAAGATAACAAGTTTACCCTTCATAACAGCTCTTTGATCGCATCCTTAAAGATTTGCGCATTGACTGGATCCAAGCCCGAGAATGGTTCATCAAGAATAATAATTGCTGGATCATTAATAAATGCTTGTGCAATCTGAATCTTTTGTTGATTACCTTTGGATAATGTCTATCTTTATTTGTAGTATTCTTTTAATCCCAGTAATCAATCCAGTACTCTTGCTTCAGCAGCTTCCTTTTATTATCCTGCCTTTTTAACTTGCAAAGTACGCCAATTGATCTTTTAGAGATACCTTTGCATGCATACATCGTTCTTCTCAAGCAGATAACCAATATGGTTTTGATTCACATCAAATGGTTTTGCCATCTCATCAGAATTCTGCCTTCTGTTTTGTTTCAAACAGTGACCTTCATAAAGCGTGGAATGTTGTTGTCTTACCAACACCATTTCGTCCAAGAACTTTCCCATTGCCTACTACTTTGTACAGTGCAAAACTGATTCCATGGAGAATTTCCGTCTTGTCAGGTCTTCTTAATTCCCTTTCACTTCTAATATCATATCTACCCCTTTCATTTCCAGGAAATACAATTGTTAAAACAGGAACACCCTGTACAAAAATTTCTATACAGAGTGCCTCTTTATGATTTGATTATATTATCTATTTTGACCAGCGTCAATAAATATTATACAAAACCAAATTTTCCTCAGTGAAAAGTTAAATTCCACTTCTAAGGTATGAAAGTTGAATGGTTATTCACCAAATTCTAGTTGAATTTACTCTTCCACTTCTGTTCAATATAAGTGCGATCCTTCGTGTTTTTGGGAGGAAAACTTGTGTTAACGGAGAGATTCGCACATGTCTTATTCAGATAGACAGATCATCGAAACTGGTATCGAAAATGGTTCTACTAAACGTTAATCGCTACGACCTTGCAAAGACAAGTCAACCATAGGAAAAGAAATCAAATTACATCGTGTCCTTACTTACAAATGTTAATCTTGCACCTCAGAGGTGCTTAACTGCAAACGCTGTAAACATGAACTGATTGTACGCTGAATTATGATTATATCCCTTTTCAAAATGTACTCGCAGAGATAAGTCACCAGGAGCTTGTAATGATGTGGAAACTATCTGTCTTGTCGTGACTATGACCAAAATATCGATACCCGCCTTTCGATGCACAGAACGACTATAAAGCGACACTCTACATCTCACGAGAAGGTATCAATGCGACAGTAAAACGATATCAGACAGCTGGGTGAACTCTTACGCCACTACTCAAGAAAGGTCAATCCATCTACTCTATTCTTTCTAGAGTCATAAAGAAATCAAATTATCAGAAAAGACAATATACAACTATATCAAAAATGGTGTCTTCCAAGATGCGGCGTATCAATCAGCACAATCGATTTTGAAACGTGCGTCGACGAAAGATATCCAAACAAAAGCGCAATACATAAGCCACGCAAGATAATCGATACCTGATAGGAAAATAGTACCCGACTCTTGGATATATATGGAAAAGAAGCTGATGCCAAGGTCGTAGAAATGGATACGGTATACAACGATGTGTCCACTATCCTTTCCTACAGACCTCGAAATTGAGAGTATGACCCTCTTGATATGTATCTATCAAAACAGTAGAGACTCCTGCATATATGTTGGATGGAATCCTATTGGAAAAGATACTAGGAAAAGAAAGTTTCAAAAGAGAAGTTGAGGTCATATTAACAGACAGAGGAAGTGAATCATTCTAGCTGAAGAAGCTGAGATACGTGAAGATGGAACGCGTAGGACACGTATGTTCTACTGTGACTCGATGGCCTCTGGCAGAAAAGGAAGTTTGAGAACGTGCATCTGTTGGCAGAGAGATATGTCCAAAGGGATGCGACCCTATGCATTGGGGCACATCTCACAAGAAAAGGCAAATCTTATCAGTATCCATATCAATTCATATCAAAGAAGAAAGCTGCACGGAAAATCATCCATACAGCTGCTCCATTTCTACAACGAAGAAATGGCTAAGAGACTTCATGATTTTTGAATCACCGAAATCGCTGCCAGACGAAGTAATTCTAAAAACCATATCTTCTAAAAGTGAAGATAACTCAAAAGTTTCAAAATCAATCACACGAAGGATAGGCATACAACTTTTCACTATCAAGTAGAATCAACTCTTACAAATGGAACAGTAGATTCTGCTCACCTTTATACGCTCATTTTTCTGTAACTTCATCTCTATTCCTAACTAAAATATAATCTATTTTTCAACTTAAAAATAATACCATCTTAGGTTATTGACCCTGATAGTATCTATTTCTGAATAACCTACTTTCCACTTTTATATTCTTTTAGAAGTGAATTTAACTTTTCACACTTTGACAAACTCAAATTTTGTCGCTACTTTGAATCCACAACCCAAATGAAATACAATTTCCATCTAATAAATACTCTCTTTTATAACACGTTGTAGAGATGTTTCTACATTCAATCGATAATCATATTCCCTTTGTCTCGATACACGAAATCGAAAAGATATCCCTAATACAGTCATACTAGAAACATCAAATAATTCATAGAATTGATAACATTTTGAATCTTTTTGAAACAAGTTGATGAATCTCTCAGGGACTTAAGAGCCAAGAATCACAAACATATGTGTGGTTTTCAACCCAAGCACTACTGCTGATAATATTTTTAGAAGATGGATTGAATCGATTACCTTTTAAAACCCTCAAGCTTTCTCATCGGATGGAATATGAAAGTCGTATGGTATGCATATCTGCATATTCATACTGTATCAGTCCACTTCCACAAGACGCACATTGATAAAGTAAGTACCCCAAATCATCTGTGATATACGTATCGATTTTAATTTTCTTGAACGATATCCTTTATAAGTACTTCTTCATCCTCGCTCCTAGTGGATATAGATTGTACCTCATCAAACTGATGCTTTTTCATATTCTTTTGGTGTAGTTGGCATCCACATAGCAACCCAACACTTGTCTACAAAGAGGATGGACTGGCTGATGAAAATAATTCTTCAGTACTTTCAATTGACCAGTTGATTGATCTTCTGCGTTTTATCAACATATAAAACATCTAGGTTCTTCAAACTTTGGCATTAAACCATTGTTAGTTTTAATAATTTTCGGCATGCATAGCATTGATTACGATACCTATCATCATTGATACCATAATACGATAAGCATTATCTATGATTTTTATTCATATAGTTCCACATCTTTATTAAATCACTATTTACGATGTAGCCTTCATATCGTGTGTTACCGGGTAGTATTTTTCATCCAAGAATAGGATACATTTAATTCCAGTTCTCTTTTCCCGCTTTCTTCATCTAAACGCCGATCACTCACCAACATATGTGCAATACCTCTGGATTCAACTTAAATTTATCAGCAGATAACGAAGTCCTTCTGGATCCGGTCGCAAAACCATCATCATGGTAATGGTATAACTTATATATTCTGCAAACTCTAAATCTTCCAAAAACTTGTTTTATGGTGTGGTCTTTAGTGTGTATACATACATTTCTAACACTGCCTACGTTTTGATAATCTGTAATGTTTGTTCACGTTCCTTGATTAACTTACTTTATCATTATCTGCATCCTGTAAGGTTGTGTAATACTGATACACCATTCCAAACTGCAATCCTTCTTTTCTCTGCAAATTCACGAATAAATTGATGTACAGAATGAAGTATGACATACTATTTAGAGTATTCACGGTCATATGTATGACCGTAATGTGCCACTGTTTTTGTAAACCATCTAAAATTACATCATACGGGAATCTAGACAGTGTCCCATCTAAACCATACACATCGCATGGATTGGTTTGATTGGTATCCTGTATATGCCTCTTCATCATCATCGCAGGTGGATATATGCCCCATTTACGAGTTGGACATGTAGATGCTGGATTATCTTTTGTGAGAAGCCATAAATTTCATCCTCTACGAATCACATCTTTTGTGATTTCCGGTAATAGTGCTAACTTTCTTTTGCATAACCTTGATTTTCGATACGCGGTAAAATACCATAGCCGATATGACCTGATCCATTTCGTAAATAAGTTCATTTTAGATAATGTCTAAATCTTTATATACACTAACGATATGATTATCTTCCATAGAGAAATCAATATGTTTGTGGCATAGCCAGGTTTTTAAATTGATGTCGTTTGCGATGATTAATTAGCTCCACCATTGTTTCATGCATGAATGTTTCTTTTTATCAATTCCATGATATTGATTCATAAAGCCATTTTCATCTGCTGGTAAATTTTTTAACACCTGGTATATAGCATCCGCATCTTGCCAATTTAATTCTCGTATTTCTAACATACTTATTCCTCCTTGATTACTTTCGCAATAGAGCCATGACTTCCATGTAAATCTTTAGTTACGATAATACCTTTATGGATACGCTCCTTTAACTCTTTGACGTGTGAAATAATACCTACTAGTCGATTTTCTCCAGACAAGTTTGTTAGTGTCTGTATTGCGTTATTGAGTGAATCTTGGTCTAATGTGCCAAAGCCTTCATCAATAAACATCGTATCAATTTGAATACCACCAGCTTGGGATTGTATTTCATCCGACATTCCTAACGCCAAGGCAAGTGATGCGATAAAGGACTCTCCACCAGATAAAGAACTTACCGGACGGATTGAGCCATTGCTGAAGTCGATTACGTCTAAACATCTAATGCTCATGACTTCTCTTATCTTTCGTACCCGCACTACGTATAGTTGATATTGTTGATTGACATCGATAACAACGCTCATTTTGCCTTATGAATCTCATAATCGATCGAGGTAGGTCAATCTGAACATATTCCTTTTGTAATGTAATCTTCTCTTTACTAGAGCGACCATCTCATCGCAACATCAGCCAGTTCTTTCAAACTACTAATGACGAAAGCTTTTATTTGATATACACTCACTTTCAGACACACACTCTTCTTGTATCTTGAGCATCACTCTCATACATTTCTGTATTATGACATACACTTCAGTATCTCTTCTTGTTGTACTTGCAGGTTTTCAATTTCAGTTTTGAAGAATCTTTAAGTTGTTTCTGTTGATTTGGAATCTCATCAATGGATGATAATATCTTTCCTTAACACATATCAATCTGTGCACTTACTATAAACTAACTCATCATTGCCAGTTTATTTTCACCCTCAAGTCGATTGATTTGTTGTTGGTATTCTAAGATTTGCTTGTGTAATCATTGATATGTGATTCTTCAGCTTCTGTTTCAGATAGCATACTTTAACTTTGCAGTAATTTCGTACTTGTTTTGTAACTGCTCATATTCCACCGATAGCTTTGTCAGTTTGTAATTTGATTTTGACTCACTCTTTCAGATATAGCAGTTAATTTTTGCCGCTGGTTGGGGAATCATCTCTGCAATTCTTTTGATAGCGCTTTTGACTGCTGTTGAAGTTGCTTGATACGAGTTGAAATTTCTTTTTCCTCTTTCTTTAGCTGGTACTGTATGTTCATCGATAAACAGTTGTACATCCTCTAAAGTAAACTGTTTCTTCTGTAACAGACTTTAATACTAGTTCCAGCTCATTCTGTAAAAGCATTCATCTTAAACTAGCATCGCATGCTTTACTAGTTATCTGATATTCGTGCGGTTGATCCACTTTCTTTTATATTGTTAATTTCTTCTTCCGTAACAAAGCTTTATTACTATGGCTAGCAGGACGAGGATGTTCCAAAGATCCACATACAGGACACGGTTCACCCTTCGTCAATCTTTTAATGCTAGTAACTGCCTGATTTGCGAGAACAGGATATTTAGCATCATCATATGCTGTATACTTTTTCTATCTGTACTTTCTTGACTGGGTTTCTCCTTCAAAAGCATTGACCGCATTTTTGATAGTCACTTTGAATCATGCGTTTGCATGATGAAAAAGCAGAAATTTTCTTTTCGTATCTCTTCTTCTTTTAAAATAACTTTATTCAAAAGATAATTCACTATCGGTTAATGTGTGTGCTTCCTTCCGCTTTTTAAAGCGATATCTTCATCCAACTGCTTCTAAAGTTTATTTTGGTTTGCTAAATCTTTGAAATAATAGAAATTTGTTTTCTAATCTCCGCAAGTTTTGTACAGAACTTGTAGCTCTCATATTCAGGTAACTCGTGTTCAATTTGTACTTGCTCTTTCTTTAACGCATCGATTTGAATATGATACTTTTCACCATCATTCTTTACTCTTTCTGGGAAAGATTTGCCTCTCTCTTCCTTTTACTGGCTTTTCTTTTCAATAGTTTTCAAGTGATAGAAGATCTGTAGCTGTTTTTGTTTTCTCTGTTTCTTCTTTACGTGATTTCTGAAGCTGGCTTTTGAATTTGTGCTTTTTGCTTCTGTAGTTTTCTTGCTACTTTAGAACTAGCGGATAATTTCATCCAATAAATCATACACTGGCTGAACATCATCCATCGCAAAATGTTTCTCAGTCTTCGTACATATTGTTCTTGTAAAATCTCTGCACACGCACATCACTGATAATCTGTCTGTAAACGTACTCTTTGCGTCATTCAGTGCGAGGCACTTTCCTCTGCCATCTGATTTAAACGATTCATCAAAACACAGAGTACTTACTTGTCACAAATACTTTTTCAAATAACTTCCCGCGTTCTTTTTGTGTCCGCATTTAAAATTTCAAGAAACTTCCTTGCGCTATCATCGCAATCTAGCGAATTGATCTCGCTTCATGCTTGAGTAATTGTTCAACCTGTTTGGTAACTTCTGTTGGTTTTTACAATGCGTTCCCCATTTTGGCAAAATTAGATGTGCGTCTGCTGCCTTACTACGCTGTTTTACTTCACCATTTTTTGGACATGCGTATAAGTATATTCAGGACGTCGATAGATATGATATTCTCGTCATGATAGACAAAAATCTAATTCGACGTAGGTTTCAATCCTCTTTTGCGTATTCACTGCGTAAGGTCTTTACATCGCGAATATCCCACTTGGCTTTTCCAAATAAAGCGAATGTAATCGCATCAAAAATGGTTGTCTTACTCACCAGTATCCCCAGTAATCAGATAAACCCCATTTTCACCTAACTTTTGAAAGATCAAGCTCAATCTTGGAGGCATAGTCTAAAAGGCGAGAGAGCACTAACTTAGTGGTCTCATTCTTCATCCCCCTCTTTCGAGATTTTTGTCTAAGGTTCATCTAATATCTTCTCTTGCATCATCGAGCCCATGACCTGTATATTGCGCAAAAGAAATCGCCAAAAGATTTCTTGTGGTGTTTGGTTCTTTGTTTTGTATAGCTAATACCTTGTTCACTTTGTTCATATGCTGAATTCGGATATAGAAATTCCAAGAATATTTGGATAGCGCAAACGCAGTGTATTCATCGCATCGAGGACTCATGCGCTCATCTTTGCAGTTGAAGCATACGTAGTCATCATTCTTTACATTCTTTCTTTGAGAATATTCGCAAAAGGTATCTTTGATGACAACCACATCATGTAGAGGTTTTAAATCAACCGTGTAAACTGATGTATTCCCCTTCTTCATATCGATGATGGTAACTGACTTTGTTGTATTTGCTTCACCAATCGAATATTTCAGAGGTGTACCACAATATCGCATTGTATCTCACAAAGATTCTCTGTGGACGATGGATATGCCTAACGCAACATAATCAAAATCACGGAACACATTTCACATCCATATATCTGTACCACCAACACTTACCTCTGAACCTTGTTCATCGGTTACAGTACCTGTAATAAATTGGTGCGATAAGATTACATGTACGTTCTGTTGATTTAATTCAACTGTTTGTAATGCATGTTTTACTGCTGCCGTATATCCTTCTACAGCCTCAGTCTCATCCAAATATTGATTTACGTAGATTGGACGTAGCATATGGAAGACTGAAGAAGTGAATGTTCATAGTCATCGTTAATAGTAGTGCATGCAAGCTACACTGTATATTTTCCAGTAATATGAATATCAGAGTCTGCAAATATCTCAGCTATACGAAAGTCTTGTGCCATTATCGTGGTTTCAGCAATCATCATCACATGGATATCTAATTTCTTAACTCAAACAAAAACATACTTAAAAAGAGCGACTGCCTCTGAACTAGGGGTTACCAGTATCATAGATATCACCAGCCAGTAATACTGTAGTCACTTTTTCTTGTTTTCAGAATGTCAACTGATTTGTCGCAAATGTACTTTTGACCTTCGATTAGCGAATATTCCTTGAGCCTTTTCCCCTAAATGAAGATCTGATAAATGTGCAATTTTTCATATTGACCACTTCTTTCTTAGACGATGTAACGTTTGATTCTGTGCAATTCTAAATAGAATCGCAATAATCCAAGTGTAATTCGTAATTGAATTTGGTGCGTAGTACTCTAACAACAGAATACATGCATGTAGCTCTTTGGCATTTTTCAGAGAAGATACCATATCCCTTTTGGTATTTTAAAAACGTCATAACTTTTATAGTCTTCTCCTGAATACGATCAAGGGAAACGCCCAGATTCGCTAAAATCGTATGCACACAAAATCAGTAATAGTTACTGCACGATCAAAACTGCTACTAGACGATTGAATAAATTCCATTGTTCGTCTTACTTTTGTGGTCATGTCCCTTCACAAAGCTGGATATCAGATAATAATCTTGCGTAGTCATTATCGAAGTCGATCATTCATGAGATTAACAAATCATCCATGATAACTAGCCCATCAACCACATCATCCCTTTAGATTTGAAAAGTGCCAGGAAGTCCTCACAAACCACATCTGTATCATTCGTCAAAAGCGATGTAAATCTCTCATCCTGATTGTAAATGGAAAGTATTCCCTAATAGATGCTCTGTATAATCAAGCCTGTAGCCACGCCGCGAGTAAATGATACAACCAAGACCTGTCTGTCTGACTCGGTTAAATTGTTCCTCAAATGCTCTGGCATGAGGAAATAAATTCATCTGGCTCGATATCAGTCACTTGTAATCATCGCAGCATATATATGTATGTAAACACGATAGGAGTGTAGTGAGAATGACTTACTAATAACTCGTTCGCAAATTTTTGATAGCCTCATGGTTGATATCTTTTCAAAGTGAGAATAAATATAGGCTGTGCCACATTTTTCCTGTTCTAACGAGAAAGATATTACGACTTAGTTCATTTTATCATCTACAAATTTTGTACATTTTTCCAATAATAGCTCATTCATTTCATCACCCTTTTAACTAATATATTATAAGCAGAATATGACTTTCCTCAATCAGTCTACAAAACACAAGCCCTCTATAGAGCGTTTTTGTCGTATCGAACTCACGATTGGGCAGGGTGCTTTTCATTAATGCAATCGTATAAAAGAAATTGCATTTGTCCAGTGTATAAATAGATGTATTATTTGCAACAGTAGTAGCTTAATAAAATCATACATGCATGTAAGGATCTTTTCTGGTTTTAGAAAAAGCCAACCATACTGTCTACTCTAAATACTCCATCACGTCATCATAATCTTTTTGGATGTATCAAGCGGAATAGAAAGAGATTTTGCGACTATCATATGAAGGACATAGTAAATATACCCATGTCGACGATTCCATTTTACTGGTACAAGATTCAATGAATCCCATCGCATTCTGAGCCTTCTGCGTTGCAGTACCGTCTGAAAGCGAGGGCATAGGGAAAGTCTTCAGAAAAATCCCTGAGGTAGTCTATATTCATATTCAAACAAGATCATCCATAATAATCAAGCTCATCCACAACATCTTCCTTAACACTTGAAAGACATCGCTGTAATTCTGCATACTACGTCCAGATCATTTGTTAAGGGCGTTGTAAATCCTTCATTGGTTATAAATTGCGTGCCCTATAGTAGATGGTTTGATATCTGCCTGTAGTGCTTTCCGCAACACTAAAACATAATGTACTACCAAGTCCTATCGTATCCTTAAATGTACGGTTAAAAAGTTCTTCAAAACTCATCACGATTGACAACGATATCTGGTTCTATATTGGACACATCCATCACTCCGCATATACCTTTCGTTAAAAATCGGTATTGAAACGAGCTAAACGAAAGTGAACTCTGGACGACATCTTCACAATGTTCCAACATTTCAAAATTAATTTCTCTTTCGTTGAACATGTAGATAAATGCAATATCCGCAATCCTTCAGAGCTATACGAAATATTTACGACGTAACGCCCTTCGATTATCCAGGAATGTGATTGCATTTTTCTAATAAATCATCCATCAAATCCACCTCTGTTTTAAATATTGTGTGTATAAATAACTTTTCATGCAATCCATCACAAGCCCACTACCGAAGACTTGTTCATCGTAATTCTAAACTAACGAAGTGAGAATACACCTCTCTCCTTCATCTTCTAAAGTGAGGGAGAAAGGTAGACGACATCTGCAAGATACTCTGTATCTTTTGTGCCTGTTTGCCTCATAAAGACGAATGCATCATAAGTTGTGCAAGTCACATATCTACTGTATTCAACGATACATGGGCATTTGAAATATTTACACACTTGAACCACCTGCATATCAGAGCGATTTGTGATGTCTGTTTGTAGGGCATTCGCAACACTACTTCTTTAAATACTGCCGCAGATACCGCATCTGCTATGTGTACTTCTGATTTGCATTATTTTGATGACAATACCCTTATTCATCTGTGGTCTGTTGATAGGATCCTGCCTTTTCACATGGTTTGGATTTGTACCGCATGTGCATTATCCGCAGATACCATAAAACTAGATGCGATTGCGCGTTTGGCTCTCTTCTGGATTCTTACCACGGGATAATGTAATTCTTTCCAATGTATCTTCTAGAAAGTGGAATCTGCAACTTGTTTTGTACCCTGAACCAACTTCTTCACCATTGTCAAAGGAATTGCCACAACAGGAACACTATCCTTACGTTTGCGCCTAAAAAGCCATAGAGAGGACCCAAATGCACCTGTAATCATCTAGATGACATGCAGATACAAATTCATTCTGATAGCCCCAAAACAGTACCTCTTTTCACGTGTATAGAGATATAGATCATGACTGAGGATATCTTCCCACCTTTACGCCGATTGATTCAGCCGACTTCCATAAACCACCTGGCATCTTCAGTACCAAAATACTGGCAACATATCTACCTGCTGCGTTATAAGTACATTTTGATGCGCCTCACGATTCATATGAATCGCAAGATTAGGAATAACTAATAAATCTTTATCCACACGTATAAGTTTTGTAACAAGTTTTCCATTCTCCTTTTACGATGACTCACCCGCTACAGATACATGGGCGATCAAACCATCGGTGCACATAAGATACCGCCATATTTTTCAACGTTTAGCTTCCCTGCCCGTTACCAACAATCTCCGGATTTTCTTTCACTTTGAAAGTTGGGGAATCGCTGTGTGCCCAATCTATATCCTTATAGTCTGTTGTAGGAATAGGAACGCAATGATACTGGATTGGTTTCTCACCGTAAGTATCTACCATCTATCTCAAAGATTCCAAGAATCTGCCTCTGATAATTCTACGATATCCTTGTTTTTACTAATGCCTTCTGTCTCATCGATTGCGTGAAAACAAGTCGGACTGCTTGTGAGAAAATCTAATAATTTTTCATTGATATCTACCATAACTCCTCCTTATATAAAAGTTACTTATTTATTGTGATAGAAAAACCACCGTAATTGGTGGCTCTCTATTTAGATTACAAAATTTCCATTTCATAAATACTGTACAACCGCACCGTCTTGTTGGATACCATCAATGTCATTCTTTTGTACCAACATAAAGTCTTCATGTTGAGATGATTCATTTGCGCCTGCCGGCTTCGCCAGTTCCTCGCTCATATCCGCACCACCCTTTACGTTTTGCGAGGATATGGCATACCTGGCGCTGCGCATGCGATTTTTCATCAAACAAAGTATTGAAGAATAGGATATTTGATTTGAAGTTGAGAATCATATGGACTAAAAGCAGCCTTTACAGTATCTAGAACTCTTCATCAAAGTCCAATAAACTCTTGGAGTGTTTCCTCTTCTTGTTTTGCGCCAAAATCAACAACCTTACCATTTTCAAAAACGGAACCAGCATCAATCACCTTCCACTGTAACTTAAAAGAGCTTTTGATGCATATTACACCATTTACACCTGTTTTCTTAGGCATTGTAAAACATTCTCTCGTTGGAAGGCTATTTTGGGTCGAAAGTAAACTCCCTTGGGCTCTTATCCCCACCACCAATCCATATATGGTTATCTACAAGTTCTACTGTTAAGTCTGTTCCTAGTTCGCACTTGTAAAATGCAACTGCTTGAAATTTAATTCTGTTAACACATTGTTCTACAAGTTCCGCATCATGGATCGCCAGTTTTCAAGTGGATCACTATCTTCCATGCTAACACGCTTGTCATAAAGATTGCGTCTTCTAACTCTCAAACGCTTCTTCCTCAGAAAGATGAGGAAATACAACCTTTGCCCATTCCATCAAAGAATTCCTATTACACACCGATTGTCCTTCGTTATTCATTGTATCTTGCAAGTCCTTCATCTTCTTACTATAAGCCATCTGGTATGTGCGAACTTTAGATTGATCTACATCTTTTTAAGCACCAGGACGTATCAGAATGAATGCGTAAATAACTACTAAATCATGTTACGCTTTACCATGTCCATATTTCCAATCTGGAATATCGGTTAATGTCTCTTCACTTTGATATGTATAATTTAGTTTTAGCTAATTCCGTATCCGTCCAACTCATAGATGAACCTTCTTAGCACCTCACGGCATATGCTTCTTTCATAACCATGCGTACAAACTCATAGTCCTGAAACGGATGCGGTAATCACTAGTGGTTGATTGGGCGCACATTTACACCACGTAACCAAGCTACTACCGCTAACTTTTGATACATCGCGACTGCACTCATAAGATCCTCCTATCACAAATTCGTCGACACCCTGGAACTTCTTGAATATGACGCAAGTTCATGTAATAATGAATGACTTTTCGTTTCAAATGGATTGATTACAATAGAGTCATATTTCGCAGGAATTAAGTGACACCTCCTTGATATTACTGCTTACATTTGAGTTTCATCCTCTTCATATATGCTACTATATCGCATATGCATTCCAATCTATAAATAATACCAATACCGCTTTGTCTGGATCAACATTTAGACGAACCTGGGCGAATCGTTCGCCATCGATGTTTTCATTTGTATATTTAATGAGATAATACTCGCTCATACAGATTTCCTTATACAGTGTGCAATATACTCTTGATTCATAAAAGAACTTTGCATACTCACGTAAAATTCATAAACCTGGATTCTCATATACTGTGGATCAGCACTAGCTTGAATACTGCTGATAACACTATACTTCAATAAAAATCTTTACAGGAATGATTGAGTTTTGATTGTTACCACGATTCTTTGCAGAAGATGCTTGCTATTGTCACAGAGTATCTCCCACAATTGTTGCATCGACATCTCACTATCACTACAGTGAAGACATACGCATCATACTGCTTTCATTTCATCATAGACAAAACCCGGTACAGATTGTATCTTGGTCACTTTCGACAACCATCATCGCATAGCGTCTTTCACCATTCAGGTTGCTTTCTTCTCATGTTTTAATTCCTTTTTGGTGTTTTATCTTTGTGACACTGTTGTTGTGCAAAGAGATAACCCACCGCAATTCCTAGAAAGCAATCGTGGTTAAATAGATTTGTGTTAACTCTATTCGTATTTGTTCCTGAACACGTACAACGTAATATGCATCCCTATTAGACGTGCAATTAATACACCAACAATTCCAAAAAGAATAGATGTCCATAGCGAAACTTTAAGTCGGAAATAAACCTCATTTCGACAAGTTTTCGATACATATATTCCGCCACGCAAACGCAAACGTTAGGATTGCGAGGATTCCCCCAAAAGAAGCGGAAATAGGCCCTGGATAATCATCCATGGAGATATTGTAATCTTCTGAAAATATAAAATTCAGATTATGAAAAAGAAGCCATATGGTCTACCACGCAACCAATCATCGATATTAACATTACTAAAAATCAATAGATACTTTTCATCGACTTCCTCCAATAGAACAAACGTTTATCATAATCCCCATCCGAGGCTATCAAAATAACCACAAAAACCAATAGATATGCGAAAATACGATTGGCTTAATACACTTCTTCTTTAAGTAGCCATCCACAAAATCGCAAGAAACATGCAATGGATAACATCATCATATCCTTCGAAAATGGAAGAAATAAACTCACTACAAGATAAAAGTTTAAATCTCACCACCAATGCATTCCTTGTCGAACAACTCACGACAGAGAATCGAAATAATACACCCACCAACAAATATAACTAACATTCGTATCCATGGTTGTGAGATCTTATAGCTATCTTATCATGTCATGTATGATAAATAACATGATAATACGATGATGTATCTCATCAGGTATCCCATGATGAAAGAGAGTCGATATAACATACACACCAAAGCATAGCAGATCAAAAGAATCTATGATTACATCCCACTTGAAAATATCAATGTTTCCAAACAATGCACATACATAAAACCCTGTTAATATTTCTCAGAGAATATATTCTTTCGAAAGTACCACAATAATGACATCTTCCCTTTTAACCATACATAACTAGTAGTATAGTGATTAAGTCATACCAGTGTAGTACATGATGGCATGCATCACACATGGCTTCAATGGGGTATACCGTTTTCGAAGATACCCATGACGCATACGATAATAAAAGCTTCTAAATGGAAGCCGAATATTTCAATCCATATCCGATACGATTTTATCATCATAAAATATACAGATGTCATTTCTATGTTTCATATAATTTCTCTAAATATCTTATCTTTACTGTAAATAAGATAACCACAACAGAAAATTACTTGAATCGCCACTGCAAAGTCAGATACGACATAGTTTCCTTCTGCTAAAGTGACCACGAAATACAGCTCAACTAAAATCTGTATCCAACTGAGACACAATATCGCTAGCAGAAATCTTTTAAAACTTATTTTAGCATGCGCGCTACATGAGGGATGATACATTATGTGATCCCCGGTATATGCTATACCGCCAAAGCAAAGATTGGTTTCCCTCATTGATTTTTCTTCATTAACCAGTTTTCTTTTTGGTGTTTTTATTATTCATCGCAATGCGGATAAGACTTACCACCACGCAATATCAGCAAACACCAAGACATTACCAGCAGTAAAACCAAGCCAGCATAGTGGAAAGCTCTCCACCAACCAAATAGGAAGGCACCCACCAAAGCTGGATAATGACCCGGTAAAATAACACACTGACCTCGGAGCACGCTAATCATAAATAGTGCAATATAGGCACTGTAATGACCCTGTCCTTGGATATATTTTGCTGAGATCTGACTGATTTTCCAGACTGTAATATATGCATACCTCTTGAACCACTGGCCCAAAAGCACGTATACTAACCACCCAATGATTGCAATAATCACCAAGATTAATAGTATAATCGTCGGCTTTCTTGGTCAGCTTGATTTTTCTAACCATGTTCTCTGTAATGAAATACAATTTAAAACAATAACATATTTTACGCTAACTATATTTTCTTTAAATAATCGACTGACTTACATATGTTCCTTCAGAAGTTTCCTAGCTCATCGAAACTGGTCTCCTCAAAGAAATAGTGCAGTTTGAATCTGATTTCTCAAATAAATACTACTATCTGAACGTGAAAAGCTACCTGCCCTGCCTATGGAATTTAATCAGTGAGCTCATCATTACAATGCCCTCATCTGATAATCCAGATTTCATAAAATAGTACATCACTCCCAAAATAATTGGAACAATGAATTGTACGATACGGAATACACCCTCATAACGTACAAAACCAATCATCGCAATCACTAAAGAAATAAGACAGGAATCATCCACTTCATCTTATTACCAGCTCAGTCTCTGATCTTTTGCGGTATTTGAAATCATCAGCATTCTCGCAAACGCATGCTAACATCACTACATCAAATACATATAAAATCAAATTCTGAATATCCATGTGCTCATCCGTGTCTTTATTCTATCATAAAAGGTTCTGCGCTTGCAGAACCCCATTCATCTACTTCAACCAAACAACAGTCTTACCTTCTGTTGTTGTTTGGACAACATTAGCAATAATGAATCCAGCTTCCTGTAGAATCTTTGTCATCTTATCTACCCGCAACCTCACCCGTTGCCTTAACACAACAACCTCAGAGACCACGAGTCTGTATGATATACAGCGATGTTTTTCTACATTTGCATTTTCTTGTGCAAATAACTTCGTTACCTGTGCAACATACACCAGGTTTATCAATCAACATGACAAACAGTCTTGTACCTTAGCGTTTTAATCCCATTAAGTCAACAAATGTTAGAAAGTATCCTTTTCTGTGATACATACCAATCACGTGATTCTCTTCATCACGACCGGTAATGCACATTGACCGTGTTTTCTAGCATCACTTGCGCAGCTTCTTCAAGAGACCATCGGAGGACAACAGTAGCATCACGAATCATGATGTCCTTTGCCTGTAGTACGAGATAACAGGTAATTCAATTCCTAGAATGGATAAAGAGTTGCGTTCTTTCAGAAACTGTGTCATTTACTAGCCCTCTGTGATCAAACCAATCACGCGTTTGAGGATCCCCATCCACAACTGGTAAACGGTGAAATGATTCTTACCCATAATTTCTAGTGCTTTGGATAACGGTGTATCCGCAGTAATTGTAATGGGATTTACCGTCATATGATCTTTAACGTACATTGCTTTTATCCTCCTAGATAAACTTTCTGAACTTGCTCGCTAGCAGCAACTCTGGCCACCACTACCCTCTAATGTTATTTTACCCGTTTCTAGTACATATGCACGATCAGCTATCGCTTTAAAACCATCTTTGCATTCTGTTCTACTAGTAATATTGTACATACCTTGTTTGTTAATTTCTTCAATAATTCTAAAGATTTCTTTTACAAGTAATGGAGATAAACCCATGGATAGCTCATCCAATAATAGAATCTTTGGTTTAGCCATTAACGCTCTACCCATTGCAAGCATCTGCTGTTCACCACCAGATAAGGTACCGGCTAATTGTTTTTTACGTTCTTTTAAACGTGGAAATAACGTATAAACACGCTCTAAGTCTTGTGCAATCCTTCCTTATCTTTTTCTTGTAAAGGACTCGAGATCAAGATTTTCTTCAACCGTCTGTGAAAGCGAGATAATATTCTACGTTCGGAATCTGTGCAGTCCCTCGTAACAATCTTATGGGCAGGAATCTTTGTAATATCAACCCATCAACAAAATAGACACCTCTGCAGGTTTTAATAAACCTGAGATTGCATGCATGGTCGTTGTCTTACCAGCACCGTTGGCACCGATTAGCGTAACAATTTCACCATCATTGACTTCAAAGGAGATACCTTTGATAGCTTCAATCATTCCGTAACGTACAACTAAATTTTCTACTTTCAGCATATCATCACTCTCCTAAGTATGCTTTTTACAACATCTGGGTTTGTACGAATTTCCTCTGGTGTCCCCTCTGCCAACAACCATAATTCTAATACCGAAAATTTTTCTCACGAGATACCCATGACAAGCTTCATATCATGTTCAATTAATAGATGGCGATATTGAAAGCGATCACGTACCAGACGAATTGTTTCCATGAGGTTCTTTGTTTCCTGAGTTCATACCTGCTGCAGGTTCATCCAACAATAATAGTTTTGGATGTGCACCTAGCACGTGATTTCAACTCGCTGTACCATATAGTAAATTCTTTTGCAGTTTCATCGCATCCTTTTCAGATGGAATACTTCTAATAAAGACATAGCCTCCTGAGTCATATCTTTTTCCTGTTTTAAGGAATTTGGTAGTTTAAACATGCCGAGAATAATCCATAACTTGCTTGTATCCAAAAGCAGCTGAAAGACATTTTCTTTCACTGTCATATCTTTAAACAAACGAATATTTTTGGAATGTCGTGCAATTTCCTAAACAGTAATCGCATACTTCATCCCATTAATCTTCTTACCTTCTGAGCTTTTACCAGTACCATCCGTTGGTGTATACACACCGTTAACATAATAAATACAGTTGTTTTACCAGCACCATTTGGGGCCATAGTAAACCATATAGCTGACCTTCTTCGAAATCTTCATGGAGAAGTCATTTACATGACATACACCAAAGTTAATACAGAGTTCATCAACTTCTAGAATATTTCTTCTCACTCCATGAATGAACCTCACTTATTCCTTTTGAAACGATGGAAAAACGCCTGCATTTGTGGAGCATGTTTCACTAAGCATCATCAGAATTAACACAATAGAATATACAAGCATACGATGAGTCACTTACACTACGTAGTACTTCGGTAGTAATGTTAGAACACTTGCTGAAACAATAGAGCCAAAGATACTACCCATACCGCTCTAATACAACATTACGCAAAATCTCAATCGACTTATCTAATGTAAACATACGCTCGGTTGTAAAGATAGCCCATGAATGATCGTATAAAGCACCACCTACACCCGCAAAGAATGCAGAGTATGGAACGTAATAATTTTATACTTGCATGTGATTACTCAGAAGATTCAGCTACAATCTCATCCTCACGAATCACCAATCAATCAGACGACCATGTCGAGAATGAATTAGCGATAACGACAAGATATACCGTAATCGCAGCTAAAAGCGAATGCCCATGTAAATGTAGTATTCTTTGCGATTGCAGAATAACCACCAACACCACCCAACACTTTTAAGTTGATCAATACATTACGCACAATTTCACAAACAGCTAATGTAATGATTGTGAGATAGTCTCCACGTAAAACGTAGGGTTGGCAAACAAACAAGAAGACCTAAAAATCATCGCAACGATACCACCGATGAGAATCGCAATTGGAAATTCAATAATAGTACAACGCATCGACTTTGTGAATACCGCAGAAGCGTAGGCTCCCGCTGCCATAAAAAGCCGCATGACCTAGTGCAAGTTCACCAAGGAAACCTGCTGTCATATTTAAAAAGATACCGTCAAGATAACATTGATACAGATTGTCATCAGATACCTGCCAATAACTCTTTAAATACACCAATACGCATTAACATAACGAGGCAAGATATATCCTAGTGCAGTAATGCAAATTCGAGTAGGAGTCTGTTTTAAATTAAGTTTTTCATCACTTACACCTTCTCCTTTACATTCTTACCTAGAATACCTGCCGGTTTAAATACCAACATCAAAAATTAAAATCACAAATACAATCGTATCTGTTAACTGAGAGGAAATATATGCCTTGGTCATAGCTTCCACCATACCAGGATAAACGCACCAGAGTACCGCACCTGGAATCGAACCAATTCCACCCGCAGTACCGCCGCACAATGCCTTTATACCAGGTAAAGAACCTAGGGTTGTGGTTAATCATTGGATAACAATTTGCATAAAAGCCAATACCCGCGATTGCCGCAAGAAGCACAATCCAAATCGCAAACGTTAAAGCTAATTGTAGTATCAACGTTAATTCCCATTAGCTTGGCAGCGCCTTCATCCTCTGATACAAGCACGCATCCCTTTACCCATCGTTGTCTTAGTTACAAATAACGTCAATAAGATCATCAGCAGTACAGACACACTAAATGTACATAATAGTTTGCTGAATTGGAAATACCACCAAGATTTAACGCTGGTAAAGTAATAAACGCATGATATGGTTGTGGATTTGCTAAAGATCAATTGGAACAAATTCTGTAGGAGGTAACTAATACCAATCGCAGTAATCAATAATGAAATACGACTTGCGTTACGTAAGAGGTTTTATACGCAACTTTCTCCATTACAACGCCTAAAACAGCAACATACGACGATAGAGATATATGACCGCAAGCCACCGCGGTAACCCAAACTTCATACTGATAAAACTAATATACGCACCGACCATGATGACGTCACCATGCGCAAAGTTAATTAACTGCAATACCATATACCATCGTATGAGCCTAGCGCAATCAGTGCATAAATTGAGCCGATGTTTAATCCATTGATAAATTGCCAGCAAAAACTGATTCATGCATGTCCTCACTTGCACAAATAACGAAATAGGGAGTATTGCCTCCCTATCTCAAAGAATACTGACTTCTATAAGTTGTATATTGACCGTTCTTAATTTGAACGAATACTGGTTCACTTGATTGGGTCACCATTACTATCAAAGGAGATACTTCAAAGTTTTCCTTGTAGTCTGTAGATGCAATGCCCTTTACAATATCGCTAGCCTTAAGAGAACCAGCCTTTTTCGATTGTCTGTAACAACAACATTGTTGAGTCATATGCATTGATACCAAATGAGTTAATATCTGTACCGAACTTCTCCTTGTGCTTCTTCATGATATCTGAGACACTCTCCATATCTGGTGAGTATTGGTTGATGAAGATAACGACCTCAATTGCGGTGAGTATCGTTGCCAGCTACACTAGTAGCTCCATCCAAACCATCAGCACCAACGATCTGTGCCTTAATGCCGAGATTCTTGCCTGCTTTTGCAATCTGTACATCCTTTTCATAATAGTTTTGGGAACAAATAATACATCAACATCTTCAGCCGCAATCTTTGTTAACTGGGAGCGAGTCCTGATCGAAGTAGAGAACGCTTCCAGAAAGAACAGCCTTTCCACCCTACTTTTCGAGTTCATTGTGAAGCCTCCGCTACACCTGAGTTGGTAATCATCATCACTGTTATAAATCATAGCAGCCTTCTTTAAACCTAATGTCATCATATGTAAAGTCAGCTACCTGTTTGCTTGCTGTGGATCTGTATAACATGCACGAATACATTTTGAGTCTGCGCTTCATCCGTAATATTGGCAGCAGTACCACTAGGTGTAATGATAGGAACACCAGTATCCTTACTCTGTGACTGCTGCAATCGCATAAGATTCACCTGAAACAGTACCACAATAATACCTGCAACCTTTTGTATCAGAAACAAACTTGTTATAGATGTTGACTGCCTGTGTCTGATCACCTTGAGAATCCTGTACATCCACCTTAATGTTTGCACCTTTCGCAGCGTTGTAATCTTCAACCACAAGTTTAGCTGCATTTGTTACTGCTAGACCATATCTGCATAGTCACCTGTTGTTGAGTCCTAATGTACCAATCGTATATCGACTTCAAATCTCAGCCGCAACATAATCGTAGTTGTTTCTGTTGATGTAGAATTTACCAGAAAGATCCTTCGGATGCTTCTAGCCGCTAGTGATAGAGCCATGAGTGCCGCAAAGACCTTTTACCAATTTCTTGAAACTCATCATATTTCCCACCCTCGTTTTCTAATCTCTTATTTAAGATGTTCTTATTATATTGATGTAAAATTTAAAATCAACTATATTCAGAGTATTTTTACATTTCTTTCTGACATTTGATGTAAATTTCTTTCAGAAATACAGATTATTTTTCAATGTATAAAATTTACTCCAAATTCACTAATTATTTGTGTTCACCTAACACAATACATACTAATACATACTAGGAGGATAACTTTACGATGCATGACACATGGAACCCTTGGCATGGATGTAGAGAAGATTAGCGAAGGATGCGCAAACTGCTATATGCTATTTTCTCGACCAAATACGCGCACTCAAGATGGCTCACTCATCCGCTTAACAAATAGTATAAAAAACCCTAGCGAAAAATCCGTAAGGGTGAATATGAGATTAAAAGCGGTGAACTCGCACGTGTATGTCGACCTCAGATTTCTTCCTAGAAGAAGCAGATGCTTGGCGCACACAAGCTTGGGATATCATGCGTATCCGCAGTGATGTAAAAATTCTTCCTACAACCAAACGACCAGAGACGGTATACCCTCCTTTTACCATCTGATTGGGGAGATGGATGGGAAAACATCATAATCAATGTTACAGCAGGAAAATCAAAACGTGCTGATGAACGTATCCCCATCTTATTGGATTTACCCTTCAAACATAAAGAACGTAATCATGTGCCCCTACTCTATCAGAGATACACATGAACAATATCTATCCGACAAAATCGAGACAAATCATCGTCGGTGGAAAACTACAGCGGTAGTAGACCTTGCACATTACAAGTGGGTTAAAAGCCTCTATCATCAGCCACCAAACACGATATTACATTTGCACCTTTCATCGAAACAGAACACACTTTTGTAAAAGATGGACACATCAAATCCCTCAAAACCATTCAATCTAAACAAAGCCTTCCGCTCCGGTTTGCAACATACTAGAAAACACAAATATATACTCAAATCGCCAATTTAATATATCTACATTCCCGAAGGCAAAGATACCAACGACAATTTGATATCGACTGTACGAGAATGCGGTTCTAAAACTAATATGCAGTGAGATTGAACTGGGATAATATGCGAAATTACTGCTCAAAAGGTAGAAAATAGAATCACACTTACAATGAATAGAAAACTCGCTACCAGATACATTGCAAAATAAAGATTTATGACTAAACAAGTTGAAAGTAGTATCGTTAATCCAACCATAAATAAACCAGTCAACATCGTTAAGCCAACCTGCAACCTTGCTTAATTGGAACAATTTCATTGTCCCAGCTATAATTCGCAAATCGATAGTCTGGCGTAAATCCCAAGATTGCGAGTAAAGAAAGAATATACTAATGGAATGAGTAACTGACAATCATCTGTTCGACTGATGGCGAAAATCGTAAGAATACTGCGATGATTGCGCAAACATATCCTATTAGATGTAAAGATAATGTACCGATATCTTACTAAATGTACCAATATCTTTCATCTTGATTGGAGCAGTTTGAATAATCCATAGATTCTTCCTTCTAATGATAAGGAAGAAGCTGAAGGAATGTGAATGCCAGCATCCCTGCAATCTGCAAGCGGAATATAATCCATCACATTTGCAGGGATTTGCGACACTTTCAATGGAAAAGCAGCATTGTTGGTGGCACAAACACCAACAATACACTCCCTATTACTAACATAATGACACCAAACCCCTGATTTATTACTACTGAAATACGAGCAAGAAACGTTGCGCTTCTTTTGTGATATAACGCATGGAATGCTGACTGATGCTTAAAAGTTGCATCACTGGTATATAACTCTACGTTTTGTGGAAAGCTTATGCAAACGCTTCATATTTCATGTAAGCATATAGAAGATTAATACAGAAACGACGATTGATATGCATGCATATAATAGGTTGAGACTTCAAAAAGATCAAAAGATAGTGGGTATATCTGTATCATTTGTAATCCTATCATAGTAGATAAACCGCCGGCACTTTGAAGCAGAAAGATTCCTACCATCAAACCAATAAACAATAAAAACAGATAATAGTACTTTTTTAATACTGTTGTATGTTTAGCAAAAGATGCTATCATAAAGAATCCCACACACTAAAGATGATTGCAATTCCTATCGGTATCATGGAACAAACACAAGGAAAAGAATACCGAATAAAAACTGTAGAGTATGCATGTAGAGTGACATGCACCACCATACCTGCAACAACATCATTCCCGACAGGTGAAACAAAAACGCAAAAGATATAAACAATCAATAGTTTACTTTTGCACGATAATATCTCTTTTTAGAAACTGGCAGTGACTGCAACATGTCATAATCATCGTACCCTCAAACAATAAGCAATTCAACGTAGTAATAACAGATGTTATTAAGCGACACTCGTTAGCGACAACAAAGCTGCATACACATATTCCACAAGTCCTGCATGTATCAAGTTCATTGTTGTTGTGACAGAAAATGCACCAACATTTATTGCCATATAGACAATAACAACAACGAATAATACCGCTATATTACGTTTTTGTTTATTGTTTCCGCAAAAATCATTTATGGGTAGTGTATTTAAGAGTTTTGCTTTTGATAAATGAATGATTTGATTCATTATACATCCACCTCCATAAAGAACTCTTCTAATGACTTTTGTTCCTTTTGCGGCATCCATGTTACCACATGTAACAAGTTTTCCTTTATGGATAATAGCAATTTTTATTACAGAGTTTCTCTGCCACATCTAAAACATGAGTTGAGAAGAAAATTGTACATCCTTTTCTCCGTCATTTCTTTCATAATATTCTTGAGTTCAAGTAGTAGCTTTTGGATCCAACCCTACAAATGGTTCATCTAAGATCAATATCTTCGGTTCATGTATAAGAGCCGCAATAATTGCAGTACGCTGTTTCATCCCATGTGAATATGAAGAAATCATATTTCCCAGGGGAATCTGTCATTTTCGAAAAAGATTCCCATATGTTTTGTAGCGATTTTTCTCATCTTCAGAAGACACATAATACAAATCAGCGATAAAGTTAATAAATTGATACCCGTTAAATGCTCATATAAAATCAAGTTATCTGGTATCTATGCCACTTGTTGTTTACATAAGATTGGCTCACTTTGAAATAGAATGACCATTTATTAAAATATCACCTTCATCAAAAGTACATGAATACTAACGATTGCTTTTATGGTGAAGTTTTCCTGCACCATTAGCTTAATAAAACCATAGATATCTCCATCAGAAACGAGACAAAGATAAGTGCTGCTACAGCCTTTTCCCATCATACTTCTTCGTCAAAATTTTCAATTTCAATCTTAAGTCTTCCTCCCGTAAGGTTTCTACACAGAACCCTCTATTACAACATGGACAAGTCAACCTTTCTGGTATGATACGTGTCTCTCGCCCAAAAACCTCTTTTCATTTGGTCTAAAAACGGTATGACATTCAGGACAGATATAGGCAACAATATGCATATATTTTTGAATAAAAATTGATCCAAAATAATTATCAATACCTCAACAACGAGATATATCACCACTTTCTGCTAAATAGCGAATACACAAAGATGTAGCCTTGTATGATTCCAACTATAATTCCAATAATGAAAAGCTGTATCCAGTAATGTTTTCAATCGTTCTTTCCCGTTTCAAAATATGCGCAATATTTGGCATTGATGCTGGTGTTATCACTGGTAGCACTTTTAATTATTCTCGAGATTTCGCATCTTGAAGTTTTATTTTTGTTCCTCAACTTCTTTCTCTATCGCAAAATATACGTTCATCAATTCAGCTTTAATTATATTCTCCTATTGTCTTGCTGATAAATACTGGCAATATCATCAATGGATAATCCTAGAGAGCGCAAATAAATTAATAATCTTAATTTTTCTACATCCTCGGAAGTATACATACGTCTACCACCTTCACTTGAGTTCCAGTAGGGAATTAGTGGTCCTCGTTGATCCTTAATATTGAACAGTACGAACAGTACATGCATAATTTCATAATCTCACCTGTCGAATACATTTTTGATTAGTTTCTTTCTATATTATCACGCTATCTCTCGCCTCTTAATAATGATAGTTTATCACGCAACGTCGCAAGCAGTCATTTTTTTGAATTTTTCTGTAAAAATTATTTCGAATAAAAAGGCGAAATTTATCTTAAAAACCTCTGCACAGATAAAATTTAAATTATATAATCATAAAGCATTAAGCGAGATGGTTTCTTAGCTCAGTTGGTGAGCAACGCGACTCTTAATCAGTGGGTCGAGGTTCGAGGCCCCTCAGAGACCACCATAAATAAAAGGAAGTTCCGAAAGTTCTTCCCTTTTTATTTATGAGACAACTATATTTCAATTATATTGCATGAGTATTGAATAGTATTATTGCCCATAAATCCAGCATTCACCTCGCTTCGATTAACTTATGAGATTCCTATCATTGGAAATATGATGTATAATAATTCCAAATATAAATGTTTATCTGTATTGAGAAGGTGATTGCCTTCGTATTTTCATCAACATTCCCATAATCAACTCACAACATTTTCATTATCTCTATCTATCACCAAATATGTTTCAAGCTACATGGAGGTACTATACTACAATGCAAGAGTTAACAAAAAGTATTATATGCAATAATATTAGTAAAAATACAATCATTCTAAATTTTTAGTGATTGCAAGATCTACTATCGCTCTTGCAAATATCACTTTTCTGTTTCCCATGGTGGAAATATTAGGAATTATAGGGAAAAACAGTGCCAGGTAAAAACGACACTTATTAAAAATATTGTCAGGTATATGGTTCCTGACAGGTGGTGAGATAGTAACGAGAACCAACCCTTTTAAAGGTTAAATCATACAGAAATTCCATGCTAATTATCATGGGACAGTCAAATGGACGAGATGTTTCCATATATGATAATGCGCTGTTTATGAGCTTCTATAGCAGGATCAATAGAAAAACTGGGACATTCGCATTTTTCCTCACTCTCATCTAAAGCTTGGACTTACTACCCAATTAAAAACAACAAGTAGAACATTATCTTTAGGCGAGAGGATGAAGGGTGATTTACTTATTGCTTTTTGCATACTCCAACAATCATCTTTTAGACGAGACCAACGATAGGCTTAGATTATTCGACTCAATGCTCCGTTCGTTCATTTCTGAAGAATATATTAAACAAAAATAATGCATCTTTGATTCTAACCAGCCATAATATTGATGATATCCAACGAACTCTAGTGACAATATATTGATTCTCAACGAGGGCAAGCAATTATTCCTAGGTACAATTAGTGAATTATATATGATTGTTAGCCCAAAAATTTTTAGAATTTAAGATGGATGATGAAACTATAAAACAAGTGAAATACAACAAGATAACCAAAAATTCCTAGAAACCATAGGAAAATACCTTCTGATAGATTAAAGAAATTAACTTGAGTTGATATGGACTTGAATGAGGTAATAGAGGAATTATATAGAAGGGTAAATAGTGATTACAAACTTGCTGAAAATTCATTCAAACAATATGTTTCATATCCTCTATTTCATTGGAGAAGTACTGGGATCTGTACTTTTTCCAATTACGATTAATTGCTTTTTATCATCAGTATTATGTCAACTACTGATATTAAAAGCATATACTAGTGCAGGGATAATACTATATGTGTTATCTCTAATTTAACCTACGTGGTAGTACCATGGATGTATCTAGAAATTACAAAAGATATCAAAGGGAATGGTTTGGGTCAAAGCTGCTCTTACCAAAATATTTACTTTATACTAGTTATTTTTCAAAGCTCTATGAAATGGCTGTCCGCATTAGTTTGTGTATATATCCCGATTTTTACAGTAAGTATATTTTGCATTAGGAACTTATAATATGCTTGCATGCATGCATAAAAGCTATTCCATTCTTACTATATGCATGTTCGATTAATATTTTGATTTCTATCCTAGTTGGATTATCACTTTCTATTTCACAGAAATATGAGGGGTTAAAAAGCATTTATTTCATTCATATCTTCACGTTTTATCCGGATCATTATTCCTTTTGACTTAACTCTCAAATCAATTCAATACTTTTTATTGACGCCATTCCCATATATTAGTTATATACCAACAAAAATTATTACCGATTCCAATTTCTTAGTTAGAGCCATTTATGTTCATAATTCCACTTATTTATATCATAATAATCATCTCCATATTTATTTGGGGAGATGGAATAAAAATATCAAAGTTATAGTGTAATATGTTTCAATATATAGTATCGTGCTTACGATTCTCATGGAAAAAGCCACCGTTTATAAAGGCTAACTTAGTAAGCTGGATGCTTGCCGATTTAGCATGTATCTTTCTACTATCTTTGTATACCTTTTATTAGGAGGAACTGTTTTCCTTTTTTTGCTGGCTACCGCAACTCCCAGATGCTCTTGTATATTAGTAATAGTTTTCTCATTAATAATATCTATTCAATTTTATTTTCGGAGGCTATTGATACTATATCTATTGATATTCGCAATGGCAAAATGTATTATTCGCTTTTAAAACCTTTACCTTTAACAGTATTTTTATATTGCAAAAATCTGAATTTGAAGTCTCTTGTTATTACTCGTTTTTAATAGTTTTTAATGTATATTGTCTTTACCTAAATCATATTTCGCTTCATATAATGAATTTCTTATTCCTTCTGGTAGCAGTATACTCAATGGGTGTAATATTTCTATTAATTATTTGTCTTGATTTTTATAGGACTTCGATCGGAAGCTATTAATCAATTATGGTAGATTACTAAATTACGAGATCGACCTGATAAAATTTTTAATACTTTTTATTCGTAGTATTTTCATCTATATCATACCTATTTATTTAACAAGTACTATTCCTACTAAAATGATGATTGAAAAACTGTAATCTGATTGAAAAAGCATATACTTTTTCCTTTTTCCTGTGATTGGAACTGTTTTATCAACAGTTTGTATTAAAAATCAATTAAATACTATACCTTCAGGGACGGAAGAGGTATAATTCTTCACAGAGAAGTTAAACCAGCAATTCACTAAAAGATCATCTACGAAAATAAACGATACCTTAACAATCTACTAATTTAAAGAATAAAAATACTATGCTATTTCATTTTTAAATTTAATGTTTTATTGTTTCCGCACTATTTTTCATGTGATCTTTTTACTTCATTAAAATATCTGCGTTAACTTCATTTGTGAATCTGTTCTGAAATATCACGCATCGTGATAATCGTTACTGGTATTAGATAGAGTACCGCTGCAAAGCCATGCACTTTGATCAGCCCACGTAATCGCATTGAATCCAAAGTCTGCTACCAAAAATACACAGACGGCTGTTCGACAAATCATTTCAACAACACCACAATAGATTTGCACGCATCGCATATCCTAATCCTTGAATGCTCATACGCACAACATTCAAGATACCTAATAACCACCAAGCATATCCCGCTCTTCTTAGATATAAATCTGCCGCAGATAGTACTGTTTCATCACCTGTAATAAATAAAGTACTGAGTACTTTTCCAAATAGAATCATGAAGATTCCTGCTAGCACACCATACGCAACACCAACATAAGTACCCTTACGCAAACCTTCTTTGATACGGTCTTCCTTCTTTGCGCCATAGTTTCTGTGAGACAAAGGTAGAAACAGCAGTAGCTAAGGGCATCAAATGGACACAACAAGAACAGCTTTAATCTTGACACCAGCGGTGAAGGGCGAAACATACACTGTTCCTAGAGAGTTGTTGCTGATTGCATAATCATTGAACCGATGGCTGTGATTGAATACTGTAGGCCCATCGGAATTCCCATTATCAATAATCGTTTTGATAGTTCAGGATCAAACTTTCTTTCTTCTGAATGAATATGTAAAATTGGAAATTTCATCACAATTAAAATTAAGCATAGAAACACCTGATACTGCTTGCGAGAATACAGTCGCATATCGCCGCTCGCAACTCCCACTTCAAGTTAATGATACAGAAGATATCCAAGAAGATATTCAGTACAGCAGAAATTGCTAAGAAGATAAATGGTGTTTTAGAGTCACCGATTGCACGTAGGATACTCGATAAGTAGTTATATAAAAGTGTAAAAGGTATGCCAATAAAAATCACAATAATATAGTTATATGTATCCTGATAGATTTCAGCTGGAACACGTAATAAATCCAAGATTAATGGACAGAAGAAGCAAGTCGCGACAGTTAAAATCACCGCAATAATAAATGTCCAAACACAACCTTGAAATTCAAATTTATGCATCCCCTTTGAATCATTTGCACCAAAGCGTTGGGCAATTGGTACCGCAAATCCTGCCATTGTACCAATACAAAATCCCAATACCAAAAACTGGACACTGCTGGTCGCACCAACAGCTGCTAGCGCTGCAGGACCTAGTGTTTGTCCTACAATTGCGGCATCTGCCACATTATATGTTTGTTGGAATAGATTTCCTAACAAGAGAGGAATTGCAAACTGTAATATCAGTTTTAAAGAGTTTCCCTCAACCATGCTTTTTCTCATCGTATCGTTCCTCCCTTCAAAGAATAATGTTCATTATATATCAATTCATTCAAAAAGAAGAGTAGATTTTTAGAATTTCTACTCTTCGGTTTCTCTTCAACTTCTTTGATAACGCATTCATCACCTTTTTACAAGGTATGTCTCTTCACTACCACAGTATGGACATATTCTTCCATGTTTTACTGTCTCATATTCCTGTTTACGATTCACAAAATGTCACGGCAGGAATTGTCTCTAGTTTTTAATTCACACTCTAGTAATAGAGGATACTTTACTTTGAAATAATCCCAACAATCTATGAAGTAATCTGTCATGATACCAGACACTTCACCAACCTCTAGGGTTACTGAGCCATATTTTGTAACCTTGTTTTCTTCTGCCATTTCGGTAAGAGATTTTGCAAGGTGTGTAACGATTCCCATCTCATGCATGGTTGTTTACTCTTCTTCTTGAATAAAATCTTAAGCTTACGTTTTGCGGCGTAAGGAAGAACAGCCTTAATCTTATCTTCACAGCGATACATTCTTGACGCATCTGGTAAATCTCTTTCTAGATGAATCGCATCAAATTCACAACGTGTTGTACATAGGCCACAACCAATACACTTATTGAGATCAACGAATGTCGCACCACAACCCAAACAACGTTTTGCTTCTGTACGAACTTGTTCATCTGTAAATGCCAAACGCATATCGTTGAATGTAGCCTTTGGATTTCCTTGTTTTATGTCCAGGAACTTTGACGCTTGGCTGTATCAAACTCTTCTAATACAACATCATCCTTATTTAATTCAATGAAAATGACGTAGGTCACGGTTGATTGTCATGGATTGTCCTGGATGAACAGAACGATTAATGGAATCCTCTACAATTCTACCAGCCGCAATCGCATCAATCGTAAATCTTGGTACTGACTGTATACATCACCACCCAACAAAAGATATCTGGATCAGCGGTTTGTAATGTGACTGGGTCAGCCTTAGCAGTATTGTTGGTTGAGTTCAACCTTTGTGCCTTCTAAGAGTTTACCCCATTCAATCGATTGACCAATCGAGAGTAATACATTCTTGCATGGAACTGTGATAGTTTCATTTTCATCGTATTGAGGATTAAACTTACCATCCGCATCCTTTACAGATAAGCACTTCTTAAATACAACACCAGTAACATTTCCATTTTCAGTTAGGATTTCCTTTGGACCCCAACCATTCATTACAGAAATATCTTCTTCCTTAGCTTCTAGCACTTCATCAGCAGCGGCAGGCATTTCCTTTTCACCTTCAAGGCACAACATTGTGACTTTGCCTTCTGTTAAGCGAACAGCAGTACGTGCTACGTCAACCGCAACATTACCACCACCGATAACAACTACATCACCTTCTAATGCATGTCTTAAAGCTTCGTTATTTGCCTTACGCAAGAACTCTACACCTGTTTGAACACCATTTGCGTCTTCACCAGGAACACCTGTCTTACGTCCACCTTGGGCACCAATCGCAATGTAGAATGCTTTATAGCCCTCACTACGTAATGATGGGATTGTTGTGTCCTTACCAATTTCAATGTTGTATTTCGAAACTCAACACCCATTTGACGTAGAACATCGATTTCAGCTTCGATAATATCTTTTCTAGCGGAAACGATGGAACTACCATTCAGCAACATACCACCTGCACGGCTTTCCTTTTTCAAATACTGTTACAGGATATCCATGCATACGGAGGTAATAGGCAGCTGAAAGACCAGCAGGGCCTGCACCGATAATCGCAATCTTATATTCATCAGACCACATTCCACCATCATCCTTTTCACATAAAGGTACGAAGCGTGTCTATGCGTTTAATTCTTGTGCAGCGATATATTTCTTGATTTCATCAATTGCGATAGGTTGATCAACCTTACCGCGTGTACATGCGTCTTCACAACGACGGTTACAGATTGCACCACATACCGCAGGGAATGGATTATCCTGCTTAATTAGTTTGAGGGCATCCATGAATCTTCCTTCAGAAGCCATCTTTACATATCCTTGTACTGCTAAGTGCGCAGGACAAGCCGTCTTACATGGCGCAGTACCTGTATCATAGCAGTTAATCTTAGAAGTTTCGCGATAATCTGGATTCCAATGGTCTTCGCCCCATTCTGTCTCATCTGGTAATAATGTTGTTGGATGTTTGATTGCGCCTAAACTTGTACATAACTTCTGACCAAGCTTCGCAGCCCAACTGGGCAAACTTCAACACACTTACCACAGGCAACACACTTTTCTTTCTCGACATGTGCTCGATATGCGGAACGAGATAGGTTTGGTGTATTGTACAACTGTGATGTACGTAACGCATTACATACACCAGGTGCACAGTTACAGATACCTACAATCTTACCTTCACCATCAATATTTGTAATTTGATGTACAAAGCCATGACGTTCACCACGTTTTAAGATTTCTAGGGCTTCATCATAAGAAACATAATGTGCCATACCACGGTCAACCTGATATTCAGCCATGTCTCCAACACCAATACAGAATTCACCATTAATTTCACCAGAGCCTTCGCCACGCATCTCTTGTTGGCGACGGCATGTACATTGGCTGATTGAGTACTTGTCATACTTATCCAACCAATGACTTAAATGCTCTACAGATACGGATTGATTTACATGTTCAATTGCCTTTTCTACAGGAATTACATGCATACCAATTCCGCCACCACCAAGTGGAACCATTGGTGTTACAGGTTCTAGTGGCATCTGTGTCATTAGGTTAAAGAATGTCGCAAGGTTTGGATGTGCTGCTGTTAGTTCATCATTCATCATCATAAACTCAGCAGAACCTGGAACGAAAATAGGTACATTATACTGCTTCTCGTTCTCTGGATTTTCACGGTTCATCTCAATCAAACCAATCCAACAGAGATGGTCAATCATCTTTTGTGTTTCTTCTAGCGTCATGTTATTTTTCTTCGCTAGAACTTCTGGTTTATATCCAACACGAGTCTTCTTGAACGATAACATGAACTTCACTTCTTCTTTTGTAAGTACTTCATCTAACATCCAGTATTCTGGATCTTCTGTTTTAACAGAATGCGTTAACTTTGCCTTGATACGGTTTGTAATCATGCATGCAAGGTCAAAGTAATAGTTTCTCCTTCTCTGGATCTGCAGCTACATAGTTTGGATCTGGGAACGAAGTCACGTTCATTTGTCATTCTCTTCTTTGAGGGCAGTTGTCATAATTATCTTCTCACTTTCCACTCACCTGTTTCTTCTGTAACCAGTTGAGCCACTCTTTCATACCCTCTTTGGTTTTTAGCACTTAGAGGAAAATTTTAATATTTGGGTTTAAACGCTTTTACGCGTTTTGATACACGTTCTAAATCAAAAATCAAAAATATGGTAGCGCATCAATCTTACTGATGACTAGGGCATCACTCTTTTCAAACATCAATGGATATTTGAGAGGTTTATCATCACCTTCTGTCACACTTAGAATCATGACATTCTTTCCAGCACCTGTATCATATTCCGCAGGACAAATTAGATTTCCTACATTCTCTAAGAATGCTAGGTCAATGTCGTGTTCCTTCATCGCATCAATACCTGTCTTTGTCATCCCTGCATCCATATGACACATACCATCTGTATGTACCTGTACTGCAACAGCACCTAACTGTTCAATTCTTTCCGCATCAACTGCAGATTCAATATCTGCTTCAAGAACCGCTATCTTAAATTTTTCTAACATTTGAATTGTAGAACTTAATAAAGTGGTCTTACCAGAGCCAGGAGAACTCATTAGGTTGATGAGTAGCGTTCCTTGAAATTTCATTTGCATACGTAATGCGTTGGCATCCTTTTCATTTGATGCGGTTATACTCTTATGGAGTTCTATGATTTTCATTCCACATTCCTCCACGCTTCGATACGCTTGCATATCGCATTCATCATGTCAGAAAACCCTTCCCCAGTCTTTGCACTAATCGGATAAAATTCCATATCTGGATTTAGTTTACGAACATGTGCCTTACAGCGCTCTTCATCGAAATCAAAGATTGCCTTAGTATCAATCTTATTAAAGAGTAAGATATCACCTACCTGAAACATCAGTGGATATTTCAGTGGCTTATCATCACCCTCAGGAACACTTAAGAATAACTAGCTTTTAGATTTGCACCAGTATCAAACTCAGCTGGACATACCAAGTTACCAATATTCTCTAAAAATCACAACGTCTAAATCTTCAATGTTCAGCCTTTCCATTCCACGGGCAGTCATGTCTGCTGTCATATGACAGCTACCACCTGTATGGAGCTGGATTACTTTTTACTCCTAGATTAGAAATTGTCTTTTGCGTCCACATCAGAATCGACGTCTGCTTCCATCACACCTACGCGGTAATCCTTCTTCAACTCCTCTATCATTCTGACAAGTGTTGTTGTCTTACCTGCACTGGCAAAGCCATCAAATTGATTAGATATACACGATGTTCTTTTCAATGTATTACGTACTTTTTGGGCTTCCAAGGTATTATCTGCACTCAATCGTTCTTTTGTCTCGAAAAATCTCGTACATGTTTACTCCTTGTTGTTTGTTTCTATTTATTTTAATATTTAATTAGTTTTTCAATATAACAAAAACACTACAAAATCCCTATGAAAGTCTAAAAAGAATGCCATTTATTGACATTCTTTTTCTTGTATCATGGTTTGATAAAACTAACCAAAAAGATATCGATGAATATCATCGATATCTAGTTGTTACTCAATTCCTGTAACTGTATAATCTTCTGCTTCAACAGCTTTACGTAACTCTTCATTAGATACTTCTTTATTTAATGTTACGATAGCCTGCTTACTAACATGTGATACTTCAGCAGATGATACACCATCAATCTTTTTCTAGTGCATTCTTTACAGCCTTTTCACAATGACCACACACCATACCTTCAATCATAATCTTCTTTTCCATTTGTTTTTCCTCTTTTCTTTCTATATGTTTTCTCTTTGAATATGTTTTTTTCTTCAATATCTTTATCAATCTTAAATAGATTTAATCTTAAAAGCATTCATGCATACTGTAACACTTGATAGAGCCATCGCTGCTGCACCAAACATTGGATTCATCGATAAAGCCAAATAAAACCAGCTGCTAATGGAATACAAATCAAATTATAGAAGAATGCCCAGAATAGATTCTCTTTGACATTACGTAGTGTTGCTCGACTCAGTCTAACAGCTCTAACAACATCAGTTAAGGTAGAGTTAGACAATACGATATCTGCGGAATCAATTGCGACATCAGTACCTGCACCGATCGCAATACCAATATCTGCTTTTGTCAGTGCTGGTGCATCGTTGATACCATCACCAACCATCGCAACTTTTCCTTGTTTTTGAAGTTCTGAGATAACTGCTTCTTTTCCATCTGGTTTTACACCAGTCACAACGCGGTCAACACCTGCAACCTTCGCAATCGCACTAGCAGTACGCTCATTATCACCCGTTAACATAACTACCTGCATACCCAGCTTCTTTAGCTTTGTAGTTGCGTCGAATGAATCTTCATAATTGTATCTGCAGCGGTAATCATACCTATGAGTTTTCCATCTTGTGCAAAGAATAATGGTGTCTTACCTTCACTTGCATATCCATCTGCTTTTGCTTGAATATCAGATGAGATATCTGCGATTGTTCGAATATAACTCATCGAACCTGCTTGTATCAAATGATTGTTGAGTGTCGCTTCAATACCGCTACCAACTACATTCTTAAACTGTTCTGTTGGTAATACTTGAATGTTTTCTTGTTGGGCTTTTTCAACGATTGCTTTCGCAAATGGATGTTCTGATTTCTGCTCTACAGAAAATGCGATTTGCAGTAAATCATTTTTACTCATATCTCCAATTGGATAGATATCTTTTACTGTTGGTTGTCCTGTTGTAATCGTTCCTGTCTTATCTAAGGCAATGATATTCATCTTGCCCATTTCTTCTAGAGCTTCAGAAGTCTTAAATAAGATACCATGTTGGAATCCTAAACCGTTTCCAACCATGATAGCTACCGGCGTCGCAAGTCCCAATGCACATGGACAAGAGATAACTAGTACAGAAATTGCTCGTTCTAGTGCATATACAAAGCTTGCCCCTGCAAGTAACCAACCAATCATCACGATGACGGAAATGACAATGACTGCAGGCACGAATACTGCTGAGATTTTATCAGCTATCTTTGCGATTGGAGCCTTTGTGGCAGCCGCATCACTTACCATTTGAATAATCTTAGAAAGTGTCGTATCTTTTCCAACGTGAGTAGCCTTTGCCTGTAAATACCCAGAGATATTTAAGGTACCTGCACTAATCGTATCATTGACACTCTTATCCACTGGTACTGACTCTCCTGTTAGAGCAGATTCATTGATAGAACTATCACCTGAGACAATCACACCATCTACCGGAATACTTTCACCAGGTTTTACAACGAAGATATCGTCTAACTTCACTTCATCGATATTGATGATTGTCTCAACACCATCACGAATGATGGTAGCTTTCTTTGGCGCTAACTTCATTAGACTCTTTAGTGCATCTGTTGTCTTACCCTTGGATTTTGCTTCTAACATCTTACCAATGGTAATGAATACCAGTATCATTGCGGCAGATTCAAAATACAACTGACTATGATAGAGTGGCATCAGTTCCATGTTCGCTACACCATCTGTAATCTGCACTGTCATCACATACAATACATAGACCGACCATGCAAAAGGATACAGAAGAACCTAATGCGACTAATGTATCCATGTTTGGAGAACCATGCATGAATGACTTAAATCCACTGATAAAGAACTTCTTATTAATAATCATCAAAATTAATGTTAGAAACATCTGTGTTAAACCTAAACCAATATGATTGTGATTTAGGAATGCTGGTAATGGCAAGCCTAACATGCCATAGCCCATTGTGATATACATTAGGATCACTAAGTAGCCCAGTGAATACCATAGACGCTTCTTTAATTTTTGGTGTTTCACGATCCTGCAAAGCTTCCTCTTCAGCAGAAACACTAGCTGTATCTGCTTTTTCGGTAGTAGTCTCTGACTGTAACTTTGCACTGTAACCCGCATCCTCGACAGCTTTTATAACCGCATTTGGGTCTGCGTTACCTTCAACCCCCATAGAATTTGTTAGTAGACTGACTGCACAGGATTGTACACCATCTACCTTGGATACCGCTTTTTCAACTCTGGCTTGGCAAGACGCACAAGTCATACCTTCTACAATATATTTTTCCATAAAACCTCATTTTCTAATTACTTCATTAACTTTTGAAGTACTGTTACGAGTTCATCTATCGACTCATCTTTTCCTTGTCGTATATCTGTTGCGACACAACCACGAATGTGACATGCCAATAACTCTTTATTAAAACTATTTAGTGCACTTGTAATAGCGGATACCTGAACTAAGATATCTGGACAGTATAAATCATCCTCGACCATCTTCTGTATTCCACGTACCTGACCTTCAATACGCTTTAATCTAGTCACAAGTTTCTTCTGCTCATCTGCAGTTCTTTTTTATGTCTTTCACTTCACATTGATGCATCTCACACCTCCGTTTTACATATCTGTTATATACCCCACAGGGTATAAGTCAACTACTTTTATCTCAAAAAAACGTAGATTTCTCTACGTTTAAAATTTCGCATTGAATCTTCCCATATAGGCATGGTAATCATTAATCACTTGATCACACCATAAGTCAAACTCAGGATCTTCAATTCTTGATTCACTATGTTCCCAAATATATTGTGTATAAAGTTCAATTCCCTTATCTAAATTGATCAGACATTTAAAATCAGGAATTAGTGTATCTCTTACGATATCCGTATATAGATTAGAGAATTGCTTATCACCAGCAATCTGTTCGAAAGAGGATACTTTGTGCTCATCACAAGCGTTTCAGAAGCGATATGTACTTTCTGTACTTTTACGATTCAATGCCTTTCCTAATGAATCGTAAATCATATCCCAGGTTACAATCTCTGGATTAACAAGGTTAATCGAACGATTGATCGCATTCATATTTCCAATCAATTGGATAAAGTTATACGCAAAGTCAAAGCTATGCATCATATGCCAGATGGATTGGCCATCTCCATGGATAATGACTGGTTTATCACTCAGAATTCTCGATACAACGCTCCAGCAATTCTTACCTTTTACACTCAATGGGAAACGGTCAAAGCCATACGTCTGTGAAGGTCTAACGATAGTGATTGGAAAGCCCTTCTTCGCTGCTTGGTTGAATACATCCTCACAAGCCGACTTATCTCTTCCATACTGTGATAAACGGTTCTTCTGTACAGAGTCTTCATTGAGAATGAAGTTATTTTCATGATTGAATACCACGACAGTGGAGATAAAGATATATTGTCTTGTATGGTTTTGGAATAGATATACACGATCTCTTGCTTGATCTGGTGTATAGACCACAAAGTCAATAACCGCATCAAATACAGTACTTCCAATAATATTCTGCATTTCAGCAGTATCATTGGCATCACAGATAATATGATTGGCCATTACAGGTAATGGACGATGTCCACGATGATAACGTATAACTCGGTATCTCGACTCTTCGCAGCATTCCTAGTACAGCCGAAGAAATGACACCAGTACCTCCGATAATTAAAAAATCTTGCGCACGCTCATCCTACCTCCCCCACTATCTAAAACTAGATACAACTATTATATAAGAAAACCCCATAAAGTTGTTATCCAAACATTACAGGGTTTTTCTTTTAATGTATCGTAGATAGCCAAGGGTTATTTGGGTCTGGATCTGTTGAGATTTCCCAACCACGATTTGGACTTGTCACATCAATTTTTCGTCTGTTCAGGAGTACCTAACGATCCTGGGTTTTGTGCATCATCATAAATTTCAACCGTCACACCTAGTGGACAGTAATCATAAATCCACTTTACATCTTTCACCGAAAGACGTACACAGCCAAGTGAAGCTGATGTACCTAGCTTATTAAACTCTTCATACTCCAAATCACTTGGATTCTGCGTAAAATACGGAACCGAGTGAAATAGAATATCATTTACGATATCTGTTACATACTGGCCATATACATCTCCATACAAAGGACGCCAACGAGTGCGATTAAAGGTTTGGAATACACCTGCAGGTGTCTCTGGCCCCACTGAACACAACATCGCTTTGACTGGCAATGTACAACTTCCTGTTGTTTGGTCATACGCGTAAATCGTAACCGTATTGAATACACGATTGACACCAATTTTATATGGCGTACTGATTGTAGGATCTACAACCGTCACATAAGTTGTATTGCTCGCTTCAAGACCATTTTTATCTTTGGCAGTTATAGTGACAGGATAAGTACCCATTGTGTTTGTGTCCACAGTTCCACTCATCGTATACGTACCATTTGTTAGTTCCATACTATACGATAAGTTACCATCAACAAGATCCTTTACAGAAGATACTAGTGACGTTGCTTGAAACGCGTCTCCTTTATTTACCGTAATGGCAGAATCCACCATCGTAATGATTGGTGCTGTATGGTCTTCAACTTTTACAGTATACTGATACTCCTTACGAATATCCTTATCTTTTTAAAACATATATGTAATTGGATATGTACCTACTTTTGTGAGTATCTACAGTACCATCCACTTCTACCGTACCATGAACATCTGTAATGATATCCTTAGGGTCAAAGTTAGTACCGTACTCAACGTTGAGTTTCGATTCATCAATAGATAATGAAAAACCTGTAAAAATAATTACGTACGCCATCAATTAACGAGGACAGCCCCAGTAATAACACACTACCAATTGTAACGAATAACATCGTCACAGCGATAAGCACCAGCAGTAACCTTTTTTGTATTCACTTTTCTTTTTGGTTTATTCATTTTCATCCAATGTATTGTAGCACCACTTTTCAATTTATGCATTTCTTGCCCGCATAAAAATGTATATGACAAAATGTACTTTATTTTAACAACTTATACATTTATTTGTTCATTTTTCTTGCTGTAGACTACTTATTCTAATATAATTGTTCTGTTTTTAATTATTGAACTAGAAGGAGGACCAATTCAATGAAAAAGACTGTTTCTTGGCTATTAAGTATTATGCTTGGCACTTTATTAATCTTTACAACAACTCCATCTACAACCGTTCACGCAAGCAACGATACACTACAGCCATTTTACAACAATCCATTAAATCCAAATCCAGATGCGATTTACACAGGCGGAGGTGTCGAATATTTCTTCCGTTATGCCGCAATCGATAACATTACAGGAAATAGAGCGTATTCCTCTACAAACTGGAATACAAATTCCACTATTAACTGGTATACAACTGTTCCTAACAATTCCGATATTTACAACAGAGACTACGCACATGATTTAGCTCTTTGTGGACAACTAAACAACGTCACAACAACAGACGCAAACGTAAATATCAAATTATAACTTCCTTGGTATATGCCATGTCTGGCACACACAAAAAGAGCTAGGACATAATGTCTTAGCTCTTTCTACACTCTATTTATCGATAAATTTTTGAATCGCCTCAAAACCAATGAGCTGTTCAATCCTATCCTGGTGATAGACCAACATCGTAGGCGCAATCATAATTCCTAGATTTCTACAGAGTTTCATATTCTTCTCTGCTTCTATAACTTCATACGCGAAGTCTTTTTGTGCTATATATTCTTTGATGAGTTTACACTTTGGACAGTTTTTTGTTGTGATTAATTGTGGAAGTTTACTCATCTTTCGTTAACAGCCTCTTGGTATAAATAACCTTCAATTGGATAATCACGATTGCATGTATTGAGTGTGATATATGGAATTGTATAGTTTTCCATAATACGCTCTAAAAGTATCGCAATACCTTTTGCGTCATACTCATTCTTCGCAAGACGTACATTAAAGATTGTTCCACCAGTATAGATTTCTTGCATGCGATTCTGTATATCTAAACGAGTAAATAAATCTACATTTCCATCAATTGGTAACTCAGTACTACCTGTGTAGTACGGTGTATCACCTTGCATCGCAATCACCATATCAGGATATTCATTTTTATCCTTTAACGCAAAGCGATGTGAGATATCTCCAGCAGCCACTGCTTCAATACTAAAGAGTTCATGGTGGTCTGCTTGATATTCCTTTAGACGCTTACGTACATGCATGAGTACATTCTCCGCAAAGTCCTGTGCCTCTTCTGTTTCTAAACCCTTTTGGATCCACTTTGCATTCATGCATGCTTCATTCATACCTACAATTCCAATCGAAGAAAAATGATTATCAAAGGTACCAAGATAATGCTTGGTATAAGGATACAGCCCCGCTTCTAAAAGGCTTGCAAGAACTTGACGCTTTGTACTCAAAGAGCGAGCAGAGATATCCAATACCTTATCTAGATGTTTCAGGAAATCTTCTTCATCTTTGGCAAGATAAGCAAGTCTAGCCATATTGATCGATACAGTCCCAATCGTTCCAGTATTTTCTCCATACGCAAATAAACCACCAGTCTTCTTAAATAGTTTCTTTGCGTTAAAATGAGTACCGCTAAAGATACTACGTGCATTCTTCTGCTTTAAATCACCATTAATAAAATTCGCAAAGTATGGAAGACCTGTCTTTACAGTAACTTCTAATAACAATTTTGCATTCTCACTATTCCAATCAAATTTCTTAGTGATTGCATATGTTGGAATTGGGAATGAGAATATATTTCCTTCCGCATCACCTTCTACGATAACCTCAAGGAAGGCACGATTGATGATTGCCATTTCATCCTGACAATCACCATACGTAAAGTCTTGTTCCTCACCACCAACAATCGCTGGACGCTTCGCAAGATCTTCAGGAACTGTCCAATCAAAGCAGATATTCGCAAACGGAGAAATCGTTCCCCAACGAGATGGTGTATTTAACCCATAGATCAATGTCTGCATACTCTGCTTTACTTCATCGAATGATAAATGATCCATGCGTACAAATGGAGCCAGGTACGTATCAAAGGATGAGAAGGATTGCGCTCCTGCCCATTCATTCTGCATAATCCCAAAGAAGTTTACAATCTGATTACAGATGGTTATCAAATGTTTTGCAGGAGCGGAAGAAGTTTGCTTAGCCACCCCGCCCAAACCTTGTTGGATTAACTCTTTTAAAGACCACCCTGCATTACATCCTGTTAACATATTCAAATCATGAATATGAATATAACCATCACGATGTGCATTAGCAACCTCTTCATCATATACTTCACTCAACCAATAATTGGTGGTGATGGAGGCTGAGTTTGATAAAATCAAACCACCAACAGAGTACGTTGTATTCCCTTTACTGTGTTGATTTCCAGTATTGATATAATTGTCCACAACAGAATGATAATCAAATGTTGTATTTGTAATATTACGTACATTTTCACGCTGTTTACGATAGAGAATATATGCCTTTGATACATCCGCATATCCAGATTCACTTAATACTTTTTCTGCACTATCCTGAATCTTTTCTACGTCAATTAAACTATTCTGAATCTTAGGTTCAAAATCACTGGTAATACGTAATGCAATTAGATCAATTACGCTATCGGTGTATTCACGATCACATGCATCAAACGCTTTACGAATCGCACTTGCGACCTTCTTGATGTTAAACGCTGCAGTACTTCCATCTCTTTTCTTTACACGATACATCACTTACACCTCCTTCGCTAATCTTAATTCTACAGTCTTCACATACGGTTCAACCGCTTTCTTCATTTCTACCATCTCTTCAGCAGTATATGCATGCAGGTCAGGTTGAATCACTGAATCCGAAGATACAAATTGTTGTAATACATAATGAGCATCACTACCAATAAACTTGGCAATCTTTATCAAATCATCAACCGTATGAAATTCCTTTACAACAGTTGTTTTAAATTCATGTTCTACTTTATATTCTTGCAGTAAGCGTACGCTTTCTGAAATTGGATGTTTGTATTCCATATCCGATTTTAGACCACTGGTTAGCGGATACTTCTCGGCACTATTTTTCATATCTAGCGATACAAAATCCACCAAGCCTTCTTCCAATAATACTCCAAGATTCTCATTATTTGTGCCATTGGTATCTAGCTTTACTGCGTAGCCTAGTTCTTTAATCTGGCGAATAAATGGGATGAGTTCTTCTTGTAATAATGGTTCACCACCACTGATGACAACACCATCCAATAAGCCACTGCGCTGATTGAGGTATGAAAGAATTTCCTCTGGTGTGATATAGCGATATTTCTCAGGAATAAACACAAGATCTTTCTGATTACAGAATGGACACTTCATGTTACATCCAGCTGTGTAGATTGTCGCCGCAACTTTTCCAGGGTAATCCGTAATCGTTGTCTTCTGTAAAACACCAATTTTTAATGTATGAAACGCAGTTGGTTCACTAGATAAAATATTACGAGAGTTTTCACAGGCAACATTTAACATCTCCTCAAACTGGTCAAAATCGACACCACTAGCTAGTGCTGCACGACATTGATTACGGAAATCATATACTGCAGTCATCATTGCGGATGCTTTATCAGTGGTATGTAAATGCTTCATACGGTGGTCTTTTTCATCCTGTACTGCACTCACGTATCCCTGTTCAATCAGACGCTGAATACTCTTCGTTGTTGTACCTTTATCCACTTCACTGATACGTGTGACGTCTTGCATTGTAATACCCTCATTCTCATTGATAATCAATAAAAATGTTAATTGGCCGGAGCCAATATCATATGGCGCCAGCATCTTATCAAAATATTTTTGTGTATTGCGAAACAATACTGATAGATTCAAAATAAAATTACTCGTATCACTCATTCCTGATTGGAGCTCCTTATAGTTAGTATTTTATCATATTATTCTCTATTCAAGCCCTTGTTCAAATGAAAAAGTTCGAAACATTTACTGTTCTTCGGAACTTGATTTACCATCTGGCAAAAAGTATTCAAAAATAAAGTAATCAAAATACTTACGGTTTTCTTCTAACTCCTGCTTAGAGCGAATTGTCCAAGCTACTGCAGGATTTTTAAACAGACAATGACACAACATGCGTGAAAGGTTATAACGGTTATGGTGGTTATACGCAATAAAGTTTGGTCGTATAATAAAGTTTGTTAGAAGATACTGCATTATCCTCGTTGCGACAAACATCTTTCCTTTTGCTTGTGCGTTAGGACGTTCAGCGAGTTGACCACGAATAATCTCAGGACGATTCTTGCGATACCAGTTTACACAAGCAGGATGAAACGACTCCACACAATATACACCTTGATATTTTCGCAACAACAAATCTACCTTACTACACAATACATTTGTATCAGTTGATGAATTGGCTACCTTTAATTCCACAATCAAGGGAACTTTTCCATCTACCAATTTTAATACATCTTCAAACAGAGGAACCTTCTCTTTACTTGTTAGTAGGTGACATCTCTGTAATTCATCCAATGTTAATTCCGTAAGCACTTTATTAACAACCATATCTTTTTCATCACGTAATAATCTACCAGTCTTTCCATCGTGAAAAATAACAGGTACACCATCTTTGGTTAGTTGCACATCTAGCTCAATACCATAACCATTCTCTACTGCTTTCAAAAAAGCAGCCATTGAATTCTCTGGAATATTCCTTTGTGTATCATGTAAACCACGGTGAGCATAATAGTGATGACGAAATCCTTCCCACTTTTCATCATTAAGATTCTGGGGATGAATCATCCATAGATAGAGTAAACAAATACTGATTACGATAATCATACCAATCATTGCATCTTACTCCTGTGTAATAAATACAAAGTGTGTATCATCAGAAAGTTCAGCATCATAGTAATAATGTTCATTAAATTTCTTAATGTCTTCAGGATCAGTGATGTGATTTTGTGCCATATACCAAATCATATCTCCACGTGCCATCTTTGCCTTGGTCGCCTTTGTAATTAGCTTTCCATTCTTGAATTCGCCAAAGATAATATTGATCATGCAATCATTTTCTTGAAGGTACTCTTTGATACAACGTGAATACTCTTCGGACGCAAGATTGATAATCACATTGTCATTGAGCTCACGATAAAGCGCATCATTCCAATAGTCATATAGGTTACTACCATCTGGAAATACCGATAACATTTCCAAACGATATGGTGTAATACCATCCATTGGCTTTAATACACCATAAAAACCAGAAAGAATGCGGAAGTGCTCTTGCAGATAGTCTAGTTCATCCTGACATAGAGAGGTCGCAGATAAATGCTGAAACGCAAGACCACTATAGCTAAATAGTGCAGGTGAAAGATTCTCATGTAAGTTCATCGTTTCAATCCGTTTCATATTTTCAGCTAAGATTTTATCGTTACAACGGTACATACACTGTAGTTGTTCAGCACTCATTCCACGCAGTTTTTCTAGTAATATTTCTGTCTTCGAAAGAAAAACCGGTGTTGTTTTTGGGGCTAAATCTTCATCTTGAATCATCTTTTTGGTTGGAGAGAATATTATTTTCATGTTCCTATTATATAATAAATGCAGAAATGGTGAGGATTACATGCAAAAATTTAATTCATTAACTGATACAACGATAGATACAAAACTAGAAAGCCTACTCTTAGAGCGCAAAGCACCTCTTAGTGAAAAAGGTATGCAAAAGATACTAGAAGAGTTAACACTCTATATGGCAGGTGACCGTCGATTCTATGTTGCCTTCTATCCAAAAGAAGACGCAATCAAAAATGACAGTATTCAAGCATCTGATATTGACCGTGTTGATTTAATGCAGGCAACTGATGGTGAAAAGTATCTTCCTGTATTTTCTACATTGGAAGGACTACAAAAATTTAAACCAACACTACAAAAAGATGAACATATCTACATCGTCACAAAACAAGATATATTAGATTTCCTAAATCTAAACACAAAGGTTGCGGCAGCTGTATTAAACCCTCTTGAGGATGACTTATTACTGTATCGTATGCAACTACAGAATCTCATTCAAGTACAAGCAGAACAACTATAAAAAATAAGCCTGGGATAAACATCTCAGGCTTTACTTTAATATTTATTTTCCCTATCCATGTATGCATGGAAATTACGGAATATATCCTCTTGAAAAAGATATATCTTCTTGACTGATTTCATCTTATCTTGCAAAGAAGTTTTGTTGCGCATATTGAAATACCTTCTGCTCAAGATGTATGAGTTCTTTGGATATCTTTGCATCCGGGCAGCATGTATCAAACATGTGGAAACAACCCGCATACTCTTTTAACATGATAGTCACACCAGCTTTATACAAGTGTTTCATATAGGTTACCGTTTCTTCATGGAACGGTCCTAATGTTCCTACAACCGTAAAGGTCCGTGGTAGATTTCGAAAGTCCTTTAATCTTGCGGATGCACAGTATACTGGTACATCCTGTAGATTCCGTTTATATAACTGCCAATGGAAGTACTTCTGTGAAGTCGTCCAGGCTAATGTTTCTTGTTTATTTTCGCTAGATGGGCGATCATCAATCATCGGATATAGCGGCATTTGAAATGCAATCTTCACTTCATTCATATCACGTGCATACGCAGATAACGCTGCCACTAGACCACCACCTGCACTTTCACCACCTACAAATAGTTTATGGGGATTAACATGTAACTTGCATGCATGTTTCTTCATCCACTTAAGTGTTAAGTATGCATCTTCTAAAGCAGCAGGATATGGTACTTCATAACTCTTGCGATAATCTGGTAACACCATGACTACGTTTCTCCTTGTTAGGAAACGCTCTGCATATGGATAACATTCTTCTGGTAATGCTGTTCCATATCCACCACCATGAAGCCATAAAAGTCCTGTGCATTCTTCTCCACTTAATTGATTTGGATAAACAATACAGATACGCAAAGAAGATCCATCATTTCTTAGGATCTCTTTTTCTTCCATATGGGTATTTTTACCAAACCACTTCCCATAAAACTTGCGTTTTAAATTTCTATCACGTTCCCTAATTACAGTAATAGAATTGAGTGATACTTGGTTATTCAACACCATGCTTTCATATTTACGTAAATCACGGTGTATCATATCTGTTGTTATTTTCATCACTCTCCCCGATAGCGTATTTATTTTATCATAAATCACTATCTCAAATGATGTCATTCTCCTTGTCTTAAAAACATCTTTAATTTTTCAAGTCTCTTCATTGCTGTTTTACGACCTTCCTCGTAAACTGCACGAATCCGCTTACGGTCATGTTCGATTCTTCCGATATCTAGCTCGGCTTCTGGTTGAATGACAAATACGTTATTCTTTGCAACCTCTTCTTTGATATACGCAATCGTTTCATTATACTTTTCATGACGTAACTCTAAATCACGAACCATGTTTGGATATTTATGATACTTTACACGAATAGCCTTCATCATACTCTGCGGTTTTTTTACGTAGTTCTCTGGTTGTGTTAACACCACAACATTCTTTTCGTAACCCATCTCTTGAAACTTCTTGATTGGAATGGAATCAGAAATACCACCATCAAGATAAATATGCCCATTGATATGTACTGGACTTGCAAATACTGGCATTGATGCAGAAGCACGTACAAAAGTCTAATGATTCATCATTAATATCTTTCACATCGTAATAATAAGGCTCACCGCTTTCAATATCAGTTGAGACCAAATAAAACTTCATTGGATTTTTGAGAGTATGTTACAGAATCCATTGGATCTAACTTTTCCGGCAAGGTATGATAGCAGAATCCCGCATTAAAAAATCTCCAGTTTTAATCCAGGATTGAACACTTGCATATCTTAGGTCTTTTTGCGTATTTCATGTTATAACGGAACGCACGACCAATTTGTTTACTCTTGATATTTACACCAAAGCACGCACCAGCAGATACTCAATCGCACCATCAAATGTAATATTATTCTCCATCAATACATCGAGAACACCTGTCGTGAAAATACCACGCATCGCTCCACCTTCAAGCACTAGTCCTTTTTTTCATACTTCATCACCTCAATGCGATTAGTTTAGCATATTTTATTTAAAAATATTGTTTAAAATAACATTCACAAAAACTTTATGGTTATTGTTTCTCCATAAAGTCCTTTATTAATTCACGATATTCTTCAATGATTTCTTTCATCTCACGAAGTGAAGACATAGAAGATAAACGATTCTTATACTCTGATGCATGTGGTAATCCAGCAATATACCAACCCGCCATACCACGCATCATACTAATGCCATTTCTTTCACCCTCATATTCACAAAGCTTTTCTGCATAATGATATGCAAGATCCAACTTCTCATTATAATCAGGTTCTACATAAGTACCACCATTCAGGTATGCATCTACTTCCTGCAAGAAGAATGGTCGTCCTAAAAGTCCACGACCAATCATGATTGCATCACAACCCGTTTCTTCTAACATACGTTTTGCATCTTCCGGTGTACGAATATCACCGTTGCCAATGACAGGGATATTCACCACATCCTTTACTGCTTTGATATATGCATTGTTAGAATGACCTGTATACTGTTGTCCACGTGTACGACCATGAACTGCTACAGCACTAACACCCGCCTTCTCTGCAAGTTTTGCGATTTCCACACAGTTAATATGATCACTATCCCATCCGGCACGCATCTTCACTGTCACAGGACGATCTGTATGTGTTACCACTGCACGCATGACCTCATACGCAAGTTCCGGCGTCTGCATCAAATAGCTTCCAGAATGTGCCTTTACTACTTTCTGTACGGGACAGCCCATATTAATATCGATCATGTCGCAATTTGTATTCTTGGTTAGATACTCAGCTGCTTCGGCCATCGTAACAGGATCACTACCAAATAACTGTAAAGCAACTGGATGTTCACCCTCACTGATACGGCACATATCCTGTGTCTTTGCATTTTGATAGTGCAATGCTTTATCGCTAATCATCTCACTGACAACAAGACCTGCACCATAATCATGCATGATTTCACGATAGACGGGATTAGAGATACCAGCTAAAGGTGCTGCGATAATCTGATTCTTTAATTCTACATTTCCAATCTTAACCACGCTGCTTTAACTCCAATACTTCTTTTAATTCTTCTGGTGTAAACTGATACTCCTTATTACAGTATTGGCAATGAATATCTGCACCCTTACCATCATCAATCATTTCTTGTAAGTCATGGTCAGAAAGCGTTGCGAGTGCATCCTTATAATGTTCATGTGAACATCCACAGTACCAACGTACATCCTTATGTTCCAAGATATTTGCATCTTCAAAGTACATATGAATGATGTCTTCAATCGACATTCCCTCACTGATTAATGTAGATACAGGTCTCATCTTTGCGGCAACCGCTTCACATGCACTGATGACTTCCTCTGTTGCGTTTGGTAGTAACTGTAAGATAAATCCACCTGCAGCCAAAATACTACCATCAGGATTTACCAACACACCTACATTTACAACAGAAGGTGTCTGTTCAGAGATTGCATAGTAATACGCAAAATCATCACCAACTTCACCCGTCTGAATATTTACCATACCAGAGAAAGGATCTTTCAGACCCATATCACGGGTTACTGTTAATGTGCCATTCGTACCAATTGCTTTACCAACATCCAAATGTCCATCCTCACGTACAAGATAGATTGCAGGATCTCCAATAAAGCCCTTCACATTTCCACTACCATCCGCTTGCGCAAGAACAGTACCAGCTGGACTCATGTCCGTTGAAAATACATGTTACTTTTTCATACGAGTTCTTTAAATCACTACCCATGATGGCTGTAACCGTTAATGTTCTACCTAAAGCTGCTGCAGAAGTAGCCATACAGTGATGTAGTTTTCTAGCTTCTTCCACGATATCTGTTGTATCTACTGCGTGGATTCTAACACTACCGCCCAACGCATCTGCGATTACAATTTGATTTCTCATTTCTTTAACCTCCTCATGCATCGTTGGTTAAGATTTCGAATTCTCTTCTCATCTAACTTCACGATTTCACGGTCCGCCGTCATAATACCATTACACTCATCTTCCACATCCGTTAACTGCGTAAATACACAAGCAGTTAATCCCTTGGGAATATTACGAATGATACTATCTTCATACAACTTTCGAATCGCCGTGTTTAAGTTTAACTTATCTGTAAATTTTTTGTAACCATAAAGCTTTTGGGCGAGACTATGTCCTGGAATTAAATAGGAATAACCACCAAACTCAGATAAGATTGACATTCTCTTTTCATGATTCTGTGGATTTGTATATGTATGGAAATACACATGGCGACTGTAGAAATCTCCTGCACCTTGATCATGCCAACCACTAGCACTATCCACAAAACGTGTTAAGTCCATCAATTGAATATGTTTGGTTACTTTAACACTATCAAACTGCCCCCAACCTTCATTGAAAGGAACCCATGCAAAGATAGACACAACATTATACAAATTATGAATCATCGCATTTAATTCATCATAGTATGCTTTCTTACCCCATTCATCACCTCTACCAAGGTGTTTTTGTTTCTGGTCATTCATACGTGTGATATTTAAATGTGGCAAGTATAAAGTTGTTAATTTGCTTGGCTGACCACCATTAGGCATATCTTGCATGACAAGCATCCCTATACGATCGGCATGATAATACCAACGACGTGATTCCACTTTGACATGCTTGCGTATCATATTAAACCCTAACTCTTTTACCTTCTGAATATCATAAATCATCATCTCATCATCAGGATACGTTAAATTTCCCTCTGGCGTATAGCCTTGATCTAATACACCACTTAAGAATACTGGTTCATGATTTAAACAGAAACGAGGATAGCCTTGCTCATCCTTTTCGCAAGTGAAACAGCGCATACCAAAGTAACTCTTAACAATATCATCCTCTGTTTCTATATATAAGTCATACAAGAAAGGATCTTCCAATGTCCATGGATGCATATCTTCAATATAGATTTCATTACGCATCTCAGCAGTCATCTCATGATAAATCATCTTCCCTGCTGCACTGATGGTAATTGTCGCATGATTAAAATCACCTTCCATCTCCAGATAAACAGTTTGTCTATCATAGTTCGGTGTAATCTTTAATGCATGTACCCCATGTAGAGGAATGTCTTCTAGCCAAACAGTCTGCCAGATACCTGACATTGGTGTATACCACATACCACCATGTTGAATTTTCTGCTTTCCATATGCATACTCACCTGTATCACTTGGGTCAGTACACTTCACGAGTAATGCATTCTGATATTTGATATAACTAGATACATCTAAACTAAACGGCTCATATCCACCTACGTGTCTACCAACTTCGATACCATTTAAGTAGACAATACATTGTTGATCAACTGCTTCAAAGTTTAAATGTGTATGATATTCTCCTGGTTTATAAGAGAATTGTTTTTTATACCACAGTACTTTCCCAGGTAATAAAATCTCATCACTACCTGAAAGCTGTGAGCCCAAAGGAAAAGGAACATTGATTGGCTTCCAGAGATTTGCCTGCGGAACTTGATCAGTATCTGTAATCTGATATTCCCAACGACCATTTAAGTTCGTATAACTACCACGTTGCAACTGCATACGAGGATATTCCTGTAGAGGGCTCTTTAAGTTCACATTCTTGCCCCAACGACTCATTACTTTCATGCCAACCTTCCTTTCTAGTTATTGTTTCTTTGTTCGATAGCCAATAAACGCTGTAGTTATAGCTGCTAGTCCATGTACCTTTAGAATATATACCAAGATAATTTGGAACATCTTCATTGGCTCTGTATATTGTGCAACACTATTTGCGACTGTCCATCCATAGATTAAAGATAGTACAAATGAAACTCCAATCATCCCTAGGGATATCGCTGTTGTAGGAATCTCATAATTCCTTAAAATAGACCAGAGCTGTGGCAATGTCACTAGTAAAACTAAACCTATGATTCCATTTACAGACAATATTTTAAAGTTACATAGAATCATCACAAATGAGGTGACTACCATCATTAAGATTCCGGACACAAGTGTAATTAATACTTTTAAAATAAGACTTTTACGTAGTTCTTCCATATTTTCTCCTGCCACTCATTATAGCATAGTCACCACCATACCTCACTGTTCATCAATATATAGAAAAAAAGAATATCCTCGGTTTTCCCAAAGATATTCTTAGCGTTTTAAGATAATTTAATTAGTTAAGCTTAGAAGCATCAGCGATAGCTGTTACAGTAACCTTCTGTAGAGAATCAACACCCATTGTACATCCTGTCATAAGGTCTCTATCAGCTGTTACAGTCTTACCAGCTTCATTAGTAGTAACTTCCATACCACTGATTTCGTTGCTAGTCTTACCAACTGTCCACTCATCGAAAGCCTGATTCTGTTCGAACCATTCCTTACCGATAGAGGAAGCCTTCTTCATGCTATATTCATCCTTCTTTTCAGCCTTTGTAGGTACAGCCATTGCTTCACCATCTAAAGCACCAGCTGTTGTAAACTTAACAGCGTTTTGAGCTACGTCAGTCTGTGTGAATACAACCTTACCGTCCTTATCTAACGCAACTACACCATATGTAGAGCTAGCCTTCGCTTCACCACTCTTTTCAGCAGTAGCGTCCTTACCTGAAACATTAGTCAAGATTGCAGAACCTACAGAAGCTACATCCTTCACTTCAACAGCGTTCTTAACAGCCTTATCTAAAGCCTGTTGGAAACCAGTTACGCTGATTGTGCATCCTGTCATAAGGTCCTTATCAGCTGTAACTGTGTGCTTTTCATCCTTCTGTGTAGTAGGCATAGTTAATACTTCTTCAACTGTCTTACCAACAGCCCACTTCTCTAAAGCCTCAACCTGTTCGAACCACTCCTTCTTAATTGGAGACTTGTCCTTCATTCCATAGTTATCTCCTAAATCCTTCTTGGACATAGAAGTAGCATTATCAGAAGTAACATGACCAGCTGAATCAAAAGTAACCTTATCCTGAGCTACATCAAAGTATACGTACTTGATTACATTGCCTTCTAATACAACTGACGCAAATGTTGTATCGAACTTTACTTCTTTATCAAAGCCTTCATTTATTTTGCCTACTACGTTAGTAACAGAACCTGTACCAACCATTACAGTAGCAGCTGTTTTCTTCCTTTGTAGAAGTTGTATTTGTGGAAGACTTCTTGGATCCTCCAGCTGTGCAACCTGCCAGCATTGCAACAGCACATAATGTTGTTAGAATCTTTTTCATTTTCTAAATTTCCCTCCATCTAACTTAAGTCTGCTTATTGATAATAACTATCAATATCTAGTTAGTCAATACAAAAATGATAATTTTTCACAAGAATATGAAATTGTATAATATCTATATTTATTTAACCAATTTTCATAAGAAAACCGGTAGACTCTTCTACCGGCATGCATGTGAAATACCATCATTTATCACAAGTAAATTTAGTTGATTTAATCAATTTATAGTAACGCTGTCGCAATAGGATAACCAATTAGCGTAGAGATTACTACAGCTATAAACATAATAATGAATCCGTATACCATCATCTGCTTCGTATTTGTCCAACCACTCGACACCGCTATCGCTACACAAGGCATCGCTGGAGGCGTCGCAAAAGCAAATGCAGACATCATTCCAACGTTTACAATCAGTGCTGCTACGTTCACTATTGTGATATTTGCAGTTACCGCAAGAGCAGCGGCAGACACAACTGTAGCAGTTACCATATTGCTAGATAGATTTGTTTGAATTGCAGCCCAGAGGATAAAAATGAATACCATAATCATCACAGGTAAATGAGATGTTATTGGAGATAATCCTCCAGATATCCATGCAGTTACACCAATATCACTATTGGTAATCGCTGCACCAAGCACAGTCGTACCGGCACACATAATTAATGATGGCCATGATACACCCTTGCTCATTGCTTCACCTAAATTTAATAAAGGTTTTCCTTCGTCTGTCAAAACAGACAATAGAACAATACCCACTAATGGCGGAAATGCTGTTCCAAGCTTATCTATATACTTTAAACCAACAAAGATAGGTCCTTCCTTAATGATATGCATGCACAAGTTTGGTAACACCCACATGCACACAACAAGGATAAATACCGCAAGCACAAGATTCTCTGCACGTGTTGGTTTCTTTTGAGCTACGTTGATCTTCTTTTTCTCATAATTTGCAAACGATAAAGTATCTGGATTAATCACATAGCGAAATACTAGTAGTGTAACTAACGCAGTTAAAATACCTACAGGAATCGCTGCTAGCATATAACTACCATAATGAATAACACTGCCATATAGTTCAGTATATGCATTCATCGCAATTACCGGGAATACATGTGCAATTGGTGTCATGCCCGATGAGATACCGCACATAATCACAGTTCCCATCATTAAGATAGACGCAAGCCTATCACCCTTCTTTAGTTCAAGTAAGACATAAATCTCTTCTAAGATAGGAAGATACACAAAGAATAGTACTGTAGGTGAAATAAAGCTACCCACTACAAGTATACTTGCAAAGTACAATGACACAAACATCCAAGGTCCCTTCATCGCTAGCTTAGAATGAATAAAAAATAATGCAATTCTCTTGATATAGGATGTCTTTGACAGTGCGTATGTTACCACGAAGGTAAACATCAAAAATACAAAAATTGTTCCACCATATGCGCCAGCTAAGATTGTACCAATCTTTAGTTCTGGCACAAATGCAAGCGCACCAATCAAAAGAATGGAAGGCCAATCTATCGCAATCGTTAACCATAATAGTAAAGTTCCTACAAAGATTCCTAATACCTGCATACCAGATGCAGATAAACCAGGTAATGCAGGTACAAAACGCATACCAAACATCAATAACATAGAAATGATAATGATTATATTTCTCTTGTTACGACTCTTATTCATAGAGTTAAATTCTCCCCTGTAATTTACTACACCAACTAGTATAACGCAAATGATTGTATTTTTGGAAAATTGGATCATTTATATTAAAACACCATATAAACATTTACGCTAACTGCATATGGTACATTTACAAAACAAATAACAATGGAGCTGTAACGCATAACAGCCTATAAAATAACAATCCGCACGTATAACGTGCGGTTTTTAGGCTACCCTATAAGGGCCTTTACCACACTTCGACCCTTAAGGGTCTTGTGTAAGACGACAACCGTGTTTGCACACTATGGCCTACCCTTTAAAAGGGTCTACGTATTCTTTTTTACTTAGATTATCCTGTATCATATCTTCTTTTTCTTGATTTCGGATATACTCTTCTACTACCTTTGTATTCAGTCCTACCGTACTTACATAATAACCCTTTGCCCAAAAGTTTCGATTGCCATATTTATATTTTAAATTTGCATGTTTCTCAAATATCATCAACGATGATTTGCCTTTCAAGTATCCCATGAAACTTGATACAGCTATCTTCGGTGGTATCTTTACCAACATATGTATATGATCTCTCATTGCATGTGCTTCTATAATTTCTACATCTTTATATGCACACAACTGTCTCAATATCCCTCCTATATCTGCTCTTAATTTTCCGTAAATTGCCTTTCTTCTATACTTTGGTATAAACACAATATGATACTTACAGTTCCATCTCGTATGTGATAGACTTGAATCGTCATTTGGCTTTGTCGCCATTGATATCTCCTCCATATATTTTGAATTTCGGTTGTCAGCCTTATTCAATTATATACGGAGGCTTTTTTCATCGCTTAAGCTTTTCCCTTCTCATACGCATAGCGTATGGTTATTATAGGAAACTTCGTTTCCTATAATATTTGTGTGGAAAATCAAAGTTATCCACATTTGACGACACTCTCATAATGGTTTATACATAAGCTATGGAAATGAAAAAACTAAGTGAGGAAGAAGTAGAAAGCCTGCCAAAGGACATCATCATAAAACTCTTTATGAGTATGCAAAGCAGTGTAGAAAGTCTAGAAGCTACTATCAAACTTCTTAGTGAACAGATCAAGCTCATGAATCAAAGAAGCTTTGGCAGAAGTACAGAGAAACAGAGTTCTGGAATCTTTGAACAGTTGGAACTCGGTTTTAATGAACCTGAAGTATTGTTTGATTTACTACAACCAGAGCCGACGTTAGAGGAAGCTGCACCAAGGAAGAAGGCAAAAGGAAAGCGGGCATCAGACATCCAGAAGATCACGAACCACCGTGAAGAATATATCGAACTATCCGAAGAAGAATTGAATGAAAGATTTGGCAAGAGCGGATGGAAGAGACTGCCATATCAGATCATAACGAAACTGGAACATATACCAGCATCTTTCGAAGCGGTCACTTATAAAATTGGCGTATATGCCGCAAAGGATAACCAGACAATCATACGAGCACAGAAGCCTGTAGAACTATGGCCAAACAGTATCGCTACCCCATCACTGGTGTCATCTATCATATGGGGCAAATATGTCAATGCCGTACCGTTATATAGACAAGAAAAGACATACCAAGAAAACCAGATCAACATTTCGCGATCCACTATGGCCAATTGGATGATCCAAGCATCCGACAACTATTTGATACATTTCTACGATAGGTTAAAAGAAGAAATGATCAAACAGGATATACTGCATGCGGATGAAACGCCATTCGAGGTAAGCAAAGATGGCAGTAAGTCCTATATGTGGGTATATCGTACAGGGGCACATGAGGAAGAAAAGCGGATCGTCCTGTATGATTATCGACGTACGAGGTCCCATGAACATCCGCAAAGATTCCTAGAGGGATTTAGAGGGACACTTGTATGTGATGGCTACAGTGCTTATCACCAGTTAGCTAAGGAAGATCCCGAAAGCTTTACCGTAGCTGGGTGCTGGACGCATCTCAAAAGAAAGTTCACGACGCTCATCAAAGCAGTGAAGACGAGTCAGACACTTACCCAGGAAGCAGTAGATAGGATCAATAGAATCTATCACGAAGATAATCAATTGAAGGGATTGGGCGAACAAGAAAAGCTAAAAACAGAGGAAAGAGAAAGTAGCACCCCTAGTGGATGAATTTTTTTCACATGGGTAAAAAGATATCGGGAGAATGTATCAAGAGAATCAGAAACGGGGAAAAGGCTTTACCTATGCCCTGAATCAAGAATCCTATCTCAGAGCATTTCTAAAGGACGCAAGAATACCTCTAGATAACAATGCGGCAGAAAGAGCGATACGACCATTTACAGTAGGAAGAAAGAACTGGATCATAGATTGATACGATAAAAGGAGCACAGGCCAGTGCGGTACTCTATAGTATCGTAGAAAACATGTAAAAGCAAATGATATCAAGATATACGAATATATTCGCTATCTGTTAGAAGAACTTCCTAAAACGATACATGACCTAACGGTGGAGGTGCCAGATAGATTACTACCTTGGTCAAAAGAACTGCCAGATAACATTTATAAAAATCGTACTGAGATACTTTAAAACACTATCTCAAATACGATTTTATTTTTATCTATATGGTACAACTGGATAGTACAATTGGTTTAGCGTTTACCATTATACTTAATTCGACATTTCACCCCCAATAAAATTTAGAAGATAGGTGTATCTACATTTTGAACTTGTGTCTCTTCACTAAATGCTATTTGAGTTCCCTCATTTAAGAATTGCTGAATTGCCAAAAGCGCACTTTCTTTTATGCTATTCTCCCAAGTTACAACTAATGGACTCAACTTCTCATAAAGTACATAAACTTGCTGTTTTTGGATGTCAACGGAATCTTCACAAGGTGTGAAAAGTGTATAAAACTTAATATTTAGTTTCTTACCAATACGGGCAATATGCATATAAACGCTCATATATTCACATTCTTTAGGGTTTCATAAGAATTCCTTCAAGTCGCTCTTTGTAATCGCCCGATAATGCAATACCGTCCATTAAATTTATAGAAATAGTGTTGCCGTACTCCATTTCAAAAACACTCTTTATTTTACTAAAAATTGTAGATGGAGAAATCGGATGCATAATGTTATCAATTGATAAATCCTTAGTTTCCTCTCTAATTGTCAGAGAATAAGTAAGTGATTTTTTCTTGAAATGCAGATTCTCAAATAAACCATTGTATTCATTGTCTTTCCATGCAACTGAAGTAATATCAAAATATATTACCTGATCACTTGATTTTACATTATACTCCGCCGAACAACCAGCACCATTTGAAAGAGCGCGTAATCTTCTCTGAATATTTTCAGGCAATTCCATATTATCTTCTAGCATTTTCTGCAACAGTAAATATTCAGAACGATATGCATTCAACCACATAAGGGCAGAAGCTACCACGTGCCCTTTGATTATGAAAAAGTATGATTCTTTAATATATCCTTAATATATTTATCAATAGCTTCCTCACCACCAATTGTCTTTTTCACATATAGTTCAGCAATAGTCACATCAATAAAATACCAACTATTCAATCTCCTTATAATTCTACAAACTTCTCTAAAATCACTTACCGAGAATGGTTTGGTGATTGCAAAAACCAAAGAGTTTTTATAAGTTCTTCTAAATTTATATCGCATATTTTAGGCATATTTAGAGTCTCTATCGCCATATTGCAATCCCGGATTATTGATAAAGCATATTCTCTATCCATAGAACTAACCAATTCCCAGTATTCATTGTTAATCCTTCCATATTTTACTGAATCTATCATTTGAGAGCGTGGAGTATTTTCAAGATTATTACGCAAAACCTTAGAATACTTAATAATATCTAAATAATGATTAATTTCAATATTAAAATTGCACTGATTAAAAATAAAAACCTATTTCATTTCTGAGTTCTTCATTCACTTGAATCATTTTTGATAACTTTTGTTCCATTTCATCGATACTAAATAAATCTATTAAATTATCATTCCATGAAAGTCCTCTTTTCCTATTATACGGGGAAGGAAACTCTTTCTCATATTCTTGAAAACATAGAGTTAGCATATCCATATTTTGTACGACTTAATTCCTCGAACTTTTGCTTTTTATGTTGTTCGTCAGCGACATACCAATATACCACTACACCAGTCACAACAATAAATATTAACCATCCCATATTATCCTCCTAAATTTAATATATTTTTATAAAAAATCTTATCTCAGATACTTTGCAAAACCATATTTTCAATATACTTATATACATCAATAAACTCTTCTTTCATCGATTTATTATCCATGCCTCCTGTTATCCATAACTTTTCCATACGTTTGCATTTTTTTCTTCAATAACTCACAGTCCTTCAATATTAACTTTTGCTCGCACTTACATGCATATGTTTTCAGCAATATCATATATTTCTAAAGATAAATATCGCTTTTGAAGAGTCTTAATCCTTTTCGTCAGTAGGAAATAAATATCTTTCCTGCCAATCTTGAAAAAGCAGATACTATTGTACGTTTGATACTTACTTGATCAGATATATTCTCATATAATTGGCTATCAATCGACATATCATAATCCACATTCGGATGAGTCCATTCTGCCATTTGTATTGAAAATGGCTTTTGTATTCCTTCATAGTAAATTAGGGCTTTCCCGTTAGTGTACGATGATAACTGTTCTAATTGAAGAGGTGATGCTAAGATTGTAGAACCTATATATTCTTTTTCGTCTTGTGCTGTAAGCCTATGAACTAATTTGAATCCAGTGTTTTTTATTACTTCACTTGTCAATAAGGTAGGAATTTGATCAGCAATAACTATTGCCTCTCTTAGAGCACGAACTTCAGCTAACATCTTAACAATATATTTTGTAGCTGAAATTTTGGGGTCAACCGAATCCATATTTCCCTGTTGTATAGAAGAGGCAATAATGTTATGTGCTTCTTCTATAAAGAGGACATGTCTAACTGTAGGTCTATTCCCTTTTGAATCAACCCCATTATTCGGATTAGATCTTAAAGTCTCCAAAATATAATGTGTAATCAATAGAACAAAAAAATTCTTTGCATGTTCACTCAAAACTTCTAATTCGACAATTGCTGATTCAGTAAGCCATTCTTCTGGTGCTAAAGTAGACATTTTCGAATTAAATATCTCACCTGCATCTCGCTCCATTAGTCCTCCTAAGCGAACTTGAAGGAATCCTCTTACATTTCCCTTCACCTCTGCATCATAGCTTGATGAATCAATCTCAGACTGTAAATTATCATATACATCCTGTAAACTAGGAAAAGGAAGCTTACATCCATCGTAATTAGTATCTTCTATATCCCATCCTAGATTAGTATATGCCTTTTGTATTGAACTACTCAAAAACTTATATGTTGGTCCCTCTAATCTAAATGCTCCTTCAAAAACTTCTAATAAAGCTGTAATATGCTGACTAACACTTATATTTTTAGGAAACTCTAGCGGATTCATACGGAGAGGAAAATTGCTATCTAAATGTGGAGAAAATAAGAATGTTTCTCGCATTTTCTCATTTCCTAGCAAAAACCTATATTCCTTTTTAGCTGGTTCAAGTACCAAAAATGGAATATCACACTTTCTTAACTCTGCGGCTAAATGTAGCATGGTATTTGTCTTCCCCGATCCAGGCATTCCAGTAAAAAAAGAATGCCGTGGTAGATTGTTTAGCGGAAAATATACGGGATAATTATATATGTCCTTGCCTAAATAAATTCCATTCTTTTCATAAATCGGTGCAGTTTCTTTTGGTATTTCAATCACTTCACCATCAAATAAAACCGGAAATCTAAAAAATGGTACTAATTCGGGTAAACAATAAGTTGTTGCCCAACTCCGAACAGAGCTTGATTTGGAAAAAAGGAATAATCATATGGCATAGAGGACATTCTCGTGGACAAACAAATCTCGCCTCTTGTATCAGACTTGATTTGTGCGATTGAAAAATCCCCTTCGCTTAAAGATTCAGAGCCTGCTGCATTAAGTATTACCTTAGCTTTAAACAAAGAATCAGCAAAAGCGTATATATTAACTCTAAAATGTGGTGTAGTTTCGATGTTTGTAATCCAATCATCATATTCCTTGCAAATTTCTTTAGCATAATCATTTGCTTTTACACCATCACTTCCGTTTAATAGTTTAACGTCATTTTCACCTCTAAGTGACTTAAGAACAGGTGTAAAACTACTTCGAGTCTCCTGAACCATTGATGTCGGATACAAATCAACCCTAAAAAGCGCAAGGAGTCGCCGGAGAATATGACTGACTAACAATTTCCATCATTCTAAATAAATCATACAATCTGCCTTCATTATTAACCTGCCATTTAGGAACATAATGAACAGCAATAGTCTGATTTATTAATGGATTATATATACTAGCTACCCTTTCCTTTTTTGTGAGTGTTGCTCCATCACTAAAAAAAGACTTCTGGTAACTCAGAAACTGTAAAAGTAAAAAATCACTTAATGGGGATTTTTAATAAAAGCGCTATCTTTTTAAATTATACAAATCCCTTGAAGTATAAAAAAATGATTTCATTCTTTTACCTATTGGCTCACTAGGGCAAATATGTATATAGTAAATGGCATGTAGTTTCACTCTCTTTACATATCCCATGCCATTGCCTCAAAAAACTTTCATGGCGTTTTTAGAACACCTTCAATACTGCTGTCAGCTAACGATTGGTATTTATTCAAACTTAGATCTGGCAATTGATTTAACTGAAAAACACATTATTTCCATCATTTATTCTCCATTAGTTTAGCAAGAATTATTGAAAATTAATATTTCGTATATTTCCTCAAAAAACTTACATCATCTTCCAGATATACGTCGAGCACGAATATTTCGCTGTTGCTGTTCAGCTTGTTCTACCTGATTTCTAAGTCTTTCAGTATAATCTCTCTTCATTTGCTCAAAATTTTGCTTTAACACGTCTACTTCTTTAGCAGCAGAAGATGTATCCATATATGCAACATCAAGTTTAACATCATCCATGGAACTAGATAACTCAGACAATTCGTCTATATTTTTGATCCATCTTTTCTAACTGAAGCATAATTTTCTTTCTGAACCCTCGCTTGTTCATTTGCAACATCCGCTTCGTATTGTGCTTGAAGTTTATCAAGAGCATCATCCAACTCAGCGAGCATTGCTCTTTTATCTTCAGCGCCAATATTAGCATTTAACACATTATCAATTGTATCTTCTAGTTTTTTTCTTTGTCAGACTCAAATTTTATGCCTCGTTCGTTAATCTCATTACCCTTGGCAACCATATCATTTGATTCATTTTTAATTGCTTCGTAATCAAAGGCCCTCATGACGGCCAAGATTCATCCCTCTACTTAACACTCTTCTTCTTGCCATTATATTCCTTTCAGCTAAATTTGCATTTTCTTAAACAATCTTATTATACTATATTTTTAAAAATATCTCCTCTAAATTTCAACCTCTTTTTCACACCCTCAATTATTTTTGAAAGTTCCTCTTTTCACTATTTTTCTTAGTGAAAGTTCCTTTTTATGATAATGGTACAAGGGATATGTGCCAGTTAAGTGGAGAAAAGGAGGAATATTTTATGACTAGCACATATAAACAACTTTCTTTTGATGAACGACTCATCATTCAAAACCTATTGTCTGATCCTAATATCACACTCAAGATGATTGCCTGTACTCTTAACAGAAGTCCCAAGGCCATTCACAATGATCCAGATATCGACTTGTTTGATCTTCCTTGTGATTCGACCATCGTCCGTTGGAAAACCAAGTTGTCATCTCTGTTTGACCTCGAGACATCACTGCTCTATTGGCATCTGCCACACAGTCATCATTTTTCTTCTTTAATACAGATGACTTTGCCTTTCCACTTCTCTGATGAGTAGCTATGATTGCCCTAGGAGGAAGATCTATGTCACTATCATTTGACCAACATGCCATTTTAGAACTCTTTAATCTTGATTCATCAAGAATCGAAGACATCCAATTCCATAATGACTTTGGCTCAGCCATTGTCGATGTTTTACTGCACCCTGATTACCCAGCCTGTCCTGATTGCGGAAACACAAAGGTCGTCATTAAAGGATATCTGCTCAAGAAGATAAAGCACTCCCTTCTATCAGACCGCAGTTGTATCCTACATTACAGGGCCAGAAGATATCGATGTCCTGTATGCCAACGTATCTATTACGAAGACAACCCATTCTGTTTCAAATCCCAGAAGATATCTGCACTTACAGTTCACAATGTCCTCAGGGATCTGAAATCACACACGGAGACTTTTTCTACGGTCTCCCAAAGATATCATATCTCTGCCACTTCGGCCGCCTCTATATTTGATACACATGTTCAGGAAAGCAGAAGAATACTGCCTGAGTTGATGTGTTGGGATGAGGCCTATGCTTTCCATCACATTGACCTGAACTCCAAATATGTATTTACTATTCTGGATTTCATCTCACAAGAGCCGTGTGACATTCTTCCAAGCAGAAAGAAAGAGTACCTACGTAGTTATTTCTTGAATATACCGATCGAGGAAAGAAAGAAGGTACTGATGATAGCCACCGACATGTATGCGGAGTATCGTGCCATCATACGTTCCATCTTTCCGAAGGCTCTCCACTCTGTAGACCACTACCACGTCAGTCAGGAACTTTCTCGTAAGGTAGATAGTGTCCGGATACGCATCATGAAAGATGTTAAAAAAACATTGCCTGGCTCCAACATCCAAACGGACGAATATTATCTATTAAAAAAGTTCAACTGGTTGATCTTCAAAAGACCGGACTCTACCGACAAAAAAGGACGGCTACTGTTCGATTCAAACAATGAGAAGAAGATGAACCGAAAGCTGAACCGCTATCTAAATTTCTACGACATACAACAACTTATATTAGACATTCATCCCGATTTGAAGGCCGCATGGCAGCTGAAGGATGATTTAGTGGACTTCTATGACAATAACACCTACGAGACCGCACCAGAGGCACTCAAAGAACTGATCCGTGCCTTCGCTTCTAGTGACATCAAGGAAATGATAGATTTTTCTAGAACATTGCGTAATTGGCAATATGAGATCATCAACTCCTTCATCATCGTAAAGAAGACTCATAAAGTCGATAAGGATACAGGCCAAGTGGTAGTATCCGAACGAAAATTAAATAACGGATTCATGGAGAATCGTAATTCTATACTCAAGACGATCAAGAAGTCTTCGAATGGTTACACCAATTGGGACCGATTCCGCAATCGTTGCCTATATGTACTACGAAAATCATCTGTACCAAGCCTGAACCCCATCATTCCAAAAAAGAGAAAAGAAAATGATATGAAATAGAGGATAGACCACCTCTATTTCTTCATTTCAACTCTAAAACGACAAAAACCATACACTTGCGTGCATGGTTAGCGAAGATCAAAGAAGGATGGGGTCAATATTCGCCCTCCCATCCTTCTTTACAATCGTTTTTCAACACCCCATCTAATTTTTGGAGCGCCACTATTCAAAAACCCATTACTAATTTTAGAGCGAGTTTAATAACCCCCGACTGATTTTACTTAAGCAAATTTACCTAATCATTACAGTCCCTTTTTCAAATTTGTAAACTAAAGTATTAAAAATTAAGTTCACTTCAACCTAATAATCTTTTACAAGTAATTGAATTACTTAACGATTTCTGTGATAGAACCAGAACCTACTGTACGTCCACCTTCACGGATAGAGAACTTAGTTCCTTGTTCTACAGCGATAGGAGCTAATAGAGTTACGTCCATAACTACGTTATCGCCAGGCATGCATAATTCTGTACCTTCTGGTAACTGGATAACACCAGTAACGTCTGTTGTACGGAAGTAGAACTGTGGACGGTAGTTAGATACGAATGGTGTATGACGTCCGCCTTCTTCCTTAGTTAATACGTAAACCTGAGCCTTGAACTGTGTGTGTGGGGTAACTGAACCTGGCTTAGCTAATACCTGTCCACGTTCGATTTCTTCACGGTTAACACCACGGAGCAATGCACCGATGTTGTCACCAGCCTGAGCGAAGTCAAGAGTCTTACGGAACATTTCAATTCCTGTAACAACTGTCTTACGAGTAGGCTTGATACCAACTACTTCTACTTCGTCGTTTAAGTTTAACTTACCACGTTCAACACGTCCAGTAGCTACTGTACCACGACCTGTGATTGTGAATACGTCTTCGACTGCCATTAAGAATGGCTTGTCGAATTCATGAACTGGAGCTGGGATATAAGCATCTACAGCATCTAATAGTTCCTTGATTCTTGGTTCCCACTCTGGATTGCCTTCCAAAGCCTTTAATGCAGAACCACGGATTACTGGAGCGTTGTCTCCATCAAATCCATACTCAGTAAGAAGTTCACGAACTTCCATCTCTACTAAGTCGATTAATTCAGGGTCGTCAACCATGTCGCACTTGTTTAAGAATACAACAATCTTAGGTACGCCTACCTGACGAGATAATAAGATGTGTTCACGTGTCTGTGGCATTGGTCCATCAGTAGCAGCTACTACTAAGATAGCACCATCCATCTGAGCAGCACCAGTGATCATGTTCTTAACATAGTCAGCGTGGCCTGGGCAGTCTACGTGAGCGTAGTGACGTGTATTTGTTTGGTATTCAACGTGTGCTGTGTTGATTGTAATACCACGCTCCTTCTCTTCTGGAGCTCCGTCGATCTGATCGTAAGCTTCGAATTTAGCCTTACCATCTTCTGGGTGTGTTGATAAATACTTTGTGATTGCCGCTGTTAATGTTGTCTTACCGTGGTCAACGTGACCGATAGTACCAATGTTAACGTGTTCGAGCGACCGGTCGAAATGTTCCTTTGCCATAATATTTTTTCCTCCTGGTTTTTTTCTACCTTTATAAGCTGTTTCCATTTTATTAGAAACAGTACTTATTTACAATCATTTTTACTACTTAGTTGTGTTTTTCTCAATAATTTCTTTAGCAATGTTCTTAGGTACTTCTTCATAGTGGTCCATTTGCATTGTATAGATACCACGACCCTGTGTAAATGAACGTAAGTCTGTAACGTATCCAAACATTTCTGCTAATGGAACGAATGCACGCACCTTAATTGCATTACCTGTTTCTTCTTGCTCACGAATTTGTCCACGACGCTTTGTGATATCACCCATTACAGAGCCTAAGTAATCAGCTGGAGCTGTTACGTCAACTGCCATGATAGGTTCAAGAATTGCAGGATCGCACTTCTTAGCTGCTTCCTTTAATGCAAGTGAAGCCGCAATCTTATAAGCCTGTTCAGATGAGTCGACATCATGGGAACTACCATCAAATAATACAGCCTTGATGTCTACGATTGGATAACCAGCAACTAAACCGTTGTTTAAGGATTCTTCCAAACCTTGTTGTGTAGGCTTGATAAATTCCTTAGGTACTGAACCGCCGACTGTTTCATCAGCGAATTCGAATCCCTTACCTGGGTTAGGGCTAAATCTAATCCGAACGTCACCATACTGACCGTGACCACCAGACTGACGAACAAACTTACCTTGTACTTCAGCTTCCTTACGGATTGTTTCACGGTATGCTACCTGTGGTGCACCTGATGTAGCTTCAACCTTAAATTCACGTCTCATACGGTCCATGATGATATCCAACTGCAATTCACCTACACCGGCGATAATTGTTTGTCCAGTTTCTTCATCTGTATAAGTTCTGAATGTTGGGTCTTCTTCAGCAAGCTTAGCTAATGCTTCATCCATCTTCTGTGAGTCACCCTTTGTCTTAGGTTCTACAGACATCTGGATAACTGGTTCTGGGAATACCATAGATTCAAGAACAATTGGATGTTCTTCATCACATAATGTATCACCTGTAGTTGTGTTCTTAAGACCAACTGCACCAGCGATGTCACCAGCATAAACTTCTTCGATATCCGCACGGTGGTTAGCATGCATGCGAACCAAACGTCCGAAACGTTCACGCTTTTCCTTAGAAGCATTTAATACATAACTACCAGCCTTCGCAATACCGGAGTATACACGGAAGTATGTTAAACGACCTACGAATGGGTCAGTAGCTACCTTAAATGCTAAGGCACTAAATGGTTCATCATCAGAAGGATGACGTTCACTTGGTGTGCCATCTTCTAATGTACCCTTAATAGCTTCAATATCTGTAGGTGCAGGTAGGTAGTCTACAACTGCATCTAGTAATAACTGAACACCCTTGTTCTTATATGCGGAACCGCACATTACAGGGAAGAATTCAGAAGTCATAACACCCTTACGGATAGCAGCCTTCACTTCTTCAACTGTTGGTTCTTCACCATCAAGAACCTTCATCATCAATTCATCATCATAGTCTGCAACTGCTTCTAGCATTGTTAAATGCATTTCTTCAGCCTTAGCCTTGAATTGTTCATCAATTTCACTAACTTGAATGTCTGTACCATTATCGTTAGTGTAAATGTGCTGCTTCATTGTTACTAAGTCGATGATTCCACGGAATGATGATTCAGCACCGATAGGCATCTGGATTGCAGCTGCCTTAGCACCTAAACGATTTCCAATAGAAGCAACGCTCATATCAAAGTCAGCACCAGTCGCATCCATCTTGTTTGAGAATACGATACGTGGTACACGGTATTCTGTAGCCTGGCGCCAAACTGTTTCAGTCTGTGGTTCTACACCAGCCTTAGAGTCTAATACTGTAACTGCTCCATCCAATACACGTAAGGAACGTTCAACTTCAGCTGTGAAGTCTACGTGGCCCGGTGTATCGATAATGTTGATCTGGCAATCTTGCCAGTGGCAAGTTGTAGCAGCGGAAGTGATTGTAATACCACGTTCCTGTTCCTGAGCCATCCAGTCCATCTGAGACGCACCTTCGTGTGTTTCACCGATCTTATGAATCTTACCTGTAGAAAAAGGATACGTTCAGTTGTTGTAGTTTTTACCAGCATCGATGTGAGCCATGATACCGATATTACGAATCTTATTAAGCGGGGAATTCTCTAGCCATTGATTGCTCCTTTCCCGATTAGAAACGGTAGTGAGCGAATGCTTTGTTCGCTTCTGCCATCTTATGTGTATCTTCTTTTCTTCTTTACAGATGCGCCTGTTCCATTTGCGGCATCCATAATTTTCATTGGCAAGACGCATTTTCCATTGTATTTTCATGGCGAAGTCTTGCGTAGTTAACGATCCAACGTAAAGATAATGTCAACTTACGTTCAGCAGATACTTCTACTGGTACCTGTAAGTTTGCACCACCTACACGACGAACCTTCAATTCTAATTGAGGCATTACATTGCCGAGAGCCTTTTCGAATACTTCCATTGGGTTCTCGCCTGTCTTCTTCTCAATCTGAGCGAATGCATCGTATAAAATTGTTTGAGCTGTACCACGCTTACCATCAATCATAATCTTGTTGATCAACTTAGTGATTAACTTTGAATTATAAATTGGATCAGGAAGTACATCACGCTTTGCTATATAACCTTTTCTTGGCATGTTCTATTCTCCCTTCTCTTATTTAGCAGCCTTTGGCTTCTTTGCACCGTATAATGAACGGCTTTGATTACGGTTTGCTACACCGGCACAGTCTAATGTACCGCGGATGATGTGGTAACGTACACCAGGTAAGTCCTTAACACGTCCACCACGGATCATAACAACGCTATGCTCCTGTAGGTTGTGTCCAATTCCTGGAATGTATGCTGTTACTTCTAATCCATTGGATAGACGAACACGGGCATACTTACGTAAAGCTGAGTTAGGCTTCTTAGGTGTCATTGTACCAACACGAGTACATACACCTCTCTTCTGTGGACTGCTGAGTTTTGTTACACGCTTCTTAAGTGAGTTTACGCCTCTGTTTAATGCAGGGGACTTTGACTTGTAAACTTTATCAGTACGACCTTTGCGTACTAACTGGTTTATTGTAGGCATTTCAGTTTCTCCTTTCATTTTTATGCACACATTTCCAAGTGTGCCAAACCTTAGATCTAAATATAAAGCCTTACTTCCGTAAAGCCAGTTTTTTCGCTAAGCGTAATAATGATACCTTTTAATACCTTCAAAGTCAATATACTTTTCATCATATTTTTGATGGTTCTATGGACTTTTTCCTCCGCATAATCTCTACACGAAAAGTTCATTCTTATATCATGGAATATCATTGCCATATGTATTATAGTAATAGAAAGTCCAATATGTATTTTTCATATTGTTTTTGTTCAAGGAGGTTCCAATGGCAAACAAAGTATGTGATTTCTGCCTAAGTGAAGGAAAAGGTCTTTTTAACCAACCTAAGAAAATAGAAGATGGCCATTACATCTGTAAAGACTGTCGTTCCATATTAGCTTCTTACAATCTTCCTATCAAGCATGATATCTTCCAGATACTCGTTACCGCACAAGAGAATATGCGCGATATGATTATGGAATCCTACATCAAGAATCATAATATTGATGAAATGATGGCAAAGTTCTACCCTGTCGATGATATGCCACTACATCCTGGGGAACATTGTATTTCTAAGGTCAAGGCATACCAAACAGTCACCAAGGACGCCATCCCTTATACACGTGCAGTTTCAAAGATTGCAGAGATTTCTAAAGCTACAATTCAAAATATCGTTGATTCTACAACACGTACCAACTCCCATAAAGTTGAGGGTATTCTCTATGAAACTGATGTAGCGTTCTACTTCTTATCTCCAAACTATGTCAACTGTCACCGTTTGGGATATGCATTACGCAATCGTAGCGATACAGATCGTATTAATGTCGTTACACCAACAGCACGTTATACATACATGCTAGATAACTCTGATTTAATTTTCATGCGTGAACGTTTCTATCAGAAATTAAACGCTGCTAGAAACAATAAAGATACACACTTAATCTATATGTCAGATGATAATCACATACGTATTACCCCTGGTGTATACGATATTCCAAAGAGCTTACGCCCTGGCAAGTATGTCGTTACTGCAATTCGTGATGCAGGTCTTCATATGAAAGATTCATTAGGTAGAGTAAAAGACTACTATGAAAACGAAGAAGTCATTGACCTTAGTGATGGTGGTGTATTAGAGTGCACAGGTGAATACGAATTAAAGTGGATTAGTCACAAATAAAGGATGTACACAGTACATCCTTTTCATATTTCCAATTCATACATGCATGTTGTATGCATGTATGACTAGAAATTTTATTAACGTAATTGTTTCTTGTAACCAACAGTCAATAACATCAATGTTGCAGAAACTGCTAGCATGCCAAACATAAGCATCATATTTGCCGTACTATCAGCAGTCTTAGGAGTTACAGGCGCTTTTGGAGTCTCGTATTTATTTGTGAATTAGAGATTGCTAGCTACCTGTGTACCCTTCTTGATTTCGTAAGTAGAAACCAATTTGTTATCTACATCTGTCGTTACGTCAACTGTAACTGTATATTCTGTTTGATCGTATGTATAGTTTGCTAAGTTTGTATTTAATTCTACAACTTTATAAACATACTTGCCGACTGCCGCAAAATTCAACATGTGTGAAAAATAAGAATACTTAGTATTTCTATAGAAGTATAATCAATTCAAATTAGGAAAGATTATTATTCTTTAGTCGATATATTAACATATATTAATAATATTAGCGACACAAACATAGTAAATACAATAAAGCAAACAATGATGAGTGGTGGTATCCTATGCACGAACCATAAAATAGTCGCTAGAGATAAGCCAAAGAAAATCACCCAAATGCCTAAGATAATCGTAAACGCTAAATAGGTAGTACCTGTATATCAATCTTAAACCATGTCATAATCACCCTAGAACCCTTAAGAATCGTGAGGGTTTGGGGGTGATTATTTTATGATAATGACAGCGGCAGAGCTAAAGGCACAGCGATGGGTATCAATTATTATGGAATGCAAAACAAGTGGTCAATCTGTTCCTCAGTGGTGTAACGAACATGGAATCAACGAAAAACAATATTGGTATTATCACCGAAAGTTGCGTAACCACTTGGCGCAAGAAGTCGGTAATCACACGGATATCTTTCCTGCAACTTTACCGCCATCATCAGATGTTACATTTCAAGAATTGAAGAAACCTATTCGACATGGTTCTGCACACATTCAACTGGGCAATCATCAGATAGAGATCGACGAGGATATTTCAGATGAACTATTACTAAAGATCATTCAGGCGGTATCCCATGCTTAAAGAGTATTGTGGTTTTAAGAAGATCTATATTGCATGTGGATATACAGATCTAAGAAATGGAATAGATGGGTTGGCTTCGATCATTCAGAACCATTTCTCCCTAGATCCTTTTGATGAAGGAACGTTATTCTTGTTTTGTGGAAGAAAGACTAATCGTGTGAAGGGACTGCTTTGGGAGACAGATGGATTCCTATTATTGTATAAACGATTGGAGGAAGGAAGATTCCAATGGCCCAGAAAGACAGAAGACATAGAGAACATTAGTATCGAACAGTATCATTGGCTGCTCGAAGGCATGGCAATCACACAGAGGAAGACAATTCAAAAAGTAGAACGAAAGATGATACTGTAAAAAAGTTATCCACAACTTTTATTAAGAAGATAGGCCTATAGATGGCGTATCAGGCACATAAAAAGCAGCAGATGAATTTCTACACTCCAGACTCCAAACTGCTTGATACGTGCCTTTTTATTACGCCATAGATATGCGCTAGTACCAGTAAAAATATTTGTGTGGAAAAATCAAAGTTATCCACATTTGACGACACTCTCATAATGGTTTATACATAAGCTATGGAAATGAAAAAAACTAAGTGAGGAAGAAGTAGAAAAGCCTGCCAAAGGACATCATCATAAAGCTCTTTATGAGTATGCAAAGTAGCGTAGAGAGTCTGAAGCTACTATCAAACTTAGTGAACAGATCAAGATCATGAATCAAAGAAGCTTTGGCAGAAGTACAGAGAAACAGAGTTCTGGAATCTTTTGAACAGTTGGAACTCGGTTTTAATGAACCTGAAGTATTGTTTGATTTACTACAACCAGAGCCAACGTTAGAGGAAGCCGCTCCAAGGAAGAAGGCAAAGGAAAGCGGGCATCAGACATCCAGAAGATCACGAACCACCGTGAAGAATATATCGAACTATCCGAAGAAGAATTGAATGAAAGCTTTGGCAAGAGCGGATGGAAGAGACTGCCATATCAGATCATAACTAAGTTGGAACATATACCAGCATCTTTCGAAGCGGTCACTTATAAAATTGGTGTATACGCCGCAAAGGATAACCAGACAATCATACGAGCACAGAAGCCTGTAGAACTATGGCTACAACAGTATCGCTACCCCATCACTGGTGTCATCTATCATATGGGGCAAATATGTCAATGCCGTACCGTTATATAGACAAGAAAAAGACATACCAAGAAAAACCAGATCAACATTTCACGTTCCACCATGGCCAATTGGATGATCCAAGCATCCGATAACTATTTGATACATTTCTACGATAGGTTGAAAGAAGAGATGATCAAACAGGATATACTGCATGCGGACGAAACGCCATTCGAGGTAAGCAGAGATGGCAGAAAAAGCTGGCAGTAAGTCCTATATGTGGGTATATCGTACAGGGGCACATGAGGAAGAAAAAGCGGATCGTCCTGTATGATTATCGAAGTACGCGATCCCACGAACATCCACAAAAGATTCCTAGAGGGATTTAGAGGGACACTTGTATGTGATGGCTACAGTGCTTATCACCAGTTAGCTAAGGAAGATCCCTGAAAGCTTTTACTGTAGCTGGGTGCTGGACGCATCTCAAAAAGAAAGTTCACGACGCTCATCAAAGCAGTGAAGACGAGTCAGACACTTACCCAGGAAGCAGTAGATAGGATCAATAGAATCTATCACGAAGATAATAAATTGAAGGGATTGGGCGAACAAGAAAAGCTAAAACAGAGGAAAGAGAAAATAGCACCCTCTAGTGGATGAATTTTTTTCACATGGGTAAAAAAAGATATCGGGAGAATGTATCAAGAGAATCAGAAACGGGGAAAGGCTTTACCTATGCCCTGAATCAAGAATCCTATCTCAGAGCATTTCTAAAGGACGCAAGAATACCTCTAGATAACAATGCGGCAGAAAGAGCGATACGACCATTTACAGTAGGAAGAAAGAACTGGATCATGATTGATACGATAAAAGGAGCACAGGCCAGTGCGGTACTCTATAGTATCGTAGAAACATGTAAAGCAAATGATATCAAGATATACGAATATATTCGCTATCTGTTAGAAGAACTTCCTAAAACGATACATGACCTAACGGTGGAGGTGCCAGATAGATTACTACCTTGGTCAAAAGAACTGCCAGATAACATTTATAAAAATCGTACTTGAGATACTTTTAAAACACTATCTCAAATACGATTTTATTTTTATCTATATGGTACAACTGGTTTAGCGTTTACAGATAATCTCAATTTTTAATGTTATATTTGTCTTTTTTTAGATTCAGAAAGTATGTTATAACCTGCAATCAAAAATCTTCCTTTTGCCTATCAATATTAGAATTCGCATATCAATATCGGAATAGTTGCGAGTATAACAATTAATTTATCATTCATGTTTATTAATAGATATTGACCTTAGTGTACACGGCCGCATTCCTTTTATAGTTTCATCATATAAACTTCATCGTAGAATACAAGTCTATTATTGGCACAAAAGAGTTACAATAAACATATTGAACTTCTAATTCATTTATGTTGAAATATTACTTTTTCGACATTTTTATGTTCCGTACGAAACGTTTTCATATATCCTCACTCTTTTTGTCTGATATCATTCGTTTCTTCTTTCTATTTCGAGCTTTATCTATAAAACTTGAAAAAAGGTATCCACTACGAATGTGGATACCTTTTAATATGGCGCCTTAAACAGGGCTCGAACCTGTGACCTAGCGGTTAACAGCCGCTCGCTCTGCCGACTGAGCTATTAAGGCACGTGACTATATTACCATTTCTATATAATCATCGCAACACCTTTTTTCATTATTTGAAGAAAAAGTTAAGTTTCAACATAAACGCAACACTCTGTTGCGTTAACTTGTGACATGTTATCTTTATTCCTGTGTATCCGTTTGACTCCTTTTTAGATATCAGGAGAAAACATTTATGTCAGGTAAACATTTCACACTTGAAGACCGTATCAATATCCTTATGCATGTTAAACAAAATCATTCCATGCGTATGATAGCTACCGCTTTGAATGCCTCTGCTTCAACTGTTTCCAGAGAACTTAAAAAAACATAGGATCCTTGATGAATACTGTCATTTCATTCCATCACTCCTACCTGCAGTCGAATCATGAAGGCCCCTTGGATATGCAATGGCTGTCCACGTTTCTCTGCATGTAGAAAGAGAAAAGTATCGCTACATCCCTGCACAGGCACATAGTACTTATGAATCTACTCTTCATCTATCTAGAGAGAAGATCCGAACCGGGGAAAAAGGTCTGAGATTTCTCGATAATCTCGTCACGCCTTTTGATTCGTGACCAAAGGCAAACTGTCGCTCACGTGTTCTCCACTCATGGTGAACAGATGGGAATATCCCTGTTCTACTTTTTTACCGCTATGTCAATGACAATAAAACTCACCATTCGCAATATAGATCTTCCCAAGCGTGTTCGCTATCCGCTCCAAAAAGAATATCAAACGTGGCAATAACACTACGATAGACAACCAATCGTGCCGTGTGGGACGCGATTATACTGCCTTTCAGGAATTCATTGCCCAGCATCCGAAAGCTAATATCGCTGAGATGGATTCCGTCATCGGTAAGAAAGGTGTCGGCGAAAAGGTGCTTCTAACTCTACTATTACGTAAGAGTAAATTTATGTTTGCCTTCCTAAGGAATAGAAATACACAAGCTTCTGTAACAGAAGTATTCGACCACATCCAAAGGAAGATTGGCTTTGCAAGGTTCGCTACTATGTTCCGTGTAGTGCTTACAGACAACGGTCCTGAATTCAAGGACCCCATTTCCTTGGAACGTGGTACACGCAACGTACAGCGCTGTCATATATTTTATTGTGATTCCCGTGCCTCCCAACAGAAGGGGCGCATTGAAAAGAATCATGAATATATTCGAAAATATCTGCCTCAAGGGACATCCTTTAACGGCCTTACACAAGAAAAGGTAAATCTAATGATGAGCCATATCAATTCCGTCAAGCGTGACTCATTGAATGGCCGTTCACCATTTGAATGTCTCACTAGGGCAGAACTCAAAACTATAAAAAAGCTTGGATTAACACCGATCGAACCAGACGAAGTTAATCTAAGCCTAGACCTAATTCAATAGGTCCCCAAAGTCCAACGGATACTGACTTACACAAACTAAACTGTTGCGTTTAGTTGACACCTAAACCCTTCAGTTATTTTCATTGCGCCAAAAAAGCGAGTATTCCTACATAAAAGATACCATATTACCATTAAAAAGAGTCATTATAGATCAAAAATTCATCTGATAATGACTACATTAGTTCGTTATCTGTTGCCTTTATTTATCGTGTTGCGTTAACTTTGAAACTTAAGCATTTGAAGAAAAGTTGATTTAAATTATTTGAAATTATTTATTGACTGACGGTCAAACGAATGCTAGTATATGGTTGTACAGTCAGAAGACTATAAGGAGGAACTTATATGGGTCTCATTTCTACTGCTTTATTATCCGCTAGTTCAACACTTAGCGATTCTTGGAAAGAGTATTTCTATTGTGATGCTATTCCAGCTGATGTATTTGTTGTGAAAGGTGTTAAGAGAAACTCTGGAGGATTCTTCAGTGGTAATAAGGGAAGCGACAATATCATTACGGACGGTTCAGTAATTGCTGTTGCTGATGGCCAAGCGATGATTATCGTTGAACAAGGACAAATCGTTGATATTTGTGCTGAACCTGGCGAATTCAAATATGACTCTTCTACACAACCATCTGTATTCACAGGTAGCCTTGGTGAAGGCGTTAAGAAAATGTTTGAAGAATTTGGTCGCCGTTTCACATTCGGTGGACAACCTGCCGCAGACCAACGTATCTATTATGTAAACACAAAGGAATTAGTTGGCGTAAAGTATGGAACTCCAGCTCCAATCCCATTTAGAGTTGTAGATGCTCGTGCAGGTATCGATATTGATGTATCGATGAAATGCTTTGGTGAATACAGTTTGCATGTATGCGATCCAGTATTATTCTATACAAACGTTTGTGGTAACGTATCAGACAGCTACAAAGTTAAGTGACCTCAACGATCAATTACGTGCTGAATTACTCACTGCTTTACAACCAGCATTCGGTAAGTTAAGCGAACAAGGTATCCGTTACTCTCAGATTCCAGCACACACAACTGAATTAGCTGCGGCTCTTAACGAGGAACTCAGCAGTAAGTGGAGAGAAAAGCGTGGTATCGAAATCGTATCATTCGGTGTATCTTCTATCAAAGCCGATGAAGCTGATGAAGAAATGCTCAAGCAAATGCAACGTAACGCTGCATACACAGACACAAACCTAGCTGCCGCAACACTTGTTGGTGCACAAGCACAAGCTATGCAGGATGCTGCCAAGAATGCTAATGGTGCTGCGATGGGATTCATGGGAATGAATGCTGCGCAAAGTGCTGGTGGTATTAATGCTAATGCACTATTCCAAGCAGGTCAGGCACAAAAAGCCGCAAGCAATGGTGATAAGTGGTTCTGCCCAGAATGTGGAAATGAGAATCATTCAAACTTCTGCTCTAACTGCGGAACAAAGAAACCTGAATAATCTTTAAAACGATAAGAACCCGTTCTATCGGGTTCTTTTTCTCAAGTGAAAGGGGAAAATCATGGCAAATAACGCTTTAACAAATTTCCAATGTCCAAATTGTAATGGTCCTCTTGCCTTTGATCCAGGATCCCAGAAGTTAAAATGTGGTAACTGCGGAAGTACTTTTGAACCTGCTGAAATCGAAGAACATTACGACAAACAAGTAGCCCTATCCATTGAAGAAGGTCAAAAAGAATACAGCGCAGAAGATACGCTACAGTGGAGTGAAGAAGACGCACAGAACCTGCGTGCATATAACTGTCCATCTTGCGGAGCACAGTTAATCGCAGATAAGAATACTGCTGCGACAAGTTGTCCATATTGTGGCAATCCTACGATTGTTCCCTCACAGTTCAGTGGCGCATTAAAACCTGACTATGTGATTCCATTCAAGATGAATAAGGATGAAGCCATCAAGAAATTGACCGACTTCTATGGTGGAAAACCACTATTGCCAGATGCCTTTAAGGAACGTAACCACATCGAAGATATCAAAGGTGTATATGTACCCTTCTGGCTCTATGATGGTACAGCGGATGTAGATATGGCCTTCCGTGGTACAATCTCACATTCTCACCGTGAGGGTGACTACACAGTTACTGTTACCGAAAACTACTCCATCCTACGTCAAGGAACCGTACAATTTAACCGTGTTCCGGCTGATGGATCAAGCAAGATGCCAGATGAGTTCATGGACGCAATTGAACCATACAACTATAACGAGATGATTCCATTTGAAATGGGATATATGACTGGATACCTTGCAGACCGATACGATGTAACTGCAGAACAAGACCGTAATCGTGTTAATACACGTATGCGTACTTCTTCAGCAGATAAAATTCGAGAAACTGTTAGAGGCTATCACACTCTATTCCCACGTCGTTCAAATATCTATATTCGAGAAGATAAAGTGCACTATGCATTCTTGCCAGTATGGATGCTTACCACAAAATGGCAGGGTAAGACATACATGTTCGCAATGAATGGTCAAACAGGAAAAATGATTGGTGATGACTTGCCAATTGATACTGGAAAATCTGTTCTTTATTTCTTCGGCATTCTACTCATCGGTATGATATTGACTGGCATACTGCTGTTTGTGGCATTTTAGGAGGTACGCATTATGAAGAAAAATTACTAGCACTCGTTGCGGCATTCACTTTCTTGTTATGCATGTTACCAAGTTTCTTGCTACCAACAAGAGCAGATGCAAATGATTACATTGTCGATGAATATGGTTTATTAACAAACGCAGAAATACAAGCACTCAATAACATCGCAAAAGACTACAGTGATAAATATAAGATTGGCTTCTATATCCGTATTATGAATTCTCACGGTTCTCAGACTATCGAGCAATATTCCGAAAGTATCTTCAATTCCGAAGGCCTTGGAATCGGTGATGAAAAAGAAGGTATCATGCTAACTCTAACGATGGAAGACCATAAGTTTGATATTACAGTACACGGTAAAAAGGCGAATAAAATTTTCGACGCAAGAGCGAGAGAAAATATCGCAAGTGCCGTCGTATCTGATCACTTAAAATATAACGAATATGGAGAAGGCGCAAAAGTATTCCTTGATGAATGCTCAAGTGCTATCGTTACACCTTATATCATCAAGGGTAGTATCACTGCAATCGTTCCACTCATTATTTCTATTGTCACAATCCTATTCTTTAGAAGTAAACATAAGACAAAAGGTATTTCACATGAAGCGTATGCATACATACCACAAGGCGGTCTAAAACTTCAAAGGGCACAAGATATGTATCTATACCGCTCCGAGACACGCACTTATAATCCTCCAGCTAAGAGTAGCGGTGGAAGTGGTGGTTTCCACTCTAGTAGTGGTGGTGGATTTGGTCATACAAGCGGACACTTCTAATACACCAAAGGCTTACCCATTCGGATAAGCCTTTTACTTTACCACTGCAATTGCAATGCCATCCCCCACATCAAGGTGAAACGTTGTTTCAAAACGAGAATCTGTTTTGAGATATTCACGGAACTTTAAAATCTTACGCGTCAATTGTACGGTAGAACGATTTTGTGAAAGTTCAGGACATTCTACAATGCCATGAAACCGCAAATTATCGAAGAAGAAAACCGTACCCCTTCTAGCGTTTTTTAAGAAGTGTTCCATATACTTTCGATACTGAGACTTCGCAGCATCTATAAAAATCAGATCATAGATCTTCTTTGTTTCAAATTGATATGCATCTTGTAAGTATGCATGTACTCTATCGCATAAACATGCATGCATGATATTTTTAACAGCCTGTTCATACATAATAGGATTGATTTCCACCGTATCGATGGTCATATCCCAACGCAAACTAGCCATCTGAATTGCTGAGTATCCTACCGCAGTACCAATCTCTAAAATATCACGTATCCCTTCATGACTACGAATATATTCCAACAAGAATTCCATCCCATCATCCAACATGATTGGGACATGTTCCTTTCGTGCTTTATCGTGTATTTCCTGTAATCTAACTTCATCCATATAGACAGTATAATATATTATTTGCGTGCGGTACATGTTAGAATGTAAGGATAAAGAAATGGAGGGAGGTTCTATGTTAACGCTTGAATTTGTACGTGCTTTTATTGGTGAGAAAATGTTTGCTAGAGGTATGCAAGAGTATACTGAAGCCAATGTCTTTAACATGGAAATTACCGAGAATGATGAACATTACAAGCTGATTACAGCTAATGTTCAAGGTGAAGAGTATTACAGAGTTCATGTTGTTAACATAGAGTTAAGCCCCCAAAACGAATGGATTACAAAGATGTCCTGTGATTGCGAGTATTTTGATTATCGCCATACCCCTTGTAAACATATCGCAGCAGTACTTATTGCCTATGTAAAACGCGATGAAATACAGCCTGAACCTTCCTTGCGAAAGAAACATACCGATAAATCATTTAAAGAGTTCTTATCGAGTTATCAAGCACACACAAGTAACTTTTTAGAAAGACCACTAAATATTATTTTAGAACCAGAAATTTCCCCAAAGTTCCGCAATGACATGCTTGAAGTAGCTTTTAAAATTGGTTTATTAAATGAACATCTCTATTCAATTCAAAATATTACGGAGTTTGTCGAGAATCTGGATGGTGAAAAGAGTAAGAAATATGGAAAATCTTTAGAGTTTACTCATACGCTCCAAGCTTTTCACCCACGCTATCGCCCTCTTGTACAATATTTAGTTGATTATGTACACGATGAAACTTCCTATTTTCTTTACCAAAGTATTCCCGGGTATCGTATGATGTATGCGGCTGATTTACCACGTCGTACAATTACGGTAAAATCCTATGCAATCGATATCTTCTGGGATACCATCCAAAATCTTCCATTCAACATCAAAGAGAGTTACGGTATCTTACAACCATATACCCTAGTTGATGGGCAACCATCTATGAACGCTTCTATCGAGAAAGTTGATGATGGATATCAATTTCATACAAATGTTTTACCTTATATTACTGGCAAAAAACACAGCTACTTCTTTGATAAAAGTCGTCAGATACTTTACCGTGACGTAAGGACTTCCCAATCCTTCCGTAAATTAATCGACTATTTCTATAGTGCGAAATCAGAGAATATCTTTATTGGTGAAGATGATATCGCAACTTTTGCGAAAAATGTATTCCCAATCTTGCAGAAGAATTTAACTGTTCAAACAGAAGGATTTAATCCTACTCAGTATCTTCCAGAAGTCCCTAGCTTTGAGATATATTTAGATATGCCACAGGACAACCTGATTACAGGTGAACTCTTCGCAATCTACTCCCATGGGAAATACAATGTGTTCATACCTAATGATAATACAGTGAATCGTGATTTATCCATCGAAAAGAATATGGACCATTTCTTTGCCCCTTGGTTTAGTGCCTACGATTCAGCAAACTCTCGTATGGTACTAACCGATGACGATGATAAGGTATACCGCTTCATTAAATTTGGTATCCTTGAAATGCAGGCTAAAGCTGATGTGTTCATCTCAGAATCTCTCAAGAAGTTAAAGATTCACAGCCACCCCCGCGTATCTATTGGCGTATCAGTGAATCATGATTTATTGCAACTCAATCTAGTCAGTGACCAAATTAATCTTAAACAGCTCAATGAAATTCTCAGTAAATATGATCCAAAGAAGAAATACTATCGTCTGAAGAGTGGTGAGTTTGTAGATATTGATGAAAAAATTCAAGCTCTTGCAAGTTTCAAAGATGCAATGAATCTCAGTAATGCACAATTTACAAGTGGCTCTATTGATATCCCTACGTATCGTGCATCCTATCTTGATCAATTATCGAAGACTTCTATCTTAGATATTCAAGCAGAAGAAAATTTTAGAAAACTGATTCGCAATATGAAGGATATCGAAGATATTGAATACACTATTCCCCAGGAAATAGAGCCAATTTTGCGTCCTTATCAGAAGAAAGGTTTCCGTTGGCTTTATGCACTAAAAGAAAATCATCTAGGTGGATTACTAGCGGATGAAATGGGTTTAGGTAAATCTATCCAAATCATATCTTTACTTGTGGCTTGGAAGGATCGTAAACGTGCGCTGATTGTATGTCCATCCTCCCTTGTATACAACTGGGCCAATGAAATCAATAAATTTATGCCAAATATGCATTACACAATGATTTCAGGATTCGCAAACATCCGCAAAGAACTTATTCGTACTTCATTAGAGAATGATATTCTAATTACCTCTTATGATGCGCTAAAGCGTGATATTGATATCTACCGTACAATGGAATTCTCTTGTCAAGTCATTGATGAGGCACAATACATCAAAAATGCATCTACACTAGCCGCACAATCAGTAAAAGCAATCAACAGCCGCTTCCGCATTGCCTTGACAGGTACACCTATTGAAAACCGTTTAAGCGAACTCTGGTCTATCTTTGATTTTATCCTCCCAGGATTCTTCGGCTCTTATCAAAAGTTCCGTACAAACTATGAACTACCTATCGTTCGTGACCAGGATGAGTTCCTAGAAGCAGAACTACAAAAGATGGTAACACCATTTATCCTACGTAGACGAAAGAAGGATGTATTGCATGACTTACCAGATAAGATTGAAGATGTTTATTATGGAAAACTTGAAGATGAACAAAAAGATCTCTATGAAGCACGCGTGCAGCGTTTCAAGTTAATGCTACAGAAACAAAGTGATGAAGAATTCAAAGAAAACAAGATTGCAGTATTAGCAGAGTTAACACGATTACGTCAACTGTGTTGTGATCCTCACTTAATTTATGATCACTACAAAGGCAACTCTGCCAAGAAAGAACTTTGTTTAGATATCATAGAAAACGCAATCGAAGAAGGACATAAGATATTGCTCTTCTCTCAATTCACTTCTATGCTAGACACACTAACCGAAGAGTTTGATAAGAAGGGTATTCGATATCATAAGCTTGTCGGTTCCACCCCACAACGTGAACGTGCGCAGATGGTAGAATCCTTCCAAAAAGATGATGTGCCTATCTTCTGTATCTCTTTAAAGGCAGGTGGCACCGGTCTAAATCTTACAGCAGCAGACATCGTTATCCATTATGACCCTTGGTGGAATACTGCTGTTGAAAATCAAGCAAGTGACCGTGCGCATCGTATTGGTCAAACAAATGTAGTAAATGTCTTCCGTTTAATCATCAAGGATACAATCGAAGAGAGAATCATCCAGCTACAAAAAGAGAAATCAAACCTAGCTGACCGTATTCTATCTGGTGAAGGTGTATCCAGTGCCACACTATCTAGACAGGATTTGTTAGAACTACTCTAAAACAAAAGAGACCGCGAGGTCTCTTTCATTATTTACGATAGGTTAAGAACTGATTATTCTTATCCGCAAGCCACTTATTTTCACCAATTTGGTACCAAGTGTAATCACTTGTTTTTTCAATAGAAAGTACAGTAAACTTCTCTCCATGTTTTGCACTTCCTACTACATCAAAGTTTGTACCTGCACCTGCACGAATATTCAAGGAATCAATTACAACTTCAACTTCACCTAGTGGCTCTGGAGTTGCAGAAGTTTCTGGAGTAGCTGTAGGTTCTGGCGTCGCATCAGAGTTTGCAACTACGCTAGTTGTATCGTTCTTAGAGCCAAAGAGTGATTTGAAATCAAACTTTCCGCCCATTGAATCATATACAATCCAAAATAGGCCAGCCAATAACATTAATGTTAAAAGCACGATTAATAGTTTCACAAAGAAACTTCCACCCTTGGATTCCTCTTCTTCAATATCATCTACAGCTTCATCATTATCATCAAATAATTCCTTCTTGATAACTTGGGTTGCAGAAGAACGTACCTCTTGTTCATGAGAAGTTGGTGCTGACTCTTCCTTCACTGTTGGAAGCGATAATGTATCCTCAATTTCATCAGATACTGTTGGTATCTGCATCGTATTTTCATCAGAACCTGATGTGGATGGTAAATCTGGGAATTGTACTTCCTTACTTTCTTCTTGTGGAAGAGCTGGTGTTTCTACAGGTTTAGCAGTTTCTTCTGGTTGTGCGAATACACCACTGAGAATATCATCCTCTGCTGACTGTAATGCAAGGTCATCTTGCATTTTTAGAACCAGTGCACGCTGTGATACTGGATTTAACTTATCCATTAACACGATAAGTGTACCTAAGTTATATCCTCCACTCATCAATGTATCTTTAGCCTCTGTTAACCAACTCATGACAGACTGAGGTGTGCTCATCAATAGTTTTGCGCTTTCCTCAATGGATAAACCATCATATAAGTGAAGTGCTAAAGCAGCTCTAGCTCCCGTACTAAGCTTATCCATCATCTCTAATACTTGGTACTTCTTGCCTTCAGCAGTTTCAGGTAAAACTGCCATATAGTTAGGAATTTCATCCGCTTCTGTATACGTGTTACTGTTAGTTTTAGATTCTTCTAAAGGTAACACATGAGCAATAGCTTCCTTACGAACAATTTCTGCTGCCCAGCACTCAAACCATTCTGGATTCGTTACTTCCTTTAGACTTGAGAATACCTTCTTTAGTCCAGCCTGTTCTACTTTTCTAGCTTGTTCGTGATCGGCTACATATAATCTTGTAATAAAATACATCTTATCTGAAATACGTCTGAGTATTTCTTTCGCGGCTTCAATATCACGTTGTTTTGCCTTTATTAGTAATTCCTGTATTGTCTGATTTTCTGACATAATTCCCTCCAGTATTAATTCTTTAAACTATGTATCGGGGCTGGAATTCTTCCACCACGATTGATTAGTTTATCTGCTTTGGTCATCTTCACTGGCATAATAGGACCTTCGCCTAATAGGCCACCAAATACTAGTTTATCCCCTGCATCCATACCAATTGCTGGTATCAATCTGCATGCAGTTGTCTTATTGTTAATCATACCGATAGCAGCTTCATCTGCAATTATAGCAGATAGTGTCTCTGCTGTCGTATCCCCAGGCACAATAATCATATCTAATCCAACGGAACATACCGCCGTCATTGCTTCTAATTTTTCAATTGTAAGAATTCCTTGCTCTGCTGCCGAAATCATTCCAGCATCTTCTGATACTGGAATAAACGCACCAGATAAACCACCTACACTTGAAGATGCCATGACGCCACCCTTCTTTACCGCATCGTTTAACATAGCTAGTGCTGCAGTTGTTCCAGGACCACCACACACTTCTATACCAATCTCTTCAAGGATTTGAGCAACGGAATCACCTACCGCAGGTGTTGGGGCTAATGATAAGTCGACGATTCCAAAAGGAACACTCAACCGTTGTGATGCTTCACGACCAACAAGTTGTCCCATTCGAGTAATCTTAAATGCGGTTTGTTTGATGCAAGCCGCAACCTCATCCATGCTCGCATGTTCTCCAAGTTTTTGTAACGCTGCACGAACCACACCAGGCCCTGATACACCAACATTAATAACACAGTCTGGTTCAGATACACCATGGAAGGCACCTGCCATAAATGGGTTATCTTCAACCGCATTGCAGAATACAACAAGTTTTGCTGCACCAAAGCAGTTATCATCCTTTGTAATCTCTGCACACTCACGAACAATCTGCCCCATTACCTTAACTGCATCCATATTAATTCCAGCTTTCGTAGAACCAATATTAACACTTGAACATACTATATCTGTTTCCTTTAAAGCTTGTGGAATCGACATAATCAGCTCACGATCTCCCTGTGTCATTCCCTTTTGCACTAACGCAGAATACCCGCCAATAAAGTTAATACCAATTTCTTTCCCTGCTTTATCTAGTGTCTTTGCGTATTTTACACAATCACCACCCGAAACACTCTGTAATAATGCAATTGGTGTTACCGATACACGTTGATTAATAATTGGGATTCCATATTCACGTGAGATATCTTTTGCGACCTTTACTAGGTCTTTTGCTTTTGTTGTAATTTTCTTGTAAATCTTTTCGCATGATCGATCGATGTCTTCATCTGCACAATCTAATAAGGAAATCCCCATCGTAACTGTACGAATATCTAGACAATCCTCCTCAATCATATGAATCGTCTCTAATATATTATCACTTTCAATACGCATAGAGTCACCTATATTGTATGCATGCTATTGAAGATATCTTCATGCATGACATGTACTTTAAGATATTGCTTTTCTCCAGCAACTTCTAAATCATTAGCGACTTTACGGAAATTTTCCAGATTACTTGGGACTTCTACAATCATAATCATCGTAAATAAATCTTGCAATACCTTCTGGGTTACATCGACGATATTGATTTCTCTTTCAGCACATTTTGTTGCGATATATGCTAGAATGCCTGGCTTATCTTTGCCAACAACTGTAATGACCGCTCTCATATATTCTCCTTTATTCAGCTTGTAGTTTCTCTAGTGATAAACCACAATAATACAATTCCATCTGTAAAAATAGCTTTGTCTTCTTGATAAAATCAACAGTACTATCTTCGCATGTTGATGTTTGACTATTGTTTATAAAATCATACTGACATGCCCCTAAACTACCATTATCACCCTTCCAACTATATACGTAAGTGATAGAGCGATTGCTGTAAGTAAATGTCTTATTCGCAAAATCAATGCGATAGCTTTCATTCTCGTTGAATTTATTGCTATATACATCCTCTGATTCTTTTGTGTAATTTAGTCGTGATACAAGTCTCTTCTTAAAAGTTGCTGTAATAGTATCCTCTGGAGAATCATCGTCTGTTGTCACTGTCTGAATCGAATTCGTATCAATGTCTTTGTAATATACGTATGCACTCTCAGCCTCTTTGGCTTGATCATTGATAGATACCGTTGTTTCACCAAACTTTAGATAGTTTATTTCACTTTCATATTTAACATCAACGGACTGCCCATTTGTCGTAATTGTAGTATCAAACACTGCAGTTTCTTTTACGTAGTGCTGGTCTTCATCGAATGTCACATGAATTTCATTACTCGTAATATCAAATGAATCAAAGTTCTTTAATCCATATGAATCATATCGACTTAAGAATATTTCTCTTGCACGATCTTCTTGAAGTTTGATCGTATATTCATTTTTATCTTTCGTTATCGATGAGATATCTTCTGCCTCAAATACATATGGATCAAGTGGAACCAACATTGTCTTCTTTAGATTGCTGAAATCCATATCTTCATAGTAATTAACGGAGTTATATGTATTATACAATCTACCACCATAATAATCTCCATTTAATTCCGATAACATGCCGTCCGCATTAATGTGTTGTTCATAGTGAGCACTATCACCATCTGTTTCTAACACTCCATCCATAAGATACGTATCTAATGTTTTATCGCTATATGTCATCGTGTATTTTGACTGAACACTTACTGTCCAAGAAGATTCAATCTTTCGATTTTTTTAGTGTTGTAGTATATTCTCCTAATGTGGAATCATCTGTTTGAACCGTCTGTTCTACACTAGATTGTTGTTGTGATATGTGCTTTCCACATCCTACTAATAGTAATGCGGCGATGCATAATATTTTTATCATTTTCATATGTATTTATTATATCAATCTTTAAACCCTTATACGATAGAAAGCCACAAAAAAATATTAAAGTATAATTGATCTTCAACAGTCTCAAAAAAAGAAAACCAGAAGACTTTAATCTTCTGGTAAATACATCTAATCTAATCCAAGAATATCTTTTACAGCTGTAGTAATTGTATTGACGTGAACACCATAGATAATCTGATAGCTCTTTCCATTATGAACACAGCCAATTGCCTCGAGATGCTTTTGCCACTCCTCATCTGCCACAACTTTTTGCTTCGTCTTTTTACTGTTACACGGAGACGTGTTGCACAGCATGTAACACTATCAATATTTTCGGCACCACCGAACGCTTCAACAATTCTTGCTTCTAAACCATCACTATTTTGAGTACCATTCTTAATTTGCTGGTATTCTTTCTTACTCATTAACTTAATATCATCATCTCCTCTTCCTGGAGTTTTAATATTAAACTTCACAATCATGAATTTGAATGCCGCATAATATACAACGAATGTTAATGGTAATAGATATAGCAATGAGAAAAATATGAACTTTGTTTGGCTGGAATAAGTTTGGAATCATGAAGAATAATGCATTTCCGTTAATTGATACCTTTGTCAATTCAGTTAAGACATAGCATAATCCACAAAGTGGTGCGTATACTAACCAATATAGTACAGGAGATGCAAATAAGAATGTGTACTCAATTGGTTCGGAAATACCAACCAAAGCAAGTGTCAATACAGCAGGAATTAATAATGAAGCTACCTTCTTGCGGTTTTCAACCTTAGCACATTTGTACATTGCAAATGCTGCACCAGGTAACCCTGCAAGTTGGAATAAAATTCTTCCTGTTGTAAAGTTACGAACGATATATCCTGTTGCACTAGCAGAACCTGCTTGACCAACAATGATATTTCTTACTCCTTCATAAACTGTTCCATCAATTGTCATTGTTCCACCAACTGCAGAATACTCAATTGGGAAAGCTATTAAGTGGTGAATACCAAATGGCAGTAATGCTTTATCCACGAATCCGAATAACCATGTTCCAAAATAGCCGGAAGATGTAATTAAATGTGTTACAGATTGTAATACGCCTGCAATAAGCGGCCACACATAGTAAGTTAAAATTCCTAGTGGAATTGCAATGATTGTAATCATAATGATTACAAATTTTGTGCCTTGGAAGAAAGCAAACATGGAATTAAATTTTATCTCGCAGAATTTATTATGGATGAGACCTGCAGAAACACCAGCAATAATACCGCTGAAAATACCCATGTTGAAAGTAAATACACCTGCAACAGTATCCCATAAAGAGTTGAAATTTAATGCTGCTTCTTGTGTATAGCCAATTTCCATTAAATGCTCAACTGTAACTGTATCCGCTGTCCATCCCTGTGCTTTTGCAAATGCACCAATACATGTGATGTAGCAGAAGAACATGATAATACCGCCAAATGCTGCCCAACCCTTTTCTTTCTTTGCTAAGGTGAACGCGATACCAACTGCAAACCATACAGGAAGGTAATTCATAAACATAAAGCCCATTCTCGTAAACATTGAGAAAATTGTATTTATGATATTATCTCCCGGCATAATGTAGTTTGTTACAGCAGCGCCAATACCTACATAAAAACCAACCAGTACCAATAAGATAATTGGAACCATCATTGCTCCCGCGAATGATTGTAATTTCTCCTGAATATGTTTCATTGTATCCTCCTAATTATGAATTTAGTTTAACAAGGAAAAACGCTTACAAATTTTATCTTGAGATAACACTTCATTGTGGTAATTATATACAAACATATATATTCATGCATATAATGATACCAACGGAGTATCTATACTACATGTCACTAAACATCGCTAATATTGCTATCGCAATGCTAACTGAAAAACCACATTTACTTATGAAGTTATTTCTCACAAGTTAATCTATCGAATAAGACTATTCGAAAATAACATGCCTGAGATTATTTTGCTATTCAATAATTTTAATATCACAATACAGAAAAGTCCTGGAATTGGTATTCGTGTACTAGGATCCAAAGAGAACATTTTAAAGTGCTATAAACACTGTGAAAAATTTGATTCATAAAAAGTACACAAATTTCATCAGAAATTCGTCAAAAATATAATATCTTTTCTCTTATTAAATAGTTTTCGTAAAATCACTATTTCCATGCTAGAAAGGAAGTTATATATACCCGTCCAAGCATCTATAATGATCTGAAACGAATCAAAGAATCTTTGCAAAAATATTCAATTACGCTGACTAAAAGTAGAAAGACCGGCTTATCTATTTCTTCTGGTGAAAAACGAATTCGGCATTGCCTTTTAGATTTAACTTTCCTTATGTTAGATTCTCAGTTGTCTGCATACTCTTTAGTTCCAGAAATATATCAATATTTAACTGATATAGTTAAGTCCTCTGACATACAAAAGATACGTAAGTTTATTCTTACGACCACTAAAGAAACTTCGACTAATATTACAGAAAGTGATTTGTATCGTGCTAGCTTATTTATTTATATTGCATTCTTTAGAATGCAGAATCAACATTTCACTTCTTTGAATACAAGTATTGAGCACAAAATCAAAAAAATATCAAAGTTAGAAATTATCTTGCCAATCATCTAAAAAGAACTTTCACATTTTTATAGTGTAAATCTATCTGAAGAAGAGACAATTTATATTACCGCACAGTTATCCGTATATCTAAACTCACAGGATGAATTTGTTTATCATGAGTTTGAAAATCCTATATCCACAATTGACCTAATCCCACCAATTTACTAAGCACCTTAACACTATTGTGAAAAATCAACAATACAAAAAGCGTTTGAACAAAAAAATTATTTCCTTTTTAGAAAAGACAATTCAAAAATTCAATTTTGACTATGACTGTTATAACCCAAACACAAATATTATCATACAAAGATATCCAAGATTATTTAAACTTGCTAGTTCCATTAATACATTTGCTGAGCAAACTAAATATCTAACCCTCCCTAATGACGCAATTGCGACAATTACTTTGTTACTTGCTGCAGTGCAAGAAAAAAACAAACGGATACAATTACATGTGGTTTTTTTGGTCACAAGTACATCCATTTAAGAAAGAACTATTTTTAAATATTCTCCATTCATCAATCTTGCATGTAAAGCTAATTGATATACAAAGCGAAGCCGAATTACAATCCTTTAAAGGAGATTTAATTCTAAGTACTACAGAAGAGATCTCTACAAATCTAGAAGTAATTCCTATTCCTGAACTAATAAATCAGGAATTTATCCATCTACTAAACGAAAAAAATACTTGATATACGAGCAAGAAAAAGAGTTTCATTTTTCGATAAAAATCAAACTCTCCATTCTCCATTTTCCATTAACAATTTTATTTCGTTATTCTTTGAAATAGCTTGAATCGTTATACTATCATCACCAAACATAACATCTATATGATAATTAGAATAATTTAATCCAAGTTTTTCAAATTCTTCTTTTTCAAATTTTGTTTCATGATTAATGCTGCATGGATAAGCACAGCTAAGTGCTAGATGACATGCGGCATTTTCATCTAATAATGTAGATTGAAAAACCACACATGTCTTAGAGATCTCTGTTTCTCCTGGTAAGATTGCAATCTCCCCAGGATAATGATTACTCTCATCTAAATTAATTATTTCATCTATGATTGAATGATTGTCTTTGGGATAATAATCTATAACTTTACCATTTTCAAAAATTTAACTGGAAATTATCAATTATTCTTCCACCATAGCAAAGTGGCTTAGTATTACACATAATACCCGTTATGCCTGTTTTCTTTTGGTGCAGTGAAAATCTCTTGAGTTGGGAAGTTTGGCATGTAGCGTATTCCTGTATTTGTAATTTCGCATCCACCTGTCCACTTATGATTCTCAACTAGTTCAACATCTAGTCTTGATTTCCGCGTTATAAATATAAGTGATTTAAATTGTTGTAAATCTAGATACTTCACTCTATTTTTGAATATTATTAATTCGCTGATTCCACTTATCAATAGCATCATCTACATTCGCAAGTGTAATCTGAAAATATATTTCCCAAAAGCTTATCCAATGGATTTTTCTTTCGGAAAAATAGATTCTGCCCTAATATTGAGTAGGTATGACTGTTTTACAAGATACTACATTACCGATTTCTCTTTTCTTATTTCTGAATAATATATTATATTTCTTTTCAATATTCTTTAACTTTTCCAACTCATCCTTTTTACATTCATCATAATAGTCGATACCTCTTTTTAGCCTCAAAAAGACACAATTATGTTTTAATAGATTTATTTTATTTTTCGTTATTTCTTCTAAATACTTATCATAGTTTTGATAATCATTTGAGTATTTCTCTAATAATTGATCATATCCATCTATAAATTGATATATTACATTAGCTACTTCAAGCTGCTTTGCTTTCTCATCAATGATCTCTCTAATGATGCGTACTCTAAAGGGATGGTTACATATAGTATTTGTTTAGGTTGCACATTAACACCTACATTTAGCCATATATTAACTAGATTACTGAGATATTTTTCCATATAATTCTCCTACCTTTTATATTATACATTTATCATGGTAAACTATAACTTCTCTTTTGCCACATAACTCGGGAAACAAAAATACAGAGATGCCTTCAGTTAGTATTTAAAAAACTAATTCCTTTTAATTTTGTATAAAAATTACCACATCCAATGGGTATACATTAGCGAAAACAAATACATAATTTCTTTTTATAATTCATTTGTCAGGAGGTACTATGGAATTTGTAAACTATCAACCAACAAAGATTATATTTGGGGAAAAATAAAGTCGATGCATTACATAAATATATTCTTCCTTATGGTAAAAAGTTTTTATCATAGGCCCAATTTTATGTGACCCTCTTAAACCACTTCTATCAAGACTTGAAAAATCACTTATAAACGAAGTATCATTTCATACCTTTTATGAAGTTGAATCAAATCCTTCAATCAATACTGTTGAAAATGCACTCACAAAATGCGTGATTTTAAACCGGATATCATTGTTGGGATTGGTGGTGGGTCAGTAATAGATGTATCAAAAATTTGCTCTATTCTTTACAATAATCCAAATTATACATGGAATTATCTGTTTTCCACATTTGACGATTTCCATACTTCTTATGAGGAGATTAGAAATAAATTGCCAGTAATTGCAATTCCCACAACTTCTGGTACAGGTTCACAGTGTACTCAAGCATGTGTGATAACAAATACAGATAAACTAAAAAAGACTATCTTTCATCAGAATTTATATCCAACATTGGCTATTCTTGATCCAACACTTACGTTGTCTCTTCCGCTATCAATTACAAAAAGCTACTGCATTCGATGCATTCTCACATTGTATAGAGTCATTTCTAAGAGCAAGCAATCCGTTGTGTAACCTATATGCAAAGGAAGGAATTAAAAAAATAGTCCACAATTTACCTCTTGTGTTAAAATCTAATGATATTAAATATCGTGCAGAGTTAATGATATCAGATACATTTGGTGGTATTTCTTTAAGTAATTGTGAGCAATGTTACCACATCCACTTTCAGAAATAATTGGAAGTTATACAAATATATGTCACGGAGAAGCCTTGCCTCGTGTATCCTTCTTTCTTGATAAACACAACAAAAAGTATTCTGAGAAATATGCAGAACTATCAAGGTATTTATTTCTACAGAAATATTTAGCAATGATTTGGATGCAGCAAATTTCTTTGTTAAAACGATAATTTCATTCATGCATGAATGCAATTTGATAAACACATATCTGATTACAACATAGAACAAGATACAATTGATTGGATTTATAAATTTATTACTGATATCCATCTACCGATGGAGTCGCCAGAAAACTATTGATACTATTTTAAATGAAATATTATATAAAGGAGATTAGATTATGAAACACATTAAAATTGCAGCAGGACTTGCCCATATCAATTATGGAAAACTAACACAACTAGTCAAAGAAGCCGAAGAAGCTGGAGTTGACTACATTCATTCAGATGCTGCAGATATGCATGACTTACAGAATATGAAGCTAATGGGTGGTTGGCAAATTATTCAAGCTATTCGTCCAGAAGTGAAAAATTCCTGTAGAATGCCACATTTACACTATTTCAATGGATAAGATGTTTATCGAACAGATTCACTCTGCTGGTGCAAATATGCTTATTATTCCAGCTGAACATTTTATCGGTGCTCAGTTAACATATATTATTAACTGGTGTAGAGAAAGAAAAATTAAGGTTGGTCTAACAATTGGATGTTATACACCATTATGCTTTTGTTGAAGAATCTATTTACGATATTGATCGTCTTCAAATTGTTACACATGGTGTAGATGAAACAGACGGTGCAGATAACTGGGGATGGAGAAGAAGTGTTACAGACCTTGTTAAACGTGCTCGCAAATTGATTGATGAAAAGAATCCAAAATGTGAGCTTGCATTAGACGGTGGCCTTCGTGTAGATAACATGGAACCGTTAATCGAGTGTAATCCTGATGTAATTGTCATGTCATCTGCTTTATTCAAGGATCCGGACGGAATTACTGCAGCTGTTAAGAAGTGTCGTAAAGTTATTGATGATGCAGCCAAGAAATATAACCTAGAATAATGTTTAAAATTATCTATTAAGGAAATTCTATTTCTATCACTATCTTCATTTTTAACTGCACTTGCTGTAAGATTATTTTTCATTGAATATTCTCTTACCCCAGGTGGTATTACTGGATTATCTATTACATTAAGTTCATTACTTCAATTGCCAATAGATTTGATATCACTTTTGTATATCTATCCCATTATTACTTATTAGTTTCTTTATTCTAGGGAATAAATTTGTATTTAAAACAATTTTTGTAACAGTAACTATCCTCTGTTTCTTCGCATAGTTCCACAGATTCACTTAGTAAATAATATTTTACTTGCTGCGATTCTAGGAGGCATCCTTGTAGGAGTATCTATTTCAATTGCAATATGGAATGAATGCGCAACAGGAGGCACTGACACAATAGCATATCTAATCCGGCATATTTTTAAAAAATTGAACTTTCAAAAATTATCTTTGTGATTGATATGATTATTGTTCTTTCATCATTTCTTATTTCAAAACAAATTTATACTTCTATTTATTCGTCCATATCACTAATTGTAATTGTTATTACTATACACTTTTTAACTAAATTAAGGTCTTAAAGTTAAAAACCCGCTTCCTTTTCTAAAAAGGAAGTGGTTTTTAATAATTATTCTTACTTTAAAAGTTTATCAGCAAAAGAAGTCTACAGTATTTTCCACAACAATTCTTTTTACATATGCTTTATCACTATAAAATCCATAACTATGACCATCTTCTTGCGTTAAAAATCACTTCAGATCCAAGCGTCTCAGCTCGTTCCTTTTTCGGCTCGGAGTTGTTCAAGGGTTTTCGGTTTTGTCATTGTGATTGACCTCCTTTTTGATTTTGGGATAAAAAGACCGTCAACTTTTCGCATAGTGCGACCAGACAACGGTCTGATTTTCAGTATTCGGTTTTTGTGTTCAGTTCAACAAACTGGAATTGTTCGAGCTTTTTCAAATACTAACGCACTTGATTCTGTTCAATAATTAATTTATAGTAATTACCAAAATCAGCAAGTGAATTAACAATTGGAAGCATTTTTATTCCGAGTTCCGTTAAGCCGTATTCAACTCTTAGTGGCTGCTCATGGTAATCGTGGCGATATGCCAGTCCATCACTCATCATTTGTCTTAAACTATCTGTCAAAACCTTTTGTGAAATACCGTCTATACTTCGTTGTAGCTCATTGAATCTCCATGGACGCTCTTTCAAGTTACGCAAAATCAGCAATTTCCATTTTCCTCCGATGAGAGATACTGCTGTTGCAACTGGACATTCCGGTAATTCTTCTTTTGCTCGCATAATTCTCACCTCCGAGTCTATTGTAACACATTCAATTTTGAGTGTGCAGTTACAAAAAGGTGCGTACTAGTTTTTGTATGTGTCTCACACTATACTAATACTAGGCAATCAGAAACTACAAATTAATCATGGAGGTATTATTATGGCAAATTACACAAAAACAACTATTGGAAAGGAAAACCGAATTGAGTTGAATGAAAAGTTGTCTTTAACAGGTGCAGAAATCAGTTTGAACGAACTACCTGTAGGAGCAAATGTCCCATTTGTTCATTCTCATAAAGAAAATGAAGAAATCTATGGAATTCTTTCAGGTAACGGCAAAGCCATAATTGATGGAGAAGAAATCACTCTTTCAACTGGAGACTGGCTAAAAATCGCACCTGCTGCAAAGCGTCAGCTTTTTGCATCCGATATTTCCGGAATTACTTATATCTGCATTCAGGTAAAAGAAAATTCTCTGGAACATTTTACAGCAGAGGATGCCGTAATCGGCTAATAAAAAGTATTTATTTACAGAAATGCACAGTTCCCGATATGCTAAGAACTGTGCATTTCTTTTTTTCTTCAATTTTACGATTTCTCAATTTTTCGAACTTGAAGTTATCGTTCTATATATTCACCATTTCTCAGCACAATGATTTGACTTAGATTCTTACTAACCGCATAAGCGGTGCAAGGAGGTATAGCCACTTTGACGGAACGAAGTGACGAAACATTCTCTGTCATGCAGGTTTTTTATGCTGACAGAGAATGAAGCTCTGCAGGATGCACGATACTCCCGACAGGAGAGTATAGAAGTGCCCCATTTAGTTCCTAAAGGGATTTTATCAGTTCAACAAACTGGAATTGTGCGTTGAAGCGAAGCAAAATATGCACTGCAACAATAAATTTCTGTTTAACGATTTCTTTTTCCCGTATTTTCTGTCCCTCGGATTTCCTCATGATAGAAATAATCCACAATCACCGGATGTCCCTGCGTGACCCTACCATAAGGCATTTCATTATCCACAAAGAGACAATCATACTTCTTAGCCATTTCCGCAGCTTTTACTTCAAGCGCTTCAAAGTAGCTGCGGTTATGCTTGTTATAGATTTCATCGTAAAGCGGTACAAGATCAGGATATTTTTCGGCGATATAATCCATAATCGTCTTTTTGAAGTCACCCCGAAGATTGAGGTTTTCGAGCCAGAACAGATCGCACTGATCCTTTACCCGCTCAAAGATTGCTTCGAAATCCGTGATGCCGGGGAATACCGGGGATACGAAACAGACTGTACGGATTCCTGCGTCATATACCTGCTTCATAGCAGCGATACGCCGTTCAATGCTCGAAGCAGAGTCCATATCGTTCTTGAAATTTTCATCCAGTGTGTTGATCGACCATGAAACGGTCACTCGTCCAAGCTTCTTCAGCAGATCAATATCCCTTACCACAAGATCAGACTTTGTGCAGATCAGAATATCTGCGTCACTGCCAATCAACTGCTTCAGAAGTTTTCTGGTATTCCCGAATTGCTCCTCCTGTGGATTGTAGCCATCCGTTACAGAACCGATGACCACCCGCTGTCCGGCATATTTCTTCGGATTTTTAATTTCCGGCCAATGCTTCACATCAAGGAAAGTGCCCCATTCCTCCGTGTGTCCGGTAAAGCGCTTCATAAAAGAAGCATAGCAATACTTGCAGGCATGTGTACATCCCACATAGGGATTGACCGAGTAACCGCCTACCGGCAGACTGGACTTGGTCATGATGTTCTTTGTTTCCACCTCACGAATGAGGATTTCATCGATTACTTCTGCCATCTTTTTCTGTACCTCCAATACTTTATTGAATTCTTCCGGCATTTCCTGAATCATATTTTTCATCCCCTATGATAGGGACAAGGTCTTCCTTCATAAACACCGGAACACCGAGCTTATGTGCCTGGTCCGTTAGAGACCATGCCCATTCCGGCTCCGTATGAATCTTCCTGCTCTGAGCTCCGGTCATGGTGCCGACAACGATCCAATTGATTCCGGAAAGGTCAACTATGCCGGGATCGTCGAATAACGGCTCAAAGGTAACATGGTAATGTTTTGCTCTGACATTTTTACGAAGGGCGTCGATACGCCACAGTTCTGCTTTCCTCGTCACCGTAACGCCAAACCATGCGTTTTCCATATCGGTATCAAAATCTAGCAAATCAGGTCGCTTGGTAAGGAACAGGAACTGATGCTGTGGATTTTCACGGATCTTTGCAAATACCTCATCTCCATTCCGGCTTCCATCCGGAGAGATCGCTCATGCCAGTAAGAAGAAAATTCTGCGGACGTTTCTTTTCCATCATCTTGAGCTTACCCGGGAAGAATTCAGGATCAGCGAAGTCATCAATCATATGCCAGCGTTTCACATTGTTGCGGGCATAGCAATATGCACACCCCACTGTGCAGCCGATGACGAGATTCATATTCTGAATCTGATCTTTGATACAAATACTCATAACTGCTGCCACTCCTCAAGATTCTTTCTGATGCGGTCGAGGCTTTCCTCAAACCGGGTAATTTCTTCCTCTGAAAAACCCTTGTAGTAAATGCTGCCCATCTCATCAGATACAGAATCGTACTCCCCCTTTAAGGCATGTGCTTTCTCAGTCAGAAACAGGAGTGTTTTCCTTTTGTCCGTTTCAGACTGAACACGGCTTATCAGCCCTTGATGTTCCATTCTTTCCAGCATCGTCGTAAGAGATGTTATCGCTAATCCGCATTTGACCGAGTGACCTGATCGAGTCCATCCTCCTGCCACAGCACATAAAGAATGCGCCCCTGGGCTCCATTGAACGCATCAATATTCTTTTCGCTGAGAATCTTCTCAAAAATCCGGTCACCAAGCTGTTTTATTTTAGTGACAAGAAATCCTCCATTTGTTTTCATACAAAACCTCCTATATAGTAGTTTATAAAATCATACTATATAGGAGGTTTATTGTCAACAATTTGTATGTCTGAATAAAGGAAAATTCCGATTTGTTGCGCAATCCTCAATTATTTTTGAAAGTTCCTCTTTTAATTTTATTGTTGGTGAAGGTTCCCTTTTTTAATATGATGTCTTTAGAGATGGTGCTGGCAGTTTCTAGAAAGGAGGCAATCATATGGTTGCCAGCGGTTATAAACATCTATCTTTAGAAGAGCGTAAATCTATAGAAGTTCTATTGAATCATTCCAACATTAAACTAGAACAGATAGCACTTTCTATCAATCATTCACCGAAATGCGTACGTGAAGAAATCAAAGCACACAGGGTCGTACGTATCCACTCGAATAAGACGAACAAATGTGGACGGCAAGATTCTTGTAAGAAACATCGCCTATGCACATATTGCATAAGCGGTGATTGTAGGTCTTGTAGGCACAAGGATTGTAACGAGCTATGTGATGACTTCGTCTCATATCCCGTCTGCGAGAGAATAGAGCGATTCCCTTATGTCTGTTCAGGTTGTCCCGACATACATAAATGTCATCTTCCTAAGTACTTCTACATCGCACGAATAGCACAGGATAAATATACGCAAGACAAATTAGAATGGAGGTCCGGACCTCGCAAGAGCGAAGCAGAAATGAAATCTATCGTGGAGGCATTTCAAAATAATATTCCTAAAAAACAATCCATCGATACGATCATTCATACTAACGACCTGAATATATCTACCTCTACTGCATATAGATACATTCGTGATCACCAGATTCCAGGAATCGCAAACATCGACCTAAAACGTCAGGTACGATATACACAGCGAAGTTCTTCAAGGCATCATCCTATATCGATTGACTATGATTTCCTCGAAGGTCGCAAATATGAGGACTTTCTAGCAGCACTAGAAACAGCAGGACCGGATGTAAACGTATGGGAAATGGATACGATTATCGGGAAAAAAGAGAGCGATGAGAAGTGTGTACTGAGCCTGTTACACAGACGTTCCAATCTTCAGTTATATTTTCTCTTACGAAACAAGAACATGTTTGAGGTAACGTATCTATTCGATACTATAAAAAACTTTCTTGGGTATCGAACTATTCAGAGAAACATTCACTATCATACTCACCGATAATGGCACTGAGTTCCATGACCCTCTATCGCTTGAGACAGACCCTGAAACAGGAGAGAAACTCATCAGTATCTATTTCGCAAGACCTAGGCGCTCTGATGACAAAGGTAAATGTAGAAGAACCATGAGCACTTCAGAGAGAAGATTCCAAAAGGATACAGTATGAACGGACTTACAAAACACGACATCAATTTCGTATCAAATCAGGTAAATAATTATGTACGCAGGAAGTTAAATTACCAATCACCCTACATCATTGCCAAGCTAGTACTAAACGAAAAGGTGTTAGAACTAAAACCGCCTACATTCCATTCCACCCAAGGCAGTTGATCTAACACCTATCCTCCATTAGCATCAGGCCCTAACAGCACCATCTCTTTATATTCAAAGGGAGCTTTCAGAGAAATTCAAAAATCTCATTTGAAAGTATACTTTTCGTGCGGTCAAAATGCCCAATATCTATTTAGATTATAGCTTAAAATATACCAATTCAAAACCTGTAAATGGAAAAAGCGCCCTAATTAAAGGGCACTTTCGTTAAAAAGGGAGCTTTCACTGAAAATTGAGCTTTGTTGCGCAATCATTGTACTTAAATTATACAATTTCAATCGTAAATTTAAAGAACTGTATCAACTCACACCAGCGAAATGGAGAAAGTCTC